>Ga0172382_10000207_pt1 | contig 107870 bp, 117 predicted proteins | sample Leawel138RmetaG_FD_122245 | JGI IMG/M metagenome (GOLD analysis project Ga0172382, IMG submission 122245) | Leachate microbial communities from a municipal landfill in Southern Ontario, Canada - Leachate well 138R metaG | ecosystem: Engineered > Solid waste > Landfill > Unclassified | place... | reverse complement strand
CGCCTCGCCGCCTGGGCGTCGCGTGGCGTCGCTCTGGTGGCGCACCGTCTCGCGCGACGGCGGGTTCGCCCCCTGGACGTCGCTCGTCGTCATCCGTCGTCCGTCGTCCGTCGTCCGTCGCGCCGCCCGTGGGGCGTCGCGGGGTGTCGCTGTGGGGGCGAGCCCCACCGTGTCGCGAGCGCCTCGCCACGTGGGCGTCGCATGACGTCGCTCTGGTGGCGCACCGTCTCGCGCGACGGCGGGTTCGCCCCCTGGACGTCGCTCGCCGCCACCGGCCGCCCCGGCCGCCCCGCCGCCCCGGTCGCCCGCCGCCCCGCCACCCGCCGCCCAGCCGCCGCCACCCGCCGCCCAGCCGCCGCCACCCACCGCCCGCCAGCCGAGGCCGGCACCCACCACCCACCCCTCCCTGAATTGACATACCGACCGGTATCTGGAACGGTGGGGGGCATAGGTGCCTCCGTCGTCGACCGCCTGCCCGCGGGGCCGCGGATGTCGCGGCTCGAGCAGTCGATCCGGTTCGTGCGGGACGCGCCCGGGTTCCTCGAGGCGTGCCACGCCCGCCACGGCGACATGTTCACGTTGCGGATCACCGCCGGCGGGGAGTGGGTCATGCTCGGCCACCCGGACCTCGTCAAGGAGGTGTTCACCGGGTCGCCGGAGGTCTTCCACGCCGGCGAGGGCAACGACGTGCTGCTGCCGCTGCTCGGCGACCACTCGGTCCTGCTGCTCGACGACGACGCGCACCTGCGCCAGCGACGGCTCCTCCTGCCCCCGTTCCACGGCCGTCGGATGTCGCGCTACGCCGGGCTCATCGAGCAGGCGACCGAGCGTCAGGTCGCGACCTGGCCGGTGGGGACGCCGATCGCGACCTGGCCGCGGCTGCAGGAGATCACGCTCGAGGTCATCATGCGCGCGGTCTTCGGGGTGCAGGACGAGGCCCGCCTCGCCGCGATCCGCGACCCGCTCGTCACCGTGCTCCGCCGCGTGACCCACCCGTTGACGCTCGCATCGGTCACCGCGATCGGACCGCGCCGCTTCCGCGCGATCCCGTTCGCGCGGCGGGCGCTCGAGGGCGCCGACGACGCGATCCTGCGCCTCATCCGCGAGCGCCGCGTCGCCGACGACCTCGACGAGCGCGACGACATCCTGTCGATGCTCGTGCAGGCGACCGACGAGGACGGCCGGCCGATGGGCGACCGCGAGCTCCGCGACGAGCTCATGACGCTCCTCGTCGCCGGTCACGAGACGACCGCCACGACGCTGGCGTGGGCGCTGGAGCGGCTCGTCCGCCATCCCGCGGCGCTCGCCCGCCTGCGCGACGAGGTCCGCGCCGGCGAGGAGGCGTACCTCGACGCGACGATCAAGGAGACGTTGCGCCTGCGGCCGGTCCTCGCGCTCGTCGTCCGCAAGCTCACCACGGCCGCGGAGATCGGCGGGCATCGCCTGCCCGCGGGCACGCGCGTCGCACCGTGCATCCGCCTCGTCCACCAGCGCCCCGACCTCTACCCCGACCCGTCGGCGTTCCGGCCGGAGCGGTTCCTCGACCGGGCGCCGGGCACCTACACGTGGATCCCGTTCGGCGGCGGGGTCCGGCGCTGCCTCGGGGCGTCGTTCGCCGAGCTCGAGGCGCGCCGCGTCCTGGCGACGATCGTCCGCCGCGTCGAGCTGCGGGCCGCGGAGCCCGAGCCGGAGCCGTTCCGTCGTCGGGCGATCACCCAGACGCCGGGCCGCGGCGGACGGGTCGTCGTCGTGCGGCGCGACTGGCGGGCGGCACGGTCGGCGGCGACCCGCGAGCCGGCGGTGGCGGGCCCGTGAGCGCCGCCGACGCCGGACGGCGGCTCACCCGCAAGCAGCAGCAGGAGCGCACCCGGGCGGAGCTGCTGCGCTCCGCGTTCGCGGTGCTCGCGCGCGACGGGCTGCGCGGCACGTCGATCGCCGCGGTCGTCGAGCACGCCGGGTTCACGAAGGGCGCGTTCTACGCGAACTTCGTGAGCAAGGACGAGCTGCTGCTCACGATGCTCGAGCAGCGGTTCGAGGCGCGCCTGGCCGAGATCGACCGGGCGATCCACGCCGACGCGGCGGTCGACGAGCAGGCCCGTCGCGCGGGGGCGGACTTCATGCGGGCGCTCGGCGCCGACGCGGAGTGGGGGCCGATGATCTTCGAGTTCGCGGTCCACGCGTCGCACCACGACGCGTTCCGCGAGCAGCTCGTCGCCCGCCACCGGGCGATGCGCGACCGCATCGCCGCGCTGCTCCGCGAGCGGGCGGACGAGCTGGACTGGACCCCGCCGGTCGCCCCCGACGTCGTCGCGCGGATGACGTTCGCGATGGCGCACGGCGTCGCCCTGCAGAAGCTGCTGGAGCCGGACGCGGTGCCGGACGACCTCTTCGGCACGATGCTGTCGACGTTCTTCGCCGGGCTCGAGGCGACCGCGGCCCGTCGCGGATAGCCGTCGAGGAGGCGCCCGGCGCCGCGACCTGCCGGACGCCCGGCGGCCGGTCGCGACGGACCGTGGGGCGGTGCCGCGGCGCCGCCGCGCCGTCGGGGCGTCAGGCGACGCCCAGGAGCACCGCGACGGCCGACCACGTGGGCGGTCCGACGAGGTCGGGGAGCGCACCGTCGTGCGCGCGCCGTCGACCCTCGGCGGTCGAGCAGAACCGGGGGTCGGGGACGATCCCCACCCGGCCGATGAGCAGCCGGTCGGCGTCCCAGCACACGGCGATCGTCGGCTCCACCGACAGCCCGCCGGCGGTGTGGTCGCGCAGCGCCTCGGCGAGCACGTCGGCCCGGTCCGCGGCGAGGTCCAGGTGGCCCGCGGTGCGCAGGTCGGCGAGCAGCACCTCGGCGCGGGGCCCGTGCTCCAGGTCGCGTCCGTCGTCGAGCCGGCAGGCGTCGTGCAGCAACGCGAAGAGCAGCAGCAGCTCGCGGTCGGCGGCGACCGGGTCCGGGCCCGTCGGCTCGCGCCCGGCGTCGCCGCCGTCGCCGACGACGTCGGCCGGGCCGGGGGGCGGCGCGGCCACGAGCTCGGCCGCGGTCGCCCCGACGGCGCGCCAGTGCGAGGGACCGTGGATCTGCGACGACAGGTGGGTCGCGCGGCCCTCGACGGTCCGCACCAACTCGTCGAGATCCCGCCACGGTCGTCGCATCGGGTCCATCCTAGGCGGCGGCCGGGGCGGACGCGCCCGACGGCGTGGCGGGTGGCGATAGCGTGCCCGTCACCACGTCCCGTCCCACGGGACGACCGACCTCGGGGAGACCACGCATGACCGACAGCCCGGCCCGGTTGGAGCGCGACGGCGCGCTCGCGACGCTCACGCTCGACCACCCGCCGCTCAACCTCTTCGACCGGGCGATGCTCGACGCGGTCCGGGCGGCGGTGGCCGACCTCGACGCCGACCCGCCCCGGGGCCTGCTCGTCCGCGCGGAGGGTCGCGTCGTGTCCGGCGGCGTCGACGTGTCGGTGTTCCGCGACCTCGACGGGACGACCGGTGCGGCGCTCTGGGCGGACATGCTGGAGATGGCCGCGACGATCGAGCGGCTGCCGTGCCCGACGGTGTTCGCCGCGCACGCGCTGACGCTCACCGCGGCGTTCGAGATCGCGTTGGCCTGCGACCTCATCGTGGCCGCGCGGTCGGCGCGGTTCGGGCTCGTCGAGACCGTCGTCGGCCTGACCCCGTCGATGGGTGGTCCGCAGCGCCTCGCCGACCGCGCCGGGTCGGGTCGCGCGCGCGAGCTCGTCATGACCGGTGACCTCTACGACGCCGAGACCCTGGAGCGGTGGAACGTCGTGAACGTCGTCTGCGACGACGGCGAGGTGGACGAGCGGTCGCGGGCCCTGGCCGGTCGCCTGGCCGACGGGCCGACCCGGGCGCACGACGCGACGAAGCAGATCGTCCGCGCCTGGTCGGCCGGGGGCAACGCGGCCGCCGACGCGATCGTCCCGACGGTGTCGGGCGCGCTGTTCGACACCGACGACACCCGTCGCGCGATCGCCGCGTTCCTCGCCGACGGCCCGCGACACGGGACGGCGTACGAAGGCCGCTGAGCCCGCCCGCGACGGCCGCCGCCCCCGCCGCCCTACGCACGGCGGTGCGGGCGCCCGCCGTCGTTGGATCAGCGGAACCGTACGGTGCGCTGCTGGCCGCCGACCCGGACGGTGGCCCGGCCGCGCTTGGCGGCGCGGATCGACACCTTGAGGGTGACGGTCCGGCCTCCGGAGCGGCGCCACCGCTTGACCTGTCGCTTCTCGCGGGACTGGAGGACCGTCACCCGGACGACGCGGCGGGTAGCGGAATCCGGCAGCGTCACCCGCAGGCTCAGCCGCCGGGACGCGCGTCGGGCGGTGACCTTCAGGCGTCGCGTGGCGGTGGTCGTCGTCGAGCCCTTCGTGCCGCCCTCGTCGCTCCCGCGGTTGCCGGCCACCGACTCCGGCGTCACCGGATCCGCGTTCGGTGCGGGGTCGGGGACGGCGTCGGGGGTCAGGTCGACGTTGGGGGTGCGGGTGGCCGGGGTCCGCGGGCACGCCACGCTCGGGCCGCCGGGCGCGTCGGCGAACAGTCCGCGGGCGAACGTCTGGCTCCACGTCGGTCCCGGGTAGTCGCCGGTGCCGTCGGTCGACACGCCGAACCCGGCGACCCGGTAGGCGGTCGACATGAGGTTCTCGCAGTGGCCCTTGCTCGCGAGCCAGGCCGTGACGACGGCGCGCGGGGTCTGCTGGCCGACGGCGAGGTTCTCGCCCATCGCGGACCACGTGTATCCGGCGGCCGACAGGCGCAGGCTCGGTGACGTGCCGAACGGGGCGGGCGCCGGCGCGTCATGGGCGAAGTAGCGCCGCAGCGTCATGTCGTCGACGTGCCGCTGGGCGGCGAGCGTGACGAGCACCGACGGCGTGACGGTGTTGAGGCCGACGGCTGCACGCTCGAGGTTCGTGAGGCAGAGGAGGGCGACCTGGGTGCGGAGCGTGCCGATCTGGGCGGGCGTCGCATCGGAGTCGACGCACGGCCCGGCCGCCTGGGCGGACGGCGCGGCGGCGAGGACCGTGGCGGTCGTCGCCGCCAGCGCGACGACGCCGCGGCGTAGCCCGCGTCGGTGGGGGGCACGGGCCGCGGGGGGCCGGGTTCGCCCGACTCGGGTGGCGTGAGGCGTGGCGGGCTGCATGTCGGACAGCGTCTACTCCTCGACGAAAGGCTGTCCGTCCCGTCAACGGATGTTGGGCGTCGTTGGCGGGAGAGCCAAGCGCGTATGTCGTACAAGCGTCCAGTCCGACGGCGTCGGGGGTCGACGTTCCATGCCCACGGGTGGGTTGGCGATCCGTGCGGCGCGGCCGGCGCGGCGGCGCTACGGTGGCGGGGTGTCCGACCGATCCGCCGCCGGCCCGCCGTCCGGACTCGACGCGCGGCGTCGCCTCGTCCTCGCATTCCTCACCGGGGTCCTCGTCGGCGTGACGGTCGGGTTCCTCATCGACCGTCCGCTGCTCGGCCTGGTCCTCGGCGTCGTGCTGGGGTTCACGTCCGTCATGCGGCGCCGGATGGCCGACGGCCTCGTCCGCACGATCGACGCGATGGAGGCCGAGGAGCGGGACCGCCGCCGGTAGCGCGCTCACCAGTGGGCGTCGTGGTGCTCCATGACGCCGTACCCCTCGGCCAGGCGGACGCCACCCGGCAGCGTGCCGGTGAACGTCCCGAACGGCTGGACGTAGTGGCTGCGGACGACGAGGAGGCGCTCGTCGCGACGCCGGGTCGCCTCGGCCGTGAACCGCAGGTCGACGTCGTCCCCGGTCACCGCCGACAGGTCGTCCGCGAACCGCACCGGAGCGGCGTGGACGGCGGTCCCGTCGATCCAGGCGCTGCGCTCGCTGGCGTCCGCGTCGTCGTGGATCCCGGCGACGAGGTTCCAGCCGACGGTGCGGCCCGCCTCGTCGCGGCCGACGCCCGCCGACCACCGCCAGGTGGTGTGGCGGGGCGGGTACCCGCCGGAGTCGTCGATCACCGCGAGGCCGTCGATCGGGACGTCGCGGCCGTCGACGCGGACGCGTCCCGTCACCGGGACCGACGCGCGCTTGACCGTCCAGGCGTGGCCGGCGCCGTAGGGCGTGACGGTCTCGATCCCGTCGACGCCGGGCGGGTCCTCGTCGAACGCCAGGTCGATCTCGACGCCGCCCCGCCGGACGCGCACCCGGCCCGGCGACGACGTCACGCCGCCGCCGACGAGCGACGTCCGCTCGTGGAGGCGTCCGCCGGCGCGGTCCCAGATCGCCCAGAACGCCTGGCGGGCGAGCCCGATGCGCACCACCCCGACGCAGAGCGAGAGCTCCGGCCCGTAGACGCCGACGTACCGCCAGCGCTTGCGCACCCGGCCGGCGTGCACCAGGGGCAGCCGGTCCGGCGGCAGCGCGATCCCGGACGGTCGGCCCGGCGGCTGCGGCTCTGCGGCGGTGGGGGCGGGGCCGCGGTAGGGGCGCACGAGGGTCATCGTGCGGATCGTGACGCATCGGGCGCCGGCCGACGGGCGTCGGGCGCGGCGGGCGACGGACCCGGGCCTTCGGCAGGGGACGGACCGGGGAACGGGCGACCGCGCGGCCGGGAGGGCGGTCGCCCGTCGCCGGTCAGCGCGGGTCCCTGCGCGTGGCGAGCAGGGCGACGGCGACGACGGTGATGGCGACGCTCGTGACGGTCGCGAGGTAGAGCGCCCATCCCGCCTCGGGGTCGATCGCCTGGATGAGGCCCTCGGGGTTGATGATGCTCTCCAGGTCGATCACGGCCGCGACGACGCCGACGACCCCGAAGATCAGGGCGAGGATCGACGGCCACCGGCTCTTCACGCCCCGGAGGAGCAGCGCGACGAGCAGGATCGCGCCCATGCCGATGTAGATCGCGCCGTCGCGGTCGTAGCCGTAGATCGTGCCGGCGCTGGTCTCGACCCATGGCCCGACGCCCCCGGCGATCATCAGGGCGCTGATCGCGGCGCCCGCGCGGGCCAGGGTGCGGCGGCGGGCGGTCGCCGGGGCGGGGACGACGGGGGCGGTGGGGGTGATGCCGACGGGCGTGCTCATGGGCGCATTGTGCGGTCGGGATGGGACGCCGACCACCCGCGGCGGGGTGATGGTGCTGCCCCGCGTGCCGACCGGCCGACGTGGGACGCTCCCCGCACCACGATGGATGGCCCACACCCCACGACCCCGGCCGGCCGTCCGGTCGACCGGCGCACCGTCCACGTCGAGCACGCCCGGCGCGCCCGCGAGCGTTACGAGCGGACGAGCTACCAGGCGTTCCTCCGTCGCCTCGGCGGCGCGCTGGCGGAGCACCTGGAGCGCCTCATCGCGCAGGCGGGGATCTCCGCGTCGCAGTCCGAGGTGACGTGGCGGGTCAAGGCCCCGGCGTCGTTCGAGGCGAAGGCCGCCCGTCCCGACCCGGACGATCCGGCTCGTCCGCGCTACCGCCTGCCGTGCGACGAGCTCGCCGACCAGCTCGGCCTGCGGGTCGTGACGTTCCTCCCGGCGCAGGTCGAGGAGGTGGCGGAGGCGATCGCCGACGACGACGCGCTCACGGTGCGCTCGGTCGAGCGGATCGGGTCGGACGGCGGGGACGACCGGCGGTTCGGCTATCAGAGCACCCACGTCATCGTCGATCCCGGCCCCCCGGTCGACCTGCCCGGCCCACCACAGGGCTACGTCGTGCCGCGGGTCGAGGTCCAGCTGCGGACCCAGCTCCAGCACGTGTGGGCCGAGCTCGAGCACGCCCAGCGCTACAAGGGGGCGGCCGGATCGCGGGTGTCGCGCAAGTTCGACCGTGCCGCGGCGCTCATCGAGATGGTCGACGAGCTGCTGCAGGAGATCGACGACGCGTCCCGCGGCGCGGACCACGAGGCCGCGCGCGCGAACGGCCACGGCGGCGGCCACCGGGACGACCTCGACCGCCAGGACGGGCACGCCGGACCCGCGGCGGACCACGCGCCGCGAGGCCGTGGCGAGGGCGGGGACGGGCGGGCCGACGGGCGGTCCGACGGCCCGATCGGCAGTCGCCTCACGACCCGGGCGCTCCGGGCGCTGCTCGCCGAGCTCTTCCCGGACGCTCCTCCGAGTCGCGGCACGGGGAGCGAGGAGTGGATCCACCGCCATGCGCTCGCGGCGGGGCTCGACACCGTCGAGGCGCTGCGGGGCGCGGTCCGGGCGGTCGACGTGGACGGGATCGACCGGACGTTCCGCGAGGGGGTCACGTGGGAGCGCAACCAGGTCCGGTGCCTCGACGACGCGCTGCTCGCGGTCACCGGGCCGCGGTACGTCGACGTGGCGGTGGGCCTCGTCGACCCCGCCGACGACGAGCAGCGTCAGAAGCGCCGCCGCGTGCTGCAGTGGCGGTGGCGGACGCTCGCCGACGCGGGCGTCGTCGGCCGGTAGCCGCTCAGCGGACGACGGCGTCGGCAGGCGCGTCGGCGGGGATCCCCAGCGCGCCCATCCACAGCCGCGTGACGGTGGCGACGAGCGCGTCGAAGTCGACGTCGTCCCCCAGGACGAACGCGCTGTACGCGGCCCGCGACACCATGCCCGAGATCGTGCGGGCCGCCAGGTCGGGGTCGAGCGAGGCGTCGGCGAGCCCGGCGGCCTGGAGTCGTTCGATGGTGCGGGCGTTGCGGTCGATGAACGGCCGGCCGCGTCGCCGTCGCAGCTCCCGGAAGTCGGGGTCGATCGTCGCGACCTGCTCGCGGAGCGCCATGAGGCGCGCGTTGTCGCGGTAGACGGCGAGGTACGCCCGGTGGCTGGCGGCGAGCAGGTCGACGAACCGCTCGTGGTGGCCCGCGTGCGACAGCCGCGGGTGCAGGAGCTCCTCCTGGACCTCGCCGAGCACCGCGGCGAGCACGGCGGACTTGTCGACGAAGTACGTGTAGAACGACCCGGTGGCGACGCCCGCCTCGGCCGCGATGTCGGTGATCCGGGCGTCGAGGAACCCGTCGCGCTCGAACACCGCCCGGGCCCCGTCGACGATCGCCTGCCTCGTCGCGCGGCCGCGGGCGGTGGAGGGGCCGGCGGTCATCCGTCGGTGGGGTGGACGTCCTCGGCGACCCGCTCGGCCTGGGCGGCGAGCACGTCGATGATCGGGTCGAGCGACTCGGGGTCGACGTTGGCGTTGCCCGGCGTCTCGCGGAACCGCCGCACGACGCCCTGGAGGATGATCGCGAGCTTCCACGCCCCGAGCGCGCGGTAGAACGGCAGGCCCGACAGGTCGAGCCCCGATGCGTCGGCGTACCGTGCGACGACCTCGTCCCGGGAGGGGAACCCGTCGGCGAGGGGCGCGGTCGAGATCCGGGGCTCCGGGTCGCCCGGCTCGGTCCAGTACACGAGGAGGAGCCCCAGGTCGGCGAGCGGATCGCCGAGCGTGCAGAGCTCCCAGTCGAGGATCGCCCGCACGCGGCCGTCGTCGCCGACGATGACGTTCTCGAGCTTGTAGTCGCCGTGGACGATCGAGACCCGGTGCTGGGTGGGGATGCCGGCCTCGAGCCGGGCGTGCACGCGCTCGATCGCCGGTACCTCCCGGGTCTTCGACGCCGCCCACTGGCCGATCCACCGGCGCAGCTGCCGCTCCCCGTACCCGTGGTGCCGCCCGAGGTCGCCGAGGCCGACGGCGTCGACGTCCACGGCGTGCAGGCGCGCGAGCGTGTCGACGAGGTCGAGCCCCGCGGTGCGTCGGGCGTCGTGCGTCAGCGGATCGGCGGCCTCGCGCGACGCGAGGACGTGCCCGTCGGCGTGCTCCATGACGTAGAACGGGGCCCCGGTGACCGCCTCGTCCTCGCAGAGCCCGAGTGGCTCGGGGACCGGGATGCCGGCGGGGTGGAGCGCGGCGATCAGCCGGTGCTCCCGGACCATGTCGTGCGCCGACGGCAGGCGCGGTCCGAGCGGTGGCCGCCGCAGGATCCAGCGGTGGCCGTCGGCGCCCTCCACGCGGTAGGTGAGGTTGGACCGGCCGTCGCCGACGCGGACGAACGACGCCGGCTCGCGCAGGTCCGGCAGCACGCCGCGGAGCCAGGCGACGACGGGCTCGTGGTCGATGCCGGGATGCATGGCGGTCACGCGGCGTCCGGGACGGGGTGGCGGCGCAGCTCGTCGCGGGCGATCTGCATCCGGTGGACCTCGTCCGGTCCGTCGACCATCCGCATCGTGCGGGCGTGCGCGTACATGTGGGCCAGCGGGAAGTCCTCGGTGAACCCGCCGGCGCCGTGGACCTGCATCGCGCGGTCGACGATCTCCTGCGCGACGCGGGGAGCGGCGACCTTGATCGCGGCGATCTCGGTCCGGGCGCGCTTGTTGCCGACGGTGTCCATGAGCCATGCGGCCTTCATCGTCAGCAGCCGGATCATCTCGATCTCGATCCGGGCGTCGGCGATCCAGTCCTGGACGTTGGCGCGCGCCGCGATCGGCTTGCCGAACGGCGTCCGCCGCTGGGCCCTCACGCACAGGAGCTCGAGCGCGCGCTCCGCCAGCCCGATCGTGCGCATCGCGTGGTGGATGCGGCCCGGCCCGAGGCGCGCCTGGGCGATCGCGAACCCTTCGCCCTCGCCGGCGATGAGGTTCGTCGCGGGGACCCGGACGTTCTCGAAGAGCACCTCGCCGTGGCCCTCGGTGTGGTCGAACCCGAACACCGGCAGGTTGCGCAGCACCGTCACCCCGGGCGTGTCGAGCGGCACGAGGATCATGCTCTGCTGGCGGTGACGGTCGGCGTCGGGGTCGGTCTTCCCCATGAGGATGAAGCACCGCAGGTTGGGGTGCAGCGCGTTGGTCGTCCACCACTTGCGGCCGTTGATGACGTACGCGTCGCCGTCCCGCTCGATCCGGGTCGAGATGTTCGTGGCGTCGGAGCTGGCGACGTCCGGCTCGGTCATCGCGAACGCCGAGCGGATCTCGCCCTCGAGCAGCGGGTGGAGCCAGCGCTCCTGTTGCTCGGGGGTGCCGAACAGCGTCAGCACCTCCATGTTGCCGGTGTCGGGCGCGTTGCAGTTCGTCGCCTCGGGCGCGAGGAAGCTTCGTCCCATGATCTCGGCGAGCGGCGCGTACTCGACGTTGCTCAGCCCGGGGACGCTCGGGTGGATGTCGGCGTGGGGGTGGAAGAGGTTCCACAGGCCGCGACGGCGCGCCTCGGCCTTGAGCTCCTCCATCACGGGTGCGTGATGGTGCGGATCGCCGGCGGCGCGGAGCTGCTCGGCGTGGACCGCCTCGGCGGGCAGGACGTGCTCGTCCATGAACGCCTGCAGACGCTGCTGCAGGTCCTGCGACCGTTCGGACTGCTCGATGTTCATCCGTCGCTCCCTGGCGCCGGCCCGCGGCCGGCGAACTCGAAGTTGAATCCGGATTCGAGTCTAGTCTACGGCGTGGCGGCTGGCCAGGAGCGGATCCGGCGGGGCGGTAGGGCGGGTCGCGGCGACGGGAGGCGAGGGCCCGCCGGGGGGAGGTCGGGACGCCGGGGGCGTTGGCGATCGTTCACGCGATGCGAACGATCGCCAACGGCGGGGTCGGCGACGTGCGGCGAGGGTGGTCCGGCGGTGCTTGCCGAGCGGCGCCGTTGCGCATCGTCCATGCGATGCGAACGATCGCCAACGCCCGTCGCCGTGGCGCGTCGCCTCGGCCTGGCGCGGCGCATCGCCGGTGCGGCGGGCGGGGGGGATGGCGTCGTCGGGGCGTCGCGACGTCGAGCGCCCCGGGGTGCTCCGCGCGGGTCGCGTCGCGGGAGGAAGGGTGGTCGCAGCGAAGACCGGCCCGCCGTGTGGCGGGCCGGTCCGGGGGCGTCTCGTGGTGGGTGGGGTCGCGGGGGCGGGAGCCCGCCGCTCGGGCGCGGGATCGAGGAGGCGTGCGGGGCCCCGCCCCGACGTGGGACGGGGGCGACGCTCCGCGCGCCGGGATCAGTCCTCGTACTCGCGCAGGTACCGCTCGTAGGTGCGCATGTGGCCCTCCTCGTCCTTGAGGATGGCGACGACCATGTCCTGCGTCGCCCAGTCGACGCCGTCGGTGGCCTCGATGATCCTGTTGTAGAGCTCGATCGCCCCGGCCTCGGCGGTGATCACGCCGCGGATGACGGTCGCCACGTCGGTCGGGTCGTCGCCGGGCTGCAGGAACGTCTGCTCCGCGGGGAACTCGGACGAGCCGGGGACCGTCCCGTAGAGCTCCTTGATGCGCTCGGCGAACTGGCGCGCGTGCCCCAGCTCCTCCTGGACGTCGCCGGCGAGGTCGGACGCGATCTCCTTGGCGCGGATGCCGTCGAGGTTGCTCGACGCGGCGAGGTAGTTCGCCACCGTCTCGACCTCGGCCCAGTAGGCCTTGGTCAGCAGGTCGACGATCTCCTCGCGCTTGGCGGTGTGGGCGTCGGACAGGATGCCGACGCCGGCGTTGTGGGTACGGGTCGTCACGGTGTGCTCCTTGGGGGGACGTTGAGATCAACTATAGCAAATCACTTAAAAGAGCACTCGACTTAGGATAGCCGTATGCGTGGTTCGGGCGGCCTCGCCCGTGGTCGGATCCGCGTGCTTCCCGCGTACCCGCTCGACGCGAAGCTATCCGCCGTGGCGGCGCCCGTGGGGGTGCTCGTCGGACCGGCCGGTGCGGCGCGGGGCCCGGGATTCCGCCGAGGGGCGTGGGCTCCGGGACGGACGGGCCCCGGCGCGCGGGGACGGTCGGGTCCCGGCGCGCGGGTCGGTCGGTCGGCGTCGGTCGCGCCGGCCCGATGTCGTGGGTCGAGGAGGGGCGGGCCGGAGGGACGTGGGCCGGCTGGCGGTCGTCGGCGGTCGCCCGGGGCCGAGGGGCCTGCCGGGAGGAGGGCGCGGGCCGAGGGCGGGCCGCGACGGTGGGCGGGCTGCCGGGAGGAGGCCGCGGGCCGGGACGGTCGCCCTGGGCCGAGGGCGGGGCGGACGCGTGGAGGACGCGGACGGCCGGGGCGCGGGCCGGGCGCGGCGGGGGCGGCGGACCGGTGGGCGGCGGGACGCCGCGGGCGCGAGGCCCGGAGGTCAGCGCGACCGGCGGGCGTCGGCGGACGCGTGCACGTCGCGGGTGCCGCCGGGCGGCTGCGGGGCGCAGGTGCCGTTGACGGCCACCCGCGCGCGCCAACAGGCGAACCGGCCGGTCGGCGTGTCGAGCCACTCGTGCAGGTCCCGCTCGAACCGCGACCAACGACGGGCGCGGTAGCCGGTCTGCGGGAACGCTCCCGGGGCTCCGGACGGTGGCGAGTTAGGGTCCACGAACACAGCGTAGCGAAGCTCGGTCGAAAGCACGACGTCGGATTTCGACGGACGTGCGTTCGATGCCGGGGGCCGGTGGTGGACCCCGACGGGGCGTCTGCCGATCCCCTACCCACATGTCCGTCCGTCCTCCCTCCCGCACCCACCGCGCTCCCGACCTCGACGTGGCGCGGCTCGTCGCGTCGATCTCGACCAGGCCGGTGCCCTCGTCGCTCCTCGTCAGGCTGCTCCTCGACCGGGCCCCGGTCGACGCGGACCCGTCCCACGGTCCGCCCGGCCGCGCCCGCGAGAGCGCGCTACGCGCCCAGCCACCGTCACGGTCGGCGGCCGTCGCGCCCGTGGCCTGACGTCGACCGGCCCGGCCCACCCGGGCCCCGTCGAGACCGGTGGGGCGACGGCCGGGCTACGCCCCGCGCGCCCCGGCTCCCGCGGGGCCACGCACGGTGCGCGTCCGCAGGCGGCGCACGACCGCCCGGCTCACGGACTCGCCCTCCGGGGCGTGACCGTCGACGACCGCGTCGATGACGCGACGCTTGTGCTCCAGCACCGTCGCCAGGTCGTCGTCGATCGTGTCGGGCGCGAGCAGGTACCAGGCGGTGACCGCGTCGTCCTGCCCGATCCGGTGGCAGCGGTCCTCGGCCTGGTCGTGGAGCGCCGGGGTCCAGTCGAGCTCGAGGAAGCAGACGTTCGACGCGCGGGTCAGCGTGATCCCCTGCCCGGCGGCACGCATCGAGCAGACGATGAGCCCGTCGGCGGCGGCGGGGGGCGCGACGGCGTCGACCGCGCGCAGGCCCCGACGGTGCCCCGGGGACGGCCGCCCCTCCTGGAACCGCCGGATCTGCGCGTCGCGGGTCGCGGCGTCGTCGTCCCCCAGGACGTGGGCCGCGCCGGGGAACCGCGCGAGCACCGCCCGCTGGACCTCGCGGTGCTGGGCGAACACGACGAGCGGCTCGCCCGACGCCAGGAAGTCCTCGATCCACTCGAGCGCCGCGGGGAGCTTGCCGATCGCGGCGAGCCGCCGCAGGTGGTTCATCCGCACGAGCTGCTCGGCCCGCAACGCCGCCGACACCCGGGCGTCGATCTCGTCGAGGTCGAGCGGCAGCGTCTGGAGCCAGGCGATGACGTCCTCCTCCGCCAGCCGATAGTCGGTGGGATCGTCGAGCTCGATCGGCAGCGTCACGCGACGCTTCGCCGGCAGCTGGGGGAGCACGTCGGACTTGAGGCGCCGCACGAACCCCGACGCCCGCAGATGCCAGTGCAGCCGGTCGTGGGCCTCGTCGCCCTGGAACCGCCGCGCGAGCTCGGCCCCGGACCCGAAGTCCCGCAGCCGGTCGACGAGGCGCAGCTGGGTGGTGAGCTCGCGCGGCTGGTTGAGCACCGGCGTCCCGGTGAGCGCCAGGCGCAGGCCGTCGCGTCGGACGGTGCCGGCCAGGCGGATCGCGGCCTTCGTGCGCCGCGCCCGCGGCTCCTTGCACAGGTGCGACTCGTCGAACGCGACCGCTCCGGGACGCAGCGCGGCGAGCCGGTCGTGGTGGGCCTCGAGCAGCTCGTAGTTCAGGACGACGAGGTCGGCCTCGCCGGGCGGGGCGGTGGGCGTGGCCGTGGTGGCGGCCGTGGCGGGGGGCGTGGCGGACGCGTGGGCGGCGGTAGGCGCGGCGGGCACGGCGGACGCGGTGGCCGTGGCGGTCCACTGACCGCCGCCGCGTCCCCGGAGCACGGCGACGGTGCGGTGCGGGAGCCAGTGGGCCGCCTCGCGCGCCCAGCCGAGCTTGAGGCTCGCGGGGCAGACGACGACCGCCGGCCAGGCGTCGTCGACCTCGAACGCGACGAGGGCCTGGACGGTCTTGCCCAGGCCCTGCTCGTCGGCGAGGAACGACCGACGGCGCTGCAGGAGGTACCGCACCCCGGCCCACTGGAACGGCAGGAGCTCGCCGCCGACGCGCAGGTCCGCGCCGCTCCGGGTGCGTCGCAGTCGACCGGCCCGGGACGCGCCCGACAGGCGGATGAGGTCGTCCCGCTCGGCGTGCAGCGCGCGCAACGTCGCGATCCGGTCGCGGGCCGCGGGGGTGAGGTCGACCGTCGGATGGTCCCGCAGCAACGCGTCGAGCCGCGGGACGAGCGACGGGTCGGCGGGGACCGCGAGGCGCGTGTCCGGGTCGGCCGGGGCGTCGCCCTCGCGGTGCCCGGACCGGTGGCCCTCCTCCAACGAGCCGGCCTCGGGCATCGCGGCGAACGCCGCGTGCGCGCGCACGCTCCAGCCGGGGAGGAGCTCGAGCCGCGGCTCGCCGCGCTCGTCGCTACCGGCGCGGATCGTCGCCGCCGCGGGGCGTCCGCCCTGCCGCAGCTCGGCCGCGGCGAGCATCACCGGCACGTCGACCGTCAGGCCGGCCAGGCGGTCGAGCACCGCCACGCCACCGCGATCGAACGGCAGGCGGTGGATCGGGAGCGGCCCGTCCCGGTCGACCGGCGTCGCGTCGTCCAGGACCGTCGGCGCCACGCCACGGTGGGTGCGCACCGCCAGCCGCGGGACGGGGCCGTCCTCGTCGACGTATGCGTCCCCCGCCCACGGCTCCGACGCCCGACCGCGATCGACGGCGGGGCCGCCGGGTCGCGCGGCCCCGTCGCCGTCGCCCGGCGCGCCGACGGGTCGACCGTCGCCGGGCGGCGCGGCGCGCCGCTCATCGTCCTCCATGCCCGGGATCGGTCCGGCGCTACTCGTCCGACACGGTCTTCGTCGCGAGGACCTGCGCACGGTCCGATCCGACGACCCGGCGGATCACCTGCGGCAGCACCCCCTGCAGCACGATCGCGGCGTTGTAGAACCGCGGCGTGATCCGCTCGTCCTTGCCCCGCAGGCCGCACTGGACGATCGCCTCGGCGACGTCGTCCTGGTCGCCGAGCGCCAGGCGGCTCAGGCGGCCCTCCTTGAGCTCGGTGGCGGGGAACCCCTCGGTGGGGAAGAACCCGGGCTTGACGGTGCCGACGTGGACGCCGTGCGGTGCCTCCTCGGCGCGCAGCGCCTCCGACCACGCGGCGAGCGCGGCCTTGCTCGCCGAGTACGCCCCGGCGCCGGGGCGGGCGACGTGCGCGGCGACGCTCGCGACGTTGACGATCGCGCTCGGCGCCGCGGCGCGCAGGTCGGGTAGCAGCGCCTCGGTGAGTCGCAGGACCGCGTCGTAGTTCAACGCGAACGTCTTGCGGTGGTTCGCGAACCCGCCGTTGCGCTCGCTCCCGAACCGTGCGCGGAACCCGGCCCCGGCGTTGTTGACGAGCAACGTCGGGGCCCCGTGCTCCGCCCGCACGTGGTCGCGGACCCGTGTCGGCGCGTCGTCGTCGGTGAGGTCCGCCGCCACCCAGGTGACGGTCGCGCCCAGCCCGGTCAGGTCGGCGGCGAGCGTGCGCAGCCGCTCCTCGCGGCGGGCGACGAGGACGAGCCGGGCGTGCGGCTCGCGGGCGAGGCGGCGGGCGGTCGCCTCGCCCAGGCCGCTCGACGCCCCGGTGATGACGGCGACCAGCGGACCGGCGGGGGTGGGGGTGCTCGCGCTCATGGGGGAATGGAACCGCATCGGCGGCCGCCCGTGGGCCGTCGCGTGCGTCGGGGACCGGCTCGCGACCGCCGGACCCGCTGCTAGCGTCGCCGCGATGCTCACGGGGACGCGCTCACCGCGGGGGCGGGCGCGCGACCTCGGCACGCCCGCGATCGCCGTCGCCATCGCCGTCCTGGGCGCGATGATCGGTGCGCCCGCGACCGCCGCGACCGCCGCCGCGAAGGGCGATGGCGGCGACCGGTCCCCGATCAGCGTGCCGCTGCCGGACGAGGCGGAGCCGCTGTCGGTGGCCGAGCTGTGGGCGTTCGCCGACCGACGCCAGGCCGACGTCGAGCCGTACTGGAGCGCCACCCTCGGCCGGTACATGCCCGTCGACGGGACCGAGGACGTCCGGCTCGCCGCGAACATGCTCCAGGTCCATGCGTCGGCGGCGCTCGGCGGTCATGTCGGCGCGACGCGTCGCGACGACCGGGTCCACGCCCTCGTGGACCTGCTGACCCGGGCGCCCGCGTTCATCGCCCCGCCGACGGAGGCGCCGCGTGGGACCCACGGGCACGTGCCGGGGTGGACGTCGTCGAGCCTGCGACCGGGCTGGCAGCACGTCGCGGTCGACGCCCAGGTCGTGGACGCGCTGACGGCGGCGTGGGACGCCCGGGACGTCGTCGGCCTGCCGGCGGGGCTGCGCGACCGGATCGCCGGGGCGATCTCGTCGGTGGCGGACTCGCCGTTCTACCGGTATCCCGCCCAGTTCCTGACGCAGTGGAACTGGCATGCCGACCTCGATGCGGCGGCGTTCCACGTCACCGGCGACCGACGGTTCCTCGACGACTACCGACGGCAGTTGTCGCGGTTCGTCCGTGGGTCGCGGATCGCGCTCGACCCGGCCCGCACCCCGTTCCTCAACCCCGGCCTGGGCCTGCTGTACGCGCAGCGCAAGGCGTCGGCGATCGGGGCGCCGCTGCTGTCGACGAGCGAGTACGAGAACCTCGTGTTCTCCGGCCTGCGGCACTACGACATGGCGGTCCGTGCGGGGATGCGGCCGCTGTCGGGCCCGCAGGAGCAGCGGTTGCGCGAATGGTCGCAGCGGGTGATGTTCGGGGACTGGACGCACGCCGGCGCGTTGAACTGGGACACGAGCCTGGGGACCCGGCGGTGGTGGCTGGCCCGGTACTGGGCGTTCGCGCAGCAGGGGCTGGAGACGTTCATCACCGCCCGTCGGCTGTCGGCCGCACCGGACCAGTCGGCGTGGGCGGCGGCGGTCGCCGACGCGGGGCTGCGCACGTACGAGCGGTGGGCGTCGGCGTACCCGGACGGCCGGTTGCCGAGCCAGCTGTGGGGGGTCGAGGGGCGCGACCGGTCGGAGGGCAACGACCCGGTGTTCACGGCCACCCGGGTGCAGGCGCACGCGTCGCGCCTGGCGTTGCTGCGCCCCGGCAACGCGGCGCCGGAGCGGCCGCCGGCGTGGTTCGCCCGCGACAACGGGGTGGGGCGGCTGGTGGTGTCGACCCCGGCGTACTCGACGGGGGTCCTGGTCCGGCACCCGACCGACGACTACGGCGGCATCGAGATGGCCCGCCTGCTCAACGCCGACGGCATGCCGGTGTCGGGCATCGGCGGTAGCGGCCGGTCGGCGTTCGGGCTCGACCTCGTGCGGCGGGGCCGGGTGGTGCTGGACACGCAGCCGGGCCGGTCGACCGTGCGGCGGGGGCGCACGAGCGTGCGGGTCGACGCAGGCCCGCGCCGGTCGGACGTGCGGGACACGTTCACCGGGGCGTTGCGGGTGCGGTCGCGGGTCGCGAACGCGGCCGGGTCGGTCGAGTTGCACCAGCGGTTCCACCGCGGGTTCGTCGTCGTCCGTCGCACGGTGGAGGCCGAGCGGGCCGGCACGGCGACGACGAGGTTCCCGTCGTGGGGCGACGGCGCGCGGTTGACGGTCGTCCGTCGCAGCGGCCGCACCGAGCGGCTGACGGGGCGGTCCGTGTCGGCGGCCGGGGCCGTCGGCCTCGTCGTCGAGTCCGCGTCGGGCGGCTACGCGGTCGACCTGTGCGAGGTGCCGCGTGGATCGCGGTTGCGGGCGGTGACCGTGCCGTCGGTGGCGACGAGCCCGCGGACCCGGCGCGTCGCGCTGCTGAGCGTGAGGGTCGCTGCCGACGGGGAGCGACGGACCACGGTGCGGATCACCCCGACGACGGGAGAGCCGCCGCGGCCGAACGGCGCCCCGGGCGCCTGCTCCTGACCGGAGGGTCGGGCGCGTCCGGCCGGGGCGTCGGGTCGCGCCGGTCGGTGGGGGGCCCGCGGCGGCGCGGGTCCGTCAGCCGACGGTGGCGCCCTTGGCACGGTTGCACGGGCCGCAGAGGACCTGCAGGTTCTCGACGGTGTCCGCGCCTCCGGTGGCGATGGGGATCACGTGGTCGAACTGCAGGTCGAAGTCGGTGCCGCACGCGGTGCATCGTCCGTCGTCCCGGGTCCAGACGGCCCGGCGCACGTCGACCGGGATGGGGCGTCGGTGGCGTCGGTCGGCCGGCGTCGCGCGGTCGGCGGTGGGGCCGGTCGGGGGCCTCTCCGGGTCCCGTCGGCGTCCACGGCGGTCCGTCCGCGTGGCGTGGCCTCCGGCGTCGCGGTGCGCCCGGTCGTGGGCGAGGGCGGCCCGGGCGTGGGCGACGCGGCGTCGGCGTCGGCGGCTCCGGTCACGGACGAGCGCCAGGACGTCGTCGGTGTCGAGGTCGCCGTCACCTGCCCATATGCGGTCCTCGAAGAGCCACCAGCGCCGGTGGCCGTCCTCGAGCAGGGGGACGGGCCGTTTGTCCTGCTCGGACCGGATGGCCCGGAAGGCGCGCGCGCCCCACACCATCACGGGCCCGCGCCGCTGATCGAGGACCAGCGCGTATCGACGGCCGAGGAGGGTGACGTGGCGCTCGAAGCGGGCGTGCGGAACGTCGCGCAGCATCGCCGTCGAGGCTAGGCGGCCGGCGGGACGACATGCACGCGATCGTGCAGGGGCCCCGTGTGGGTCACCGTCGGTGGCGCCGTGCGGTGGGGTCCGGCGCACGGGCGTGGCGCAGGTGACGTGGACGGGTCGAGTGGCGCGACGCAGGCGACGTGGGCGGGTGGAGCGGCGCGACGCTCGCGCGATGCCCCCTGCGACCGCCACCGGCGACGGCCTCGCCGCCCTCCACACGACCCCGACCCCGGCCGCCATCGAGACCACCGGCGACGTCACGGACGCAAACGGGACGCGAAACGAGCGCGTCCCCGGGGCCGTGATGGCCACCGGGGACGCGGTCTACCCTGCACCTACCGAAGAAGCCTCCGAGCGGACTCGAACCGCTGACCCCTTCATTACGAGGGCTCGGTAGGGAACGAGAGACACGAAGAACAGACACCGACCGGCGACGAAACGCCTGCACATCGGACGAATCGGGATGCCGGACCCGAACCCGGACCGGCCCGCCCGGACGGGCCGAACCGCGGCCCGGTGACCCCAACCGGACCCACCGTCGCACCGCCGCCAGGGCCTGCCAGGGCGACGCCCGCCGAGCGTCCTGACGGCAGCGCTGACCCCTTCACACCTTGTGGCAGGGTCAGCCCGGCCACCCTCGAGCAGGCCGTCGACCTCCTCGCCGACGACCTCTCGCTCGGACCGTGGTGGAGCGCCGGCGACCCCCGCACCCGCATCGAGCGCGCCCACGTCCTCCTCGACCGCGTCGGCTACGGCCAGCTCCTCGACCGGGCTGACGGCGACCGTCGCGCGGTCCTGGACCTCCGCGCCGCGCACGACCTCCGCCGCGACCAGACCCGCGACGCGATCGACCTCGCCGTCGCCGAGCTCCAGGCCGGCGACCCGGTCGCCGCCCGCGACGCGCTGCTCAACCACCTCGACGGCAGGCCCCTCACCTCGACCCGACGGGAGACGGACCGATGACCGTCGTCGTCGGCCAGATCTGGGCCTCCAACGCCAAGGACGACCGCCAGCGCGGCGTGCGGCAGTACCGGACCGTGGTGGAGGTCCGCGAGCACGGCGCGGTGCTCGAGCACCGTGGCGCCCGTGGCCAGCTGCTCCGGGGGACCGTCCTCGTCAGTGGCGACCGGATCGCCGGGCACCGCCTCGTCGAGGAGCCCACGACGTGAGCTACCTCGACGCGATCACGCGCCTCAACGACCACTGCAAGATGCTGCGCCACCAGCACGGCGTCGAGGTCTGGACGTCGCTCGCCATCGTCTGGACCGGCGAGGGCCGCCACCGCACCCCGCGCCTGGCCTACGGCGTCGAGCTCGGGCCCGCCGGGAACATGCGCACGAAGCGGTTCCCGATCGCCGACGGCCGCGGCCGCGACCAGACGTTCACGACCGCCGCGATCTGCGCGCTGCAGTGGCTCCGCGACGAGACCGGACTGGCGGTGAGCGCGTGACGCTCGCCGAGATCGCCCGCCGCTACCGCGACGGCGAGTCCACCGTCCAGATCGGACGGGCCGCGGGGCTGCACCCCGAGACCGTCCGCCGCAGGCTCCACGCCGCCGGTGTCGAGATGCGCCCGCACGCCGCCGTCGCCGGACGTCGCCGCCTCACCGACGAGGACATCGACCGCACGCTCGACCTGCTCGCCGACCTCGGAACGGCGACGGCCGTCGCCGCCCGCCTCGGCGTCCACCAGACCACCGTGAGCCAGCGCCTGCGCCGCACCGGCGTCAGCCCCGCCCACCGCCACCACAATCGCCTGATCACCGCCCCGGAGGGCCACCAGACCGTGGCCCAGTACGCCGACCGCCACGGCCTGACCACCGGGACGGTCCAGCACCGGATCCGCACCGGCCGACTGCACGCCATCCGCGACCCGCGGTGGCCGAGCCGCTACCTCATCCCCACCAACCCCCGGGAGAGCACGACGTGAGCCTCTCGCTGCCCCAGCGCGCCGTCATGCGCGTCCTCGACGACTTCGACCGTCACGCCGGAGAGGACGCGATCGCCCCGACGGTCGACACCGTCCTGCACGCCGCCAACCGCAGCGGCACCGCCGGCCGCGGCGCCACCCGCGCCACCGTCGGCGGCCTGCGCAAGCGCTGCCTGCTCTGGCAGACCGCCGACGACCGGGTCCTCCTCACCGAGGCCGGCCGCGCCCGACTGAGAGAGGGACTGTGAGCCACGTCGCGATGACCTGGGCCGCCGCCCAGACCACCGGGAGCCCCGCCCGCAAGGCGGTGCTGCTCGTGCTCGCCGACACGGCCGACGCGCACGGCGTCGCCTACCCCGCCGTCCGGCACCTCGTCGAGGTCACCGAGCTGGGGGAGAGGACCGTCCGCCGCGCCCTGGCCGACCTCGAGGAGGCCGGGCTCGTCCGTCGCCACGAGCGCCGCCGCGCGTCCGGCCGACAGCGCTCCTCGATCTACGTCCTCGCCCCCACCGACGACGACCGTGGCCAGATGCGCCCCGTCGCCGAGTCGGACGGCTACTCGACCTGGGCCGACGCCCAGCCGCCTGCCATAGCGGCAGGCGGACAGACTGCCGCTCCGGCACCCCGACAGACTGCCGCTCCGGCAGGGGAGGGGTGCCAGAGCGGCACCCCCGTATCCACTGAACCGTCACAGGAACCGTCACTTAGCAGCAGCAGCGGTGCGCGCGACGGCGCGCAGATCGACGAGCCGAGCTGCTGGCCCGCCGCCCGGGCCGCCCTCATCGACGCCGGGTTCGACGCCGCCGAGGTCGACCGCAGCCGCGGCGCACTCATCCGCCGCTACCTCGCCGACGAGCGCCGCCCGATCGACTGGCCGGCCCTCGGTGCGCAGCTCCGCCGCGACCGGGCCGACGGCGAGTCGATGTCCACCAAGCCGCTCCAGGCCCTCGGCTACGGACTGCGGCAGGACCGGCCGCCGGTCATCGGCGGCCAGGCCCAGGACGCCGACGAGCCGCGCCGAGGCCGACCGCGCCGCCGACCCGGCCGACCGGGACGGCCCACCGCCGCGGTGCTGGCCGCCCCCGACGCCGCGGCGACGGAGGCGTGGCAGCGCGTCGCCGCCGACGCCGCCGCCCGGATCGCCGACCCGGCCGAAGCGACGTGGCTCCAGCAGCTGCACGCCGTCGCGGTCGGCGCCGACGGGACGCTCACGATCGGCGCGCCGCCCACCAACGCCGACTGGCTGCGCCGCCGCCTCGGGCCGCTCCTCGCCGCGTCGGCGACCCGCTGCGGCCTGACCGACGCGCAGCTCGTCGCCGGCATCGCCGCCACCCCGACCCAGCACGCCGCATGACCACCACCACCCCGGAGAGCCCCGCCGTGATCCCGCACCTCCTCGAGGTCCCGACCGTCCCCCGACCGGTCAAGCCCGACCCGACCCTGCTCCCGGCCCGGGCGATCCTCGCCGTCAGCCAGCTCCTGGCCGACGAGCAGGCCAGCCACGGCGACCGCTGGCGTCGTCGGCCCGCCCGCCACCACCTCGCCGCCGCGCTCCGTCACGCCTATCGCTGGCTCGGTGGCGAGACGGTCGACCCCGACAGCGGCCACAGCCACCTCGTCCACGCCGCCGCCCGACTCCTCATGGCCCTCGACCGCGAGATCGCCGGAGGCCAGGCATGACCGACACGTTCGACCCGATGAAGATCGCCCGCGACCTCCCCACCATGTGGTGGCCCGAGCTCGACGCCCTCGCCGACCAGCTCATCATCCGCATGACCATGACGTCCGAGGCCAGCGGCGCTCCGGTCGGCGGCCGCGTTAGCTCCGGCAAGCCCGGATCCGCCGCGCCGCACGGCCAGCCCGCTCTCGCCGACGAGCAGCGCGAGCGCCTCACCCAGGCCGCGCACTTCGACCTCGAGGCGTACTACGCCGCGGTCGACGCGGGGGAGCCCCATCCTGAGCCGCACCGCTACCGGCAGGCGCTGCTCCGAGCCGCGGTCGCGCTGCGCCAGGTCACGCACCGCAGCGACCAGACCCCGAACGATCTCGACGTCGACGACACGTCCGTCGAGCGGACCGACTGGATCCTCTCCACCTACGAAGGCCTCGACCCCCACTACGCCGCCGCGCTCGAGACGAGCCGCGCCGGGTACGTCACAGCCGAGGTCATCCGCCGCGTCCGTCGCAAGAACGGCCGGCACCGCCAGACCGGAGAGTCCCTGCCCATCGACGGCGACCTCCGCGACGCCGTCCTTGCCGCACACCGACTGGACCCCGACCGGTCCGTCCGGGCGATCGCCGCAGACCTGGACATCGGCAAGACCACCGTCGCGACCATCATCGCCGCCGCCCGGCGCGCCGATCGTGCGGCCTGACTTGCATCCGTCCGCCGTCCGTGGGACGCTTCTGCCGACGGGCGAACTGCGCCTTCGTCCGATTCGGCGCTCCCCACGGGGGCACCGTTCGCGTTCCAGGGGTCGCGCCTGATGGCCCGCGCCCCGTCCGTGTGCAGCCGGCCCGGCTGTCCCGAGATCGCCACCCACGCCGGACGCTGCGACGCCCACCAGCGCAAGCCGTGGGCCAACCGCTCCGCCCACGACCAGAGGATGCGGACCGACCCGGCCGCACGACGCGCCCACCGCGCCGCCCGCCAGGCCGCGCTCAAGCGCACCGGCGGACGGTGCGAGGAGTGCGGTCTCGCACCACTCGGCGGCCACCGGCTCGCGCTGCACCACCCGCACCGCATCGCCGACGGCGGCGCGACCGTCCAGCCCGACGCGGTCCTCCTCTGCCCCACCTGCCACCTCGAGGCCGACCGCCGCGCCGGGGGTGGGGGGTGACCCCCAACCCGAAGGGGCAGGTGTCGCCCGGGGTAGTCGTCTCGGACAGAAACCCCCTTCGCTCGTTTTTCGCCGATCACGGCCCGCGCCAGGAGCGCGCGCCCGTCGGCTGATCCGCCACCCGGCCCGGAGCCGGCCCGACCCTGGAGGTCACCCGTGGCACCGCGACGGCCGTACAAGCCGACCTGCCCGAAGGGGTTGACGCCCTTCGAGCGCGCCGCTTGGCGGCGCACCATCACCGCACTCCAAGATCGAGGACAGCTTCAGCCCAGCGACGTGCCTGCGATCGAGCGGTACGTGCGCGCCATCGCGCTCGCCCGCCGCTGCTGGGACGAGCTCGGCGACGACGTGACCGCGACCGGGTCGATGGGCCAGACGGTCGCGCACCCGCTGCTCGACTCCGCGTTGAAGGCGGAGAAGGCCGCCGAGGCGTTCGCGAAGTCACTCGGCCTCGAGCCCGCCGCGGCCCTGGGCCGCAACCAGGGTGGCCGACCGAAGGGCACGACGAAGCCGCGTAGCGCGCCGCCGCCGACCGTGACCCGGCTGCGCGCGGTGAAATGACCGCGACCGCGGTCGAGCGTCCGCAGGTCGAGGGATCGCGTGGCCCGCACTTCGCGTGGTGGTGCCGCGAGCACCTCACGCAGTCGATCGACCAGTTCGCCGGCCTGCCGCTCGACCTCGAGGGCTGGCAGCAGGAGATCGCCGACGAGGCGCTGACGGTCCTGCGGGACCTGTCGTACCTGTGGCAGTCGGTCGTCATCGTCCTGCCGCGGAAGAACGGCAAGACGACGCTGCTGGCCGCGTACGCGCTGTACCGGCTGCTGCACGACGACGGGCAGCCGGAGATCCTGCTGGCCGCGTCGAGCGACAAGCAGGCCGGCCGGCTCTTCGACGCGTGCGCGGCGTTCATCCGCGAGTCGCCGGACCTCGACGAGCAGCTCGTCGTCCGGGCGTACATCGGGGAGATCGAGCGGGCAGACGGTCGCGGCAAGATCGTCCGCCTCTCGACCGACCCGAAGACGCTCCACGGCTACAACCCGTCGCTCGTCATCTGCGACGAGGTCGCCCAGTGGATCACGCCGCGCCTGCGGCGGGTGTGGGCCGCGCTGACGACCGGCGGCGGCGCACGCCGGCGCACCCAGGTCTTCACGATCTCGACGGCGGGGGAAGGCCACGAGCGGGCCGAGGGCATCCTCGGTCGGCTGGTCGACGGGAACGAGGCCGAGGGCGACGTCGAGCGGCGCGGGTCGCTGACGATCAGCCGCAACCACGTCGGCCAGACGTTGGTCTTCAACTTCTCGGCGCGCACCACGGACCCGAAGGACACGGCCGCGGTGAAGGCCGCGAACCCGGCGTCGTGGGTGACCGAGGCGTACCTCGCGCGTCAGGCCGCCAACCCCGAGCTGACCAAGGCCGAGTTCCTGCAGCTGCACGCGTGCGTGTGGGCCGAGGGCGACAAGCAGTACATGCCCGCCGACCGCTGGGCGTCGCTCGCGCGGCCGCTGGCGAAGCTCAAGCGCCGCGACCTCGTCGCGCTGGGGTTCGACGGGTCGGTGCTCTGGGACGCCACCGCGCTGGTGGCGTGCCGCCTCGAGGACCGACTGCTCGTCCCGCTGGCGATCTGGGAGCGACCGCCGGACGCGGAGGACTGGCAGGTTCCGCGCCAGGAGGTCAACGATGCGATCGCCGAGGCGATGCGCAAGTACGTCGTCGCTCGCGGCTACTTCGACCCGGCGTTCTGGCAGACCGACCTCGAGCGGTGGCACGAGGACTACGGCGACCCCGCGGTCATGTCCTGGCCGACGTCGGCGCGGTCGAAGATGACCGCGGCGCTGGAGCGCTTCCGCACCGACTGCCAGACGTTGGACGAGCACGGCATGCCGTTGGTCGGCCACCAGGGCAAGGCCACCGACGCGGCCCGCGTGCTGCATCGGCACATGGTCAACGCCCAGGTCGCGACCTCCTCGGGCGGGATGAAGCTCGAGAAGCCCGGCAAGCGCGCCGTCGACCGGATCGACGTCGCGATGGCCGCGATCTTGGCGGACACCGCCGCCTGCGACGCGATCGCCGCCGGGGCCTTGAAGGGCCCCACCAAGCGCAAGCTGCGCATCATCCGATGAGCTTCGACATCGTCCCCTACCGCACGCCGGCTCCGCGCCGGGAGCCCGAGCCGCTGCCGGCGAACCCGGACGAGCAGACGCCGGAGCAGCGCGCCCGTCTGTGGACGGCGGAGCTGTCCAAGCGGCTGTTCGAGCGGCAGTCGATCATCGAGCGGCACCGGGCGTACTTCGACGGCACGCAGCCGCAGCGGTTCGCGACGGAGGCCTGGACCGAGGCGTTCGGCGAGAAGTTCGCGCTGCGGAACAACTGGATGCCGATGGTCGTCTCGGCCGTCGTGTCACGGATGGAGGTCCAGGGGTTCCGCCTGGACGCCACCGACCCGCAGCCCGACGACGACGCGTGGGACATCTGGCAGGCCAACCAGATGGACCTCATGTCGGAGGTCCTGCACACCGACCTCGTCGTCACCGGCTGGGCGTACACGCTCGTCTGGCCCGACGAGGGCGGTGACCCGAGGATCACCGTCGAGGACCCGCTGCAGGCGATCGTGATGCGCGACCCGGGCGACCGGCGGCGGATCCTCGCCGGCCTGAAGCGCTGGCGTGATCTCACCGGCCGCTGGCGGGCGATGCTCTTCACCCCGGACACGGTGTGGACGCTCACCGGCGGCACGAGCGCCGTGCCCGCGGACGGGTGGACGATCGAGCAGGCCGAGCCCAACCCGCTCGAGACGGTCCCGCTCGTCGAGTTCCTCAACAACCCCGACGCACGGCTCGAGGGCCACTCCGACCTGGAGCCCGTCGAGGAGCTGCAGGACGCGCTCGACAAGACGTTCGCCGACATGCTGGTGGCGTCGGAGTACACCGCGTACCGGCAGCGGGTCCTCATCGGCGGTGAGACCCCGACCGACGAGGACGGCGAGCCGATCACGCAGGCCGAGTTCGGGATCAACCGGCTCTTCGCGATCGAGGACGGCGCGGAGATCACCGAGCTCTCGGCCGGGGACCTGTCGAACTACACGAAGGTCGCGGACACCATCCGGACCGACATCGCGGCGAAGACGAACACGCCGCCGCAGCAGCTCCTCGGCACGATGGTGAACATCAGCGGTGACGCGCTGAAGGCCGCGATGGACGGCCTCGTCTACCGCGCCCGGCGCAAGCACCGCTGGTGCGGCGAGTCGTGGGAGCAGACGATGCGCCTCTCGTTCCGGGTCCTGGGCCTCGAGGAGATGGCGATCGACGCCGAGACGGTCTGGAAGGACCCGGAGACCGCGTCGGAGGCCACACGCGTCGACGCGCTGCTGAAGCTCCGCCAGCTCGGGCTGCCGCTCGAGGCGATCTGGGAGCTCTACGGCGCGTCGCCACAGCTTGCGAAGCGCTGGATGGAGATGATGCGCCGCGAGTCGCACCTCGAAGGCGTCGCTCTCGGGATCTCCGGACCGTCCGGCCTGCCGGTCGAGGAGCCGTCGCACGACGACGCCGCGCAGACGAAGGCCAAGGCCGACGCGATGGGCATCATGATCCGGTCCGGCGTCGAGCCCGAGTCCGCCGAAGTCGACGCCGGTCGCCTCGAGGACTAGGCGATGGACCCGTGGCAGCGTCGGGCGCTCGCCGCGCAGGACGCCCTGGAGCGCCTCGCCGAGGCGGTCATGGTGCGGACATCCCGGGCAGTGCAGCGCGATCCGGGACAGCGGCACGCGGTCCTCGCGCGCCAGCTCTGGACCGGGCCGAGCCCGGTGGCGGCGCAGGCCGCGCTCGACGGCGCGTCGACCGCGGAGGTCCTCGCCGGCCAGGCCGCCCAGCAGCGCGACCCGATCGAGCTGCTGCAGGCCACCGAGCGTCACCAGCTCGAGCGTGATCTGGCGGCGTGGCGTGTCCGCGGCCCGGTGGTCCAGGTCGCGAACGACCCGACCGGCCGGTGGCACCGCCCATCGCGGTCCGGCAAGCAGGACTGGACGCCGATCCTGAATCCTCGCGAGCAGGCGCAGCAGCGGGTGTACCGGGCGCAGCGTCAGGCGTTCGTCAGCACCCAGACGCTCGCCGGCCGGATCGGCGTGGCGATGCCCGATGCGGAGCGCGGCAAGCCGGTGCGGTGGGAGGACGCCGACCCAAGGCTGTACGCGCACTACCGTCGCCGGGTCGGGATGGAGACGTCGCGGATCGCCGGTGACGTCGTCGTAGACACCCACCGTCACGCGACGCTCGATCGCCTGGAGGACTTGGGCGTCGGCTGGGTCCGCAAGGCGGAGGCGACGGCGTGCGGCGCCTGCCTGGCCCTCGCAGACGGCCGTGTCCGGCCACCCTCGATGCGGAGCTTTCCCAAGCACACCCGATGCCGGTGCATCGCGGTGCCCGTCGGCCCCGACGGCGAGCGACCGCCAACGGGCCGCGAGGTCTTCGACGGCCTCACCGTCGAGGAGCAGAACGCGCTGTTCGATCACCGCGGTGGTGCCGCGAAGGCGGAGCTGCTGCGCAACGGCGACCTCGAGCTGTCCGACCTCGTGAAGTTCTCCGAGGACCGCGCGCGCGGGATCACCGACTACGAGATCGGCGAAGCGTCACTCTCGGACGCTCTGAATCTGGTCGGCGAGCGCGACATCGTGCGCACTGCGCGGAACGTCGCCGAGTACGACGCACCGGTCACGATCACGGCGCGGTCGCGCACGCACTGGCAGGTCGAGCGTGGCCGGACCGAGATCTTGATCGCGGACGTGCAGCGCGCGATTGAGAGTCCCGCACTGGTCGTCCCGGACCGGAAGCTGCCGGATGATCGACGCTTGTTCTTCGTGCCCCGCGAGAACGGCGGTTGGCTGCGGGTCGTCGTCGATGCGTCCAACCCGGACGAACCGACGGTGATCACCGCGGTTCGCGAGCGTAGACTCCCGGGGTGGGCGCGCCCCACGTGACCATGGCCACCGTCGGAACCCACACCTTTCCCGTAGAGGACCGCCTGGACGGCGAGTTCGCGGCCTGGGCCGCGGACCGCTTCGACGAGGACGGTGCGTACGTCGACGCCCCGGACGCCTCGGTGCTCTGGTACTTCCTCGACTCCGACGTCGACGAGACGAACCCCGTCGGCGTGCGGATCATCGACCCGGACCTGCGGCCCGACCTGCCACTCGACCGCGACGTGCAGACCGTGCACGGCCAGACCGTGCGCCTCCGCGACGCGCTGGCACAGCAGCGCCCCGCCGCCTGACCTTCCCCTCGGCCGCCCGGCGCGGCCACCCCTGACGATGTGACCACGGTGCCCGCCCGGCGGGCGCGTGGTCGTTCCTCCGATCGACCCTGGAGGTCGACCCATGCCCGTGACGGCCGATCCGCTCACGCTCATCCGCACCCTCGCCACCCTGGAGCGCGACCGCTGGCCGGCGCTCTCCCACCAGCTCGCTCTGTCGGGCGTGCCGCTGAACGAGGGCGACCCCGACCCGGCCGGCGAAGGCGGCACCGCGCCCGCGGGCGCTGCACCGGCGGCACCGTCGTCCGACCCCCCGGCCGATCCGCCGGCGGACCCGGTGGGTGGCGACGGGCCGGCCACGTTCGATCGGGAGTACGTCGAGAAGCTGCGGCGCGAGAACGCGCGCTACCGCTCCGAGGCGAAGGACGCCGACGAGTTGCGCAAGCGGATGCAGGACATCGAGGACGCCGAGAAGAGCGACCTCGAGCGCGAGAAGGCCGCGCGAGAGAAGGCCGAGCAGCGCGCGGCGCAGCTCGAGCGCGAGGCGTTGCGTCGCAAGGTCGCCGACGAGCACAAGCTCCCGGCCGACCTCGTCGAGTTCCTGCCGGACGGCACCGAGGACGAGATGGCCGCCAAGGCCAAGATCCTCGCCGCGCGCCTCCCGGCACCCAAGCCGTCCGCCCCGCAGGTCCCCGGAGGACCGCAGGGCGACACCAAGGTCATGTCCGCCGAGCAGGCCCGGAGCCTCGCGAAGACGGATCCCGCGGAGTTCAACCGCAAGTTCGAGGCCGGGGAGATCCCGGCCGACGCGCTGGCCTCGAAGTAGGCCGCGCACCCTGCCGGCCGGCCGCCTGGAGCGGACGGCCCGGCTCCGACACCCCACCAATCACCACGAGGAGACGACACCCATGTCGATCGCCGACTTCGTGCCGGAGTTCTGGGCCGCCCGCTTCCGGCGGCACCTGGACGCGCGGCTCGTCTACGCCCAGCCCACGATCATCAACCGCGACTACCAGGGCGAGATCGCGGGGATGGGCGACACCGTCCACGTCCAGAAGGTCGGGACCCCCACGGTCAAGACCTACATCAAGAACACCGACATCGCCGCGCCCGAGCGTCCCGACGGCGGCACGGTCCCGCTGACGATCGACACGATGCGGTACTTCAACGTCGCGATCGACGACGTCGACCGCGTCCAGACCCAGCCCGGGCTGTTCGACGAGTGGACCCGGCGCGCGGGCCGCGCGATGGGCGTCGTTATCGACGAGTCCGTCGCCACCGTCATGATCGCCGGCGCAGGCATCTCCGGCGGCGACCTCGGCACCTCCGCCGCGCCGATCACGGTCGGCAACGGTGTCGGCGACGACTTCACGCTCTACGAGCTCGCGGTCGAGTTCCGGCGCCGGCTGGACAACAACGACGCCCCCGACGAGGACCGCTGGTTCGTCGTGCCGCCGGACCTGGAGGCCACCGCACGGCTGGACCCGCAGTTCATCGCCGCGGGCTCGGAGGAGATGCGCACGGGCATCATCGGCCGCGTCGCCGGGTTCGACGTCCTCAAGACGACCGCGGTCCCGACGGTCACGAAGACCGGTGGCGCGACGTACGACTCTCACGCCGTGCTGTTCGGCGCCGGGAACCACGCGACGACGCACGCCGACCAGATCGTGCAGATCAAGGCGTACGAGATCGAGAAGCAGTTCGGTGACGGCGTGAAGGGCCTCAACGTGTGGGGCACCGACGTCATCGAGTCCGAGACGCTCGGCTGCGCGCTGGTCGACAAGGGCGCCTGATGCCGGTCTTCGTCAACGAGCAGGGCCGCGAGCTCGGCGCCGCTCCGGGGTCGGCGCTGGAGGAGACCCTCCAGCGCAAGCCCGGCTGGCGCCAGGTCGGGGCCGACGAGCCCGTCGCCGACACGGACGACCCCGCGTCGGCGCAGAGCGACGAGGACCTCGTCGTGCTCAAGCGCGACGAGCTCGACCTCCTGGCGCTCGAGGCCGGGGTCGAGGATCCCGAGGCGCTGCCGAACAAGGGCGCCGTCATCGACGCGATCCGCGCCGCGCGCGCGGACGAGGAGGACTGAGCGATGTCCAAGCGTGGAGCGCGCATCCTGCGCATCGTCGGCACCGACGCGCCGGGGCCCCGGCCGGGCAAGGTCGGCGGCGAGGACGTGATCCTCGTCGGCGACACCGACGACCTCAAGGGCACCAAGGGCGACACCGGCGCGACCGGCCCCGCCGGGCCCGCGTGGGAGCCCACCGTCGACACCGGCGTGACCCTCGACCTCGGCGCGCCCGTCGGCGTGATCGAGGTCGGTGAAGGGGTCTACCTGCCGGTCTACGCCGAGCAGGCGTAGCGATCTGCGTCGCCCCGTAGCCGGGGTCACGCACCACGAACGGGACGCCCGCTTCCGCGGCGGGCGTCCCGACCACCTTCACCATGGCCGTCGATCCCGACTCCATCCGCCCGACCGTCGCCCAGGTCGCACGCCGTATCCGGACGAGGACCCGGGATGCGGACGGCGTCGAGCAGGGCACGTTCACCTCGTCGACCCGTCCGACCGCCGTCGAGGCCGAGGACGAGATCGCGAGCGCCTCGCGGCTCGTCGCGCTCCAGCTGGGCCGCCCCTACTCCACGTGGGACGGCGACCTGCTCGAGACGGCGCGCGAGGTCGTCGCCGCCCGCGCAGCGCTGGAGATCGAGCGGTCGTTCTACGGCGACGGCTCCTCCCCGGACGACACCCCGCTGGATCAGCTGGGCCGCCGGTACGCCGAGGACCTCGCCGCGCTCCAGCAGACCGCGCGCGACAACCAGGTCGGCGGCCGACGGATGCACTCGATCCGCATCGTCTCCGCGGCCCGACGCCGCCCCGCTGCCGACCCGGACGAGACGCCGTGACCGTCCGGGTCCGCGTCACCGAGCGTGGCCTGACCGAGGCGGCGGCCGAGGTCGACATGGTCGCCTCGCGCCTGTCGGACCTGACGCCGACGGCGTGGATGATCCGCCGGCGGTGGCACGAGTCCGAGCGGCGCACGTTCGCCGCCGGCCGCTGGCCCGCACGATCTGCGTCCACCCGGGCCCGCTACCGGCGCGGCCGCATCGGGACCGGCATGGGGGCGCAGCGCCGCACCGTGTCCGGTCCGCGGGGTGGCACGCTCGTCCTCTCGGGCCGCCTGCGCACCGTGCTGACGACGCCGCACCAGCGCGGCCAGCTGGATCGCGTCCGGCGGACCTCCGGTGGCCTGAGCGTCACGCTCGGCGTCGCGCACAACGGCCCGGCCGGGTACGCCGCGACCCTCGCCCGGCGAGGCCGCGACCCCGTTGAGATCGACGAGCGCGCCGTCGGCGCGGCGACCGAGGACGTGTCCTCCTACATCGTCAGTGGCCGCGTCGGCCGGTGGGCACGAGCACCCCCGAGCCCGACCCCGACCGGTACGGCACGATCGTCGACGTCCTCGACGTCGCACGGGGCGTCGCGGACGAGATCCGCACGTGGTCGACCGAGTACCTGCGGGCGCTCGAGCGACAGACATCGGGCGTCACGGCGGGGCAGACCGCGCCGCTGAACCGGCCGACCGTCACGCACTCCGGCGTGTGGCGACCGGAGGAGCGCCCACCGGCGTGCATCACCTGGGTCGCGGGGGAGGCCGAGCACCACGTCGACCCCGACGGACGGCTGACCGTCCAGCTCGAGGTCGGCGTCGCGGTCATCGTCGCCGCACCGACCGCGGCGAGCACCGCCACGCTCCTGCACCGCCACGTCGCCGCGGTCCGCAAGCTCCTCACCGACCGGCCGACCGCGTCCGGGACGTGCCGGGCGCTGCGACTCGTCGACGTCGACTACACCCCGGTCGACCCCGAGACGCAAGGCCGCACCGTCGCCCGCGCGGACCTCATGTGGCTCGCGCACGGCGTCTGCCTCGGCGTCGCCGGCGACGGACCCGGCCCCGACGACGACCCGCGCTCCAACCCGGTGCCGCCGTGGCCGCCCGTCCCGACGTTCCTGGACGCCGACCTGCAGGTCGACCCGCTCCAGGCGACCGAGTACCTCGACCCCTGACCCCTCCCATGGCCCGATTCGTCTGCACCCCACGCCCCGCGGTGCCCGTCCACCTGCCCGACGGTCGCCCGTTGGGTCCCGGCGAGCGCCTCGACCGGCCCGCCCGCGACGTGCGCGACCTCGTCGACGCCGGGCTGCTCGTCCAGCGCCCTGCACGGCGCGCCGTCACCACGTCCACCCCGCCCGTCCTGCCGTCCGGCGACGAGGCCCCCACCGACACCCCGGAGGATCGCTGATGCCCCTCGTTCCCGCACCGCCCGGCTTCGACGTCGGGTTCGACGACACCCCCGCCCCGCGGTTCGCGCCGCCGTCGGCGGCGTCCCTGTTCGTGGTCGGCCTCGCCGACCGCGGCACCGTCGGCCAGTCCCGCTCGCTCGCCGAGCACCGCGACCGCTTCGGCGGCCGGGTGAACTACAGCGTCGCCGGTGACGCGGTCGCCGTCATGTTCGGCGAGCGCGCCGGCGGCACCGTCACGTTCTCCCGCGTCACCGGCCCCGGTGCCGTGGCGTCCACGATCACCCTCAACGACGCCGAGGTCGCCCCGGCCCCGTCGCTGAAGGTCACCGCGCCCGCACCCGGGGCGTCCTACGACGGGCCCGACGGGTACACCGTCGAGGTCACGTCCGAGAGCACCTCGGTCCGGGTCACGATCCGCGACGGCGCGGAGACCGTCGTCGCGTCCCCGCTGCTGGACGACCACGCCGACCTCGTCGCGTGGGCTCCGACCGTCCGGGAGGACCTGGCGATCGTCGAGGTCGTCGGCGACGAGCTGCCCGCCGTCACGGTCAGCCCGGTCGACCTCGCCGGCGGCGACGACGACCGCACGAACATCACCACCGACGAGTGGGCCGCGGCCGCCGAGCTGCTGGACCCCCGATTCGGGCCCGGCCTCGTGCTCGCCCCCGGCGTGTCGACCGCCGCGATCCACCGCGTACTCGTCGACCATGCTGCGGCGACCGGGCGCCTGGCGCGCCTGGACCTCGACCCGGACGTCACCGAGCAGCAGGCCGGAGCGGCCGCCGCCGCGCTCCTGGCCGATCGGCCCGCGACCGCGTGGCGTGGTGCGCTGTGGGCGAGCTGGGCGTACGCGGCCCCGGTGCCCGGCGAGCCCGAGCGGCTCGTGCCCTACTCGGCGATCGACGCCGGGGTGCACTCCCGCATCCTCGGCGAGACCGGCATCGGGTCGCCGACCTTCGGCCCCGCGTTCGCGTCGTCGCTGACCGCGACCCGCCTGTACCGGGAGTGGACGACCACGACCGACCCGGCCGGCGAGGTGCAGCGCCTGTACGCAGGCCGGGTGAACGTCGCGATCGACCGCGGGTCGACGATCGCGCCCGAGGGGTACCGCACCCTCGACCCGGACGAGCGCCGCGAGGACCTCGCGACCGCCACGACCCGGATGGCGCTGGAGTGGCGCGGCGGCCAGATCGCCCTGTCGATGATCGGCTCCGGGGTCACCTGGAACACGATCGCGTCGTACAACGGCCGGCTCGCCGACGTGATCGTCGCCGAGTTCTCCCGGGCACTCAACCCGACCGGCCCCGACGGCGTCGAGGACGGCGGCTACCGCGTGAGCACGGACCGGCCGGTGAACGCGCCGGAGTCGATGGCCCAGCGGCACATGCACGCCCGCACCCGGATCCGGCCCGCCGGGTCCACGCACTGGGTCGACCTGCTGGTCGGCACGTCCACCGCCACCGAGCAGCTCTGAGGAGACGACCATGGGACATGAGACCGCATCCACCAGCCGCTTCCGGCGCGAGCTCGTCCTGGGCGGCGTCCATTACGGGCGCTGGAACGGCGACGAGATCGAGCGCGGATCGGAGGTCACCGAGATCACCGACCCCGAGACCGGACCGAGCACCGCCGGAGGCCGCCAGACCGGCTCGGAGGTCAGCCTCAACCGGCCGTGGCGGTACGGCCGCGAGCGGGCGACCGCCGACGCCCTGGACCGCATCCGCGGACGGGCGACCGGCACCCTGTCGATCTGGGAGCTCGACGACTACGGCGTGCCGACCTCGAGCGAGCCGATTCGCACGTTCCCTGTCGCGCTGACGTCGGTCACGTGGCCGGAGGGCGACGCCGACAGCTCCGACGCCGCGACCCTCCAGATCGGCCTGACGGTGAAGCCGTGAGCGAGCACCGCCCCCCGGTCACGCTCGACCTCGACTCGCCCCAGGCCGTCGAGGTCGACGAGGTCGCGACGTCCGCGCCGCTCGAGCCGGCGGCCGATGGGCCGCGCCCCGGGTCGCTCCTGGCACGCCTGCACGCCGAGCGGGACGAGCTGATCGGGGACGCGTCGACGGTCGTGCGCGTCGGCCGGCACACGATGCTCGCCGCGCGGTACCGCGCGCTCACCCAGGACGAGCAGGCCGACATCGCCAAGCGCGAGCAGCGGCGCACGGCGCAGCTCCGCCGCGCGGGCCTGGCCGAGAAGCTCGACGTCGCCGCCGAGAGCGCCGCGCTCACGCTCGCCCGGGCGTGCGTCGAGCTGCTGTGGGTCGAGGACGGCTCGACCAGCCCGGCAGTGGCCGCGCTCGCCGCCGACGGCGTCGACACCCAGGGCGCCGGCGCGCTGCGATACGACCGCCGTTCGGCGCAGGTGCTCGGCCTCGACCTCGGCGAGCAGGTGTCGTCGGTCGAGGTCGTTCTCGCGCTGCACGAGTTCTCCGGCAGCCACATGCCGGTGTTCAACGCGCTGGCGAAGTACTCCGAGTGGCTCAACGGCGAGCGAGACGCCGTGCTCGACGAGCTGCTCGACGAGGGGAACTAGCCGCCACCGCCGTCGAGCAGGCGGCGGTGCTGCTGCTGCGCGGCATCGATCCCACCAGCCACCTGGCGGACACCGACGAGGTGCGCCAGGCGGTCATCGGGCGCGCCATGGAGCGCGCCGTCGAGCTTCGGCAGCACGAGCTCGAGCACCTCGCGTACGAGAACGCCCGCCGCATCGGCGAGCTGCTCGGCGCGAAGCCCACCACCCGGACCGCTGACGCGGCCGACCCACCCTGATGTCCTCCAAGCGCGCACAGATCACGGTCTCGCTGCAGGGCGCCCGCCAGGCGGCCGCCCAGGCGAACGGCCTCTCCGGGTCGCTCGAGCGGATGCGGCGCGCGACGCTCGCCGCCGGAGCGGCCGGTCGCAACGGCGCCAGCGGCCTGAACCCGCTGTCGCGGGCGGTCCTCAGCGTCGACACCGCCAACGGACGGCTCTCGCACTCCCTCGGGCTGACGAACAAGGCGCTGCGCGTCACGAAGGGGCTGGCGCTCGCCGGGGCCGGCGGGATCGCAGCGCTCGCCACCTCCGGCGTCCGCGCCGGGATGGCCTACAACCAGATGGAGGACCGGCAGTCGATCGCGTTCGAGACGCTGCTCGGGTCGGCCGGCCGCGCGAAGAAGATGATGGCGGACATCCAGGCGCTGGCGGCCAAGTCGCCGATCCTGGACCCGGCCAACACCGGCCTCGCCGCCCAGCGCCTGCTGTCCTACGGCGTCAACGCCAAGCAGGTCCTGCCGCTCGTGCAGGCCATCGGCGACCAGGCGTCCGCCTCCGGCAAGTCGATCGAGGAGGCGATGGGCCCCGCTGCGCTCGCGCTCGGCCAGATCGAGTCCAAGGGGAAGCTGAGCGCAGAGGAGCTCGGACAGCTCTCGGAGTCCGTCGGGCTGAACCGCAAGCTCCTCGCGAAGAACCTCGGGATGACCGCGACCGAGTTCGAGGAGTCGTTCACCAAGGGGCCGGTCGCCGCGCGCAAGGCGTTGCCGGCGATCCTGAAGACCCTGCAGGACACCTCGGCCGGTGCGGCCAGCAAGATGGCCAAGACCACCGAGGGCCGCCTCGACCGGCTCCGCGAGTCCTGGGGCGGCACCTGGAAGAGCATGACCCGCCCGGTGTACGACTGGGGCGGACGGGTCGCCGGCTACATCGCCAACGGGCTCGACGTCGAGGGCGGGATCGCCGCGAAGTTCGCCGGGATCGGCGCGGCGCTCGACAAGGGCCTCGGCGGCGGCGGACGAATCACCGCCGCCTTCGGCCAGATCGAGCAGGCCATCACGTCCGCCGGCCAGATCATCACCACCGTCCTCGTCCCCGCCTTCAGGCAGGCCTGGGACATTCTGCAGCAGCTCCCCAACCCGCTCGGCGTCGTCGCCGGCGCGATGCGCCTCGGGGCACGCCACGCGGGGACGCTGAAGACCGTCCTCGGCGGCCTCATCGCCGCCTACGTCGCCTACCGGTCGATCGCGATGGCCGTTCGTGTCGCGCAGATCGCCGTGATCGCGGCCCTGAAGATCACGCGTGCGGTCACCCTCGCCGTGACGGTCGCGACCCAGGGCCGGTACGTCGTCGCGCTGACCGCCCAGGCGGCGGCGACGAAGGCCACGGCCGCGGCCCAGTGGCTGCTCAACACCGCGATGAGCGCCAACCCGATCGTCCGGGTCATCACCCTCGTGGCGGCGTTGGGCGTCGGGCTCGTCGTGTTGTGGAAGAAGAGCGAGACGTTCCGGGCGGTGGTGACCGCGGCGTGGAACGGGGTCCGCTCGGCCGTCACCGCTGCCGGAAGCGTCGTCGTCGGGATCGTTCAGCGCGTCATCGGCGTGATCAGCCGACTCGTCGGCGCCGCTCGAGCTGCCGGGGCCGGTGTCGTCGCTGCGTTCCTCGGGATCGGCAGCGCAGCGAAGGCGGTCTACACGACCGCGACCGGGTGGCTCGGCCGGATCCCCGGGTGGATCGGTGGCCTCGGCGGCAAGATCTCCAGCGCCGCCACCGGCGCGTTCGACGGGATCAAGGAGGCGCTGCGCGGCGCCCTCAACTGGGTCATCGACCGCATCAACGGGTTCGAGGTCACGCTGCCGAAGATCAAGATCATGGGCCGCAACGTCGTGCCCGGGGGCGGCACCAAGATCGGGTTCCCCGACATCCCGCGCATCGACACCGGTGGCACGGTCCAGCGGTCTGGATGGCACTGGGTCGGCGAGCGCGGACCGGAGCTCATGCGGTCCCCGGCCGGAACCCAGGTCGTCGACGCGCAGACCTCGGCGCGCGTCACCCGGCGCGGCCCGGCCGCCGGCGCCCAGGCCGTCTCCGACGCGTCCGGCCCCGGAGGGGACACGATCGTGGAGCTGCACACGCACCTCGTTGCCGAGGGACGCGAGCTCGCCCGGGTCGTGCAGCGCCACCGCCTGCGAGAGCTGGCGGTGGCCTGATGGCCGGGATGACGGGCGGCGCGTTCAGCGCGACCGGCAAGAACATCGTCGGCGGGATCAAGCCGCAGAGGCTCGAGCCGGTCAGCCGGCCGTGGACCCCGCCGGAGCCGATGGCAGGCCACGTGCTGCTCTGGTCGACCGACACCGGGGCGACCACGGCGCTCAGGTACCGCGAGCCGGTGCAGGTCGTGCAGGAGCGCGCCGGCGGATGGCGATCGATCCCACGCCCGCAGCTGCGGCCGCTCACCACCTGGGACGGCCATCAGGCGATCCAGCTCCGCGTGACCGGCGACCTCAACGGGTGGGAGGCGCAGCGCCCCGTCGTCGACGAGCTCCGCGCGCTCCGGGGCCTGGGCGGCAAGGTGTCGTCCGACGTACGTCGCCCGCACGTGCTGCGCGTCATCGGCCGGTCGGTGCCGATCCCGACCGTCGGCGACGACCCGACATGGGTCATCACGGCCCTCGAGGTCGTGGAGGAGCTCCACGTCGGCGGGCTGTGCGCACGGGCGCTCTGCACCGTCACGCTCGAGCAGTACGTCGAGGCGACCGTCGAGCTGCGCGTCGCCCGGCAGCAGAAGGCCGCCTGGCGGTGGTACCGGTGGCGCAAGGGCGACACCCCGTACCGCGTCGCCAAGCGCGAGCTCAGGGACGGCAAGCGGCAGCGAGAGATCAAGAAGCTCAACCCCAAGGTCAAGCGCTGGTCGTCCCTGACGACCAAGGACCGCGTGAAGATCCCCGCCCGCTGATGGCCGCGACGACGAGATCGCGCGCCCGTCGGCGCGCCACGACCCGCCAGGGGCGCCCCACCCGACTGCTGCCGGTGGTGCGCGACCTGCCGATCGAGACGATCCGCGAGCACGCCCGGCTCAACGGTGCGAAGACCGACGCGCACCTCGCCCGGTCGATCACCGGCCTCGAGCGGGAGCTGTCGCTCGACGGCGCGAACGTCCTGACGCTGCACCTCGAGGACGAGGCCCGCGAGATCCTGCGGTCCCCGCTGCTGGAGGGCGCGGTCGACCTGGACCTCGGGGCCGAGGGCCGGTGGCGATGGGACCGCACCCGCGACACCGGTGGCCTGGCGGTCGCCGGCACCCAGACCACCCTGCGCATGTGGTGCCTTCCGTCGGCGCTGCTGCGCGCCCAGACCACGCCGCTCGCGAAGTCGTCCACGAGGATGGACCTCGCCGGCTGGGTGGCGCACCTCGCCCGCGAGCGCGCGGTCCGAGACGTGCTGCCCGGGCTGCGGTGGGTCGTCCCCGCCCCGGGCGAGATCCCGGCCCCGGACACGACCACCGAGCCCGGCGCGGCCCGCGACACCGTCGCGGACGACGTCGGGTGGTCCGCCGCCGACAAGCGTGCCCTGTACGGGATGGACCATCTCGGCAACCGCTTCAAGCTGAGCGTCGCCCAGGTGAAGAACGCCGACGTCGCGCTGCGCACCGCGCACCGCCTGAAGGCGTCCCCGAAGGCGACGAAGGCGCTGCTGCTGGCGTGCATGATCGAGTCGAAGCTGCAGACCGGCTCGGCGGTCCGTCACGTCGATCACGACTCGCGCGGGATCCTGCAGATCCGCGACCAGACCGCCCGCGGGATGGGGTGGCCGGTCACGAGGTCCGAGGACGTCGCGGCGTCGTGCACGGCGTTCCTGGAGCGCGGGTTCTGGGGCAAGGGCAGCGCGATGAAGCTCGCGCGCGACAACCCGTCCCAGTCGGCCGGGTGGGTCGCGCAGCAGACCCAGGGCTCCGCGTTCCCCGCCCGCTACGACCGCGTGTCGCCGGCGGTCGACAACATGATCCGCCGCTGGGGTGGCGGTGCTTCGTCGTCGGACGGCGGCGGGTCGCGCACGGTGTCCCGCCCGTCGATGTGGCGGCGCGGCGCCGCCGGCAAGGCGGAGAGCTCGTGGACCGCGCTGGACCGAGTCGCGCGCCAGCTCGGCCGACGTCGGTTCATCGCGCTGCCCGGCTCGTCCCGTCCTCGACTGGTCGTCGCCGCCGATCAGCAGCTCATCCAGGCCCAGCCGCACCTGGAGCTATATGGCCTCGACGACTCGCTGCTCGTCGAGGCGGTCCAGATCGACCTGGAGGGCATCAAGCACCTGCAGTCGCTGGAGCTCACCGCGCTGGCGTCCGGCTGGTCCGCACCGCCCGGTGGCGTCGTCGACGTCCGCGAGTCCGGGCCGGTCGACGGGCCGTGGCTCGTGCAGCGCATCGTCTCCAACGGCATCGACCCGACCGTCCGGGTCACGCTGCAGCAGCCCACGACGACGGTCGAGCAGGCCGCGGCGACGTCGACCGCCGGCAGCGCCTCGAGCAGCTCGTCGTCCTCGACCGGCGGCGGCGGGTCGAAGGTCGACCAGGTGTTCGCGGAGGCGAAGCGGATCAGCAACCGCAAGCTGCCGTACGGGCCGGGCGGACACGGGCAGGCGTGGGCGGCCGCGCGGAAGGCGTCGAACATGGACTGCTCGTCGTCGACGTCGGTGGCGCTGCACGCCGCCGGCCTGATGCGCGGCGCGTCCGGACCCCGGGTGTCCGACTGGTTCCTCAAGTGGGGCAACCCCGGCCGGGGCAACGAGATGACCGTGTGGGTCAAGCCCGGCACCGGCCCCAACGGGCACGTGCTGATCCAGTTCCACCGCCGTGGCCGCCGGTTCGACACCGGATCGGTCGACGCGCTCGGCCGCGGCCCCCGGCTGCGGTCCTCGTCCCGGTCGTACGCCGGAATGCAGCCCCGCCACTGGCCCGGGACGTGACGATGTCCGCCGACCGTCAGCTTCTCGACAGCATCCCCAACCCGGTCCTCGACGCCGTGATCGCGACCGTCGACGAGGCGACGCTGACGTGCATGGTCCGCGTCCCCGCCTGGGACGGCGGCCGCGGACGGTACGGCCCCGCCCCGTACCTGCCCGCCGGTGAGGACCACCCGTCCCGCGACGACCGCTGCGTCCTCCTGGAGACCCCTACCGGGGCGCTCTGGGTCGCCTGCTGGACCGCCGAGCCATGACCGACCCCACCCCACAGCACCTGTCCTGGCCGCTGCAGCTCGTCCCCGCACCCGGCGGTGGCCGCATGCTCGCCCAGGTCGAGCAGGGCTCCGACGAGGAGATCCTCCGCGGCGTCGCCCTCCTCTGCGAGCTCCGTCCCGGCGACCTGCCGTGGGACGTCGACCTCGGCATCCCCAACCCGATCGGGGCCGCCACCGCCGGCGAGCACCGTGACGCCGCGCTCGACCGGATCACCACCGCCGTGCGGCGGATCGAGAGCCGCGTCCCGGTCACCGTCGACGTCCTCGACACCCCCGACGGTCGCACGCTGCGCCCCCGCCTCGAGCTGGAGACCCGATGAGCACCATCGACCCCACGTGGGACCCCGACGAGCCGCTCGCGCTCCCCGTCCCCACCGACCCCGACGAGATCCGGGAGGAGCTCGTCACCGCGATCCGTCAGCGGGTCCCGGACTGGGCCGACGTCGACACCTCCATCCTCACCCACGTCCTCGCCGCCATCGCCGAGGTCGCCGGGGAGGCCCGCCAGGCGATGCAGGATCGCGTCGCCGACGAGCTCGCCGAGCTGCTCGGCGAGCTGTTCCGCAACCCGCCGAACGAGGGCACCCAGGCGTCCGGGTCGATCACCGTGACCGCCGCCGACGCGCTCGGCCACACCGAGCCCGCAGGGCTCACCGTCTGGATCGGTGACGTCGAGCTCGTCACGACGACCGACATCGTCGTCACGCCCGGCAACACCACCGGGACCGCGCAGGTCTCCGCCGTCGAGCCCGGCGCGCAGGCCAACGGTGCGACCGGCACCCCCGAGATCGACCCGCTCGACTGGATCGCCAGCGACACCCCGATCGTGCTCGACGCCCCGCTCTCCGGCGGCACCGACCCGGAGGACCCGGCCACCTACCGCGTCCGGCTGATCGAGGAGGCCCCGACGGTGACGCGTCGGCCGATCCTGCCGGAGGACTTCGCGATCCGTGCCCGGTCGCACCCCGCGGTGTTCATCGCGTGGGCGATCACCGGCTACGACGCGTCCACGAACACCCCTGACGTGCCGCTCACCGGTACCGTCGTCGTCGCCGACGAGGACGGCCGGCCGCTGTCGTGGCAGGTCGAGCAGGACGTCCTCGCCGACCTGACCGGTGCGACCGGCGCGCTGCTCAACCTCGACATCCACGTCGTCCCACCCACGTACACCGAGCTCGGCGCGACCGGCACCGTCAGGGTCCGCGACGGATGGGACGCGGCCGACGTGTGCCAGGCCGTCGAGGACCGCCTCACGATGGTGCTTTCCCCGGCCGGCTGGGTGGCCGGCTGGTACGGCGAGCTGGGCGTGCAGGCCCCGGACCGCCGGGTGCACGTCAACGAGCTGATCGCGCAGGCCGACCAGGTCGAGGGCGTCGAGCACGTCGCGACGATGACGCTCCTCGACGACCAGGGCGACCCGATCGTCGGCGGGTACGTCGACCTGTCCCGCCCCGACGGCCTGCCGGAGCCGGGGACGATCACGATCACCGCGGCGTCCTGATGGCCACGATGACCGACCGGGCCCTGGACCTCCTCGGCCCGATCCCCGACCTCGCCGAGTCGCACGGCGCCACCGACGCGCTCCTCGCGCTCCTCGACGGCCTGGGGGCGGGCGAGCGGCCGCTGTGGGAGCTGTGGGAGGACCCCGGCACCGCGGTCGCGCTGCGCCCGGAGACCGTCGACACGGTGTGGATACCGTGGCTGGCCCGCGTCGTCGGAGCCCGGCTGCCCGGCTGGATGTCGGAGACGGAGCGACGGCTCGAGGTGCGATCCCCGTCCGGGTGGCGGCGCGGGGGAGAGGACCAGCTCATCGAGGCGGCCCGCCGGTACATGCCGGGCCCCGACCAGCGCGTCACGGTCCGTCGCCGCTACGACCCCGACAACCCCGGGATCGACAGCCCCGGCCACGTGCTGGTGCGGTCCCGGCTGTCGGACATCGACCCTGGCCTCATCACCGGGCTGCGGGCGGGCACGAACATGGCCCCGAACCCGCGGGCAGCCGTGAACACGGCGGGGACGGCGTCGGGCGCGTCGGGGGGCATGCTGTCTGTGGCCCTCACGCGCGTCGCATGTGCGTGGAACCCGGACGCGGAGTGGTGCTTTCGCGTCACCGGGCAGCAGCCGAACGACACGGCGAGCCGCGGCCTGTACTTCTACCCGGACGGGTCGTCGGGCGGGGTCAACGCCACTCCGGTCGACCCGGCGACGGACTACCGGGTTAGGGCCCGGGTGACGACCGTCGACCCGTCGGTTCCGACGGCGGCGTCGCTCGGGCTCCGGTGGACGATCAACTGGTACGACGCGGGCGGCATCCTCATCTCGCCCACGTCCCTGCCGGTGCAGGTGGCGGACGAGGGCCTGAGCAACTTCCTGCTCGAGGGCGTGACCACATCGCCCGCTAACGCCGCGTACGGCCTGTTCTACGTCGGGATGATCACGGGCGGCGCGGGCTCGGCCAACGACGTGCTGACGTACGAATGCACGCGCGTCCGGATCGCCCCCGCCGACGAGGACGCCGCCGGCTACCTCGACGGCGACCAGCCCGGCGGCAGTTGGGCGGGCACCCCGCACAACTCGACGTCCACCCGGGCCGACACGCGCGACAGCCCCGTCGTGCGCCGCGCGATCGCGCGCGAGATCCCGTTCGGGTTCCTCGGCCACGTCGAGATTGCCGACGGACAGATCTACGACGACCTGCGCGACGCGCACGCCGACTACGACGCCCTCGCCAGCGCCTACACCGACTACGACGACGTGAGGGACTCCTGATGCCCCGCAACCTCTCCCGCCTCGGCGTGTCCGTCCCGATCGGATCGGACTCCCCGCCCGACATCCCCGCGGACCACGCCGCCGCGTGGGACAAGGTCGACCAGGCCGCCGTGCTGTTCACGCACGGCACGTTCGCCGCACGCCCCGCCGCCGGCACCCCCGGCCGCCTGTACTGGGCGAGCGACCGACTCGATCTCTACTACGACAACGGCGCCGCGTGGGTCGACCCGTCCGACCGCTACGTCGTCCAGGGTGACTCGCGGATCCCGTCTCAGGACGAGAACGACGCGCTGCAAGGCACAAGCGGCGCGCCCACCGGAGCCAATCGCTTCGTCACCAACGCCGACGCCCGGCTGCCGACCCAGAACGAGAACAACGCCCTGGCCGGGACCAACGGCTCGCCGTCGGCGTCCAACCCGTTCGTCACGTCGACTGATCCTCGGGTCCCCACCCAGAACGAGAACAACGCCCTGGCCGGGACCGCCGGAAGCCCGTCCAACTCCAACCGGTACGTCACCGACAGTGACGCCCGGATGACCGACCGGCGCGCCCCGGACGTGCCACAGCTCACCGCGCTCCCGGGGTCCCCGTCCGAGGGAGACGAGATCGACCTCGTCGTCAACTCCGGCCAGTCCATCGTGTGGAGACTCCGCCGTCGCGGGTCGTCGTGGGAGTGCCGCGGCGGAGCACCTGTCGGGTCCGACCAGGCGGTCACCGTCCTCATCCCGGAGAGCAGCACCCACCACAACATCAACTGGGTGACCGTCCCACTGAGCGGCGACTACATGATCGACGCGTTCGTCTACGGCGTCGCCCACGGCAATACCGGGTCCCGAGTCCAGGTTCAGACGAACGTCGAAGTGGTATCGCCGTTGTCCAACCTCGGGGTGCTCGCCTACGAGTCCGGTGCCATCAGCCTCGCGAGCCGCTTCGTCGGCGGACGCCGCTTGCGGGCCAACGGAATGGTCGCCGGCCGCAATATCGCACTCGGCGTCAGCGTCGGCGCTGGAGGGTCCGGGGAGCTGACGCAGACAGGCATCTGGCTCACCCCGATCCGGATCACGGCATGACCGAGACCCCCGCGATCGTCGCGCTCGTCCAACAGGTCGCGTCGTCCGTCGATGCGCTCCGCGACGAGGTTGGCGAGCTGCGCCGCACGTCGCACTCCGAGCATGCCGAGACCCTGGACCGGGTCCAGTCGCTGACCGACCGCGTCGAGCAGATCGAGACGCGTCGAGAGGCCGAAGAGGGCCGCAAGGCCGCGCGTGGCCGCCGGTGCCGCGAGTTCGCGGCGGCCGCCACCGCCGGGGTCGGCGCGGCAGGGACCCTCGTCGGGATCGTCGCCGCGCTCGGACTCATCGGATGAGCGTCCGCCTCGCCGACCACCCGCGCCTCCTCTGGGCCCTCTCCGCCCAACGACCGGTGCGCGAGAGCGCCCCGATCCTCGCCCGCCAGGCGCTCGCCTCGGCGCGCCGTCACCCGGCGGGCGTCGAGGTCGTCGCCGCGGGGATCGCGGTCGTCCTGACCTGCCTCAGCGTCGCGACCGCGGCGCGCACCACCCTCGACACCCTCCGGAGCACCCGATGAGCACCCCTGTCCTGTCCAAGGGCGACCGTGGGCCCGCGGTCGCCAAGCTCCAGCGGGCGATCAACCGCCGACGCCGAGCCCGCGGCATGTCCACGATCGCCGTCGACAGCATCCTCGGCCCCGCCTCGTTCGCCGCCTGGACCGAGATCGCCCGCGCACTCGGCGTGCACCCCGTCACCGGCGGCAAGGAGGCCGCCCGCCGCCGATACGTCGCAGTCAGGTTCCCGGGCCGCCGGACCCCGACCGAGCTGCGGCGCGCCGCCCAGTGGCGCAAGGCCCAGCGCAACCGCAACCGCGTCGCGTCCGGCAGCCAGCCGAAGACCGTCACGCTCAACGCCCCGATGTCCCAGACGTTCGGGGCAATCGGCCCGGCCCGCGAGCCCGTCGGCCACTACACCGCCGGGCCGCGGGACACCAGCGACAGTCACGGCCTCTCGTTGCTGCGCACCTACAACCAGCAGCACAGGGCCCAGGGGTGGGGAGCGATCGGCTACCACTACGCGATCCTGCGGTCCGGCACCCTCGTCCTCTGCCGGCCCGCGAGCTGGAAGGGTGCGCACACCGCAGGCCAGAACACCGGCCGGGTCGGGATCGTCGTCCTCGGCACCACCGGCCAGCGGATGACCGCGGCGCAGCGCTCGACCCTCCAGTGGCTGCGCGCGAACGCCCACACCACCCGGCTCCCCGCCCGCCACCGCGCCCCGGCGAAGCTCCGCCGGCAGACCGTGCACCGCGACTGGAACGCCACCAGCTGCGCCGGCGACTACTCCCTCGACTACAAGGCGGCCTGACGCATGCCCATCCGTAGCGCGGCGCAGGCCGCACGCATCGACCACCCCACCGGCACGACCGCCGGCCTCGCGACACCGCTCGCGATCGTGATCGTCTGGCTCCTGGGCCAGTTCGACCTCGACATGTCCCCCGAGGTCGCCGCCGCCGTCGCCGCGCTCATCGTCGGCATCCCCGCCGCGATCGTGTCCGCGTTCACGCCCCGCTTCGACGCGCAGCTCGTGCTCGACGACAACGACCCGCCGCACGGCGGCACCGGCCCGGACCCCGAGGAGCCCGTCTCGGAGCCGTGACCGTGTGGGGCGGCGAGCACCTGCCGACCACCCCAACCGTCGTCCACGGCCCGGGCGGCGAGTGGTGTCCCGTGTCCGTCGCCCAGGCGCTCGCCGCGGTCCGTCCGGTCTGCGACCCTCCGAAGCCGCGATCGTCACCCGATCCCGTCGCCCCCGGCCTGACCGCCGGGGGCGACGTCGTTTCGACGACCGTAGGGCGAGCGTGGCGGGACGGGGCTTGACGGCTTATATTCTCGCGCTTATATTCTGTGGTGATGCTGTCGCACGATCGCTTCATCGCCATCCTCTCGCCCGTGGCTCCCACCTTGCTCAGCGCGGATGCCCACGCGCTGGCCCAGGTCCGAGAGCGGCGCGACGTGTACGCCGTGCAAGACCGGGCGGTCATGGCGCAGGCTGTGGCGATGGAGCGACGGATGCTCGTCGCCACCGCCGCTCGACAGCAGATCTCGGGCAACGGATGGACGTTTGACGACGAGTACGAGGCCGCTGGTGGCTACCGCTGGCTCGTCGACGACGACGCCATTGTCCGCCTCTCCAAGACCACGCGCGAGAAGCGCGCGTCGAAGAGCGCGGCCTATCAGCCCATGCTCGACGGCTTCCGCGAGGACGAGCTCGACCATCCTGATCGCGAGACCATCCTCATCCGGCTCGATGGCGAGCCGCTTGGCGACGCGCGGGTCACCGCGGCGCTGTTGAAGGACGACGGACGGACCACGAACTACTCGTTCGACATGCGAGACCTGGCTCACCTCGAGACGGTGCCCGCAGTCGCGACGACGAAGCCGACCACGGGCATCGCCCTGCCGGCCACAGCCATCAAGCGCAGCGACAACGCGCAGGCCGGCTGATGGGCGCGCTCATCCCCGCCGCGATGCGCCTCGTGCGCGGCGCACGGGGCCTGACCCAGACGGACCTCGCCAAGGCCGCGGGCGTCAGCCAACCCGCCGTGTCCCAGTGGGAGAACGGGACCACCTCGCCCGGCCCAGACCTCCTCGAGAAGCTGGCGCAGGCGCTCGACGTTCTGCCCACCGTGCTCACCGACGAGACGGTCGGCATCACGCGGCCGATGTACCGGGCCACGGGCATCCGGAAGAAGTCCGACGAGCTGCGCATCACCGGCCGCACCGAACTCGCGCGCATCGCCGCCGCTCGCATCGTCGAGCACGCCGAGCTCAGCCCGGCGCTTCCCTGGCCCGACGTCGACGACCCGCTTCCGGATGACCCCGAGGAGGCGGCGAGCCGGCTCCGGACCGTCTGGCGGATCCTCCCCGGACCGGTCGACGATCTACTCGAGCGCATCGAAGCCGCAGGAGGGATCGGGCTGCGAGTCGACTTCGGGCACAGCAAGGTCGATGCCGCATACGCAAGGTTTCGGCGCGACCCGATCCGCTGGATGCTGTTCAACACGACAACCTCCGACGGTGCACGCTTTCGACTCAACGTCGCCCACGAGCTCGGGCACGCGATGCTGCACCACTGGGACTCGTTCGACGTCGTCGACGAGCGCCAGCGCGAGAGCGAAGCGTTCCGGTTCGGGATCGCGCTCCTCGTCCCCCGAGAGGACTTCATCCGCGAGATCGCTCACACCCGCATGCGGTGGGACGACTTCCTGCACATGAGGCCGCGCTGGGGCGTCTCCGCCGCCGCGCTCGCGCGCCGCGCCAGGGACCTTCACCTCATCTCTCCCGACGCGTACACGCGCCTCAACATCGAACGCCGAAAGCGCGGCCACTGGACGCGGGAGCCGTTCGACGTCCCACTCGAGCGTCCCAAGCTCTTCGAGCGACTCATCGACATGCTCAGGGAGAGCGCTGGGTGGGGACCCGACGACTTCGCCCAAGCCGCTGGCCTTCCGTACCTGGCGCTCGCGGACCTCCTGCCGGACCAGTTCCCGAACGACCGCCCGCCCGCGCGTCTCCGTGAGACCGGCCTGCGCCTCGTCACGTAGCCCGAGCGACCGTCACCCGCTGCCTCTGACGCCCCCGGCCACCGCCGGGGGCGTTCTGCGTTTACGGTCCTCCCACGCCGGGTACTGCGTGCCTGCGGCCACCGGGACCCCGGGGCCGTGAACGTCTCATCCCGCGTCACGCGCCCCCGGCCTCCCCCTCTCCCTCGGCCGGGGGCGCTTGACGTGTAGGACCAACTCGGGGGGAGAGACCTCGAGCCCGTCCGGGTACACGGTCAGCGCACGCGGTCGCGGCGGATGCACCGCGACCGCGGGCGCTTCATCACGTACAGGCAGTACTCGTCCACGACGGTCGCCTTCCACGAGTACTCCCACTCGCCGTCACGTGTGTTCGCCACCCGGATGCGGTGCACGCCCGTCGTGTCGCCGATCGCCCAGCCGAGGGTGCAGCGCACCGCGAACCGCGTCGACCGGCGGCACCGCAGCCGCTGGCCGGCCATGTCCTTCCGGCCGGGGAAGCCCTCCTGCTTCATCGCCTGCCACACGCGCCGTCGGGCGGTGACCATCCCGAGCGGCTTCGGGGCGTCCTCGCGCGGAGCCCAGTACAGCTCGTCGGCCTCGAACGCCTCGAACTCGCCGTCGGCCCAGCCCAGGACGAACGCCGTGACCATCGGCCGCTCGTCGGCCGGCAGCGGATCGCCCGGCTCGAGGTAGGTGGCGACGTCCTCGGTCGTCGCAGTCGCCCGGACGGTGCAGAACCAGCGGCTCTTGAGCTGCCGGTTCGTCCGCTCGCTCCGCTCGGGGTTGCACAGCGCCGTGTACGTCCGACCGGGCCCGTGCTGGGCCTGCGCTCCCTTGATCGCGGCGCGGTCGGCGTTCTTCGGTGTCGCCTGCACCGCTACCGCCGCTGACGGCACCGCCAGGAGCAACCCGAGAGCGACGACGACTGACCGCGCGATCATGAGGACGAGCCTACCCGCCGTCCGGGCCTTGCGTCCGTCCGAACACGAACGTATGTTCGTGCCATGGGCTCAAGCGGGAACATCGCCGACAGGATCGACCACAGCGAACGCGAGCGGGCATGGGCCCTCAGAGTCGCCCGCGATGCCCGTCGCCACCGCGACCGACTCCAGCTCGCCGGCGTGCACCGGGCCCGCGCGGATCGCATCGTCGCCGCCCTCGAGCGGATCGGTACGACGCCCCCGCTAGTCTCGGATCCGGCTACGCGAAAGGACTGAGTCGAGATGGCCGACGGCAGCACGATCGAATGGACCGAGGCCACGTGGAACCCGGTCACGGGGTGCGACAAGGTCTCGCCCGGGTGCGCGCACTGCTACGCCGAGACGTTCGCGGAGCGCTGGCGCGGGATCCCGGGCCACCCGTACGAGCAGGGGTTCGACCTGCGGCTCTGGCCGAACCGGCTGTCCAAGCCGCTGGAGTGGAAGCGGCCGCGGCTGATCTTCGTCAACTCGATGAGCGACCTCTTCCACGAGGACATCCCGCTCGAGTTCGTGCAGCAGGTCTTCGACACGATGATCAAGGCCGAGCACCACACCTTCCAGGTCCTCACCAAGCGCCACGAGCGCCTCGTCGAGATCGCTGGCGAGCTGACGTGGCCGCCGAACGTCTGGATGGGCGTCTCGATCGAGAACCGCCGGTTCGTGCACCGCGCCGACTTCCTGCGCCAGGTCCCCGCGGCCGTGCGGTTCATCAGCGCCGAGCCGCTCCTGGGCCCGCTCGAGCACCTCGACCTCGACGGGATCCACTGGCTCATCGCCGGCGGCGAGTCCGGCCCCGGCCACCGCCGCGTCGACGCTGCGTGGATCCGCGCCCTACGTGACCAGTGCCACGACGACGGCGTCGCGTTCTTCTTCAAGCAGTGGGGCGGCCACCGACCCAAGGCCAACGGCCGCGAGCTCGACGGCCGCACCTGGGACGAGATGCCCGCCAGCCGGCAGCTCGTCGGCGGGGACTAGAGCTCGTCCAGCGTCCAGTCGCTGTCTGGTCGACCGTGAATCTCGGTCGGTGCTTTCTGGGCCACCCAGTTCATGATGTTCCTGCCGGCGTCGTTGTCGGTGGCGAAGACGAGGTGGTAGGTCGTCGCTGGGCTGCCGGCCTTCTTGACCGCGATGGGCTTGACGTGCTTGTAGCGCAGGACGTCGCAGATCCGCTGCGCGTAGATGCGCACGAAGGCGTCGGCGGCGGCCTCCGGACTTAGGCGCGCCTCGCCCTTCGTCGAGACCTCCTGAACTGCGCCGAAGATGTCGAGCTGCTCCGCCGCATGGATCGGCCGCGCGGCCTGCTCGATGAGGGCCTGCCACTCGTCCGACCCGTAGACCGCGTTCACGAGCTCGCGGTGCTCGGGCGCCATGACCCGGACGACGCTCTTCGACGGGAAGAGGATCAGCAGCTCCATCTTGAGGCCACGTCGGCTGATCCGATGCTCCGCGAGCTCACGCAGCGTCGTCCACGGGGCGTCGAAGCCTTCCGGGTCGATCAGTGCGAACGACGGGCTGGTCCGTGGGATCTGGGCCAGGGCCGCGACGAGCTTGGACTCGTGCGTGCCAAGGATTGGGAGGGCGCGAGGCCCGAACTCCTCAGTCCGGGCCTGGAGGGCAGCGAAGCGATCGCGATGACGTTCGATCGAGACGACGCGCTTCGCCGGCCGCCCGTTGCGGAACGCGGGTGCGCGAAGCGCAAGGACGGACGACCCGTCGATCTCCGAGCCGTCGGCTGAGCGGTTGCGTCCGGAGCCGGCGAACAGGTCGAGCGCGTACCAGTCGAGGTTGAAGTTCCCCATGACGGTCGCGTAGCCGTCGAGGTACCGCTCTAGGATCCTGAGCTTCCGCATGGTGGCCGTCGACGCGGTGTACGCGACATGGCCATCGCTTCCGAGTGCGTCTGCGTCGCCAGGCGTCATCCCACTACCTCGGTTTCTCGATCCGCTTCACCGACGTCGCACGCGCCACTCATACCGGTACCCGACGCGGTTCGAGCACTTCACCGTCTGCGTGGTCCTGCCCGTGCGCCGGCACGACCATCGGTAGACCTCCGGCCACCATGCGGTCCCGGTGCCGTGGGACGCCGTCCGCAGGCGGGATGGGAGGACGCGGCGGCCCCGGTTGGGGTAGAGCACGTCACCGATCATCAACGCTGCACCACGACAACCAGGCAGGTTCCGTGACGCTCGTACGCGCGTCACGCGCCACGCGCGGTTGCCCGTACCGGCCGTGCGGTTCGCGTCGCGAGTCCCGCACGTTCGGAGCTTGGTCGAGCGGCGGCTGTGGACCTCGTGGTCGATGTCGACCTCGGCTTGATCGCTGACCTCGATGGTCGCGGAGCCCCACGTGCGGCTCTGGCCCGTCCCGAAGACGTACTCGCACATCTGCACGTGGGCGTCGTCGCTGCCGGGTCCAGCGGCGTCGTGCGGGCACTTGACGTACCGGAAGCGGGCGTTCGTGAACGACGAGCCGAACGTGTCCTCGATGTCGACCTCCAGGCGCTTGCGGAGCAATCGGGGAGCGGTGTCGACGCAGAGCCCGAGATCGACGCCGATCTCGAGACGAGGGGACTCGAAGCGACAGTTCCCCAGCATCTCGCGAGTGATCTGGGCCGTCCATTCGCCGAGGCGCCCGAGCTTGAGGATCCGATCCTTGCCTCGCGACGAAGAGCAGTGGTCGTACGCGACGGCCCAGGTGTCGGGGCCGGCCACGGTGCTGACCGTCGCCGAGATGCAGCGAGTCGGCACTGAGAGGCTCACGGCGATGTTGACGTTCTCCGTCGGCGTCGCCGGCCTGGCAGCGCCCGCGGCCGTCGGGAGCGTCAGCACCACGCTGACGCCGACCGCGAAGGCGGCGATGGTGGCTGAGCGAAGGCGTTCGAGCATCGGCGCTGCCTACTTTCCGTGTGGTGGTTCCCCGGCGATGCCCTCGATGTCTCGGACCGCGTTCTCGCGTTCGTGGTCGGTCTCGCGCAGTAGCTCGAGGACCTCGTCGAGCTTCGCCTCGATCCGCTCCAGGTCGGAGCGAGACGCCGGCGGGCGCGGCTCGCCCTCGCCCGTCGCCAGCCAAGACGCGCTGACGTCGAGCGCCGTCGCGAGCTCATGCACGCGGCCGGGACGCGCAGTCCGCCTGCCGGTCTCGTAGAGCGCGATGGCGCTCTGGTCGATGCCAGTCGCCTCAGCTAGCGCAGCTTGGCTCCAGCCGCGGAGGGCGCGAGCCCGGGCGAGGCGTTCGCCGATCTCGAGAGCGGGCGGCACACGACGACCGTACAGCCCTCGTAACTCTCATTGCGGTACACCGTCGAAACAACGGTCTTGCAATAGCGTTGCGACTGTGGAACGATGGCGTTATGCCGAGAACGGTACCCCGCGAAGCGGCGACCGCACCGCCCCGGAATCTCGTCGTTCGGGTCCAGGAGGACCAGCTCGAGCGTCTCCGGGGGATCGCGAGACGCGAGAACCGGACGGTGAGCGACCAGGTTCGCCACTGGATCGACCGCGACCCCGACACGTCGGCCGCCTGACCGAACAAGAACGCCCCCGCGACGTGGCTGCGTCCGGGGGCTCGACCCAACAGGAGAACCCCTGATGAGCAGCACCACCGTACAGACCGACCCCGACAGCGACAGGCCGCGGGCCACGTCGATCCCGATCGTGGCCGAGGCGCACCTGCACGCCTGGGACGAGGACTACGTCCGCCCCCGCGCCCGGACCCACGACGACGGCACGGTGATCGTCGCGGGCGACGCCGACTTGCCGCTCAGCCGGGACCACCGCGGCCCGAGCAAGGTCGACGTCCGCTGGCAGTACGACGTCGGCTCCGGCTGCGTCATGTTCGTGCCCGACGTGCCGTCGAGCGGCATCGCGCTCTACCTCGGGGACCGGCTCGCGGTTGCCGCCGCGCTCGAGCGCCTCGCGGCGCAGCTCCGTTACGACCCGCCCGAGATCGCGGAGGCCGCGCGTGCCGCCCGCTGACCTCGTGCTCGAGGCGGTCGTCGCGACGGCCGCGATCGCGGCCGTCGTCGCACCCATGGTGTGGCTCGCGGATCACCTCGTCGAACGACTGCACCCCACGTCGCCCAGGGAGCCCAGGACCGGCGGCCACCGCCGGCCCAGAAGAACCCGGGCCGCCCGCCGCCCCCGTCCGCGATTCAACGACGGGGAGCGCCGCGGCTGGTCCCACCCCACGCACTTCCCCGCCCAGGGCCTGCCCGCCCCGGGCCATCACGACCTGCCCAACCGGTGGTGGTCGGCGCGGGAGGCGCCGACCACCCACCGCCCCGAGAGGACGACCGCATGAGCACCGACACGACGACCGAGGCCGGGCCGAGACTCTTCTCGGCCGTGCTGGCGGACATGGAGCGCGGGCTCCTCGACCAGCAGATGGGGGAGGCGCTGCACGACCTCATCGAGCGCGTCACCACGCTGCAGAAGTCGGGCAGCGTCGCGCTGAAGATCAAGGTCGCCCCCGACGAGGACGACGACACCCGGCTCAAGGTCGTCGCCGACTTCGACGCCAAGCCGCCCAAGCCGCAGCGCCGCGCGTCCGTGTTCTTCCGCGACCGGCAGGGCCGCCCCACGCGGCACTACCCCAACCAGATGACCGACCCCGCCCTCGGCGGCGGCCAGGAGGACTGACGATGTCCGAGAGCACCACCATCGACAGCGACGTCCGCGAGATCGAGCGGCTCACCGAGCGGGCCGTCGGCCTCGCCGCGCTCGGCACCGAGGCCGACGCCGGGTTCGTCACCACCATCGTCCCCGACGAGCACAAGGTCGTCCTCATTGACGGGGAGCGCCTCGACGGCGTCGAGGACCGGCCGTGGCACAGCCGCGGCACCGTCGTCGTCGGCACCGTCGACACGTTCACCCGGTACGTCAACCTCCACGCCAGCGACGACGCCACGACCGTCTGGATCCAGCACGACGAGGACGACCTCGGGACCACGACCGCGTCGATCGGCGAGGTCGTGGCGGTCATCGACGACCACGCGCCCGACCTGGCCGGGTGGGGCGAGCACCGTGCGGTCCTGCCTCTCCGCACGACCCGCGAGTGGCGCCACTGGGTCGGCCACGACGCGGTGATGCTCGGGCAGCAGGAGTTCGCCAACCACCTCCGCCAGGGCCTGCAGGCCGTCATCGACCCGGACCACGCCACGATCCTCGAGGTCGCCGAGGCGCTCGTCGTGACGCAGTCCTCGTCGCTGGAGAGCATCGCGCGGTCGTCCGGGCAGCTCCACATCACGACCCACCGCGAGGCGAAGGGCCGCATCGCCGGAGGCAAGGAGGAGACCGAGGTTCCCGAGACGTTCCGGCTCCGGATCGCCCCGTTCCTCGACCGCGACCCGGTGGAGATCGAGGCGCGGCTGCACTACCGCCAGGTCGGCGACACGCTCGCGCTCGGCTACGTCCTCACCGCCCCCGCCGCCGCGCTCGAGCGGGCCGTGCGCCATGTCACCGAGACCGTCGAGCTCGGGATCGACAGCCCCGCCGTCCGCGACCGCATCTACCGCGGCACCCCGGCCACCACCGACCAGCGCCGTCGGCCGATGCCGCGCGCCACGAGCGCATGACCACGGGCCGGATCCTCGTCCTGCTGGGCGGCCTGGGCGTGCTCGTCGCCACGACCGGGGCGTTCTCGTGGCCCTTCTCCGTCGCCGCGGGCGGTCTGCTGACCATGGGTCTGCTCGCGGCCGCCATGAAGGACGACGCGCGCCAGGAGGAGCGCGCCGCGATCCGTGAGCTGCTCGAGCGGCTCGCGACGCAGCCGGCCGCACGTCCGCAGGCGCAGTCGGCGGCGCTGCAGCGGCTGGTGGACGACCTGTCGCGGATGGGCCGGACCGGGGGACAGGGCTGATGTTCGCGCCGACCATCGCGCTCGAGCCGCCGACGATCGAGCGGGATCCGTGGATGACGCTCGAGCAGGCCGCCCAGGTCGCCGGCGTCGCCACCGCGACCGTCAAGACGTGGACCCGCCCTGGCCGCAGTCGTGGCCGTGGCGACCTGCCGCGCCTGCGGGTCTCGCGGCCCGCCCGCGGCGTCTGGCGGGTCCGTCGCTCGTGGCTGGACGAGTTCCTCGAGGAGTGCGCGCCGACGGTCGAGGCCGACGCGCCGACCGACCACCGGCCTCCGCCGGCGGTCATCGACGGAGCGCGCGAGCTCGCCGCTCGACCGCGCGCGCCGCGACGTCGTCGTCGCCCGTCGTCGACGGGGCACGAGGCGAACCTGCCGATCATCCAGCCGACGCGGTAGCCGGTGGCCGCCGGGCGCGACAGCCAGGGCCGCGTCGCGCGGTCGTCCCGTCGCGGGATCGAGCGGCGCTCCTACCTGCGCGCCGACGGCCGACGCACCACCACCTACCGCGTGCGGTTCGTCGACGCGGTCGGCCGCAAGCGCTCCGCGACGTTCGACCGACAGTCCGACGCCGAGGACTTCCAGGCCCGGATCCGCCTCGAGCGGCGCGGCGGCCGGATCGACGACCTCGACCGCGGCCGCGAGCTGCTGCGCGACTTCGTCGAGCAGACGTGGTGGCCGCAGCGCGCCGGCGACCTGGCCGTCTCGACCCAGACCGCCTACCAGCGCCACCTCAACCACCGGATCCTGCCGCGGATCGGCGACATGGAGATCCGCGAGATCCGCCCCCGCACCGTGTCCGCGCTGAAGGCCGAGATCGAGCGCGAGCTCGTCGCCGCGCACGGCCCCGGCCGCGGCGCGCCGACCGTCCGGAAGGTCCTCGCGGTGCTGCAGTCGGTCATGGCCGACGCGGTCCGCTGGCAGCTCGTCGACGTCAACCCCGTCCAGCCGATCGCGAAGCCCCCGGCCGCCGCGATGGTCCGCGCCGTCCACCCGCCGACCGTCGAGCAGGTCGAGATCCTCCGCGGCCTCGTCGGCCACGAGTTCTCGCGCGTTCTGATCGCGGTCCTCGCCTACACCGGCCTGCGACCGCAGGAGGCCCTCGCGCTGCAGTGGCGCCACGTCCGCGAGCGCACCATCCTCATCGAGCAGCGCCTCTCCGCCGGGCAGCTCGAGGCCGGCCAGAAGTCCCGCCGCCGTCGCCCGCGAACCGTGCGGATGGTCGGACCGGTCCACGACGACCTGCGCGCGTGGCGGCGCCACCTCGACGACCCGCCCGCCGGCGCGTTCGTGTTCGCCCGCCAGGACGGACGGCACCTCACCGAGACCGGCTACCGCAACTGGCGTCGCATCCGGTTCCAGGACGCCCGCGACCGCGCCGGATTCCAGCAGTCCGCGCGTCGCCCGTACGACCTGCGGCACCTGTGCGCGTCGCTGCTGCTCGCCGCCGGCACGAACGTCCAGGAGGTCGCCAACCAGATGGGCCACACCCTGGAGATGCTCTCCCAGACCTACGCGCACGTCATCGACGACCTCGCCGGCCAGCCGCCGATCGACCTCGACGACCACATCACCACCGCCCGCGCCAAGGCCGCCCCGCAGATCGCCGAGATCCTCGAGACCGAGGCCCGCGACCGGGAGCAGCAGCGCGCCGAGAAGCTCGGCCGCCGCCAGCGCGGCCCGAAGAAGAGGAAGGGAACCCCCGATGCCTGAGTGCCCGCCGACGTCCCGCATGCGCATGCGCCACCCCGAGGGCGGCGTCGTCGACGTCTACCTGCCGATGGGCGTCGGCAGAGCGGCCGAAGTCTTCGGCGTCCTCGCCCGGGTCGGGTTCGAGCTGCGCGACACCGACAACGGGGCCCGGGACTGCGAGCGCATGGCCCCGCCGACCGACGTCGACCACCCGCCCGGCCCGTGGACCGCCCACGCGACCGTGGAGCCGACCCCATGATGTTCCGGCCCGAGCTCGCCGCCCAGGTCATGGCCGGCGAGAAGACCGTCACCCGCCGCGCGTGCAGCGACAACCCCCGGTCCCCGTGGTACCGCGAGTACTGCGGGATCCGGGTCGGCCAGTCCGTCGCGATCCAGCCCGGCCGCGGCAAGCCCGCCATCGGCCGCGCCACCGTCACGTCCCTGGACCGCGAGCGCCTCGGCCACCTGAGCCCCGAGGAAGCCGCCGCCGAGGGCTTCCCGACCGTCGCCGCGTTCCGCGAGACCTTCGAGGCCCTCAACGGCACCTACGACCCCGACCTCGTGGTCTGGCGCATCGGCCTCAAGGTCGACCAGGAGACACCCGATGACCGCTGACGGAGCACCGGAGCGCCCGACCATGGCAACGCCTGACCCTGACGTCCTCGCCGCGGTCCGCTACTGCCGCCTCGGTGGCCCGCGTCCCACCTCCGACGATGCGTTCGCGCGCGCCGAGGACCTCGGCCTGCTCTCTCACCACGGCACGTGGAGCGCGACGCGTGAGGGTGAGGGCCTGCTTATCGCGTGCGGTCTGCTTCCGGGGCGTCCCGCTCCGCGCCCTGTCGAGCTGCGCGTCGTTTGGGCGACCGAGGCCGCGCGGCCCTATCGCGACCCCCAGGCCGTCATCGCTTACCCCGCCAGCCTGGAGGAGTCGATGCCCGAGGACTGGGGCGAGCAGCGCGCCGCCGCGATCGAGTGGTACGAGGGCTTCTTCGACGGCCGCCTCGCTTACCACGACACCGTGGTCGAGATCACCGCTCCGGACCTCACCACCCCCGACACCGGAGACACCGCCTGATGCCCACCACCCTCAAGGTCACGCTCGGCGACGTCCCCCGCGACGTCCTCATCGCACTCGCCGACGAGCACCCCGGCCGCCTCACCACCGTGGCCGTCGTGCAGCGCCTCCAGGCCAGCGGCGTCGGCGACGAGGACAACCTCACGCCGAGCGAGATCCTCCGCAAGACGTCCAACGGCCTCGCCGTGCTCCAGGAGATCGGCTTCGCCACCGCGACGCCCGACTACACCCGAGGCGTCACCGGCTGGACCGCCACCGACGACGGCCTCGCCGCGCTCCACACGACCCCGACGACGACCGCCGAGAACGGCCCTGACCACATCGCTTCTCACGCGACTAGACCCCAAACGGACCCCGAAGCGGACCGGGCGGCCCAGAACGAGCAAGGCCCCCACATGGCGGATCGCCAGTGGGGGCCGAGGGGAAGCCTCCGGACGGACTCGAACCGTCGACCCCTTCATTACGAGTGAAGTGCTCTACCAGCTGAGCTACGGAGGCAGGATCCGGAAGGGTACCGTTCCGGGCATGGGAATCGTCGCGTGGTTCGTCCTGGGCCTCGTCGCGGGCGTCATCGGTCGGATGATCGTGCCCGGCCCGCACCGTCTCGGGTGTCTGGGAACGGCGGCGGTCGGCGTCCTGGGTGCGCTCATCGGGGGCGCGATCGCTTCGGCGGCCGAGGTCGGTGAGCTCGGCTCGTTCTACGACTCCGGCACGTGGGGCATGGCGATCCTCGGGTCGATCCTGCTCCTCCTCGTGTTGCGTGCGGTCAGCGGGCGCGCGCGCCGCTGATCGCGCTCGTCGCGCGCCACGACCGACGCGCCATCCCGACGGGGCAAGACGTCCGGCCTTGATGACCAGATGGCATGTCCGTCGCGTCCAGCGATGGGTGGACTTCTCGCGTCCTGGTCTACGACGTACGTCCGGTTCTCGCTCGGGCGGCTCGGGTTCCGTCGCGGGCGGACGAGATGGAGAACGTGAGCACGCGCGCGACACGTTCGAGACGGACCACGTGGCTCTGGCTCGCGTTCGTCGGGACGTTGACGGCGATCGTCGCGTGCGTCGGGCCGTGGGGCGTGCCCTCGGCCTCGGCCACCGGCGCGTCACTGACGGTCGACGCCGAGCGGCGCGGGGGGAGCGCGCGACTCGTCGTCCAGGGTCGTTCGCCGCGGTCCGCCGGACCGACGGCGGTGCGGGTGACGTCGGTGCCGACCGGCATGGCGTGCGCGGTCCCGACGCTGGCTCGCGGTGGTCGCCTCGTGGGGACGTCGGGGATGCGGTGGCGGGCGCTGAGCCCGTTGCGGGCCGGATCGCCGATGCGGGCCGGCCGGACCTTCACGATGACCGGCGACGTGCGGATGCCGTCCGACGGCGCCTCGGTCGCGTGCGTGCACCTCGTCACGGTCTCCGCCCGTCCCCGGGTCTTGGCGACCCGGGCGGCGGAGCTTCCGAGTCGCGCGTCGGGCGTCCTCGCCCCGTTCGTCGGGGAGTCGGCGGCCCCCGTCGTCGGCGCCTGGCTGCCGGCCATCGTCGTGATCTTCGTGGCGATCGTGATCCGCGCCATCGTGGTCAGGGCCCGCCACCGCCGCCGTGCCCGCGACGTCCGCGCGCCGTCCGCGCGCCGCCGACCGTCGGTCGGGCACCGGTCGACGAACGCGGACCCGTCGACGGCGCGCCTCTCCGGGCATCGTCGCTCGGGGGCCGCACGGCCCACGCGTGGCGACGGTGCCGCCGCTGGGGCGGCAGTTGACGGCCTGCCGGACCTCCCCGAGCACGTCGTGGTGCCGGACGTGGTTCCCGCGTCGTTGCTGCGCGACGCTCGGTCGGCGGACCCGACGTCCACGTCGCCGCGGACGCCCGAGTGGATCGTGGCGGCGCGAGATCGGGCGAGCAGCGAGCCGGTGGAGGTCGAGCCCGCAGCTGCGGGCCGTCGCCGGTCGCTCGGGATCGGCGCTCCCGGGCGCGCCACGGCGCGTGCGGTCCGGCGGGCCTGCGCCGACCTCGGCCCCGAGGTCGACGACGTCGCGGTGCCGCGTGGCGCCGGCGACGGACGTCGGCATGGTCGAGTCGTCGTGGCGCGGACCGGTCGGCTGGCGTTCCTTCTCCTGCCCGTGGGGGGCGTGCCGTCGATCGTCGACATCGAGCGTGCGGGTCGCATCGCGGCGGAGCTCCGTGACACGCAGTTGGAGGGCCTGTCGCCGATGCCGGTCCTGGTCCACCCGCGGGCAGGCGTCGCCCCGGTCACCCACGGCACCGCGCCGGACTACCCGGTGCACGCGGTCTGGTCGGTCTCGGCCGATGGCCTGGTCGAGTTCGTCCGCGCCCGGACGCCGCGTCGTCGCTCTCGTAGCCGCGCCCACTCGCCGCACGGGGCGTGACGGTCCACCGTCGACGGCGTTCGCGTGAGGTACACCGCAGGGCGGCTCGCTGCACCACCACCGCAGCACGGCACCGAGGCGCTTGGCGTGGCGCTCCGCGTGACGTGGCCGTCGTCCGAGCGCGTCCTCGTCGCGGTCGCCGCCGGGCGTTGGCGACCGTTCACGTGCCGTGAACGGTCGCCAAGCGATGCCGGATGACGGTTCGAGCCTCGTCGAGCACGGCCGACCCTGGTGGACTCGCGTCCCGCCGCAGCCACGCCGGCGTGACTGCGGCGGTCCAAACGTGGAGCGACGGGCGTCGGGCGTGCCGAAACGGCGTCGATGCGGTGTCGATCACGTCGCTTCGCCGTTGCGCCCGTGACCTCGTCGTACGGTCCCGGCATGATCTCGATGCGCCAGCTCGGAGCGTTCGTCGCGGTGGCGGACACGGGGCACTTCGGACGTGCCGGCCAGTGCCTGGGCGTCGGGACCGCGGCGGTGAGCGGGCTCGTGTCCCGGCTCGAGAGTGGGCTCGGGTTGCATCTGGTGCGCCGAACGAGCCGCCGGGTGTCTCTCACGGCCGACGGTGCGGCGCTCGTCGACCGCGCGCGGGAGGCCCTCGGCGCGATGGACCGTCTTGCGATGCATGTCGACGACGTACGGGCCGGTGCGTCGGGCACGTTGCGGGTCGGCGTCGCGCGTCACCCGGCGGGCGGCGGGGCCATCGGGTCGGAAGCCCGAGGCGCGCGGGACGCGGAGCCCGGACCCGGGGCGAGGGACGGGGGCGGTCCGACGCGCGGCGCCACCGCGCGACACGCGGAACGGGAGTGGGGCGACGCCGCTTCGCGACGCAGGTCGCAAGCACCGGATCCCGGCCTCGAGCATGAGTCGGGTGCGGCGCACGCGGCACGGGGCCCCGCCACCGCGGCCGACACGGACGGCATCGACGGGGTCGATGTGATCGCCGGCGCGATGCGGGACGCCGGCGCCGGATGGTGCGCGACCTACGTCCACGGCACGGCCCGAGAGGTCGGCGAGGCGTATGAGAACGGGCATCTCGACGTGCTCATCACCCACAACCCGTCCGCGCGAGGTCCTCGCCCGTGGTGGCACAAGCCGTGGTCGCGGCCCCGCGCCCCGAGACATCTCACCCCGGTCGGGGCCGCCACGCGCGAGCGGCGAACCTGGATCGCGTGGCGACCCGACGTCGCACCGAACGTGCACGCGTCCGCGATCCGACGCGCCGCGGCCGCACGAGGCGGCCCGGGCCGGACGGCGGCCACCCCGGACCGTCCGCGGTGGCGGGGCGTCACCCGCGAGGAGGGCGAGCCGCCACCGCGCGGCTAAGGTGGCGGGCGTGCCGCCCTCCCCCCAAGGACCGCCGACCGCCGGCGACGGCCCCTCCGACCGGGACGACCCGTCCGACCGCGGCGACCGCCTCTCGGACCGGGGCACCGAACCGTCCGACCAGGGCGACGGCCTCGCCGGCCCGGGAGACGACCCGTCCGACCGGGGTGGCGCACCGTCGCTGAGCGGTGGTGATCGGACCGACCAGGACGCCGCACCTTCGCCGGCCGCGTCGGAGCAGGGCAGGGGTCCGGACGGACGATCGGATCGACGGCGCCGGGGGCGATGGGCGATCGCCGCCGCGCTCGTGCTCGCCCTCGTCGGCGGCGGGGCCTGGCTGGTCGTCGGGGACGGGGACGGCGACGAGGACCGGGCGCGACCACGGCCGGTTCGCACCCTCGCCGAGCTCCGACCCGACCGGATCATCGAACGCGTCGAGCGGCTCCGCGGCCTCGAGCTCAAGCGGCGCCCGAAGTTCCGCATCATCAACCCCGCCCAGGCCAAGCGCTACGCCGGGGCCAAGGCCGCCCGTGAGAGCGGCGACGTCAGCGAACGCGACCAACGGATCTCGCGATCCCTGACGACCCTGCTGGGACTGCTCCCCCCGGACGTCGACCTCGACGAGCTGTCCGACCGCCTCGCCGGCGACGCGTTCCTCGGGTTCTACGACGGCGACGAGAACACGATCTTCATCGTCCGACGCGACGGCGTCCTGCCGATCGGGGTGGAGACCACGGTCGCGCACGAGCTCGTGCATGCCATCGACGACCAGCACCACGGCATCTTCCGACGGATGCGCCGCATCGCCAAGGGTGACGACGGCGACCGGCTCACCGCGTACCTGTCGGTCCTCGAGGGCAACGCCAGCGCGGTCGACCAGGAGTACGCCAAACGCTACCGCGTCCCCACCGCCGACCCCGCGGAGGAGCGGCGCGCGCGCGAGCTCGCCAAGGAGGTGCCGTTCGGCGTCCTCCTCCAGATCGGGTTTCCCTACGTGTTCGGGGAGGCGTTCATCGGTGCGATCTCGGCCGGCCCCGGCGGCGCGGAGCGACGCGAGAACGCCCTCGGCGCGTCGGCGCCCCGCACCACCGGAGCGATCCTCGACCCCAGCCGCTACGACGCGAACGTCGGCGCCGGCGACGGCTCCACCTCCGGCGACAGCACCACGTCCCGCGACGGCGCCGCGGCCGACGCCGGCAACGGCGGGACGTCGTCGCGGATCCGCGTCGACGCGCGCTCGGTGCTCGGGCCGCGTTGGCGCGTCCGCGACGACTCGAGCTTCGGGGCCGCCGACGTCCTCGTCCTCCTGTCGCTCGCGGAGGAGGACAGCCTCACCGGCAGCCTCGTCGCCCGCGCATGGCGGGACGGCCACTACCAGTACCTGCGCCGCCGCGCCGACGGGTCGTCCACGTGCAAGGACCCTTGCGTCGCCCGGGACGCGTTCGTCGGGACCGTGCGCCTGGCCGGCGCCGACGACGCCCGGAGGTTCGCCAAGGCGTTCGGCGACAGCCTCGTCCGCCGGCGCAAGGCCACCGGATCCGACGACGCGGCCCGAGACTCCGGGGTCTGGAAGGTCGGCGGGGGTGGGGCCGCGGCCCACGTCCGCGGCGACACCGTCTCGATCGCCTACGCGCCCGACCCCGCGCTCGCGCTCCGGCTCGCCGTGCACGCGACCGTCCGCTGACGCGCTCACGCTCGCCGTGCACGCGGCCGCCCGCTGCCCGGCGCGCGCTCACCGTCGACGCGACCGTCCGCTGACGCGCCCGTGGCACGGCGCCGGGGGTGGAGCTCGCCGGCCGGGGCAGGCTCCGCCGTGGCAGGATCCATCCGATGGGCGACCTCGGCGGGCGGCGACGGACCTACGACGGCGAGCCGCTCGAACCCGCGCGGATCGACGGCGACCCGATCATCCAGCTCCGCCGCTGGATCGACGAGGCGTACGACCTCCTCGACGACGCGACCGAGGTCACCGCGACGGCGCTCGCCACCGCCGACGCGCACGGACGCCCCTCGGTGCGGATGGTCCTGCTCAAGGGCCTCGACGCGCGCGGCCTGACGTTCTTCACCAACCACGACTCCCGCAAGGGACGCGACCTCCACGACAACCCACACGCCGCGCTCTGCCTCCACTGGCAGCGCCTGCACCGGCAGGTCCGCGTGAGCGGGCCGTGCGAGCCGGTCGCGCGGGACGAGGCCGCCGCGTACTTCGCCACCCGGCCCGTCGGCAGTCGCCTGTCGGCATGGGCGTCGCACCAGAGCGCGCCGATCGAGGACCGCGCCGCCCTGGAGCGCCGGATGGCCCGGGCACGCGCCGAGCATCCCGACGACGCCACCATCCCCCTCCCACCGCACTGGGGCGGCTACCGCGTCCGGCCCGACGAGGTCGAGTTGTGGCAGGGACGACCGGACCGGCTCCACGACCGTCTCGTCTACCGTCGCGACGGTGACGCGTGGCGCATCCACCGCCTGCAACCGTGACGTCGGAGCGTGGCGCACCCACCGCCTGCACCCCGCCGTCGCCGACGTCGGCGGACCGCCGGTCGGGGCACGCCGACGCGCCGTGGCGCCGATCCCGATGCATCCGATGACCCGCCCGGCGCGTAGTCGTCCGTGAGTCCCCCCGAAGGCCAGAGGAGCCCAGCGATGACCACGACCCGAGACCCTGCCGTCGACCCGCCGCCCACCCCGCGGCCCGACGCCCCCGGGCGATCGCGGCGCGGCCTGCTCCGCGCCGCCGGAGCGGGTGGCGCCGGAGCGGCGGCGCTGCTGCTCGCCGCGTGCGGCGGCGATGACGACGAGCCCGTCGCGGCCGGCGGGATGACGACCACCACCGCGTCCGGCAGCGCCGGCGACCTGAAGATCCTGAACTACGCCCTGACGCTCGAGTACCTCGAGGCGGACTTCTACGCCAAGGTGCTCGAGGCCGATCTGCTGCGCAAGGCGGAGACCGAGCTCGCGAAGACCTTCGGCGACAGCGAGCAGCAGCACGTCGACGCGCTCAAGGCGACGATCGAGAAGCTCGGCGGCACGCCCGTGGAGGCGCCCGAGACGACGTTCCCGCTCGAGTCCCGCACCCAGGTGCTCGAGCTCGCCCGGGTCGTCGAGAACCTCGGCGCCGCCGCCTACCTCGGCAAGGCCGGCGAGATCAAGAACCCCGAGATCCTCGCCGCCGCCCTCAGCATCCACTCGGTCGAGGCCCGCCACGCCGCCGCGCTCAACCAGCTGCTCGGCAAGCCGCCCACCCCCGACGGCGCGTTCGCCAAGCCCGCCGACGAGAAGGCCGTGCTCGCCGCGGTCAAGCCCTACATCGTCGCCTGAGAGGACCGCCACCATGCTCCAGCACGACCACGCCGCCGCGCCCCGACTCGACGCGATCGAGATCACCGGCGACACCCGCCAGGCGTTCATCCTCAAGGCCGCCCTCGCCACCGGCGCCGTCTACGGCGCCGGGCTCCTCGGCCCGTCCCTCGACCGGGCGTTCGCGCAGACGAAGATGAGCGACGTCGACATCCTCAACTTCGCCCTGACCCTCGAGTACCTCGAGGCCGACTTCTACCGCGTCGGCCGCAAGCTCGGCCTGAAGGGCGACGTCGCCGACGCCGCCAAGACGTTCGGCCGCGAGGAGGCCGAGCACGTCGGCGCGCTGCGCAAGACGATCGCCGACCTCGGCGGCAAGCCCGTCGAGTCCCCGAAGTTCCGGTTCCCCATGACCGACCAGGACTCGTTCCTCAAGCTCGCGAACACCCTCGAGGACACCGGCGTCAGCGCCTACAACGGCGCGGCCACGTCGATCCGCAGCAAGGAGGTCCTCGGCGCGGCCGGGTCGATCGTCCAGGTCGAGGCGCGGCACGCCGCGGTCATCCGGCTCCTGCGCGGCAAGCCGCCGGCGCCCCAGGCGTTCGACACCGCCAGCGACAAGGCCGCGGTCGAGAAGGCCATCACGCCGCTGATCACGAGCTGACCGCCCGCCCCGGCACGACCACGATGACGCCCCCCGTCGATCCCGCCGACCTGCCCGACGGTGCGCTCATGGCCCGCGTGCGGCGGATGGACGCCGAGGCGTTCGAGGCGCTCTACGACCGTCACGTCGGGTCCGCCTACGCGCTGGCGTACCGCATCGTCGGCAGCCGGCAGGCCGCCGACGACGTCTGCCAGGAGGCGTTCCTCGCCGTGTGGCGGTCCGCGTCGCGATTCGACGCGGACCGCGGCGAGGTCCGATCCTGGTTGCTCACCGTCGTGCGCAACCGGGCGATCGACCACCTACGACGCGTCAGCCGCGACAAGGAGCACGAGGTGCACGACGAGGCCCTGGCGGAGCGGCACGCCGCCCCCGCCGACGAGGGGACCGAGCCCGAGGCGATGCGGCGCACGTCGGCGGCCGAGACCCGGTCGCTGCTCGACGAGCTCAACGGCGACCAGCGCCGCGCGATCGAGCTGGCGTTCTACTCCGGCTACAGCCACACCGAGATCGCCGAGCTCCTCGACGTGCCGCTCGGCACGGTCAAGGCGCGGGTCAACCGCGGACTCGCGCGCATGCGGTCCGCCCTGGCGGCCGGGGGTGCGTCGTGAGCGGCATCGACCCCCGCATCGCCGAGCTCATCGGCTCGTACGTCCTCGGGGCGTGCACGCCCGAGGAGGCCGACGCGGTCCGGGCGCACATGGCCGAGAGCGACGCCTGCCGCCGCGAGGTCGAGGCGCTGCTGCCGGTCCGGGACGCCCTGCTCGACGTGCCGCGGCCACCGGCCACGCCGTCGCCGTCCGTCCGGGACGCGGTGCTCGGCCGGGTCCGCGAGGAGGCGACGCTGTTCGCGGCGGCGTCCGACGTCGACCCGCGACGGGAGCGCGGAGCGGATGCCGACCCGGACCGCGAGCGGGGGAGCGACGTCGACCCGGGACGAGCACCCGGGTCCCCCGTCGGCCCGGGACGCCGGCGCGGCGCCGACGACGCGGCGACGCGCCGGCGCGCCCGACGGCTCGGCATCCTCACGTCGCGTCCCGGGATCGCCGCGCTCGTCGCGGTGCTCGTCGCGCTCGTCGCGGTGCCGGTCGCCCTCGTCGGCGGCGGTGGTCCGTCGCCCGCGGGCCCGGTCCTCGGCGAGGTCGACCGGCGGGTCGCCCCGGACGGGACCGCCCGGATCGTGCGCGACGACGGGACGTTGCGCCTGGAGGTCGACGGCCTGCCCGCCCCGCGCGACGGTCGCCGCTACCAGGTGTGGCGGATCGTCGACGGGGACCCGGTCGCGACGACGGTCCTCTTCGACGTCGACCGACGCGGCCGGGCGACCACGCCGCTGCCGGACGCGGACGGCGCCGACGCGTTCGCGGTCACCGACGAGCCGCCGGGAGGATCGTCGGCGCCGACCGGCGACGTCGTCCTCACCGCGGGGCTCTGACCGCGGGCCGGCGACGGCCCGTCGTGGTCGATCCGGGGCGTCGGGTCGGCGACGCGGGTCCCGCGTCGGCCATCCGCCGGTCGGGCGGGAGGTCCGGCCACGGCGCCGGGCCTCCGCTCACAGGCGGTCGGTGTCGCCGAGGTAGGCCCGGATCGCCAGGAGCGACAGCAACGCCGTCCACGTGACGAGGACGATCCAGCCGTGGAGCGGCCAGGCGTCGCCGCCGATCCCGACGTGTCCGGCCTGCACGAGCCAGTACGACGGCAGCTGGCGGCCGACGTCGTCGAGCGTCGACCCGGGGTCCGACGGGAACCAGAACCCGCTGACGAACGCGAGCAGGCCGACCCCGCCGCCCATCACCGGGCCGACCGCGTCGATCGACAGGCGGTGCCCCATGAGCACGCCGAGCGCGGCGAACGGCAGCAGCCCGACGAGGATGAGCGCGGTCATCGTCACCCACCGACCGCCGTCGAGCCGGACCCCGAGCACCACCCCGGACGCGTAGAGCGTGACCATCGCGATGCCGGCCATCGCGAACCCGGTGGCGAGCTTCGTCAGCAGGTACGCCCGTCCCGTCAACGGGGTCACCCGCAGCTGACGGTTCCATCCGGCCGAGCGCTCGCCGGCGATCCGGGCGCCGGTCGAGAGCATCGACATCATGGTGCCCCACGCGACCATGCTCACCATGTAGTAGACCGGCGCCGGGATCCCCGAGTCGCCGAAGTCCGCCTCGTCACGGTTCGGTCCCGCCATGAGGAAGTACAGGACGAGCGGGAACCCGACCGCGAAGATCATGAACTGCCGGTTGCGCAGCAACCGCACGAGCTCGAAGCGGGCGTACGGGACGGTGATCATCGGTCGTCCTCCCGGTCCACGGTGAGCTGCACGAACGCCTCCTCCAGGCCGACTCCGCGGACCTCCAGGTCGCGGGCCTCCGGGTGGTCGGCGAGCAACGCGCGCAGCGCGGCGTCGGAGTCGGAGCACCGCAGGAGCACGGCGTCGCCGCGACGCTCGCTCGCGGTCACCCCCGGCAACCGGTCGAGCGACGCGGGGTCGACGTCGGGGAGCGTCGCCCGGATCGTGCGGGACCCCACGACCGCCTTGACCTCGGTCGGGGGCCCGTCGGCGACGACCCGTCCGTGGGCCAGCAGGACGACGCGGTCGGCGTAGGCGTCCGCCTCCTCGAGGTGGTGCGTCGCGAAGAGGATCGTGGTGCCGCGTTCCGCGAGCGTGCGCATCGTCGCCCAGAACGCCCGGCGGCCCTCGACGTCCATCGCCACCGTCGGCTCGTCGAGCACGAGCAGCTCCGGGTCGCCCGCGATGGCCAGGGCGAACCGCACGCGCTGGATCTGGCCGCCCGACAGCTTGTGCGTCCAGTGGCGGGCGATGCCGTCCAGGCCGGTCAGCGCCAGCGTCTCGTCGACGTCCCGCGCGCCCGGGTGCAGCGCCGCCATCATCGCGACGATCTCGCGGACGTGGACGTTGCGGATGAGCGATCCGGTCTGCAGCATCGCGCCGACCCGGCCCGCGGCGACCGCGGTCGACGGGTCCCGGCCGAGCACCGTCACCGTGCCCGAATCCGGGGTGGTGAGCCCGAGGAGCATCTCGATCGCGGTCGACTTGCCCGCCCCGTTCGGCCCGAGCAGCGCGACGGTCTCGCCCACGCCGATGGCGAGGTCCACGCCGCGGACCGCGTGGACCGGGCCCTGGGGCGTGGCGAACGACCGCGACAGGCCGGTCATCCGGACGCCGTCGACGCGGCCGGGCGCGGACGGGGACGTGGGCGCCGACATCGCGCCCAACATAGGCGTGGGTCGTCGCGCCCCCGACGCAACCCGGCGCCCTGCCGCTCACCGTGGGCCCACCCTGGCGCGGCGGCGCTCGCGAGGCGGAACGGCCCGGGTGGCGCCCCTCACCCGCGTACGTGGTACGCGTCTCACGGAGGTCGTCGCACGTCGAACGGCGCCTACGCTGTGACGCATGTCCCACCACCTGCACCAGCCCGCCGTCCCCGGGCCGCGGACCAGAGACCGCCGCGGCACGCGTCCGGCGGTCGCCGCGCTGCTCGTCCTCGCGTCGCTCGGCGTCACCGCCTGCGGCGACGACGACCCGGACCCGACCACGACGACCACCGGATCGACGCCGACCGCCACCACGCCGACCGGGGGCGCCGGCGGAGCGCCCTCCGCCGGCGTGCCCGGCGACGGCGAGCAGGCGATCCGCGCGGCGCTGGAGCGCAGCGCCGACTCGACGACGAAGGCGCGGACCGCGCGCCTGCGACTGGAGATGTCGTCCGGCCCGATCGCGACGAGCGCCGAGGGCACCGCCGACCTCGTCGAGCAGCGCTACGCGCTCGACCAGACCGTCAAGCAGGGCTCGCAGGAGGTCCGCCTCAAGGGGTACGGCGAGAACGACCGGGTGTACATCCAGCCGCCCGGTGGGTCGGACTGGGTCGTCACGCAGAACCCGGTCGGCTCGAGCGACCCGCTCGCCCAGGCGCAGCAGCTGCAGAAGGCGCGGATCACCGGGGTGGGCGACGTCGAGACCTACGACGGCGTGCGGTGCCGGTCGTTCACCGCCGAGGTGGCGGTCGCCGACGTCGTCGACAACGTGAACGACCCGACCGCCAAGGCGCTCATCGACGGAGCGCCGGACGGGGCGGCGATCCCGGTCACCGCGTGCATCGACGACGCGGGCCTCACCTACCGGCTCCAGCAGGACTTCGCGGCGGCCGACGTGTTCGGCCCCGCCGCCGCGTCCGCCGGCCGGACGAAGATCGACGTGCGGATGAGCGACTACGGGTCGGCCCCGTCGCCGCAGCGGCCCGACGGGATCGACGACGCGACGCCCGCGCCGTCGACCGGGACCGCCGGCTGACCGGGCTGACCGTCGCTCCGCCGCCCGACGTGGGCCGATCGCCCGGACGGTCCCGGGCGCCCCGTGGCCACGGACCCCGCGACGCCGGGTCCGTGGCCGGGCGGGACGGCTAGCGGCGGCCGGGCGCCGCGCGGAGCATCTCGGCGACGAGGAACGCCAGCTCCAGCGACTGCTGGGTGTTGAGCCGCGGGTCGCACGCGGTCTCGTACCGCGACCCGAGCTGCTCGTGCGAGATCTCCTGCGCGCCGCCGAGGCACTCGGTGACGTCCTCGCCGGTGTTCTCGACGTGGATCCCGCCGGGATGCGTCCCGAGCGCGTGGTGGACCTCGAAGAAGCCCTTGACCTCGTCGACGACGCGGTCGAAGTGGCGGGTCTTGTGGCCCGACGGCGACTCCTCGGTGTTGCCGTGCATCGGGTCGCACTGCCACACGACGAGGTGGCCGCTGTCGCGCACCGCCTCGACGATCGCCGGCAGCACGTCGCGGACCTTGTCGTTGCCCATCCGCGACACGAGCGTCACGCGACCGTCGACCCGGTCGGGATCGAGGCGCTCGACGAGCTCGACGGCGGTCTCGGGCGTCGTCTTCGGCCCGATCTTCACCCCGACGGGGTTGGCGATGAGGGCCGCGAGCGCGACGTGCGCGCCGTCGAGCTGACGGGTCCGCTCGCCGATCCACAGCTGGTGCGCCGACAGGTCGTACAGCCGGCCCTCGTGCAGCCGCAGCAGCGCGCGCTCGTAGTCGATGACGAGCATCTCGTGGCTGGCGAAGAGCTCGACCGTCCGCAGCGACGAGTCGTCGACGCCGCACGCCGACATGAACCGCAGCGCCCGGTCGATCTCGCCGGCGACCTGCTCGTACCGCTCCCCGGCGCGGGACTGCTGGACGAAGTCCATGTTCCACTCGTGGACGTGGTGCAGGTCGGCGAACCCGCTGCCGGTGATCGCGCGCGACAGGTTGAGCGCCGCGGCGGCGTTGGCGTACGCGCGGATCAGGCGGCCCGGGTCGGGACGGCGCAGGTCGGCGTCGGCCTCCAGGCCGTTGACCATGTCGCCGCGGTAGGACGGCAGGCCGAGCGCGTCGACGTCGGAGCTGCGCGGCTTGGCGTACTGGCCGGCGAGCCGGCCGACCTTGACCACCGGCAGCGACGCGCCGTAGGTCAGCACGACGGCCATCTGGAGCAGGGTGCGGATGGTGCCGCGTAGGTGCTCCTCGGTGTTGTCGACGAAGGTCTCGGCGCAGTCCCCGCCCTGGAGCAGGAACGCCTCGCCGCGCGCGACGGCCGCGACCTGCGCCTGCAGCCGGTCGACCTCGGGCGGCATCGTGATCGGCGGAACCGCCTCGAGGAGCGCCCGCGCCTTGGCCACATAGGCCTGATCGGGCCACGAGGGCTGCTGCAGCGCGGGGCGCGCCAGAGCGTCGTCGAGCGCTGCGCGGAGCGCGGGTGGCAGTGGTGGAAGCGCGGGGAGCGTGTCCACCGGGACGTCGACGGTCCAGTTCACGCCCTACAGGCTATGCGGTCCGGTCGCGCGGCCGTCGCCGGGCCGGTTTCCGGACGTTCGCCCGTCGAACGGGCCCGCCGCGACCCGGTCGCCGAACGACGTGGACCCCGCCGGGGCGGGGTCCACGATCAGGCGGAGCGTGGGGGATTCGAACCCCCGAGGGAGCTTCAAACCCCCAACTCGCTTAGCAGGCGAGCGCCTTAAGCCACTCGGCCAACGCTCCAGCGCGCCGAGTGTACCGAGAGGGGCGCGAGGCGGGGTCCGCGCGGGTCGGCGGACGTCCCCGGCGGGCCGGCGGCGCGGTCGCCGGTGGCCGGTGCGACGCGGTCAGCCCTGGTGCGGGACGACCGCGAGGGCCATGACGAGGAAGTGCGCGAGCGCGGCGACGATGACGAGCGCGTGGAAGATCTCGTGGTAGCCGAACACCCGCGGGAACGGGTTGGGGCGCTTGCTCGCGTAGATCACCGCGCCCGCGGTGTAGAACGCGCCGCCGCCGAGCATCCCGACGGCGGGCCACACCCCGAGGTCGCCCACGAGGCGGGGGAGGATCGCCAGGCCCGCCCAGCCCATCGCCATGTACATCGTGGCGCTCACCCACTTCGGCGCGCCGATCCAGAGGAGCTTGATCGTGATGCCGAGCGCGGCCATGCCCCAGGCGACGCTGAGGACCGTCGTGCGCATCCCGCCCTCGAGGACGATCGCCGCGACCGGCGTCACCGACCCGGCGACCATGACGAAGATCATCGCGTGGTCGAGGCGGCGCATCCACTGTCGCGCGGACGCCCGCGTCCAGTTCACGCGGTGGTAGATCGCGCTGACGGTGAACAGGCCCACCATCGACAGCGCGTAGATGCCGGACACCCAGCGCGCCTCGGCGTTGGGGGCGCTGACGACGAGCCCGGTGCCCGCGAGCGCCGCGACGACGGCCGCCCACTGGTGGAGCACGCCGCGCATCCGCGGCTTGAGCGCGGGCATCGGCGACGGCGAGGTCGGACCTGCCCCCGGCGTGCCCAGCGCGTTGCTCACGCGACGATTCTACGCGTTGGACGTGCCGTCGGGGGCGGGGTGGGCGATCGACTACGCTCGGACGGACCCCGCGACCCCCGGAGGCACCGCCGTGTTCCGCACCAAGCCCGCCACGCTCATCGCGCCCGAGGACGCCCTGCCGGGTCGCGACGCGACGATGCCGATCGAGGGCGTCCACCCGGTCCTCGCCCGGCCGATCGTGCCGCCGTTCCCCGACGGGGCCGAGCACGCGTTCTTCGGGATGGGGTGCTTCTGGGGCGCGGAGCGGTCGTTCTGGACGACCCCGGGGGTGCTCGTCACCGCGGTCGGCTACCAGGGTGGGCAGACCCCCAACCCGACGTACCACGAGGTCTGCGCGGGCCGGACGAACCACACCGAGGCGGTCCTCGTCGCGTGGGATCCGCGCGACGTGACGTTCGAGTCGCTGCTGCGGACCTTCTGGGAGGGCCACGACCCGACGCAGGGCATGCGCCAGGGCAACGACGTCGGCACCCAGTACCGGTCGGCGATCTACGCGACGACGGACGAGCAGCTGCGCCAGGCCGAGACGTCGCGCGACAACTACCAGCGGGCGCTCGCCGCCGCCGGCCACGGGGCGATCACCACCGAGATCCGCGGTGGGGCGGGGGGCGAGCCGACCGGTGGGGCCCTCGTCGGCGGCGCGATCCCCTTCTACTACGCCGAGCCCGACCACCAGCAGTACCTCCACAAGGTCCCGCACGGCTACTGCGGCCACGGCGAGACCGGCGTCAGCTGCCCGGTCGGCCTCGTCGACGTGGGGTAGGAGCGCGGCGTACGGGCGGCGCGGACGGCGCGCGCCCTGCGCGCGGAGCGGTCGCCGCGGGGTGGTGCGCCTCGGGCCCGCTGCACGTCCCGGCCCCGACGGCGGCCGACGTGATGCGGGACGACGCGCCGGGGGCCGGACCGCTACACTGGCTCGCCGTTGCGCCCGTAGCTCAGCTGGATAGAGCGTCGGTCTACGGAACCGAAGGTCTCAGGTTCGAATCCTGACGGGCGCGCCTTTGAAGCCCTCGCGAATGCGGGGGCTTCGTCGTTCCCGGGCCGGCGTCGGCGTCACCCGGCGGGGTGGAGCTCGCCGAGGACCTCGTTCAGCGCCTCGGTGCTCGACGGGTGGGTCCAGATCCCGTCGCGCAGCTCGGTCGCGGTGACTCCGGCGCGCATCGCGAGCGCGACGAGGTTGATCGTCTCCTGGGCGTCGACGCCGAGCCACGTCGCGCCGGTGACCGCGTCGGTCTCCGCGTCGACGAGGACCTTGATGAGCCCGCGCGTGTCGCCGATCGCCTTCGGGCGCGGCATCGCGGCGATCGCGGCGATCGGCTTCGACGCGACGAGGAACGGCCGACCGGTGGCGCGCGCCTCCGCCTCGGTCAGCCCGACGCCGGCGAGCGGTGGGGTGAGGAACGTCGTCGTCGGCACCGCGACGCGGTCGGTCGTCCGTCGCGTGCCGGGCCCGGTCAGCTGGTCGAGCACGATCCGGTGGTCGTCGAGCGACACGTAGGTGAACCGCGGACCACCGTTGACGTCGCCGACGGCGAACACCCCGGGCGCGGTGGTCCGCAACCGGTCGTCGACGACGACGTGGCCGTGCGGATCGACGTCGATCCCGGCGGCGTCGAGGCCCAGGTCGGTGGTCGCGGGCGCCCGTCCGGTGGCGAGGAGGACCGCGTCGGCGGCGAGCGTCGCGCCGTCGTCGAGGGTCACGGTCACGTCGTCGGGCCGCTCGTCGAGCGCGGTCGCGCGCACGCCCAGGGCGAACGTCACCCCCTGCTCCGCGAGGAGGGAGCGCACGGCGTCGGCGACGTCGGGATCCTCGTGGGGGAGGGGCGACCCGCCCGACGCGACGACCGTCACTCGCGAGCCGAACCCGGCGAACATCCCGGCGAACTCGAGGCCGACCACGCCGGCCCCGACGATGACGAGCCGTTCGGGCAGCGGCTCCACGTGCTGGAGCGTCGTCGAGTCGTGGATCCGTCCGCCCGTCCGGGCGCCCGGGATCGCGGGCGGCGCGGGGACCGTTCCGGTGTTGACGACGATCGTCGTGGCGCGGACGGTGAGCCGCTCGTCGCCGCCGGTGACCTCGACCTCGTGCGGTCCGACGAAGCGGGCGTGGCCGTCGATGAGGGTGACCGCGTCGACCTCGTCGAGCAGCTCGCGGTTGCGGGCCCGCAACCGGTCGACGAGCGCGTCACGGCGGCCCACCGACTCCGCGAACCACGGGCCGGGGTCGTCGCCGTCGCGGCGCGCGCCGGCGCGGTGGATCAGCGCCTTCGTCGGCACGCACGCGACGTTGATGCACGCGCCGCCGAAGCGGGCACCGAAGTAGGTGGCTCGGGCCGTCGCCGCGCGTCACGCCCCCGCGACGCTCGCGGTCCGCAGGTGCGATCCGTCGATCTCCTTGACGACCTGCAGCTGGGTGGGGACGCGGCCGCGGAGCTCGGCGACGTGGCTCACGATCCCGACGACGCGGCCGCCGTCGCGGAGCTCGTCGAGGACGTCCATGACCTCCTCGAGCGTCTCCTCGTCGAGCGACCCGAAGCCCTCGTCGATGAACAGCGTGTCGAGCGGCCGGCCGCCCGCCTCGGCGGTGACGGTGTCGGCCAGCGCCAGGGCGAGCGCGAGCGACGCGAAGAACGACTCGCCGCCCGACAGGGTGCGGGTGTCGCGCTCCTCCCCGGTCCAGCCGTCGACGACGCGCAGCCCCAGGCCCGACCGGGAACGCCCCGACCGCTCGTCGTGGTGGACCAGGCCGTAGCGACCGGACGACATCCGCCCGAGCAGGTCGGACGCCACGGCCGCCACCTGCTCCAGACGGGCAGCGAGGACGTAGGCGGTCAGCCGCATCCGCTTCTCGTTGTCGACGCTCGACCCGGCCGCCAGGCGGCTGAGGTCGCCGGCGCGGGCGCGGGCGTCCCGCAGCGGCGCGAGCCGGTCGAGGGAGGCCCGCAGCCGTGGGGCGCGGGTCGCGAGCTGCGCGGCGGCGTCGGACGCGGCCCCGGCCGCGGTGATCGCCGCCTCGTGCGCGGCTCCCGCCTCGGTCACCGCGGCCTCCGCCGCCGCCAGGCCGGACGGGGCGTCCGGGTCGACGTCGGCCAGGCGCGGGTCGGCGAGCGCGGCCCGCACCGCGGCGAGCTCGTCGTCGTGCCGGCGGATCGTCTGCTCCAGGGCGTCCGTCGCCGCGCGGTCGAGCGCCGCCGACGCCAGCTCGCGCTCGTCGCGGAGCCCTGCGGCGTCGAGCGCGTCGCGCAACCGCCGCTCGGCGTCGTCGGCGGCGGTCCGCAGCGCGTCCGCCTCCTGCGCCAGACGGTGGGCCTTGTCCAGGCAGCGGGCGTCGAACTCCAGGGCGGTGCGACGCGCCGCGACGGTCTGGTGGTCGCCGCGGGCGGCGTCGATCTCGGCGACGGTGGTGGCGACCTCGCGCTCCAGCGCCTGCGCCTCGGCCCGGGTCTTCGCGGCGCGCTCCCGTCCGTCTGCGGACCGGCGGCGCTCCGCGTCGGTGCGGGCGACGAGCGCGTCGCGCTCGCGGCGCAGCTCGTCGGCGCGACGGCCCGCGTCCTCGGCGTCCCGGGCGGCGACCGTGGCCCGGGCCTCGCGCTCCGCGAGCACGTCGACGGGCTCGTCCCCGGCCACCGCCGCGGCGGCCGCGCGGCGCGCGTCGATCGTCGCGACGTGCGCGTCGGCGGCCTCGCGGGCGACGCGGAGCCGCTCGGCCTCGGCCTCCGCGGCCCGCTCGGCGGCCTCGTCGACGTGGTCGGCCCCGGGCGAGGCCGGGCGCGGATGCTCCGCGGACCCGCACACGGGGCACGGGGCGTCGTCGTCGAGCGTGCCCGCCAGCTCGGCGGCGATCCCGGCCAGGCGTCGCGCCCGCACGTCGAGCAGCCGGTCCCGTGCGTCCTGGTGGGCCGCGACGGCGGCGTCGCGCGTGTCGCGCGCCGTGCGGAGGGTGGCGGCCTCGGCGTCGCGGGCGCGTGCGGCCGTGGTGCGCGCCGCGGCCTGCTCGACGGCGGCGCGCAGGTCGGGCAGGCGGGCGGCGACGTCCGAGCGCTCGCGCAGCTCCGCGTCGAGCGCGGGACCGCGGGACGACAGGGCCCGGACCGCGTCGTCGGCGGCGGCCGCGTCGCGCTCGGCCTGCTCCGCGTCGCGGGTCAGGCGGTCGAGCGCGCGTCGACGCTCCGGCAACGCCGCCTCGCGCTCGGCCAGCGCCTGCAGCTCCGCGTGCTGGCGCGCCCGGGCGTCGCGGGCGGCGGGCCAGCCGTCGGGCGCGTCGGCGTCGACGTCGTCGGCCTCGAGGCCCCGCACCCACTCGCGGGCCTTGCCGAGCTGCTCGTCGGCTCCGTGCCGGTCGCGACGGGCCTTGACCGCCTCGGCGTGAGGGCCTCGCGCCGGCGCGGCGCGGCGCGCACGGTCGAGCGTCGCGCGGTCCGCGTCGCGGGCGGCGCCCTCGGCCTCGAGCGTGGCGAGCCGGGTCGCGTGACGGCGGCGCTCGGCGGCCCGGGCGTCCCGGTCGCGGGCGGCCTGCTCGGCGCGTCGGGCCGCGTCGAGCGCCTCCGCGTGGCGGGTCCGCAGCGCCACGGTCCGGTCGACCTCGCCGGCGACCCGGGCGGTGATCGCGTCGAGCCACCCGCGGACCGCGTCGGCGTCACGCGGGTCCGGTGGGTCGTCGGGGCCGCCCGACACCGTCGCCACGAGCGCCGCGAGCTCCTGCTCGAACCCGCGCTCGGCGTCCTCGGCGGCGACGCGGGCACGGCGCGCCTCCTCCTCGAGCCACGACTCGATCCGCGCGAACCGTCGGGCGTCGAAGAGGCGCTCCAGGAGCTTCTGGCGCTCCTCGGCCCCGGCGCGCAGGAACGTCGCGAACCCGCCCTGGGGCAGCAGCACGACCTGGGCGAACTGGTCGAGGCTCATGCCGAGCAGCGCCTGCAGCTCGCTCCCGATCTCCTGCAGCGACGTGCTGACCGCCACCCAGTCACCGCCGGGCCGGCGCTCCTGGAGCGTCGCGGACGGCCGCTCGATCGTCGTGCCGCCACCGCGCCGCGACGGCCGCACGTGCTCGGCGACGCGTCGCACCCGGATCCGTCGGCCGGCGATCGTCGCCTCCAGCTCGACCTCGGGCGTCAGCTCGATCGGCCGGTGGTCGCTGACGAGCCGGCCGCCGTCCTGCCGGGCGCCGGGCACCTGGCCGTACAGCGCGAAGCAGATCGCGTCGAGGACGCTCGTCTTGCCGGCGCCCGTCGGGCCGGTGAGGAGGAACAGGCCACCGGACGACAGCGCGTCGAGGTCGACCTCCTCGGTCCCGCCGAAGGGGCCGAGCCCCTGGATCCGCAGCCGGTGCAGGCGCACGCCGTCAGCGACCCGGTCGATCGCCGGCGCCGACCGGCACGCGCCCGCGGTCCGCGTCCTTCCGGGTGGGGCGCGACGCGGGCTCCTCGCGACGGGCGGCGACGACCGCCCGGTCGAGGAGGTCGCGCTCGGCGTCGTCGGCGGCCCGGCCGCGGACGTCGTCGACGAACCGCATCGCGACCTCGAGGTCGCCGACGCCCCGGACGCGCGCCGCGTAGTCGGTGCGCGCCCGCGTGGCGGGGCGGCCCTCCGGCTCGTGCTCGAGGACGAGGACGTGGGGGAACCGCGCCCGCAGGCGCTCCATCGGGCTCGCGGGACGCTCGTCGTCGGTGAGCGTCACGCGCAGCCAACGGTCGGCGAGCGCGTCGTGGGCGGGGTCGTCGAGCAGGTCGGCCAGCCGGCCGCGCAACTCGGCGGTCGCCCGCCACGTCGGCAGCGGCAGGAGCCGCTCGGTCACCGGCTCGCCCGGGGCGCCCAGCTCGACGAGCACGGCGCTGCGCGGGATCCGACCCTCGACGAACGAGTACGCGACCGGCGACCCGGCGTAGCGGGCGCCGGGCGCGACGGCGTGCGGCTGGTGCAGGTGGCCGAGCGCGAGGTAGTCGACGCCGGAGAACGTCGACGCCGCGACCTCGGCGGCGCCGCCGACGGTGATGTCGCGCTCCGACGGCGACACCTGCCCGCCGTGGACGAACGCGTGGGCGGTGACGACGATCCGCGCCGTGCCGTCGCGGCCGGCGGCGTCGGCCCGCACCCGGTCCATCGCGGCGCCGAGCACCGCGGCGTGGCTGCGCTCGCCGGCCCCCAGCGCCTCGTGGGTGACGTCCGGCTCCAGGTACGGGACGCCGTACAGCGCCACGGGCCCGTGCTCGTCCTCGAGCACGAGCGGCCGGTTGACGTCGTCGACGCCGGACCGCAGGTGCACCCCGGCCGCCTCGATGAGCCGGGCGAACGGCCCGAGTCGTCCCGGCGAGTCGTGGTTGCCGGTGATCGCCAGGACGGGGGCGACCCGCGCGAGGCGCGCCAGCGCGCCGCACGCCAGCTCGACCGCCGCGACGGGCGGGATGGCCCGGTCGAAGAGGTCGCCGGCGACGAGGATCGCGTCCGGGCGGTGCTCCTGCGCGAGAGCGACCAGCGCGTCGAGCGCGGCGGCCTGCGCCTCGTGGAGGTCCGCCCGGTGGAACGTGCGACCGACGTGCCAGTCGGCGGTGTGCAGGATCCGCATCGCCCCTCGACGGTAGGCCCACCACCGGACGGCTCCCGGGCGTCCACGGGCCCCGGGCGGCGAATGCCCTGCAAACGACGGTGGCGCCGGGCCGGGGCGGGCGCGTGCGACGCGTCGTGACGTCGACGGCCGGGCGACCCGGCGGACGGGGCGACCAGACGAATCGCTGATGAGCGGATTGTCAATCGCCGCCGGGCGAGTACCATGTGTGGGGGCGTCCTCTGGAGGGGTGGCAGAGTGGACGATTGCGCTGGTCTTGAAAACCAGAGGTCGGGTGACGATCCAGGGGTTCGAATCCCCTCCCCTCCGCTGGGTCCGGGACGGGACCCTGGCGCGCTCCGTCCGGGGGGACGGAGCGCGCAACCTTCCTCGTGGGGCCGGCGACGACGCCGGCCCCACGGCGTTCCGGGGCGTCCGTCCCCGGCCGGCGGGCCGGCCGGCCCGTGACCCGGCCGGCGGCCCGGTCCGCCTGCGGGCCGGCGCGCCCTATCCGCGCCCGGCGGCCCGCTCCTCCTCGAGCTTGCGCAGCTCGATCCGGCGGATCTTGCCGGTCAGGGTCTTGGGCAGGTCGTCGACGAACTCGACCTCGCGCGGATAGGCGTAGGCGGAGTGCGTGTCGCGGACGTACTGCGAGATCTCGCGGCCCAGCTCGTCGCTCGGCTCGTGGCCTTCGGCCACCCGGATGAACGCCTTGACGATCCACCCGCGCCGCTCGTCGGGCTTGGCGACGACCGCCGCCTCGGCGACCGCGTCGTGCTCCAGGCACGCCGACTCGACCTCGAACGGGCCCACCCGGTACCCGGCGGTGAGGATGACGTCGTCGGCGCGACCCTCGAACCAGACGTAGCCGTCCTCGTCGATCCGGGCGGCGTCCTTGGAGTGGAACCACTCCCCGCCGAACGTCTCCTCGGTCGCGTCCGGGTTGTTCCAGAACCCGAGCGGCCAGGTCGGGCTCGATCCGCGCCGCCAGCAGATCTCGCCGCGCTCGCCGACGGCGACGGGCCGCTCGTCCTCGTCGAGCACCTGCACGTCCCAGCCGGGCATGACCTTGCCCATCGAGCCGTCCCGGACCTCCATGAACGGGAAGTTCGCGCAGAGCGGGTAGCCCTCCGACAGCCCGTAGAAGTCGAGCACGGTGATCCCGTACTGCTCGCGGACCCAGCGGATCGCCTCCGGGTTCAGCGGCTCGCCGGCGGAGCAGGCGCGGCGCAGGGGGATCGGGAACCGCTCGCCGGCGCTCTCGACGGCCATGAGCGACCGCAGCGCGGTGGGGGTGGTGAAGACGTTGGTGATCCGGTGGCGGCTGAGGAACTCGAGCTCGGCCTCGGGCGAGAACCCGCCGGCCCGTTGGGCGACGTACTGGACCGCGCCGAGGCGCCAGGCGCCCATGAGCGGGTTGATCCCGGCCGCCCACGCCCACTCGGCCATCGAGCGGAACCGCTCCCCGTCCTGCAGCTCGTGGCAGTACTCGAACTCCTCGTGCCCGAGGACGAACCGGTGGGCGTGGAGGATGCCCTTGGCCAGGCCGGTGGTGCCGGACGTGTAGAAGAGCTGGGCGGGGTCCTCGCTCGAGGTGTCGACGGTCGTGAACGCGTCGGACGCGCCGGCGAGCAGCTCGGGGGTGAGCACGATGACGGCGGGGGTGGGGTCGATCCCGGTGATCGCCTCGCGGATGAGCGCCTCGTGGGCGGTGTCGGTGACGACGATGCGCGCCTGGCTGTCGGCGACCCGGTGGCGGATCCCCTCGGTCCCGTAGAGCACCGACATCGACAGGAGGACCGCCCCGGCCTTGTACGTGCCGATGAACGCGGCGGCGGTCTCGGGGGTCGGGGGCAGGAGCATGGCGATCCGGTCGCCGCGCTCGACGCCGTGGTCGACGGCGACGTTGGCGAACCGTGCGGCGAGCGACTGGATCTCGCCGAAGTCGACCTCGCGGACGTGGCCGTCGGGGTCCTCGTGGACCATCGCCGGCTTGTCGGCGGGCCAGCGGTCGCAGACGACGGTGGCGATGTTCAGGCGCTCCGGCACGTTCCACCGGTGCTCGGCGACGACCTGCTCGTACGTGCGGGTGCTGGGGTCCTGGGCGGTGCTCATCCGGCCTCTCGGTGCTCGGGTTCGTGACGTGTCGGGAGCGAGGCCGCGGAACGGTCCTCCCGACGACCAGCACCTTCCCAGACCGGCGGCGGGTCGTCCACGCCGCCACGACCACCCGGACCGGCGCGACCGTGCCGAGCGTCGGTGGGGCCGTCCCGAACGTGCGTTCCGTACCCTTCGGCGGCATGTTCGACGTGTCGACCGCGGATCCCGCGCGTACCCGCAAGTTCCTGAAGATCATCGGCGTGGTCGCGCTCATCGACGTCTTCCTGCTCGTGCCGCTCCTGCTCGGCTACCTCGACGTGTTCGACAGCGACTCGTTCGTCGGCCCGGTCGGGGGCACGCACGGCACGACGTTCCTCGTCCTGGCGGGCGTGGTGACGTGGGGGGCGTTCAAGGCCGGGCTGTGGGGTTGGAGGCTCCCGGCCGCGATCGTCGGCGCGAACGTCGTCCTGTTCGGTCTCCTGCAGGTCCTGAACTCGGACGATCCGCCCACGCTGCTGGCGATCCCGGCCGCGATCCTCATCGTGATCCCGCTGGCGGCCGACGTCCTCGCCTCGCGCGAGCTGGCCCGGAAGACCGCGGGCTGAGCCGGCCCCCGCTCGCGGACGCGCGTGGACGGGCGCGGGCGTCGCCGGCCGGTCCGACGACGGGCGCGCAAGCCGCCAACGGGCCGCGGCGACGGGCGTGGGCGTCGCCGGCCGGCCCGTGACCTCGACGGCGGGCGCTCCCGCGCGCCGTCAGGCGGCGGCGGGCGGCAGCACCGCCGGCGCCCCGAAGGGCACCAGGCACGGCGGCATCACGACGCTCCCGTCGTCCTGCAGGCCGTGCTCCAGCAGGGCGATGATGGTGCGGCCGACCGCGATGGCGGTGCCGTTGAGGGTCGCGAGCGGCTCCGGTCGGCGCGGCGGATCGGACCGGTCGTCCCGGATCCGGATGCCCAGTCGACGGGCCTGGTGCTCGGTGGTGTTCGACGTCGACGTCAGCTCGCGGTACGTTTGCTGCGACGGCAGCCACGCCTCGCAGTCGAACTTGCGGGCCGCGGACGCCCCGAGGTCGTCGACGGCGATGTCGACGACGCGGTAGGGGATGCCGAGCTCTCCGAGGATCTCCTCCTCGATGCCGAGCAGCCGCTGGTGCTCGGCCTCCGCGTCCTCGGGCGGGACGAAGCAGAACATCTCGACCTTGTCGAACTGGTGGACGCGGAAGATCCCGCGGTCGCTGGCCCCGGCGGCTCCGGCCTCGCGCCGGAAGCAGGGCGAGAACCCGGCGTAGCGTCGCGGCAGCGTGGCGGCGTCGAGGATCTCGCCGGCGTGCATCGACGCCAGGGCGACCTCGCTCGTGCCGACGAGGTACAGGTCGTCCTCGGGCAGCGCGTAGAGCTGCTGCTCGGTGTCGGGCAGGAACCCGGTCCCGTACAGGGCCTGCTCGCGGACGAGCACCGGCGGGACGACCGCCTCGTGGCCGTGCCCGCGGAGCTTGTGCAGCGCCCACTGGACGAGCGCCATCTCGACGAACACGAGGTCGCCCCGGAGGTACGCGAACCGCGAGCCCGACAGCCGGGCGCCGCGCTCCATGTCGACCCGGTCGGGCCCGGCGATCGTCAGGTGGTCGAGGGCCTCGGCCGCCGGGGTGAACGGCGCGCCGCCGTCCGCGGCGGCCCGGGCCCGCAGCCCGAGGCCGTCGATGGTGGCGTCGCCCACCTCACGGACGACGGTGTCCTGCGCCGGCGCGTCGGGGTGGGGCAGGTTGGCCAGGCGCTTCGTCGTCGCGTCGAGCGTGTCGTCGACGTCGTTGAGCTCCTGCTGCAGGGTCTTGACCCGGGCGGCGACCTCGCGCATCGCGGCGATCGCGGCGTCGGCGGCGCCCTGCGATCCGGTGCCGTCCTTGGCCGCCTTCTGCGCCCGGCCGATCGCCTGGTTCGCGGCGTTCTGCTCGGCGCGCAACCCCTCGATCTCGGGGAGCAGCTCGCGGCGTCGGGCGTCGAGCTCCAGCACCCGGTCGAGCACGGCCGCGTCGTCGGCTCCGCGTCGCGCGAGCGCGGTCCGGGCGGCGTCGGGGTCGCGGCGGATGACCTTGAGGTCGAGCATCGCGCTGGAGGCTAGCGCCGGGGCCGCGGAGCGGCCGGCCCGGCGTGCGCGGCCGGCGGCGTGGGGCGACGCTCGGGTGACGGACCGCACCTCCCGATTCGGGCTGCTCCACCCGGACGACGCACACCGACGCTCAGGGGGATCGCGGTCGCACGAGCGTGAGGGTGATCCCCGCCGGCGTCGGCCCCCCGCCGCCCCGCGCCGCCCCGCGTCACCCCGCCAGGACGGGTCGGTTGGGGATCGTTCGCGTCGTGTGAACGGTGGCCAACGGCGGTGGCCAACGGCGCGGGGCGGGTCGATCGGGTGGGGCGGGGAGCGGCGGCTCGGTTGGGGATCGTTCGCGTCGTGTGAACGGTGGCCAACGGGCGTCGACGTGGGAGGCCCGGCCGGCGTCCGCCCGGCGTCGGGCCGGCCCGCCCGGTCCGCACGGCACGCGTAGCCTCCCCGCGATGGGCACGCCGATCGATCCCCGCCACCGCCGCGACCGGTGCATCACCGTCTACGGGCGCCGCGGGGTCCTGGAGGCGCTGGCCGACCGGTCGCTCGACGTCGTCGAGGTCATCGTCGCCACGGGCTCGGGCGCGGTGGGGCGCGACGTGACGCGGGCCGCCCGCGAGCGCGGCGTGGCGCTACGGGAGGAGTCGGCGCACCGCGTGTCGCTCATCTCGGGCAACGGCCGTCAGGACCAGGGGGTGGTGGCGGACGTCGTCGCGCCGGCGATGCGGCCGCTGGGGCAGGCGCTCGACGCGCTCGCCCGCGAGCCCGACCGGTCGGCGCGCCTGCTCGTCGTCGACGGGGTCACGACCCCCGCGAACCTCGGGCTGATCCTGCGGTCGGCCACCGCGGCCGGGGTCGACGGGATCGTGCTGCCACGGCGCGGCACGGCGGAGCTCGGGCCCCAGGTCATCAAGGCATCGGCCGGCACGGCGTGGCGGGCGCCGGTGCTGCGCGCCCCGGACGCCCCGGCGGCGCTGTCGTCCCTCACCGACGCCGGGTTCGCCGTCGTCGGGATGGACGCGCGGGCGTCGACGTCGCTCTTCGACGTCGAGCTGCCGCCGCGGGTCGCGCTGCTCCTGGGCGGCGAGCACGCCGGCGCGTCGCCGGAGGCCGCGGCGTACGTCCACACGTGGACGTCGATCCCGATGGCGGGCCCGGTGGAGTCGCTCAACGTCGCCTGCGCGGCGACCCTCGTCGCCTTCGAGGTCGCGCGTCGCGGCTGACCGACCGGTCGTCCCCGCGTCCCGACTGCAACGATCGGCGCCGATGGCCTCCCTCGCCCTCATCGTCTCGCTCGCCGTGTGCGCCGTCGGCGTCGCGTCGGGCCTCTGGGGCCTGTGGCTGTGGTGGCGATTCGACGCCGACCAGCGGTACTGGGTGGCGGTCCGGGCGACGCAGGTCGGGGCGCTCGCGCTCGTCCTGCTCGCCGGCGTCGTGTACATCGGTGGTGACAAGCCCGACGGCTGGTTGTTCTGGATCTACACGCTCGTGCCGATCGCGGTGTCGTTCGTCGCCGAGCAGATGCGCCTCATCGCCGCCGACCAGGTGCTCGAGCGCCGTGGGCTCGAGGGGGCCGCGGACGTCGAGACGCTCGACGCGGCCGGCCAGCGCGGGGTCGTGCGCGAGATCGTCCGCCGCGAGATCGGGATCATGACGACGTCCGCCTTCGTCATCGCGTTCCTCGCCCTGCGGGTGGTGGCGGAGCGCGGAGGCCTCTGAGCGGGCGCGCGGCCGCTCCTGGCCGGGCCGACGGACGGGGCCGCCGGCCCGGAGAGCAGGCATGCGCCCCCGGCGCCGACCAATGGTTGCCGCCGTCGAGGACCACGCGCGGGCATCAGGTGCAGATGCGGAGGTTCTCGGGTCGGCGCCGGGAGCTGATGACGTCTTCGACGCCCCGCCGCGGGCTCCTTCCGCGCGGGGCCGGATCTCCTCCGGTCCGGTCGGCGCGGTGGACTCGCGTCCGGTCCGTCAGTTCTCGTCCGGCTCGGGGCGGGCGCGACTGCGTCGTGCATCCGGCAGGCGGCAGGACGGGGTGGCGCCCTCCACGACGAGGTCCGCCACCATGCCGAGCTCCTCGTCGCCCGGCTCGCCGCTGATGATGCGATAGCGTCCCGGGTGCAGGCAGACGCGCGACACCTCACGGGTCCGGCCGTCGAGCTGCACGCGGAACTCCATCGCGCGCCGCTCGCCCGACGCCACCGCGGGCGGCAACGACGTGGCGAACGTCTCACGGCGCCCGCCCCGCTTGTCGTCGTCGCTGATCACCCGGACGCTGTGCAGGAGGCGCCCGGCGTTGCGGACCTCGATCCGCAACGGGCCCGGGTCGGCGCGCAGGTTGCGCGGGTCGATCCGGTACTCGTCGAGCACGAGCACGAGGCGCCCGTCGACGACCCGGTGCTCCGGCCCCGTGTTGATCACCGCCTTGACGATGACGATCGACACCAGGGCGAGCGTCAGCCCCACGATCGCCCAACGGAGATCGCGGAGGGGCTCCACGACTCGATCTGGCCGCCGCATCGGCGCAATGATCGCGGATGCGGACGTCGTCGGCGCGGCTCCACCCGGGGAGGACGCAACTCGTCGACGCGGTGGTGGTCTACGATGCGCGCGACATGCAGCGTCGAACCCTCACGACCCTTGCTGCTCTGGCGATGACCCTCGTCCTCGCCTCCTGCGGCTCGGAATCCGTCCAGACGAACCTCGACGACGGGCTGTTCGACAAGGACCCAGCCGGCGTCGGCAACTTCCAGAACGCGGACGATGCGACGCGTGCGCGGGTGGTGCAGGGCGCCAACCTGTTCGCGGAGCGGTGCTCCGGCTGTCACACGATGGCCGCCGCCGGCACCCAGGGCGGCGCCGAGCGGATCAAGGAGCGCGAGCGCACCGACGGGCCGAACTTCGACGTCCGCCGCGAGACCTACGGGTCGGTCATCTACGCCCTGGCGAACGGTGGCTTCTCCGGCGCGATCATGCCCCAGAACCTCGCCGTCGGCGAGGACGCGGCGAAGATCGCCGAGTTCCTCTGCCGCTACGCCGGCATGGAGGCCGAGGCGACCGCCGGCCCCGACCCGGTGAAGAGCGCCGCCGAGCGCTGCAAGGAGAAGGGCGCCCCGCCGGCCGAGGGCGGCACGCCGCAGCCCGGCGCCCCGGACCTCGACGGCGACCCGGCCGCGTCCGGCGACGGCGAGAGCGCCTCCGGCGGCGCGACGCCGAGCGACGACGCGTCCGACGACGCCGACGCCGGCGCGACCGGCGAGTGACCCCGGCCGGGACCCCGGCCCTCCTCCCACTCACCCTGACGACGGGCGGCCTCACGGCCGCCCGTCGTCGTTCCACGCCACAACGGTCGCCGCACCTCCGGTCCGCGCGCCTCCGGTCCGCGCGCCTCCGGTCGCCGCGCCTCCGCCGCCGCGGCGCCTCACGGCGGCCGGCCACGGGCAGGCGCGCCTCACGGCGCCCGGCCACGGGCGGGCGCGCCACGACCCCGCACGCGCGCACGGATCCGGCGTCCACTCCACCCGGACCACCCACCGGATCACCAACCAAAACCGTCGGTTTTCGGCCTGTCGAAAATGGCCCCGCGGGCCCCATCGTGGCACGGCGCACCGGTGCTCGTGCGCGGTGTCACGAGCGGTCGCGCCGTTTGTCCCCCGCCTGGCGAAACCCCTCCAATCCAGGCGCTCCGACGCCCGATCGGACCCCTCCGGGGTGATAGAACAGTCGGTGGTGCTCCGGACCTATCTCCCTCTGCTCGTGTTCCTCCTCCTCGCCACGGGGGTCGGCACGCTGTTCCTCTTCGCCAACACGTGGCTCGGCCCGCGGTTCCGCCGTCGGCCGACGACGTTCACGCACGAGCCGTACGAGTGCGGCCTGCCGTCCGAGGTGCAGAAGAACTTCCGGTTCGGGATCAGCTTCTACCTCGTCGCGATCCTCTTCCTCATCTTCGACCTCGAGGTCGTCCTGCTCTACCCGGTCGCGGTCGAGCTCGACGCCTACGCCGAGGTCGGCCTGATCGGGGCGGGCATCTTCATCGTCGTGCTGCTCGTGGCGTTCGTCTACGAGTGGCGTCGGGGGGCCCTGGAATGGAAGTGATCCGTCACGGCGCGGGATCGACCGCGCCGACGACCAACGCACCGGCCGACGACCCCTTCGGGGCGCTCACCGGCAGCGACCCCGACGCGTTCCGCGTCCGGCAGCAGCGCGCGCGCGACCTGCTCCGCGGCGAGCTCGAGGGCGACGACCTCGAGGCCTACGTCCGCGAGAGCATCGTCACGACGACGCTCGACAAGGCCGTCAAGTGGGCGCAGGGCAACTCGATCTTCCCGCTGACCTTCGGCCTGGCCTGCTGCTCGATCGAGATGATCAGCCTCGTCGGCGCCCGGATGGACATCTCGCGGTTCGGCAGCGAGGCGATGCGCGGCACGCCGCGCCAGGCCGACCTCATCATCCTCGCCGGCCGGGTGTCGATGAAGATGGCCCCGATCGTCCGGCGCGTCTACGACCAGATGCTCGAGCCGAAGTACGCCATCGCGATGGGCGCCTGCAGCTCGTCGATGGGCGTGTTCAACAACTACTCGGTGGTGCCGGCCGACAAGTTCATGCCGGTCGACGTCCACGTCCCGGGTTGCCCGCCGCGGCCCGAGGCGGTCGTCTACGGGATCCTCAAGCTCCGCAGGATGATCCAGGACGACCCGACGATGGCCTGGCGCGACCGCTACCGGGCGCACGGGACCGAGGAGTGGGCGCGGAGCACCGGCGAGGAGCCCGACATCGTGGCGCTGTCGCGCGAGCTGGCCGCCACCACCGCGGCGCGCAACGCCGGCGACGACCGGGACGGCACCGGTGCCTGACGTCGAGGCGCTCGAGCGCCTGGGCCGCCTGATCTCCGCCGACGATCCCGGGGTCCTCGTCGCCACGACGCACCGTCCGCGCCGGGCCGAGATCGAGGTCCGCCCCGACGCCGTCGTCGACGTCCTCGAGCGGATGCGGTCCGAGGGCTACGCGATGCTCATGTCCGTGCACGGGGTCGACTACCACCCCGAGCCGCGCCGGTTCGGCGTCGTCTACGAGCTCCTGTCGCTGCGCAACCGCGACCGGATCTCGGTCAAGGTCCGCGTCGACGACGCCGACCCACGCGTCCCGTCCGTGACGCCGGCCTGGCCGACCGCGGACTTCCAGGAGCGCGAGGTCTACGACATGTTCGGCGTCGTCTTCGACGGTCACCCCGACCTGCGTCGCATCCTCATGCCCGAGGACTACATCGGCCACCCGCAGCGGCGGGACTTCCCGATCGGCGGCGAGCCCGTGATCTTCACCGAGTCCGAGCCCGACCATCCGGGGTGGTGGAAGTGACCGACGAGCCGACCGCCCGCCCCGCCCACCGCGAGCACGACGCCCCGGCCGCCGGGACCGACGTCCGCGAGCGCGGCGCCGACATCGCCGACCGCGACGACCGCATCGGCGGCCCGTCCGCGCCCGCCGGCGCCGCCACGGCCACCGCCGAGGCGCCGGCGTCCGTCGTCCCCGGCGGCTACCGCGCCCACGAGGCGTCGATCGACTTCTCGTCCCAGCTGGGGACCGTCGCCACCCAGGACGAGGCCGAGCTCCTCACGATCAACATGGGGCCGCACCACCCCGCCACGCACGGGGTGCTGCGCCTGCTGACGACGCTCGAGGGCGAGGTCGTCCGCGACGTCAAGCCGATCGTCGGCTACCTCCACACCGGGATCGAGAAGACCTGCGAGGACAAGGCGTACTGGAAGGCCATCCCGCTCGTGGAGCGGATGGACTACCTCGCGTACTACTTCAACGCGATGGCGTACTGCGGGGCGGTCGAGGACCTCCTGGAGTGCGAGGTCCCCAAGCGCGCGCAGTACCTGCGGGTCATCCACCTGGAGCTGAACCGGATCATGAGCCACCTGGTGTGGCTCGGCACCACCGCGCTCGACATCGGCGCGATGTCGATCCTCTGGTACTCGTTCCGCGAGCGCGAGACGATCCTCGACCTCTTCGAGTACTCGTCCGGTCAGCGCATGCACACGCGCTACTTCCAGATCGGCGGGGTGGCCGAGGACATCCCCGGCGGCTGGGAGCAGAGCCTGCGCCGGTTCGTCCGCGAGATGCCCAAGCGGCTCGACCAGTACTCGGCGATGCTCACCCGCAACGAGATCTTCCTCTCGCGGATGAAGCACACCGGGGTGGCGCCCGCCGCGACGCTGCAGGCCAAGGGCGTCACCGGGCCGCTGCTGCGCGCCGCCGGGGTGCCGTGGGACCTGCGCAAGGCGATGCCGTACTCGTCGTACGACGACTTCGACTTCCAGGTCCCCGTCGGGACCGAGGGCGACAACTACGACCGCTACCTCGTCCGGATGGCCGAGATGCGCGAGTCGGTGAGGATCATCGAGCAGGCGATCGACGGCCTGCCCGAGGGCCCGTGGATCACGACCGACCGCAAGGTCGCGCTGCCGCCGCGCCACGAGCTGGCGACGTCGATGGAGGCGCTGATCCACCACTTCAAGCTCGTGACCGAGGGCATGCGCGTGCCCGCCGGCGAGGCGTACCACGCGATCGAGGGCCCGCGCGGCGAGCTCGGTTGCTTCGTGCGCTCCGACGGGTCGAGCAAGCCCGCGCGCGTGCACATGCGCGACTCGTCGTTCATCAACCTCCAGGCGCTTGAGGACATGTGCCGCGGCGGCTACATCGCCGACATGATCGCGACCCTCGCCTGCCTGGACCCGCTGCTGGGAGGGATCGACCGATGAGCGTCCGCCGCGACCCGCTCGGCCCGCTCGACCGCGACGCGCTGCGCCGCGACGAGGCGGGCGAGGCCCCCGCCGACGCCCGGATCCGCTCGCGCGTCCCCGTCACCGACGGCGACCCGGCCGACCCGGCGCTCGCCGGCGGCCGGCTCTTCCGGCAGGACGTCCACCGGTTCGCCGACGGCTCCCGTCGGCCGGAGTGGCGCGAGTCCTACGACCCGACGAAGGACCCGGCGGGCGTGCCCGACCCGGCGCAGGTCGACGTCCCCGACGCGCTGCGCGCCGAGATCGAGGACCTCATGTCGCGCTACCCCGACCACCGGTCGGCGTCGATCCCCGCCCTCGCGGCGGCGCAGCGCCTGCACGGCTGGTGCTCGCCCGAGGCGATCGAGCAGGTCGCGTGCGTCATGCGGCTGACCCCGGCCTACCTCACCGCGGTCGTCGGGTTCTACGACATGCTCGAGGCGAAGCCGGTCGGGCGTCGCACGGTCTACGTCTGCACGAACATCTCCTGCTCGCTGCGGGGCGGCGACGAGCTGCTCGCCGCGCTCCGCGACCGCGTCGGCGGCGATCCCGACGTCAACATCCGCGGGTTCGAGTGCCTCGGCGCGTGCGACATCGCGCCGATGTGCTCCGTCGACGGCGTGTACGTGGGCCCCGTCGGTCCCGACGACGTCGCCCCGCTCGCCGAGCAGATCCTCAGCGGCGCCGACCCGCTGCCGGAGCGGCAGCTCGTCCGTCGCCGGGTGGCCGACGAGGCCGCGAACACCGACGACGTGCGTCGCGCCGCGACCGAGGGAGGGATGCTCGACCCCGTCGACACGCCCCCGTCGCTGCGCGTCCCCGTCGCCCCGCCCTCCGGAGGGGGCGTCGCATGAGCACCAAGCTGCTGTTCGAGGACATCGACGAGCCGGGCCTCCACACGCTCGACGTGTACAAGCGTCGCGGCGGCTACCTCATGGCCGAGCAGGCGCTCGCGATGGCCCCGGACTCGCTCGTCACGAGCCTCAAGGACTCGGGGCTGCGCGGGCGCGGCGGCGCCGGGTTCCCCACCGGGCTCAAGGCGTCGTTCATCCCGCAGGGCAAGATGGACAAGTACCTCGTCTGCAACGCGGACGAGTCCGAGCCGGGGACCTTCAAGGACCGCGAGCTCATGCAGAAGAACCCCCACTCGCTCATCGAGGGGATGATCATCGCCGCCTACGCGGTGGGGGCGAACAAGTCGTTCATCTTCATCCGCGGCGAGTACGCCCAGCAGGCGACGATCCTCGAGGACGCGATCGCCGAGGCGAAGGCCGCCGGGTACCTCGGCCCCGACGTCCTGGGCAAGGGCGTCGAGCTCGACATGTGGGTGCACCGCGGCGCGGGCGCCTACATCTGCGGCGAGGAGACCGGCCTGCTCGACGCGCTCGAGGGCCGTCGCGGCAACCCGCGCCTCAAGCCGCCGTTCCCGGCCAACCAGGGCCTGTACCAGGGCCCGACGCTCCTGAACAACGTCGAGACCCTCACCGCGATCCCGTACATCCTGCGGGTCGGCGCCGAGGCGTACGCGGCGATGGGCGTCGAGAAGTCCTCGGGCACGAAGCTCATCTCCGTGTCGGGCAACGTCAAGCGGCCCGGCAACTACGAGATCGAGATGGGCATGACCGGCCGCGACATCATCTACGGCCTGGCCGGCGGGATCGAGGACGACCGCGAGGTCCTGCTGTGGTTCCCCGGCGGGTCGTCGTCGCCGGTGCTCACGAAGGACGACCTCGACGTGCCCTACGACTACGAGGCGCTGGCCGGCGCCGGATCGATGCTCGGGTCGGGCGCGATCATCGTCGCCGACGACTCCAACTCCGTCGTCGACATCGCGGTGAAGACCGCGAGCTTCTACAAGCACGAGAGCTGCGGCAAGTGCACCCCCTGCCGCGAGGGCACGAACTGGACGACGAAGATGCTCCTGCGCATCCGGTCCGGTGAGGCGACGCCGATGGACCTCGACGTCATCGAGTCCGTCTGCGACCAGATCATGGGCAACTGCCTCTGCGTCCTGGGCGACGCCATGGCGATGCCCGTCAGCTCGATGGTGAAGAAGTTCCGTCCCGCGTTCGAGGCCCACATCGAGCGCGCCCGCCGCGACGCGGAGCAGCGCCTGCTCGCGAGCCTGGAGTCCGATCACGGACCGGAGTCCATCCTCGAAGGGATCGGCGCCGGCGCGCCGCAGCACTGATGCCCCGACCGCAGCCCGAAGAGATCACCTTCACGATCGACGGTCGTGAGGTCCAGGCCCCCGCGGGCCTCATGCTCGCCGACGCGGCCAAGCTCGGCGACGTCGACATCCCCGTCTTCTGCTACGAGCCCAAGCTCGGCGCGCCCGTCGGCGCGTGCCGCATGTGCCTCGTGGAGATCGAGGGGATCCCCAAGCTCCAGACCGCGTGCTCCACGCCGGTCCGCGACGGGATGGTCGTCGACACGACGAACGACCGCGTCAAGGCGGCGCAGGAGTCGGTCGTCGAGTTCCTCCTCCTCAACCACCCGCTCGACTGCCCGGTCTGCGACAAGGGCGGCGAGTGCCCGCTGCAGGACATCTCCTACGGCTGGGGCCGCGGCGAGTCGCGGTTCGTCGAGCCCAAGCGCCACTTCCAGAAGCCGGTCGAGCTCAGCCCGCTGATCGCGATCGACCGCGAGCGCTGCATCCTCTGCTACCGCTGCGTGCGGTTCAGCCAGGAGGTGTCCGAGGACTACCAGCTCGTGCTGCACGAGCGGGGGGCGGACACGTTCGTCGGCACCTTCGACGGGCACCCGTACTCGGCGCCGTTCAGCGGCAACATCATCGAGCTGTGCCCCGTCGGCGCGCTGACGAGCCAGGCGTACCGGTTCCGCGCGCGCCCGTGGGACATCGAGCAGTCCGGGTCGGTCTGCACGATGTGCCCCGGCCAGTGCAACGTGAGCTACACCGTCCGCGACGACCGCGTGCAGCGGGTCCTCGCACGGGACAACGACGCCGTCGACGACGGCTGGCTCTGCGACCGCGGCCGCTTCGCCTACCAGGGCGCCTACGTCGACGAGCGCGTCACCCGACCGCTCGTCCGCGTCGACGGCCAGCTCCGGCCGGTGAGCTGGGAGCGGGCGGAGCAGGAGGCGGTCAAGCTCCTCGGCCGCTCCGACGGCGACGGGCACACCGTCGGCGCGCTCGCCGGGTCGGGCACCTCGAACGAGGAGGGCTGGCTCCTGCGCCGCATCCTCACCGAGACGCTCGGCAGCCGCGACCTCGACAGCCGCCGCGACGGCGCGCTGTCGGCCGGCCTCATGGCCGCGCTCGACGCCCCCGAGGCGCAGGCCACCGTCGAGGACCTGCAGTACGCCCACGCGGTGCTCGTCCTCGACACCGAGCCGGTCGACGACATGCCGATCGTCGACCTGCGCCTGCGCAAGGGCCACCGCCGTCACGGCGTGCGGCTCATGGTCGCCGGCAGCCGGCCGTCGTCGCTCGACCCGATCGCCGAGCACAGCGTCCGGTTCGCGCCGGGCGCGGGGGAGGCGTTCGTCGTCGCCCTCGACGCCGCGATCGGCGGGGTCGGCGACGTCGCCGGACCGGCCGCCGCCGCCGGGGCCGACCCGGCCGCGATCGAGGCGCTCGCCAAGGACCTGCGCGAGGCCGGCGAGGACGTCGTGATCCTCTGGGGCGAGCGGCTGACCGCCGGCGCGCCCGCCGCCGCCGAGGGCTCCGACCCGGGGGCCAACGCCGCCCGCGGGCTGCTGAAGATCGCCGGCCGCCTGGGCCTCACCGACGACCGCGCCGGCGCCGGCCTGCTGCAGATCCCGTCGAGCGGCAACGGCCGCGGCCTGCGCGAGATCGGGTTCCTGCCGACCGCCGGCCCGGGCTACCGCGAGCCGGAGGATCCCGGCCGCGACGCCCGCGGGATCGCCGAGGCGCTCGTCGACGGCGAGCTCACCGTCCTGCACCTCCTGCACGCCGACCCGCTGCGCACGCACGGCGACCGCGACCTGTGGCAGCGGGCGCTCGGCGCGGCGACCGGCGTCGTGGCGCACGCCCAGTTCCTCACCGAGGGGATCCTGGAGCACGCCACCGTCGTGTTCCCGGCCGAGGCCGGCGCCGAGAAGGAGGGCACCGTCACCCATCCCGACGGTCGCCTGCAGCGCCTGCGCCCCGCCGCCGCGCGGCCCGGCGAGGTCCGGGCGACGTGGCGCACGCTCGCCCGGTTGCTCGTCGCCCTGGGCGGCGAGACGAGCGCCCTGACGGTCATGATGGTCACCGCCGAGATCGCGGACGCCGTCCCGTTCTACGCCGGGATCACCCACGACGAGATCGGCGGGTTCGGCGTGCGGTGGCAGGAGCGCGACGCGGCCGCGGCGTTCCCGCAGGGCGAGACCGGGCCGTTCACGCTCGACGCGCCCCGGTCGGCGGCTTCGTCGAACGGCGCGCTGCGCCTGGGGACGTTCCGCTCGGTGTGGTCGACGCCCGACGTCGAGCACGCCCCGGCGCTGCGGTTCCTCACCCCGCGCCAGCGGGCCGAGCTGCACCCCGACGACGCCCGCGAGCGTGGCATCGGCCACGGCCAGCGGGTGCGCGTGTCGACCGGGGACGGCGGCGCCGCGGTCCGGGCCGTCGCCCACCTGCGCCAGAGCGCCCCGCGCGGCAGCGTCTTCCTCGAGGCCGGCCTGGCCGCCGAGAGCGCCGACGCGGTGTCGGGCCCCGTCGTCCTCGTCGAGACGGAGCGCGCCTGATGCCCCTGCTCTCCACCGTCGGCTACTACGAGCCGTGGTACGTCCAGATCCTCAAGGCGCTCGTCGTCTTCGGGGTCGGGTTCTCGCTCGTGCCGCTCGCGCTGCTGTACGAGCGCAAGCTCCTCGGACGGTTCCAGAACCGGCCAGGGCCCAACCGCGTCGGCCCGTTCGGCACGCTGCAGCCGGCCGCCGACATCCTCAAGCTCCTCGGCAAGGAGCAGTTCCGGCCGACGAACGCCATCGGCTGGCTCTTCATCCTGTCGCCGCTCGTGGCGATGGTGTGCGCGCTGGCGACGTTCATGCTCATCCCGTTCAGCGGGGCGCCGCAGGACATCCTCGGCACCCCGGTCGGGCTGTACGGCCTGGACTCCGACATCGGGCTGCTGATCGTCTTCGCGTTCGCGTCGGTCGGGTCGTACGGCGTGCTGCTCGGCGGCTGGTCGTCGGCGTCGAAGTACTCCTTCCTCGGCGCGATGCGCGCCGCCGCCCAGCTCATCTCGTACGAGATCGCGCAGGGCCTGGCGCTGCTGGGCGTCATCATCTCGGCCGGCACGCTGTCGCTCACCGAGATCGTCGACGAGCAGTCGGCGCTGTGGTTCGTCATCCCGCAGCTCGTCGGGGCGATCACGTTCTTCATCGCGACCCTCGCCGAGATCAACCGCACCCCGTTCGACCTGCTCGAGGCGGACTCCGAGCTCGTCGCCGGGTTCATGACCGAGTACGGCGGCGGTCGGTTCGCCCTGTACTACGTCGCGGAGTACGTCCACCTCATCGTCGCCGGCGGGCTCTTCACGACGCTGTTCCTCGGCGGGTGGCACCTGCCGTTCGTCGACCAGCCCGGATGGCTGGACCCGTTCGTCGTCCTCGCCAAGACGATCGTCGTCGTGACGTTCATCGTCTGGATCCGCGCGACGCTGCCGAAGCTCCGCTACGACCAGCTCATGACGTTCGGCTGGAAGGTCCTGCTGCCGATCGCCACCGTCAACGCCCTCGTCACCGCGGTCGTCGTCGTCGCCTGGTAGCGCGTCCGTCCCCTCGCCCTCCCTCACCATCGAGTCGCTCATGTCCCGGACAGGAACCACATCCCACCCCGCCTCGGACGGCCTGGGCCTGCTCTCCGACGACGTCGTCGCGGTGCAGCGCGGCCCCGAGCCCGGCGGCCTCGCCGGGGCGTACCGCATCTTCGGTGAGACCCTGCGGGGGCTCAAGACGACGTTCGGTCAGGTCGTGGCCGGCACGACGACCGTCGAGTACCCCGAGGAGAAGGTCCCGGTGTACCCGCGGTTCCGTGGCCGTCACCGCCTCCACACGTTCGAGGACACCGGCCTCGAGAAGTGCGTCGGCTGCTCGCTCTGCGCCGCCGCCTGCCCCGCGGACTGCATCCGCGTCGTCGCCGCCGAGAACGACCCCGAGGACCGCGTGTCCGGGGGCGAGCGGTACGCGGCGGTGTACGAGATCAACATGAGCCGCTGCATCTTCTGCGGCTACTGCGAGATCGCCTGCCCGTTCGACGCGATCACGATGGGCCACGACTTCGAGCTGGCGGACTACAACCGCTCCGACCTCATCTTCACGAAGGAGATGCTGCTCCAGGAGCCCCCGGTCCGCACCCCGCTGCGGAGGGAGGGCGAGTAGCCCATGGCGGAGCTCCTCTTCTTCATCGTCGGCCCGCTCGCGGTCATCGCCGCGGTCGGGACCGTCGCGCTGCGCAACCCGTTCTTCGCGGTGCTGTCGCTCGTCGTGCACCTGCTGGCGCTCGCGATGCTCTTCATGCTCCTGCAGGCGCAGTTCGTCGCGGTGGTCCAGGTCCTCGTCTACGTCGGGGCGGTGATGGTGCTCTACCTGTTCGTCACCGCGTACGTCGGCGGCGACGCCGACCCCCGCGGGGGATCCGGCCCGTCGCTGCGGTGGCTCTCCTACGCGATCGGGGCGAGCCTCGTCGTGCTGCTCGCGATCACGTTCATCGGATCGGGCCTGCAGGCGATCGACACCCGCGGCGCGCCGTACGACCCGGAGCTCGGCAGCCCCGGCCAGATCGGCGAGCTCCTGCTGTCGCGCTACCTCGTCGTGTTCGAGGGCTCCGCGCTGCTGCTGCTCGTCGCGACCGTCGGCGCGGTCGTCCTCGCGCGCCGCCGCCGGGGCGTGCTGCCCGGCGAGGACCGCACGATCAGCGCGCTCGACCTCTTCGCCCCGACCGGCACCGGGTCGATGCGCGAGGGCGTCGGCGCGATCAACCCGGTCCCCGGGGCGATCCGGGCGCGGATCACGCCGCAGACCGGTGCGGCATCGCCGCCGTCGGCGGAGTTCGACGACGGGGACGACGACGGGACGGAGGACCGACGGTGAGCATCGGCTGGTTCCTGGCCGTCTCGGCCCTCATCTTCATCATCGGCGCCGCCGGGCTGCTCACGCGCCGGCACCCGCTGATGATCCTGCTCTGCCTCGAGCTCATGCTCAACGCGGGCAACCTCGCGATCGTCGCGTTCGCCCGCATGCACGGCGCCGCGGAGGGGCACGTCTTCGCGCTCGTCGTGATGGTCGTCGCCGCCGCCGAGGTCGCCATCGGCCTGGGCATCGTCGTCGCGCTGTACCGGAACCGCGTCGCCGTCGACGCCGACGAGCTGCGGGAGCTGCACGGATGAGCCCGACGTTCACCGCCTGGACCGTCCTGGCCCTGCCACTCGCCGGCACCATCCTCCTCGCCCTCGGCGGCCGCGGCTGGCGCGGCGTGGGGGCCGGGATCGTCGGCACCGCCACCATCGCCCTGGCGTTCGTCTTCTCCGTCCTCACCCTCATCGGGTTGCTCGACCGCGACGCCGAGGGTGGCCGTCAGATCGCGTCGTCGCTCTGGACCTACGCGTCCAGCGGCGGGGTCGAGGTGCGGATGGAGATCCTCGTCGACCCGCTGTCGGTGATCATGCTGCTGGTGGTGACGGGCGTCTCGACGCTCATCCACCTGTACTCGCTGGCGTACATGCGCGGCGACGAGGGGTATCCGCGGTTCTTCGCGTACCTCAACTTCTTCGTCTTCTCGATGCTGCTGCTCGTGCTGGCGGGGAACTTCTTCCTCCTCATCGCGGGCTGGGCGTTCGTCGGCGCGGCGAGCTACATGCTCATCAGCTACTGGTACCGCCGCACCACCGCCACGGCGGCCGGCATCAAGGCGTTCGTCATCAACGTCGTCGGCGACGTCGGCCTGGTGCTCGGCGCGATCCTGCTGCTGCGCCACACCGGCACGGTCGACTTCCTCGAGACGTTCGCCGCCGCCGAGGACACGTTCGCCGGGTCGGGCAGCGGATCGGAGGGCTCGCTCACCGTCGCGCTACTGCTGCTCATGATCGGCGCGTTCGCGAAGTCCGCGCAGCTGCCGCTGCACACGTGGCTCGCCGACGCGATGGAGGGCCCGACCCCGGTCTCCTCCCTCATCCACGCGGCGACGATGGTCACCGCGGGCGTCTACCTCATCGCCCGCCTCAACCCGTTGATGGAGCTCGCGCCCACGGCGCAGGTCGTCGGCGCGGTGATCGGCCTGCTGACGCTGCTGGTGGCCGGCACGATCGGCCTGACCCAGACCGATCTCAAGCGCGTCATCGCCTACTCGACGATGTCGCAGATCGGCTACATGATCATGGCCGTGTCCGCCGGGGCGTACGTCGCGGGCATGTTCCACCTGACGACGCACGCGTTCTTCAAGGCGATGCTCTTCATGGCCGCCGGGTCGCTCATCGCGGCGATGGCCGGCGAGCAGTCGCTCGACAGGATGCGCGGCTTCCGCAAGGCGATGCCGTTCACCTACGGCGCGTTCGTCATCGGCGGCCTGGCGCTCGCGGGCGTCCCACCGTTCTCGGGGTTCTTCTCCAAGGACGAGATCCTCGCGGCGATGGCCGGCGAGGGCGGCTGGATGTGGATCCTCGTCATCGGCGGCTACCTCGGCGCGTTCCTCACCGCCATCTACACGTGGCGGATGATCTTCCGGGCGTTCTGGGGGCCGCCGTGCCCCGAGGCGCAGGAGCTCGAGGACGGGCGCCTGTACCACGCGCCCGACCACCGCAACCCGGCCACCGGCGAGCTCGAGGACACCCACGTCGGGTTCCCGGGTCCCGAGCACCACATCGCCGAGCGCGCGCTCCCGATGCGGATCGCGATGGGCGGCCTCGCCGTGCTGGCGAGCGTCGGCGGGCTGCTCGGCATCCCCAAGGTCCTGACGCCGATGGAGGACTTCCTCCTCGACCCGGTGTTCGCCGAGCGCGGCCTGCACCACCCGAGCGACACGATCATCGTCGTCGGCATGGTCGTCGGCACGCTCATCGCCGTGGCCGGCATCTACGTCGCCTACGTGATCTGGGGCCGACCCGCCCAGGAGGGTCGTGAGTCCACCGCGATCTCGTCCGGATGGCAGGAGCGGTTCCCGCGGCTGCACCGGCTGTTCGTCAACAAGTGGTGGTTCGACGAGCTCATCCACGCGACGATCGTCGCCCCGGCCCGCTGGCTCGGCCGGTTCTTCCACGACACGTTCGACCGGCTCGTCGTCGGCGCGGGCCTCGTCGGGGGGACCACCGGCACGGTCCGCGGCGCGTCCGCCCTCGTGCGGCGCATGCAGTCCGGCTACCTGCGCGGCTACTCCGCGGTGCTGCTCGCCGGGTTGGCCGCCGTCCTCGTCTACTTCCTGGCCCAGAGCTGAGCGATGCTGCACCTCTCGATCCTCCTCTGGCTCCCCGTCGTCGTCGGCCTGCTCGGCCTGGCGGCCGGTCGCCACGCCCGCCTCGTCGCCGTCCCCGGGTCGCTCGCGATCCTGGCGCTGTCGGTGGCGTTCCTGCTGGACTTCGACCGTGACGCCGGCGGCCTGCAGCGCGTGACGTCCGACGAGTGGATCGGCGCCCTCGGCGTCGACTACTCGCTCGCGACGACCGGGCTCAACGTCTGGCTCCTGCTCCTCACGACCGTCGGGTTCGCGTTCGCGATCGTCTGGTCGGCGACGCAGGACCGGGTCCAGGACGACCGTCCCGGCGCGTACTACCTGCTCCTGGGGATCGGTCAGACGTCGGTCCTCGGCGCGTTCCTCGCCCAGGACCTGCTGCTCTTCGTCGGGTTCTTCGACCTCATGCTCATCCCGTTCTTCTTCCTCGCCATCGGGTGGGGCGACGGGGAGCGGCAGCAGCGCGTGTCGGCCGTCCTGAAGATGGTCGTCTACACCCTCGTCGGGTCGCTGCTCATGCTCATCGCCGCGGTCGCCGCGGGCGTGCTCGCCACCCCGCAGGGCGGCGAGATCAGCTTCGCCCTGGCCGACATCGCCGAGCGCGGCGTGCCCGAGGGCAGCCAGGGCTGGATCTTCGCGTGCTTCGCCGCGGCGTTCCTCGTGAAGATGCCGGCGTTCCCGATCCACGGCTGGGTCCGCGACGGCTACAAGTCGATGTCGCTGCCGGTGCTCGCGGTCTTCTCCGGCGTGCTGAGCAAGGTCGCCGCCTACGGGTTCATCGCGCTCGCGCTCCCGCTGCTGCCCGAGGGCGTCGTCGACCTGCGGCTCGTCGTGCTCGTCGTCGCGGTGATCTCGATCCTCTACGCGAGCGTCGTGGCGTTCACGACGACCGACATCCGCCTGGTGCTCGCCTACTCGTCGATCGCGCAGCTGGGGTTCATCACCATCGGCGCGCTGACGCTGCGCGAGGACGGCGCCGCCGGCGCGATCCTCCACTCGGTGAACCACGGCCTCGTCACGCTGCCGGCGATGCTCGTCGTGGCGATCCTCGCCGCCCGCGCGGGCGGGTCGGAGGACCTGCGCGACATGGGTGGCGTGGCGTTCCGCGCCCCGATCTTCGCCGCGCTCTTCATCGTCGTGACGTACGCGCTGCTGGCGATGCCGGGCAGCGCGAACTTCGCCGGCGAGTTCTACATCCTGCGTGGGGCGTGGGAGGGCGTCGCGCCCGGATTCGCGATCGTCGCGTCGCTCGGCGTCGTCCTCGCGTCGGTCTACGCGCTGCGGCTCTTCATCCGCACGACCCACAACCGGGTCGGGCCGAAGGTCGACAGCCGCGAGCTGTCGCCGTCGGAGCTGGGCCTGCTGGCCGTGCCGGTGCTCGTCATCGTCGCCCTGGCGCTGCAGCCCGACGTCGTCCTGCGCGACACCGACCGGGCCGCCGGGGCGGCCGCCCACGCGGCGGCGATCGCCGACGGTCGCACGGGCGTCCGTGACGAAGGCGCGTCGGCGACCACGGCGGCCGGTGGCGCGACCGCCGGTGGAGCGGCCGGCGCCGGGACCGCTGCGGGCGCCGCCGGCGCCGGCGGGATCGAGATCGACCCGACGACCGGGCTGCCGATCGACCCGACCACGGGCATGCCGGTCGACCCGTCCTCCGGGATGCCGGTCGACCCGACGACGGGCGCCCCCACCGATGATCTGCCGACGGACGGAGCGGGCCGATGAGCGCGTCGATCCTCGCGCCGCTCGCGGCGCTCGCCAAGCTCGAGACGCCCGACATCGACTGGGCGGGCCTGTCGCCGCTGCTCGCGCTGTCGGTCGGGGCGGTCGCCGTGCTCCTCCTGGGCCTCTTCCGCGCCCGCGCGGTCCGCGAGGTGCTCGTCCCCGCCCTGAGCTTCGCCGTCTTCGTCGCGTCGATCGGCCTCGCGATCTGGCAGTGGGACGAGCGCGGCAGCCTCGTCGGCGGGGCGCTCGCGCTCGACCCGTTGGCGATGATCGGCACGATCGCGGTCGGCGCGTCCGGCGCCGCCGCCGCGTTGCTGTCGATCCGCTCGCTCGCGGCGCGCGAGGCGTCGCACGGCGAGTTCCATTCGTTGCTGCTCGTCACGGGCGCCGGCATGGTGCTCTTCCTCAGCGCCCAGAACCTCGTGTCGTCGTTCCTGGGCCTCGAGCTCCTGTCGATCCCGCTGTACGTGCTGGCCGCGACCGAGCTGCGGCGTCGTCGCTCGCTCGAGTCCGGCATGAAGTACCTCATCATCGGGTCGGTCGGGTCCGCCACGCTGCTCTACGGCTACGCGTTGATCTTCGGCGCGACCGGGCACCTGGACTACGAGGCGATCGCCACGGCGATCCGCGAGGACGGCCTGTCGGACGACGCGCTGCTGCTCGGCGGCATCGCGATGGCGCTCGTCGGCCTGGCGTTCAAGGCGTCGGTCGCCCCGTTCCACCAGTGGACCCCCGACGTGTACGAGGGCGCCCCGACGTCGGTGACGGCGTTCATGGCGACGGCGACGAAGGTCGCGGTCCTCATCGCCATCGTGCGCCTGTTCGACGTGGCGCTGCCCGGCGCGTCCGGCACGTGGGGCCCCGCGGTGGCGGTGCTCGCCGCGATCGCGATGATCGTCGGCAACGTCGGCGCGCTCGGCCAGGGCTCGGTCAAGCGCCTGCTCGCGTACTCGTCGATCGCCCAGGCCGGCTACCTGCTCGTCGGCGTCGTCGTGGCGACGCAGCTCGGCGCCGAGGCGATGGTGTTCTACCTCCTCGCCTACGTCGTGATGAGCTTCGCGTGCTTCGCCGCGGTCGTCGCGGTGGAGGAGGAGACCGGCACCGACGACCAGCAGGCGTTCGACGGCCTCGGTCGTCGCCGTCCGGTGGTGGCGGTGTCGCTCACCCTCGGCCTGCTCGGCCTGGCGGGCGTTCCGGCGACCGTCGGGTTCGTCGGCAAGCTCCGCCTCGTCGAGGCGGCGTTCGACAACGGCTACGGCTGGTTGGCGCTGTTCCTCGTCATCGGGTCGATGATCTCGTTCGCGTACTACCTCCGGCTCGTCGCCCGGATGTGGCTCGGCGGCGGTCAGGACGCGGCGGTGGCCGCGACGACCGCCGACGCGGCGGGCGACGGCGAGGCCGACCGTGACGGGGACGCCGACGCGGCCCTCGTCGGCGGGGGCGCACGCGCGGAGCGTGACCCGGACGTCGCGACGGACGGTGGCGACGCGGTCGTCGTCGGTGGTGGGCGCGGACCGTCGACCGCGGTCCTCGTCCCGGGCGCGACCGACGTGGCCACGGCGATCCCCGACGAGGTCGTTCCCGAGCCGTCGTCGCGCCCGCACGTCCCGGCGATCCTCGTCGCCGCGGCGTCGGCGATCGCGGTCGTCGGCCTGGGCGTCTACCCGGACCCGCTGATGGACACCGTCGGCGCCGTCGCGGACGCCCTGCCGGACCTGTTCTGACCCGGCCGGCGGCCCGGGGGCGGGCGGGCCGGCGTTCCGGTCCGCCAACCTGTCACCGGGCGACCGGGCCCCGGATCGGCTCGGTGGTGCGGGGCGGCCGCCCCATCGACGGCTATCCTCGTCGTACGCCGTCGACCGTCGCCGGGGGCGGACCGCGAGGAGTCACCGATGAGCCACACGTTGCGTCGATCCCGCACGACCTTCGCGGTCGCCGCGCTCGCGGCGGCCACGACGTTGGGGCTGACGGCTCCCGCGATGGCCGGCGACCCGGTGCAGTCCACCACCGAGGGCGCGTTCGTGAAGCTGCTCAACGCGGAGCGGGCGAAGCAGGGCCTGGATCCGCTCCGGCCCGCCGCGATCCTCACCGAGATCGCCGACGACTACGTGGCGGCGAACGTCGAGCGGGACGACATCTCGCACGAGTTCGACCCGCCGTACATCGCCCGTGCCCGCGCGGCCGGATGCTCGGAGTTCAGCTGGAGCGGGCCGGTCCTGGCGCAGAACTCCCTCGGCATGACCGCCGCCGGGGCGCTCGAGCAGTGGTTGCGCTCCGCGGGGCACCGGCAGGTCATCCTCGACGTCGACTCGAACCGGATCGGCGTCGGGATCAAGGGCGGGCACGCCGTGGCGTTCGTCCTCGACTGCCCGGCGTCGCTCGCGGACGCGAAGACCGCCGGCGCGCCGGACGGAGACGACGACGGAGGGACCGGCGGCGAGACCGGCACCGACTCCGACGTGGACCGCGGCACCGACTCCGGCGACGGCGGCGCGGGCGACGGCGGTGGGACCGGGACCGGGATCGGGGAGGGCGCGACCCGCCTGCCGATCAAGGTCGGCCGGCCGCGGGCGCGCGGGCGGACGGTGCGGATCGGGATCCACGTCCGGTCCGGCAAGCAACGGCTGCGCGTCGAGCTGCGACGCGGCAATCGCCTGATCCGCACCGGGTACCGGAGGCTGGCGAAGCGCGAGCGCGCGTACCGGGTGAGCGTCCGGGCCCCCGCCGGACGGTGGCGCGTCGTGGTGCGACTGCGTCCCGCCAAGGGCCGCACGACGGTCGTCAAGGCCGGCACGGTCCGGGTCCGCCGGTAGCGTCCACCACGGTCGGGGCCCCGTGCCGTCGGGCCGGCGTCGCGTCCGGGCGCGACCGGGGAGAATCGGCGGCGCGGGACCGATACGGTCCCGGGTTCCGTGCGGTGCCCGGTGAGGGGCGAGATGGGCTCCAGCGGGGCCGACCCGACGGCCGCCGACCGCGTCTAGGAGACCCATGCACGAGACCAAGCCGACCGTCCACCTCATCGCCCGTCCATCCATCGACCTGGACGGGATGCGCTCCTACCTCGACGAGGTCGGTGGCGCGTCCTGGTTGGATCGACGCCTGGCCGACGGCGAGCGCAACGACGGCGAGATGCTCGTCGAGTTCGGTGGGCGTGCCTGCTACCGCAGTTGGGAGCCGGGGCTCAACCCAAACGTCACCCGCGTGCGGACCGACCAGCGCGAGTACTTCGAGAACATCCTGCGCTCCGCGCACGGCAGCGTGCTGGAGCACGCCAACTACTCGTTCGCGCTGCGCAACGTGTCCCGCGTCTTCACCCACGAGCTCGTCCGGCACCGGGCCGGGTCGGCGTTCAGCCAGGAGTCGCTGCGGTACGTGCGGCTCACCGACATCGGGTTCCGGGTGCCCCCGGCGCTCGAGCCGGTCCGCGACCAGGTCGTCGCGATCGTCGAGCAGCTCGAGGAGTTCCAGGTGAAGGCGGCCGAGGAGCTCGGCATCGACGAGGAGGGGGTCCCCTTCCACGTGAAGAAGGAGGTCACCTCCGCCCTGCGTCGCCTGGCCCCGATCGGCCTGAGCACCGACATCATCTGGACCGCCAACGCGCGGACGATCCGCCACGTCATCGAGACGCGGACCGCCGACGGCGCCGAGGAGGAGCTGCGGCTCGTGTTCGACCGCATCGCCACGGTCATGCAGGCTGAGGCGCCCGGCCTGTTCCAGGACTTCGTCAAGGCCGACGACGGGTCCTGGGCGCCGCGGTACCGCAAGGTCTGACCGGCGGTCAGCCGGCTTCGTCGAGCGCGCGCCGAAGGTTGGCGCGGGTGTGCTCGGCGAACGCGATCGCTCCGTCCTGCTCGGCATCCCCGCCGTCGGTGGTGCGGGGATCGTCGTCTGCGTCGTCGTCGGCGGGCTCGATCCCGAGCGGTCCGCGAGCGGTGCGACGCTCCAGCTCGTCCAGGTCGGCCGCCAGCGCGTCGGCGGCGCGGGCCAGGTCCTCGAGGCGGTGCGCGTCGGACCCGTCGCCGGGGGCGCCGGCCCGCGTCGGGGTGGCGCCCGGTGCGGCCGCCACCCACAGGAGCCGGTGCAGCGCGTCGCGGGCGAACGCCGCGTCGGGCTCCGGGTCCGATCCGACGGTCAGCCGGTGCGCGACGCCGTGCGCGTGGAGGATCCGACGCAGCTGGTCGTGCCCGGCCGCCGGTTCGCGGACCGCCGGCTCGGCGAGTCGCAGGCGACGATTGCGGACCGGCGTCGACGGGGTCCGGTACCCGCGGTACCGCAGGTCGCCGGCGAGCAGCGCCCCGATGCCGACGACGATCCCGCCCACGATCCCGACGCCGACGACCTGACCTCCGAAGAACGCCAGGTCGGCGGTGACGCCGCCGGCCGCGCCGAGGCCGATCGCGGTGGCCACCGTGCGACGCGACACCTCGCGGCGCGCGGGCACGCGACCGGGGGCGGTCTGACCGGTGCCGGCGGGGTCGACGTCGATCCCGAGCGGCCACGCCGGCGCGCTGGGACGCACCATCCACCACACGGTCACGCCCGGACGGACCTCGGGCAGGACCGGGTGCACCGGTCGTCGGCCGCTCTCGCCGGCGGTGACCGCGGCCCGTTGCACCTCGGCCACCGCTCGACGCCACGCGTCGGGGTCGGCGGTGCTGCCCGGGGGCGGGTCGTCGAACCGGTCCAGCGGGGCCATCACCGCGGTCAGCGTACCCGGGGGAGGAACCGGCCGGTGTCGCGCGCCCACGCCCAGTACGCGGCGCCGTGGACGTCGCGCAGGTGTGGCTCCTCGACCCGGAGCGCCTGCACGATCGCCCCGGCCGCGAGCAGCGGCGCCCCGATCGCGCCGGCGACGGTCGGGTCGACGAGCAACAGCCCGACGCCGATCGCGACCATCCCGCTGTACACGGGGTGACGGACGTGCGCGAACGGCCCGTCGGTGACGAGCCGCAGCCGCTCGTCGTCGCGCTGCCCGACCCGCCACGCGTCGCGCATGACGACCTGGGCCCAGAACGTCCACGCGGTGCCGCCGACGACGAGCACGATCCCCACCCCGTGGACGAGCGTCGCGTCCGCCGGCTCCCACGCCCACCCGACCCCGGTCCAGTGCAGGAGCGGCCCCAGCCCGACGAGCAGCGAGCCGACGGCGAGCAACGCCACCGCGGTGCGACCGGACCCCGGGCGTCGCGCCGCGGACCCCGGACCGACGACGATCCCGCTCGCCCCGGTCCACCGCCGCTGCAACAGCACGCGGACGGGAAGGAGGAGCGTCAGGGCGACGAGCGCCCCGACGGTGGCGGCGCCGGGCACGGACGCAAGCCTGACAGAACGGCGCGGGGTGGTCGGGGCGCGGGGCGCTTGGTCGGGGCGTGGGGGTGGGGTGGGGTGTCGCCGATGGGGCGGGGTGGGCGTCTCCGATGGGGTGGGGTAGGTGCCGCCGATGGGGTGGGTGTCGCCGTGGGGGCGAGCCGGCAGGTCCGTGGCGGGGTGCGCCGCGTCGGCGACCGTGAGCGACGTCGAGGGGGTGGGTGTCGCGGTGGGGGCGAGCCGGCAGGTCCGTGGCGGGGTGCGCCGCGTCGGCGACGGTGGGCGACGTCGAGGGGGCGCGGGGCGTGGGGGAGGGTGGGGTTCGTCACCGGGGCGACGTCCGCACCTGCTTCGGTGGGCGTGTCCGTGGGGTGGGTGTCGCTAAGGCGGCGAACCGGCAGGTCTGTGGCGG
>Ga0172382_10000206_pt1 | contig 108060 bp, 103 predicted proteins | sample Leawel138RmetaG_FD_122245 | JGI IMG/M metagenome (GOLD analysis project Ga0172382, IMG submission 122245) | Leachate microbial communities from a municipal landfill in Southern Ontario, Canada - Leachate well 138R metaG | ecosystem: Engineered > Solid waste > Landfill > Unclassified | place... | reverse complement strand
TTATTCGGGTCTGTAATAAAGACATACCAATAACTTCTTTTAGCCTTTTTTCGTTTAGTGAGATAGTAGTTCATACTCTTTTCTACTCCGTTTAACTCACTGCTCATATAGCTATTACATACCCTTTTACATACCCCTATTGGTTTTTCCCGATTCTGCCCTAATGAAAAAGGGCAACCAATTCGTTTTGTACAAATCAGTCGCCCTCTGGGATGGATTGGGGTTGAACCAACGACTTCTACCATGTCAAGGTAGCACTCTCCCGCTGAGTTACGATCCCTTAGCGAAAAATACCATACGATAAAATCAATCTTGTGTCTAGGGGTAATTCGTCTTGGGATATTGATCGAATCTTTTGTTGACCCTATTGGTTAAAACCATGTAATAATATGAGGAAATCTCGATAAGAGTACGAAATAAGGAAAATGAAAGCATGAAGTTGTTTGTATTGATTTTGAATAATGAAGAGTTCCTTGAAGAAGTACTGGAGATCTATATTGAGGCTGGTGTTCCTGGTGCAACAATATTTGATTCGGAAGGCATGGGTAGATTTCTTACCTACGAAATACCCCTTTTCGCCGGTTTCAAAGATTTCATGAAAGGTAATAAACCTTACAACAAAACCATCATATCGGTCATTCGCAGTGAAGAGACGTTAGAAAGACTTAAGAAACTATTGGACAAGAAGGTTGGTGGAATCAATAATCCAGGAACTGGCATCATGTTCACGTTGCCAGTAGATTGGGCTGCGGGTTTGGTTCCCGAAGAAGAGGTGTAGATACATGGACGGATTATGTAATAGATTGAAGAAAGAATGTATCCTTCTCGATCCCCCGGTTAAAACTATGGATCAGTTGTTGCATCAATTGGTAATGATATTATCTGAACACGAAGATATTAAAGATACCAATTTATTGTATGAAGAGATTATGAAGCAGGAACAAATGGGGTCGACCTGCGTAGGTTGCGGATGTGCTATTCCACACGCACGTACGGATGCGCTGAATCATACCGTATTAGCGGTAGCGCGCATTATTCCACCGATACCTTCAGCCACTTTTGATAATCTGCCAATTTCGTTGGTATTTCTCATGGCTGGGCCAAAAAAAAGCGCATCTCTCCATTTACGACTACTTTCAAAATTAGCCCGCTTACTTCATGATCAAACCTTCAGAGAACAGTTATTCCAAGTTCCCGACCAAGAAAGTTTCTACTCACTACTCTGCGAAGGGGACAAAGATGATGAACAATGATAAAAAGTGGAATTTAATACGGTTTATCATAACTGCGATAACGCTCTATCTTATTTGGTTGGTTTTTACCGCAAGTCTTGAACCATTTTCACTCATCACCGGATTTTTCGGGTCGGTTGTTATCGCTGCATTAAGTTATGATGTATTCATTGCCCGCCATCAAGCTAATCTCAGATTCTTCTTACCACGCCCTTTCTTTTTATTACTCTATTTGGGATTTGTAATAATCTCACTTTACATATCTAGCATACGAGTGTTGTTTGCTGTTATTACAGGAAAGATATCCCCAAGTATCGTCCATTTTAAAACCAGATTACGTTCAGATCTTGCTCGAATGGTTTTGGCAAACTCAATCACCTTAACACCGGGAACAATAACACTCGATGTAAATGATGATCATTTGACTGTGCATTGGTTGTTATGCACAACAAAACATGGTAAAGCTGCTGGTGAAACCATCAAAGGCACTTTCGAACGAATGCTCCAAAGGGTGTTATTATGAGTGCAATGCTTCTGCAATGGATGCAATGGTTTCAATTATTTTGCGCTGTTGTCTGTTCAATTCGTCTGATAACAGCAAAGACCGCATCCGACCGCTTGGTTGCCCTTAACGTCCTTGCCGGTGTGGTGCTGGCTCTTTTGGTCCTTCGAGGTGTTAGCCAAGGCAGATCCATCTATCTCGATGTTGCATTAGTCTACGACATTTTTGGATTCTTGGGATTCTTGGCAATAGCAAGGTTCTTGAAAGACCGCATGACTGGTGACGGAGGGGAATAATGATTATTAAAGAAATCTTTGCAATACTTTTTTTTGCTTTGTCATGCATATTTGGAATTGCAGGCCTTATCGGTATGTTCCGCTTCCACGACCCGTATTCAAAATTACAGGCAGGGTCACTCTGTGGAACCACCTCTGTGTTTTCAGTGTTCTTAGGAGCTATATTTCTATCTCCAAATACAGCGGTAACAGGTCGACTCATTATCATTGCGATATTCTTCTTGATCTCAGCTCCCACCGGTTCCCACATTGTTGCACGATTTGCCTGGAATGCCGGTATAATCCCTTGGAACCCTAATAAAAACAACACTTTCTCTAGAAAGGAGGATGAATAGTTTTATGATAATTATTCTTTTGCTGTTCATATTGATGCTATCACTATTCGTTCTCAACACCAAAGACTTGCTTCATGGTATCATCGCTCTTTCAGCAGTCAGTCTGCTAATCGCGTTATTATTTTATCTTTGCAACGCACCCGATGTGGCAATTACAGAAGCTGCTGTCGGGGCAGGAGTTTCCACGATAGTCTTCATCGGAGCAATCCGTTATACCGAGCGGAGGGATAAGTAGTTGAAGAAAATCGGTACCAGAATTTTTATAACACTCGGGTTACTACCATTGCTTCTCGTTCTTCTTCCGTTGTTCCTTGATGGAACTCCTTGGCCTGTAGCAGTACGAAATTATCTGGAATTGAATGGTGTAAAAGATTCGGGAGCAATAAATCTTGTAAGCTCTATCTATCTCGGCTTCAGAGTGTTCGACACGCTGGGTGAAACCATTGTATTACTAACAGCCGTGGGAGGAACAATAGCGGTTTTTACCAGGTCAGGAGCAATTCTCACCGATGGATATTACAATTCAAATATCTCTGCATTGACCGATAGTGAAAAGCAAATGTTATTGGATGATCCTTCATTCACTCTTGCGGGAGAAAAACGACTGTCCCATGTTTTGAGAACTCACCTCATTGAAGTAGTCACTGGAGTGTTGGGACCAGTAGTCCTGTTATTTGGATTTTACCTCATGCTATATGGACATCTTTCTCCGGGGGGAGGATTTCAAGGAGGAGTAATCATCGCCTCAGGAATCATATTCTTGGCTTTGGGAAACAGGATAGGCCATGTAAATTTTCTCACTCGCGCATTGGTCCTTGAAAGAATTGAGGCATGTGCATTTCTGTTACTTGTGTTTGCCTCGGTAATCGGGACGGCGATGGGAGAAGGATTTTTCACAAATCCGTTCAATTTCATCCCTGGAAATCCAGCCTCATTTATCGTGTTACTCAATATTATCATTGGACTCAAGGTCGGAGCCGGCATTGGTTTTCTTTGTATTGCTTTGGTCGGGAGGGAAATTGTATGATCGAAAGAATTTTATTATTCATCATGATTATTGTCGGGTTTTGGGGGATAGTTACCAAACATAATATTATTAAAAAAATATTTGCGTTGAACATCATCAATAATGCAGTGGTGATTCTCTTTGTTCTTGAAGGCAGTCGTATAGGCTCAAACGCACCGATAATGGAATCTGGAATCACTCACATAGTAGACCCTGTGCCGCAAGCGCTCATGCTTACCGCCATAGTAATTGGAGTATGCATCAGTGCCCTCGCCCTTTCCTTTGCTTTTAGACTCTACAAGATCACTGGAACTTTTGATGTGAGAGAAATTAAACGACAGGTGCACCATGAAGCCTGAAGATTTACTATTTGCCCCAGTAGTACTTCCTCTCATTGGCGCTGCCTTGGTCATCGCAGCGAAAGCTTTCTTATCGAGAAAGGTGGTAAAGATTGTTGAGTATATCGGAGCTTTTCTTGGATTAGGGCTTCCATTGATGTTTTTTGCCATCATCTATCCGACAATTTCAAACGGTGTCGTAATATATGGAATAATCGGAGGTTGGCATGAATCCGTTGGTATTACCTACCAGTTTGATGGCCTTGCATGGTTGGTAAACATCCTTACGTATTCTGTATGTGCCGCTGCTTGGATCTATTCTTTGGATGCAGGACCCGAAGGCCCCTCATTCACCTCAGTATTCCTAATTCTCACCGCTGCCCTCAGTGCAACGATTATTACCTCAGATATTTTCAATTTATTTGTGTGTCTGGAAATCGTGGGAATTTCAAGTTATATCCTTGTTGCCAGCACAGACAAACCCGGAGCATCTCTTGCTGCTTTCAACTACCTAATAATCAGTGCTTCAGCCATGGTATTCTTCCTTATCGGAGTATATGGATTATATAGGATCACCGGTACCCTTTCTTATCAAGGAATTACAGAAACCCTCCAAACCCTCCCTGATCACGGTGGAACAAGCGCAATTATTTCAGTGGCATTAATTATTGCTTCCACAATCATCAGAGTTGCTATCATGCCATTTTCCGGATGGTTACCTGATGCACATGCACTCGCTCCGCACGCTGTTTCCGCTGTGCTTTCAGGGGTATTGATAAAAGTCCCCTTATTCGCTCTATCTCGGGTATTGTCATTCATTCCCTCTGGAGCTTCAGCTGGACAACTATTGGGATACGCTGGAGCTTTAACAGCGGTACTTGCCGTGATACTTGCTCTCTGTCAAAACGATGCCAAACGACTGTTGGCCTACCATTCAATCAGTCAAATCGGGTATGTGGTCTGTGCTTGGGGCACTGCAATACACGTTGGCGTAGCATCGTCCCAAGGGGAAGCTCTCATGACTGCGGCATTCCTTCACGCATTTTACCATGCGTTGTTCAAAGGGTTGCTCTTTTTGAGCGTTGGAACCACTGTCGACCGAGCCAAGAATCGTGATGTATATACACTTCGCGGAGCCGCTTCTATCTTACGAGCAAGCGGGGAACGAATACCGGTGACGCTGATCACATTTCTTATAGGAGCGTTGGCTATCACAGCCATCCCTCCCTTTAATGGTTATATCAGTAAGAATGCAATTAGTTACGCTCTTGACGGGACAATCCTTTATTATCTGCTTTTTGTTGCAGGAGTGGGTACAGTTGCATCATTCATTAAACTATCACGTATTTACTGGCAGAAACCGAATGAGATGATTTCGACAAAGCCCCAACCTGTGCCAATTACCGCACACATCTCACAACTAGGCTTAGCCCTCATCTGCTTGATTAGCGGAGTGATTGCAACTCCCATTTATGCAAATACCAAAAATTTGCTTACCGGAGAATATCCACAGTACGTTACTAATTGGTATTCGCCAGCGACCTTGATGAAAACAGCCGTTATCGTGATGCTTGGAGCAGGGCTCTACCTCTTAACGACCACCAAGATTATCAGCAGATTATTGAAAAAATTACGTGAGCTTCCATCTCATTTTGAAAGTCTATTCATCTACTTTTCAATTGGGACAGCTATGTTAGTTGGCTGGATGTTGTGGTTCAAATGAAATATGATTTAGCACCACCATCACTGCGAATCATCATTTTCAATGATGCTTCTTGAACTCTTTTGCAATCTCGATAAACCGTTTCGAGCTGTAGGCATGAAACATCTTATAAGATTCGCAGAAATGACTCATTCGTTTGTCTCGGGGATCTCTCAGCCTGTCTTTAGTGCATCCTCCGTGGCACATCGGTCGCCATTCGCACTTCAAGCACTTATCAGGGACTTTTGCTTTCATTCTTGAAAAGAGCTGTTGGCGTTTTCCATTAAGCATCTCTTCCATGTTGCCGTTCTTTGTGATATCTCCAAGTCTCCAAGCATCCTCAACAAAGAAGTCGCATGAGTAGATCTCTCCCGTGTGCTCCACCACTAGATAATCACCGCATGTGTGCTTGAACACACACTCGGTACTTTCATACCCAAGATACATTCCAAGATAATTGTCGAATCCACGGATTGAAATCGTCGGAACTCCGTTTCGTACATCTTTTTCCCACAAGTCAAACACATCACAAAGGAACTTCCCGTATTGTTGCGGCGTCACCGAGAAATCAGCAGCCTGGCGTTTCCCCGTGGGGTCAGTTTCTACACAGGGAATGAACTGCAGATAGGTAAAGCCGAGGGATTTCAGATATTCATAGGTTTCCTTTCCGTATTGTGCCGAGTAATTGTTGACCACCGATATCGCATTGACCGCCACATCGTTGGCCAACATCTCTTTAGCAACCTGCTCAACTTTATGGTGAGATCCTTTTCCTGCAAAATCAAGACGGTAGTGATCGTGCACATGCTCAGGGCCGTCTATCGAAAGACCTATGAGGAATGAATATTTCTTAAGAAAATCGATCCAACCTTGATCGATCAGGATACCATTTGTCTGTAATGAGTTTGAAACTCGCATCCCTTTGCCGTATTGCGTCTGCAGTTCGACTGCCTGTTTAAAGAAATCCAAACCTGCCAATGTGGGTTCTCCGCCTTGCCACCCAAAAGACATTGCTGCACCTGGTCGACCCAATGCCTGGCGGATCATGATCTCCAACGTATCAAACGACATCCTATGACGAGTGCCGGAACCAAAGTATTCATCTTTGCAAGAATAGAAACAATACTTACATGCTAAATTACAATCAGGGCCTGCTGGCTTAACCAGAAGGAATGAAAGGGGTTTTCTCATTTCCATATTGAGAGTATATTGGCAACTCGTACTTTGGTTCAATACTACGTCTATTATTGCCTTTTTGACGTTCCACTGAAGTATCAATTCTGATAGGATGAAATCATGACCTTCGTAATCTTTTTAGTGTGTCTTGCAGCTTCAATTGTCGGAGCAGTCAGCGGTATCGGTGGCGGTGTGATCATCAAACCCGTCATGGATACATTCGGTTCATATTCCGTATCGACGATTAATTTCCTCACTAGTTTTACCGTTTTTTCAATGACTGCGGTCACTTTGCTTAGAAATCGCAATTCCGGGATAGTCCTTGAAAAAAAGACAAGCACTACCCTTGCAATCGGAGGAATTGTCGGAGGGCTGGCAGGAAAACAACTCTTCGATGTATTGAAAGCAGGGTTCGGTAACGACAGACTCGTAGGAGCTACACAATATGTGGTACTCACCATCCTGACCGTACTGGTCCTGATATTCACTCTTTTTAAAAGTCACGTCAGACCTGCCAAACATGAACATGTCGTGTTCACCGGTTTTATTGGCCTCATGCTTGGCGGTCTCGCATCATTTCTCGGAATCGGCGGAGGGCCTATCAATATCGCCGTCCTCTACCTCTTCTTTGCGATGGATTCAAAGAAAGCTGCGTTAAATTCAATCTACGTGATTCTGTTTTCGCAGGCAGCCAATCTTTTGATGACATTTATCCAAAAAACCATACCGGAATTCGATCCGTTACTTCTTGCAGTGATGGTAACAGGTGGTATCGGAGGCGGCCTGATCGGTTCTTGGCTCACGAAGCGCCTTTCGCTGAAAGGTGTTGACTATCTGTTCAGCGCTGTGATGGCAATTATTATTGTCATCAGCATTTTAAATTTCTTCAGATTTATCAGATGATTATAATAAGGTAGGCCACATGGAAGAACAACATACTATTGCGAAAGGAGCAAAACTCCTCTGGATATTGTTCAGATCAACGTTCACTCTGAGTGCCTTCACCATCGGCGGCGGGTATGTGATCGTACCGTTGATGAGAAAGTTATTCGTTGAAAAGTATAAATGGATTGAAGAGCATGAAATGCTGGATATGATAGCCATCGGGCAAGCAGCCCCGGGGGTGATTGCCGTGAATACATCGATCCTCATCGGCTACAAGCTTGCCGGTGTATTGGGAGCGCTCGTTACCGTACTGGGGACGATCTTGCCACCGATGATCAGCCTCACCATCCTTTCATACATCTATGGAGCGATAAAGGACAATGTAATTATTCGCACATTGTTTTACGGTATGAGTATCGGAGTAGCCATCGTGATCCTTGACGCCGTGGTGAGTATGGGAAAGGCAATTTTCGTGAAGAAAAAAGCCATCCCTATCGCAATGATGTTCATCGCATTCATCGTTGCTTACGTAGTAGGTGTTAATATCGTCTTCGTAATCCTCGGCAGTGCTCTCATCGGGATCGCTACAACATATCTTCTTGCTTCAAAAGGAGATTCAAAATGATTTATTTCGAATTGTTCTGGAGTTTCTTCCAAATCGGAATTTTAAGTTTCGGTGGCGGTTATGCCGCTCTCCCGCTGATTCAAAACCAAGTCGTTGATATTCGCGGCTGGCTAACACTGCAAGAATTCACCGATGTGCTCACCATTTCCCAAATGACTCCCGGACCGATAGCGCTCAACGCCGCATCGTTTATAGGAACTCGCCTAGCGGGACCGTTGGGCTCTATTGTCGCCACAGTTTCAGACGTCCTGCCGGCTTTGATTATCGTCATGTTCCTCGCCTGGTTCTATTTCAAGTATCGGAGTATGCGTGTGATGCAAGGAGCTCTCAGCGGACTACGGCCAGCGGTGGTCGCTTTGATCGCATCAGCCGGATTATCGATTTTATTCACCGTATTATTCGGGAATAAAGAATTTCCTTCATCGTTGGACAATATCAAACTCTACGCCCTGATAGTATTTATCCTCGGATTTATCGTGATCCGGATACGCAAATTGAATCCACTGGCAATGATTCTCGGATGTGGGGTGATTACAGTAGTATTGAACCTGATTGGATTACCCATCGGTGTCTGAATTAATCGGCGATCGGAATCACATACGGTCCATCGCCGATCCAACTGATACTCATATCCTCTATGGTTGAACCTTCACGCCTGGCAATATCTTGTAAAGCTCCTCGGATCATTTCTGAATAGTGGTCACTCTTATCACCGCTTGCGATAAACGACTTGCCATTGATTCCTGGCAATTGCTGCCAATCCTTATCATCAACCTGGGGAGCATAAAAATAGAGATGATCCATCCCTATTTTATCAAACACCTTAGCCCATTGTTGTACCTGCCACTGTTCGGGAATAAAAGTCCAAGAATCAGAGCATATCATGTGTTTGTAAGCTTGAGGGCCAATGATAGTGAGAAGGGACAGATTCGTCCGATAGTTCACCGATCCTATCGGATCAGCGCTATCGGTCAGATCTGCAATGATGATAAGGTAACCGCCTTTCTTCAATATTCCCATCGAGGCAACTGCACATTTTGCACTTTGATAATGATTGATTCCTACGAACCCTGCATGGGTAATCACTACATCTGTTGCGTTGGCAGCGACTTGCACATCATTCTTGATGTGTTTCACCGCAGCTTCGTGAGCTTTTTGCAATTCTCCCGCGAAAACTCCGGTAAGGTGGAAGGCATGATCGACAGTGACATTGACTATAAAATCAACTTTGGCGGCCTTAGCCACTTCCAAGGCTTCTTGATGTACGGGATTGTTTTCGAGATTTAAATCTCTTGATTCAGGATCAGCCATCAATTCAGCACTATGAAAGACATAAGTTCCTTTCTCACCGATAATACCCGGACAGACTGCTTTTCTACCGCCCGAAGCACCTGCCATGAAATGACTTTCAACCAATCCCGTGGCAATCTTCAAATCTGCTTCCACAAACAATCTGTTCAACACAATATCCATGCCCCTGCTTGTTGTCCCGATACCGGTCAGCATCGACTCATCCTTGCAGTTATGGTTTGTAACAGGCAATGGAAGCGCTAAGATTCTCGGATCGAGCATGTTGCGAATCTCTTCATCCTTTAGCGGCCGATGGGTTCCCGTAGCTATCAGTATGGTAATTTCAGATGCGGCATACCCTTGTTTAAGTAAAATATTCACAATCGGGAAAAGGATTCCTTCGTCTCCCTTGTATGGAACGGGACGTGTGTTATCCGAGATTATTATCGTTGCGGTGGCACGCCTACCCTTTTGTTCAAGACACTGCTTCATCTTGCCTTCTGCGATCATCATCAACGACGGACAGCCAACAGGATGGTGTAGCGCGTCATCGATGGCTTGGGGCGGATCTGGTAATCGGATCAGCTCTTTCAGTGAAATGACGTTGGTATGATCGGGTAATTCCAATGTACCGTACTTGGTTCCGAACGGGTTGTCCAGGCGCATGTGTTCCTCCGAAAGCCTCCCGGCCAGATGATATGACGAGTGTGGCTTACACGATTCTGATGAATTTATTTCGTATACGAGATGGTACTATCATGCATATTTCATGTCAATCGAAACTGACGATCTCGGTATTGTTTCCTTAGTACTGTCGATCACGGTGCGCTGTCTGAAAGTGAGAACCTTTTTCACCACATGATGGTTACCGGTTCTTGAGTCAAACATCTTTTGGAAGCGTATGAGACTTGATGCAAAAGGAAAACTGCCCGGGAATTCTAAGAATTTTACTGAAAATAATACATATGCTATTATTGATTACCATGGAATGATCACTCGTTTGCTGCGAACCGGAGATAAAGAAGCTGGCAAACGTGTGCTCTATAACTTAATCATGCGCTCCGGTTGTAAAGAGATACCGTATGGCCCTCGATTCTCATGATATCGCGATCATCTATGGTTCTGATGCGAGAACGATGACACGGTCTTTAATCGAACACGCCGATCTAAAGAATATGGTTTCCAACCGCGATGCCCATATTGTAATAAAACCTAATCTCGTCGTTGCCAAGAACTCCGGCGAAGGCGCGACAACGCACGTCGAAATTGTCCAGACAATCGTGGAATATCTGTTAGCCCACGGCTTCACACACCTGTCGATCGCAGAAAGTGCTTGGGTCGGGGATGATACCCGCCGCGCTTTCTGCGTCAATGGCTACGAAGAGCTTTCAAAGAATACCGATATCCCATTAATAGACGTCAAACGCGATACGTACCAGATTATGAACAAACATGGCATCCGGATGGAAATATCCAAGACAATTATGGACTGCGATTTCCTCATCAACATCCCGGTGCTCAAAGGCCACTGTCAGACGCACATGACATGTGCTCTGAAGAATATGAAAGGGTGTCTTTCCGATAGATCAAAACGTCAATTTCATTCGATGGGCTTGCACACGCCGATAGCGACCTTGAACAGTATCCGTTGTGCAAATGTGGTTATCGTTGATAGCCTAAACGGTGATCTTGATTTTGAAGAAGGAGGCAATCCTGTTGCCACCAATAGGATGATGATAGGTCGCGATAGCGTCCTTATCGATGCACACGGAGCACGCCTATTAGGTTTTGACATCAAAGATATTTCGTACATCGCTCTGGCTGAACAGTTTGGGGTTGGTTCTGCCGATATTACAAAAGCCAATATCGTTTATCTGAACAAGGATGAGATTAACAACTACTCGAGACCGATCGGGCGTGCCAGACAGTTGCTGCAACATGTCGATGAACGTTCTGCATGCAGTGCTTGCACGGGCAACCTTGTCCATGCGTTGGCCCGGCTCGACGAGCAACACTTACTTTCCAAATTGCAGGCCAAGATAAGTATCGGACAAGAATTCAAGCATATCGCCAGCGACGGTATCGGAATCGGTCATTGCACGCGGTTGTTCGCCCACTCGGCATACGGTTGCCCGCCGGATGCCTTAACCGTTTTGAAATTTCTCACTTCCATCATTGTCGAGCAATGATTGTACCTCAGCGATACAGAGTGACGGACTGCTTACTACGACACGATTGCATATCGATGCGACCCGATGCTCCATATGAGCCATCGATGCTTGGGAAAGGACGATAAGATCACAATCTTGAATCATTTTTGCCGTTTCAACGATCAGGATGTCGTGAAGCTCAGCATCACCCTGTGCCATCGCGTTTCGAGCTCCGGCACATAAGTACGGTTGCATTGTCACGTGTTTATTCAAACCTGCCGCATTCTGTTCTATTTTATCCATCGTGGGACCGAAGGTGCTTTCCGAAGTCGCCATGATTGCGATATTGCTACCTTGCAGAGCCGCTTTTTGGCACATGGCATCATCGATAGCTACCAACGGTACCGAGATGGTGGGCCTTATCCGAGTCACGGCAGGTGTCAGTGTCGAACAAGTCACGACAATCACATCCGAATCTGCCATAAGTGCGTTATCAATGTCGTTTTGCAATCGTTTGAAATTAATATCTGAAAAATAACCTTTTGCCAGGGTATCCGCAAGAAGATATTCATCAAGAATATGTGAGATTTCAATATCACTACCGATGTACTCTCGCATCTGTCGTTCAAAGCTGTCGATAAGGGTTCTTACCGTATGGATCAATGTAATGTGGCTCATCGCAATGCTCCTTGTAGTAGTATTATACCGGTAAGAACACGCGTGTCGAGCTTAGATTGCCATTACTATGGTGTAATAACTCGACAAAAAGTCTTTAAGATTGGTAGAATGGCCTATCCGAATTTTGTGGAGGAGCCATGACACCGACGATGTACGTGATGATTGCGGTAGCAATCCTCATCACTGCTGGAAATATGACATTGCTATACCGAATGAAGAAAAACAAACAAAAATCCGCACAAAAATATAATCAGTTGTTAGTAGATCTTCGAGATCGGACCATCGATATGATGGAGAAACACGAACTGCATTTCGATAGGACCTATCCGCTGGTAACCGATAACGATCAGATGTATCTGATTTGTGTCGACACGAAGAAACGGATGGTATCGTATGCGGATAACCAAACCGTGACCATCATCGCATGCGAAGACATAGAAGCAAGTAGCGTAGACATACGGTACGCCGAAGACAAACGTATCATCGAAAAGGTTGACTTGAATATCAGTTTGGCAAAACCGAATGAAGCGATCGGCATTCCGTTGGGAACCCGCACGTTAAAAGCAAAAAGCATGGTCGGCAAATACATCGTGGATACGGCTACCCAAATGAATGACGTGCTTCAGCGTATCATCAAAAACGATCCTGCATACTTCGAACCGGAGGAGGAAACAGAGATTGGAAAGAAGAAGAAATAAGTAAGGAATGTACTCACTATGTAGTATGTTCGTAAGACATATTCAAGCTCTTTTTTATTAAAGCGTCTTATCAATGCAACAATTACTTTAATGGTAATAATATTAATATATACTGAAAGAAATAAATTAAGAAACCTCTGGTAAATCCTAAGGAAATTTCGTGGTGTTATAACTTACTTTATTACATTATTTACCTAATATATTGTCATATTTCATGACAATATATTAGATTTAAATAGAGTATCGTACCGGTTTTGCATCTAACTATTTACAGAAATTAAAAACGGCTTTATTGTCATAACATGGACGTTGGAAAAGCGATTAGGGATTTGAGGATGAAAGCTGGACTCTCACAGGACAAACTCGTCGCCCAAACGGGGATTTCCAGAAGTCAGCTATACTTTATCGAATCCGGAAGATGCGTTCCAAGAGTCGAGACGATGGAAAAGATTGCTTCGGTGCTGAATGTGAAAGTCTCGGACATCATTATCTTAGCCGAGACACAGTATCCGACAAAACAATAATTGGCGTGCACATGTCAGTTATCCATCCTTGATGCTTGGGTCGCAGCCCTTGGAACAATAGGGCGTAGTGAGGAACACACGGATATATCTCATGTAAATGAGATACTTGTGCCTCGTCACATTGTCTTACCGATGGTAACAATCGCACATCGGTTGGTAAGACATACAAACATTAATCCCCGGACTGCAATCTGCTCCGGGGATTATTATTTGTCCACAGCTATTTGCAGCGGTATGAAAGCAATGCTATAGTTGTTCTATGGAAGGATGCCTGTACCTTATCAAGCAGTATGTTCCCGGATTGTCACCATCTGAACGGAAAGTGGCTGAATATCTGATCAATCACCCCGTGGAAGCGGTTGGATTTAACATCACAAAACTAGCTCAGAAAGCCAATACGAGTACCGCAGCGATTATTAGGTTCGCCAACCGCATAGGGTACAAAGGGTATTCCGATCTGCGATTGCATCTTGCAAAAGAGGTGTTTTCGACTGAGAAACCCCATGAAGACAGGCTGTTGATTGAACTTGACGAATCCACGACCACTGACGATATCGTGAAGACCATGGTGGGAATTACACATGAAAGCATTGAAGGATTGGCCAAAGTTATCGATCGTACCGCACTGGAAGCAGCTGTGGAAACGATTGCCACCGCCCGCCATATCGTGATTTGCGGTGTCGGGGCTTCGGGAATCGTGGGCACGGATTTGCAACAAAAACTTGCCCGTTTGGGACTTTTGGCGATCTACACGCCCGATTCCGACATGCAGATCGTTCAAGCGTGCGCATTAAAGGAAAACGACGCATTGGTGGCCATTTCCTATTCTGGAGAAACGAATAAAGTCCTGCGAGTCGTTCAAGAGGCGAAAAACAACCTCACCCCGACGATCGCTATCACGCGAATCGGAGGAAACACTTTAACAAAGCGCTCTGACATCAATCTTTTCGTACCGAATATCGAATCGCTATTCCGCCAGGGTGCAACGATATCTAGAATCAATCAACTCATGGTGGTGGATATCGTATATGCGATGATTCTCTCTCGTTTCAAGGGAAATACCAACGCGATTCTCAAACGCACATGGGAGGCGGTCTCCCATGTGGGTGAAACTTCTGCCAATGCCGATTGACTATTGTTCGGGAGAATCCTCGATCATGTCATCGATCGAAGCTCCGGGGGCTACCATCGGAAAGACTTTGTTGTCCACCGGTATTTCGCAATCAACAAGTACCGGAGCATGAAGTGAGATCGCAGCGTTCAATACCATGGCAGGATCATCATCTATTCCAAGATGCATACCGTTTATCCCGTAGGCTTGGGCGAGCTTGATCCAATCAACCGAGGTATCGAGCGTCGTTTCCGAATAACGGTGTTCATAAAAGAATGTCTGCCACTGACGGACCATGCCGAGAGTATGGTTGTTCATCAATAGAATTATAATCGGAAGATTGTAACGAGCGATGGTCGCCAATTCATTACAGTTCATCCTGAAACTTCCATCTCCGGCTACATTCACAACCCTTTTATCCAGATTGCCAACTTGTGCACCGATGGCAGCTCCGGTACCATACCCCATCGTCCCCAATCCTCCTGAAGATAAAAATCTTCCCTTCGGATTGTGACAATAGAATTGGGCCGTCCACATCTGATGTTGCCCGACTTCGGTTACTATGATCGCATTTTCAGGCAGGAGTTGGTTCAAAGCGCGAAGGACTTGCTTTGAGCGTCTGTTCTCAACGGAGACTTTTATCGGATACTCTTGTTTCCACAATGCGATCTGCTCCATCCAAGAAGTATGGACGATTGGGGAACGCTCGAGCATGGTATTCAATTCGCCCAGCACTTCCTTGATATCTCCGATGACATGATGTAGTGTCGGCATATTCTTATTGATCTCCGCGGGATCCACGTCAATCTGGACAATCTTTGCTTTTTTAGCGAACGCACTGGCTTTGCTCACAACGCGATCACTGAACCGGGCCCCGATGACGAGTAACAGGTCACAGCGATTTACCGCGATATTGGAAACCCTGGTCCCGTGCATTCCTATCATGCCTGTAAAACGTACATGATCGCAGGCTACCGCTCCTGTTCCCATGAACGACACTCCCATCGGGCTATCGATCAATTCGATGAACTTCGCAAGCTCACCTTGAGCATTCGCCCTGATCACACCGCCACCCACATAGAGCATCGGTCTTACTGATTCCCTGAGCATCTTGATTGTTTTTTCCAAAGCATTCTGCATCGGTCTCAAACGAATAATCGGGTCGGTGTCCGCCTTCTCATAATCACAGATTGCAGCGCTCACATCCTTGGGAACATCGATGAGCACCGGCCCCGGCCTTCCCGATCTGGCTATCCTGAAGGCTTCTCTGATCGTAGGAGCCAATTCTCGCACATCCTTCACGATATAATTATGTTTGGTGATCGGCATGGTAATACCTGTTATATCGACCTCCTGGAAACTATCCTTACCCAACAATGCCGTAGTCACATTGCCGGTAAATGCGACAATCGGGATCGAATCCATGTAGGCTGTTGCCAGTCCGGTCACAAGATTGGTAGCACCCGGACCGCTGGTGGCAATGCAGACGCCCACCTTTCCAGTAGAACGGGCATATCCGTCCGCAGCGTGCGAGGCCCCTTGCTCATGTGAGGTAAGTATGTGACGAATGGATGACCGGTACTTGTACAACGCATCATAGATATTGAGTACGGCTCCTCCGGGAAATCCGAATACCGTATCAACTTGCTGCTCAATCAAACATTCAATTAATATTTCTGATCCATTCAACTTCATAGTCACCTCATGTATTTAGTCAGCGAACACAGCTCCGCGTACCGCACTCGTAACCTGTTTGGCATAACGGGCCAAATATCCCTTCGTTATCTTCGGTTGCGGTGCTTTCCAAGCAATCCTTCGTTTCTCCAATTCTTTCTCATCCACAAGCAACGAGAGATTCCCTTTCTCAATATCGATCTCGATCATATCGCCTTCTTCTACCAACGCGATCGGACCCCCGACGGCTGCTTCCGGCGAAACGTGTCCGATTGAAGCACCTCTGGTTGCCCCGCTGAAACGGCCATCCGTGATCAAGGCAACCGATCTATCAAGGTTCATCCCGGCGATCGCAGACGTCGGGCCTAGCATCTCGCGCATTCCAGGCCCTCCTTTAGGGCCTTCGTAACGAATGACAATGACATCACCGGAAGTAATCGTACCCTTGAGAATGGCATCGCTCACTTCTTCTTCCGAGTTAAACACTCTGGCCGGTCCTTTATGATGGAGCATCGATGGATCCACGGCAGAGCGTTTTACCACCGCGCCTTCCGGTGCGAGATTTCCGCTCAGCACAGCGATTCCTCCGGTCACGCTGTAGGGATTGTTCGCAGGTCTGATTACGTCATGATCTTTGTTACGCGACTTGGCAATCTGATCTCCGATGGTGGTACAAGAGACTGTCTTCGCACTGTTGTCGATCAAACCAAGACTACTTAATTCCGTCATGACGGCCATCACACCGCCCGCTCTGTCCAGATCCTCGATATGATGGTGACCCGCAGGAGCCAAGTGGCACAAATTCGGAGTCCTGCTACTGATTTCATTGGCGATGAAGATATCGAGATCGACATGGGCTTCATGGGCTATCGCAGGGAGATGCAACATACTGTTCGTACTGCATCCCAGTGCCATGTCGACTGCCAGAGCGTTGTTGAAAGCTTGTCTGGTCATGATATCCAAAGGCTTCACATCGTGTTTGAGCACTTCCATCACCGCATACCCGGCTTCTTTTGCCAATCGGTCACGCTCGGCATACACGGCCGGAATCGTTCCGTTTCCAGGAAGTGCCATGCCCAAGGCTTCGGTCAAACAGTTCATGCTGTTGGCAGTGAACATGCCCGAGCAGGAACCGCACGTCGGACAGGCAGAGTTCTCGAATGCAAGGAGCTCTTCGTCCCCGATCATCTTCGCCGCATGACTGCCAACCGCTTCGAACATCGTCGACAGACTGATAGCTTTCCCGTCCTTCTTACCCGCAAGCATCGGTCCGCCAGAGACAAACACCGTAGGGATGTTAATCCGTGCCGCGGCCATGAGCATCGCAGGTACGATTTTGTCACAATTCGGTACCATGACCAACGCGTCAAACGGGTGAGCCAACGCCATCGATTCGATGGAATCAGCGATCAACTCACGGCTTGCCAATGAATATTTCATGCCGACATGGCCCATGGCAATACCGTCACAGACTCCGATAACCGAAAATTCGATCGGAGTTCCCCCCGCGGTTCTGATTCCGGCTTTCACCGCATCAACAATTCGGTTCAAATGGACATGACCGGGAATGATCGAGTTGGCTGAATTCACCACACCGATCAACGGAGCGTTGATCTCGCGATCGGTAAGGCCCAAAGCTTTCAATAATGATCTATGGGGAGCACGGACGGCTCCTTTCTTCATCGCATCGCTTCTCATATCTTTGCTCCGTTTTCAGGTTTTTTCGTATACTCCCTGAATGCTTGTAACAGCTTCATCGTCACTGATCCTGCAACCCCGCCGGCTATCTTTCTTCCGTCCAATTCTGTCAGGGCTATGATTTCAGCTGCGGTTCCGGTGAGGAACGCTTCATCCGCATTTAGTAAATTGTAATGGGTAAACGGTTCCTCTTTCACGACATATCCAAGTTCTCGGGCAATTTTTATCACTGATTGGCGTGTTATTCCGTCCAGTGTGCCAAGCCATACCGGAGGAGTTAAGATTTCATCGTCTTTCACCATGAAGACATTATCTCCGGTACACTCGGTCACTATTCCATCATCGTTGAGCATCAAAGCTTCATCGGCACCATAGCGATGGGCTTCGATCGAAGCCAGGATGCTATTCAGATAATTCAGGCTCTTGATCTGCGGATCGATAATCGTGGCCTTGTTCCTTCTGTAACTGCTCGTGATGACGTTCAGGCCACGCCTATAAGCTTCTTCAGGGTATAGGGCGACCTGACCGGCAATACAGAACAAACGGGGCTTATGTGCTTCTGGTTTTGGATACAATCCCAATCCGTCAGCACCACGGGTACACACCAATCGGACATAACCATCAGAAATATTGTTTTTCCTGCAGGAATCCAGCACGACTTCAGTCATTCCCTTTTTGTCGAAGGGAAGTTGGAGAAACAATGCATTAGCTCCGGCAAAAAACCGGTCGATGTGATCTTTGAGTTTGAATACTTGGCCATGATAAGCACGAATCCCTTCAAATACGCCGTCTCCATATAAAACCGCATGGTCGAATACCGAAATCTTTGCTTGCTCAACCGGTACGAATTGTCCATCCAAATATACTAATTGTCCGCTCATACTTCTCTCCTTTTAACCATCTCAGATGGCCTGAGCAATCAATGATCCCATTTCTTTTGTTCCAACCGGATGCATCTGTGAACTCATTATGTCCAGTGTCCTATAACCATCGTCAAGCACTTTACTTATTGCAGTCTCGATAACGGCAGCTTCTTCTTCCAAATTAAAGCTGTGACGAAGCATCATGGCAACCGAAAGAATTGTTGCGATGGGATTCGCTTTGTCCTGCCCCGCTATATCGGGAGCGGATCCGTGAATCGGTTCGTACATGCCGAAGGAGTCTTCACGAAGGCTTGCCGACGGCAACATGCCGATGCTTCCGGTGATCATGCTTGCCTCGTCGCTGAGGATATCTCCAAACATATTGGTAGTTACGATCACATCAAATTGCTTGGGATTTCTGACCAATTGCATCGCTGCGTTATCAACATACATATGGCTGACGGTAACTAGCGGATACTCCGTTGCCACACGGTTGACTACCGAACGCCACAACCTGCTCGATTCAAGGATATTTGCCTTGTCAACACTCATCAGTTTCTTCTTACGTTTCATTGCTAATTCAAAGGCTTTCCGTGCAATTCTTTCAACTTCCAGCTCTGAATAAGCCATCGTATCATACGCACGAGTTCCATTTTCATTTCTTCCGCGATCACCGAAATAGATTCCGCCGGTGAGCTCTCGGACCACCATCAAATCAAGGCCGCCTTCGATGATGTGATCTTTTAACGGACAGGCTTCTGAAAGCTGCCGATAGAGGATCGCAGGTCGTAAATTACAGAATAATTTCAACCCTCCACGCAACCCGAGCAATGCTTTTTCAGGACGCATATCCCCTTTCAGGTCATCCCACTTCGGACCGCCAACGGAACCTAACAAGACAGCCTGGGCATCGGCACATCCGAGCAGGGTAGATTCTGGCAACGGTTCGCCAACCGAATCGATAGCCACTCCTCCGGCGAGGTAAAACGAGAAATCAAGCGTATGGTTAAACTTTTTGGCGACTTCACCGAGTACTTTGATTCCTTCGGCCACGATATCGGGGCCGATCCCGTCACCGGGAATAACCGCAATCTTCAATTTCATTTCGCCATCTCCTTCTTCAGATACTGTACCAACCCTTCTGCTTCGATCATTTTTTGGATAAACGGAGGAAATGCTTCTGCTTTCCAACTTTCGTTTGTCGTGAGGTTGCTGATCAATCCGCTAGTAAAATCGACCTCTACCGTATCGCCATCCCTGATTCCCTTTACAGCTTCGGGACATTCGAGAATGGGTAGTCCGATATTGATTGAATTACGATAGAAAATTCGGGCAAAGGATGAAGCGATAACACAACTGATCTTTGCTGTTTTTATCGCCAGCGGGGCATGTTCACGAGAAGAACCGCAACCGAAATTCTTATCGGCCACAATGATGTCCCCCGCTTTGACCCTCTTGATGAACGTCGGGTCGATATCTTCCATGCAGTGCGAAGCCAATTCGGCGGCGTCGGAGGTGTTGAGATACCGTGCCGGGATGATCACATCCGTATCCACATTATCTTTATAGCGAAAAACTGTTCCGTGTGCTTTCATCTTAATTGACTCCTATCTCTTCGGGATTGGCTATCCTGCCGGTCAAGGCCGAAGCGGCGGCCACTGCCGGGCTTGCCAGATACACTTCACTTTGAACATGTCCCATTCGACCTACAAAATTCCTATTGGTGGTCGCGACAGCCCGTTCTCCCTCAGCCAAAATTCCCATATGTCCGCCAAGGCATGGGCCGCATGTCGGTGTGCTCACCACCGCCCCTGCTTCAACAAAAATTCTTAACAATCCCTCTTCCATGGCCTGCAGATAGATTTGTTGGGTGGCAGGGAATATGATGGTCCTCACTCCTTTGGCAACCTTACGGCCTTTCAACAGTTGAGCTGCCACCCTAAGATCGCTTATCCGGCCATTGGTACAAGAACCGATCACCACTTGGTCAATCGGCACGTTTCCAACCTCATCGATAGTTTTTGCATTTTCCGGTAGGTGGGGGAACGCAACTGTCGGTCTGATAGCTCCAAGATCGATATCGACAGTCCTCTCATACTCGGCATCGCTGTCAGCTTCATACACCTTGGGGAGCCGCTTGCAATGTGAAGCCACATACTCCAGGGCAACCGCGTCGACCGGGAATATTCCATTTTTCGCACCGGCTTCAATAGCCATGTTGCACACGGTGAACCTGTCATCCATCGTGGTGGAGGCCACTCCTGTGCCACAGAATTCAATTGACTTGTACAGGGCACCGTCGACACCGATCATGCCGATGATGTGAAGCACCAGGTCCTTTCCCGATACCCATCGGGTAAATGTACCTGTCAGATTAAAGCGAATAGCTTGTGGGATTTTGAACCATAGCTTGCCCGTTGCCATCGCGGCTGCCATATCTGTGCTGCCGACACCGGTTGAAAACGCTCCCAGGGCTCCGTACGTGCAGGTATGACTATCGGCACCGATAATCAGGTCCCCTGCGTTCACCAAGCCCTGTTCCGGAAGCAATGCATGTTCGATTCCCATCTGACCCACTTCAAAATAGTGTTCGATATCAAAATCATGGGCGAACTGTCGCATGCACTTGCATTGCTGGGCAGCTTTGATATCCTTATTGGGTGTAAAGTGATCCGGGACCAACGCGACTTTGCTTTTGTCGAACACCTTATCGAGATTGAATTTCGCGAATTCTTTTATCGCTACCGGGGATGTGATGTCATTGCCCAACACTAGATCGACATCGGCCATCACCAATTGCCCAGGATGGACTTGTGGCAATCCAGCATGTTCTGCCAGGATTTTCTGTGTCATTGTCATGCTCATGCATTTGCTCCTTGATGTGAATCGACGGGAGCAGCCACTCCCTCTTTCATTAATTTGTATTCAATCGAATCAACCAATGCCATCCAACTGGCATCGATGATATCGGCAGATACCCCGACTGTCGACCAGTTCGTGCTGCCATCGGTTGTTTCTATGAGAACCCGTACTTGAGCTGCGGTCGCGCTACGGGAATCAAGCACACGGACCTTGTAATCCGTGAGGTGCATTCCATTCAAGGACGGATAGAATCCTTCCAGGACTTTACGCAGGGCCTTATCAAGGGCGTGTACGGGACCGTCGCCTTGGGCTACCGCTATCGCTGATTGTCCGTCCACATGTACTTTCACCACCGCAGTATGACTTGTTTCAGGTCCGCCTATCAATGGTCTTTCGCCCAAGGTCTTGTAGTGATCGAGGGTGAAATAGGGGTGGTACGTTCCCAAGTGTTTGCAAATGATCAATTCAAACGAACTTTCAGCTCCTTCGAATTGATATCCGGCCATCTCCATCCGTTTCAAGGTATTGATGATCGCTTTTGTCCTTTCATCGTCCTTACCGATCGACGGCGCATATTTCTGGATTCGATTCAGCACCATCGCCCTGCCGGCGACTTCACTCATCAAAAGCCTTCGTTCATTGCCAACGAGTTCGGGATCGATATGTTCGAAGGAAAGCGGATTTTTTGCAATTCCGTCGATGTGCATCCCGCCTTTATGAGTAAAAGCGCTGATACCGACATACGGCATACCGTCAGAGATACCGATATTGGCGATTTCGGCGACCGATCGAGTGATCAATGTGAGTTTTGTCAATGATCCTGGCAATAATACTTCATAGCCCATCTTAATACTCAGCGTGGGAATCAAGGTCGCCAGATTGGCATTTCCGCACCGTTCGCCAAACCCGACGAGCGTTCCCTGGACTTGTCTCGCACCCGATTCCACGGCCATCAAAGAATTGGCTTCCGCACATGAAGAATCGTTATGAGTGTGGATTCCGATAGCAATCTTTGAATATGTACGCTTCAATGTGTCTACGACCAGATGTGTGATTTCCTTGACGTATGTCGGCAGCGATCCTCCTCTCGTATCACATAACACCAACGTTTTTGCTCCGGCATCGGCGGCCGCTTCCAAAGTCTTCATCGCATAATCGGGATTACTTTTATAACCGTCAAAGAAGTGCTCTGCATCGAATAGCACTGTTTTCCCTTTTGCAACCAGATATGCTATGGTATCGCGTATCATAGCGATATTTTCCGCTAATGTCGTTCGTAGAATATCGGTGACTTGGAAATCCCAACTTTTGCCAAAGATCGAGATCGTATCGGTTCCGGCTGATAGCAGTTGGGCTATACCCGTATCGTTCGCAGCGTTGCTCGACGGTCTGCGAGTTGAGCCGAAAGCAACCAGCTCGATGTGGTTAAGGTGCAAATTCGCAGCTTCTTTGAAGAACTCAAGATCTTTAGGGTTTGATCCCGGATTACCGGCTTCGGCATAATCCACCCCGAGTTCATCCAAGAGTTGCACAATCTTCAATTTATCCAAAACGGAGAATGAGATTCCTTCTGCCTGTGCGCCATCACGTAAAGTGGAATCAAAAATCTCGATCCTCTTTTTGTTATTCTCCATATCTAGAGCTCCTTGGTTACATCTTCCTTGACAGTTCCACTGACTTTCATGTCACGTGAGAGTGCTTCTTGAGAAAGAGTCACCCATGATTTGGCTTTTGCTCCGGCACTGAGAAATCCTTCCTGGTTTGGGAGTGAAAGATTCTGTTCCGATGCTTCAATCATTCTGTTGACCGCCGCCAACAACCCGAGCATGCTTGCTTCGATGACGTCGGTACTTACCCCTCTGCCCCGGAAAACTCCGTTTTCATCCGATATCTTCACCAACACCTCGCCCAAAGCATCACGGTGCTCGGTAACAGCTCTCAATTGATAATCTTCAAGAACGTACGGATGCTTGATGATTCGTTCGACAGCCTTGAAACATGCATACACCGGGCCGGTAGCCATCTCAACCGCCTGCATCCGTTTATCGTCACGCTTGAGCGTGACGCAAGCCGTTGCAGTCATGTTGTTACCGCTGTTGACGACAAAATTCACTAGTTCGTAAATCTTCGGGGCGGCTTGTGTCCCGCTTTCCATCATTGCAATGAGATCGCGATCGGTTATCTCTTTTTTCTTGTCGGCAACACTCTTGAAATCACTGAACAGCTTAGATGCCATCTCGGTTGTAAGTTGATATCCGAGTTCTTCCATCCGTCGGACAAACGCATGCTGACCCGAATGCTTTCCCAACACCATGGTCGTCTTTTTCAACCCGATCGATTCGGGAGTCATGATTTCGTACGTCTTGGAATTGGCCATCATCCCGTGTTGATGGATACCTGATTCATGGGCAAATGCATTTGCTCCGACTATAGCTTTGTTCGGGGCAACGGCGACGCCTGTTATCGACGAGAGCAACCTGCTTGTCGGGTAAAGTTCTTCAGTTTTCAAGTCATAAGAGAAATCGTACAGATCGGGACGGGTCCTGATGGCCATCACGACTTCTTCGACCGCTGCGTTTCCTGCACGTTCTCCGATACCGCCGATGGTACATTCAGCTTGTCTGGCACCTGAACGCAAACCGGCCAACGTATTGGCGACAGCGAGACCGAGATCGTTATGGCAATGAACTGAGAGTATTGCCTTGTCAATATTCACGACATTGTTCATGATCTTGGCAATCAAGGCACCGAATTCCTCAGGCATGCCATAGCCCACGGTATCGGGAATATTGATAATCGAGGCTCCCGATTCGATTGCTGTTTCGATGACATCATATAAAAAATCGATATCGCTGCGAGAAGCATCTTCAGCTGAAAACTCGACTTCAGGACAGAGATCTCGCGCATAACGCACCATCGATGCAACCTGATCGAGTGCTTGCTGGCGACTCATCTTCAACTTGTACTCAAGATGCAGGTCACTGGTCGCGATGAATGTATGGATCCTCGGTCGCTGTGCCTGTTTCACCGCTTCCCACGCACAATCGATATCTTTTTTCAGCGCCCTAGACAGGGAGGCCACCGTACAATGCCGCATCGTTTTGGCAATTGCTTCAACCGAAGCAAAATCGCCGGGCGAGGCAATGGCGAAGCCAGCTTCAATCACATCCACGTTCAATAGTTCGAGCTGTCGGGCCATTCGAAGTTTTTCTTCCAGGTTCATACTGTATCCCGGAGCTTGTTCGCCGTCCCTCAATGTCGTATCGAAAATCGTAATGTGTTCTGCCATTGTCTCACCTCTCTTGTTTCGGGAATTACCCGTTATTTTTTCAACCAGCTCATCAATGCACGCAATTTCTTACCGGTTGTTTCGAGCAGGCTTTCTGATTCGATTCTTCGTCTTGCGTTGAAGAACGGTCGCTTCACTTGGTTTTCCAACAACCAATTCCTAGCGAACGTACCGTCCTGGATTTCACCAAGAATCTTTTTCATCTCGTTTCGTGTGGCATCGTTTATGATTCGTTTGCCACTGACATAGTCACCGTATTCCGCAGTATCGCTGATCGAGTAACGCATATAGGAAAGCCCGCCTTGATTAATCAAATCAACGATGAGCTTCATTTCATGGCAGCACTCGAAATAGGCCATCTCAGGTTGGTATCCCGCTTCGACCAATGTATCGAATCCGGCTTTGATAAGGGCACTGACTCCACCGCAGAGCACCGCCTGCTCACCGAAGAGGTCTGTTTCGGTCTCTTCTTTGAATGTTGTTTCGAAAATACCGGCTTTCCCGGCACCCAAACCCGCGGCATAAGCCAACGCGACTTGCGTAGAATCTCCAGAAGGATCCTGGTGCACCGCTATCAGTGAAGGAACGCCTTTTCCTTCTTGGAATTGCGACCGTACGGTGTGCCCGGGACCTTTGGGGGCGATCATGATCACGTTCACATCCTTCGGCGGGGTGATTTGCCCGAAATGAATGTTGAAACCATGGGCGAAGGCCAAGTATTTGCCCTTTGTCATTCCTGCTTCGATGCTCTCGCTGTATAATCGTGATTGTTTCTCATCATTAACCAACAGCATCACCACATCTCCGGCTTTCGCAGCTTCCGCGGCCGTCATCACCCTGAGTCCGGCTTCCTCTGCCTTTTCCCATGAAGGACTACCTTTATAGAGCCCCACGATCACGTTTACGCCCGATTCATGGAGATTGAGCGCATGGGCATGTCCTTGGCTCCCGTATCCGATAATCGCAACGGTCTTTGTCTCCAATACACTCATGTCTGCATCTTGTTCGTAATACATCTTGCTCATTCGAAAACTCCTTAATTATTCACCCTTCGGTCTCTATAGATCGTGGATGGTAATGTCAATATTCGCTGTCATCCGGGCTTGCATCGCCTTTGGCTTGACTGTCTCTTCCCATTGCCGTTATTCCGGTTCGTACCAATTCACATATCCCATAGGGTCGGGAAAGCCTGAGAAACGAATTGATCTTGTCCAGGTTTCCCGTCAATTGCAACGAAATGGTCGCTTCCGACACATCTACAATTTTTGCTTTGAATATCTCGGACAATTGGATGACAGCGGCCCTGTTTCCATTTTCCGTACTGAGTTTCACAAGGATCAATTCAGCTTGGATGCTGCCTTGATGCGAAAGTTCGACTACGTTGATAACATCAATCAGTTTCGCCACTTGCTTCTCAATCTGTTCCACGATTTGCCGATCCCCTGTTACGACTATGGTAATCCGAGAAATCGTTGGAATCTCCGTTTCTCCGACAGAAAGACTGTCGATGTTGTATCCCCTGCGGCTGAACAGGCCGACTACCCTGGAAAGAACCCCGGGGTGGTTGTTTACTAATATTCCTAATGTATAGCGTTCCATTGTCTGACTCCTTTTGGAGTGAATTATCACGGAGATGACTCCCGATAAAAAAGTGTCAGGAGTCCCTATACGGTTATGCCAACACCACCGTGGAGAAGTCTTCCACGGTTACGTAACGGCTTGCCGTGGAGAGAGTTATAGAATAATTAGGGTTACAATAATAATGGAGATAATAAGGAGGGGTAGTACAGATACTATAGGAAGGGATGAGCAAATAATAGCGGATAAAGATCGGGGTCTTGTCTGTCCTGACGGGTTACACTGAAGTCCCATCGTTGATTGACGCCTATTGTGCGTACTTCTCATAATATGTACCTCTCACATGAAGATTGCTTCTGTTGTAACCATGATACGGGAAAATGTCAATCATTTGATTCAATTTTCATGCACATATAACAACATATTTTGTATTAATATACACTTTTCATACATCTTTATCATATTTGTAGTAAATTCACCAACCTTCGGCTACACTATTCACGCGAGGGTTTTGAGATTGGTTACAGCGCATGACAATCATAAAAGAAGTGTTCTGTATGGGTCCCTATTTTATCGGCTCATCTCGTACTTTCTCATTGTGATGATTATCCCCCTAGTGGTGTTGAGTGTATATTACGTTGCTGCCGGAAACAATGCGATCACCAAAAACTTATCCGATCAAAATGAAATGGCTACAGTCAGGATTGCTGACCAGGTCAAATCGATCATCGAATCATATCGTCATAAAACATATGTGCTCAGTACGAACAATACGATCATCAGTGAATTGGATGCAGATGCTCCGGAAACCAGCTCGTCCCGTTCAAAAGAAATATATGAGCAGTTGTTCACGATCATGCGCGGCGATACTTACTTGGCAAGTGCTACGATAGTGAGCAGTTCGGGCCAGGCACGTTACTCTACCCACCTGTTTCCCTCCCGTTACGATATCAGGTACAACCGCAACGATTGGAATCCGTTTTTCACCCTTTCGAGGACTGCCGGAGAAAACGCATCGGTCATCACCATTGAAAACCGATATGCGACACAAACCAATGCGTTCGTGTTCATGAGCATCTATCGCAAAGTGCGTAACACGGCCGGAGAGGAAGTCGGTTATGTCGCGGTCGACATATTCCAAGAAGCGCTTTCGTCTCTAAATAATTGGTTCAGATTCAACGAAATCATTCTTATCGACACCGATAATTTTCTTGCTTCATCGCTATTGACCACAGATCGCTTCGGAGATTTTTCCAATTTCCCCGAATTACGTTCGATACAGGCTCCATTCACGCGTAAAACCATTACCGACAGCTCCATGATCATTTCAACAGTTTCAATTCCCGGTACTTCTTTCATAGTAGCCGGTGTCACCGATACCACGGTGCATCGTCAAGGAATCACTCATTTCTTCTTTATTATCATCATGGTCGCTTTGTTGGGTTTATTGGTCGCCAGCGTGCTAGCGTTTTTCTTTACCCGATCGATAGCCAAGCCTGTCAACCGGCTTACATCCTCGATGAGAAAAGTCGAAGCAGGAGATTTGGCAGTGAGGGTTCACGAATCAAAGATTGTTGAATTCGCACAATTGGACAGCACGTTCAATGCCATGGTCAGCCAAATTGCTGAATTGCTCAACCTCACTCGAGAGGAGGAAGAGAAAGTCAGGGAAGCAGAACGGAAAGCCCTTCATGCTCAGATGAATCCTCATTTCCTGTACAATACGCTCAATACCGTGAAGGCGATAGCCAAACTTCATGGTGAACAAGAAATCCTTATGATAGTTACCAAACTTGGCAGGCTGCTCCGTGAGAGCATCGAAAACCGGGAAACAGAGCAACCGCTCAGCCAAAGCATCGCCTTGGTCGAGAATTATCTTGCCATCCAAAAAATTCGCTTCGGGGAAAAACTGGTCACATCGATCGAGGTTGATCCGAGACTCAACGATCTCATGTTGCCTAAGCTTGTCATCCAACCGCTGGTTGAAAATGCTCTGATCCATGGATTGGAACCCAAGACCGGAACATGGCGTCTGGCAATCAGATGCTCTGTGGTGGACTCTTGGGCGGTCATTACGATCAGTGACAATGGAATAGGCATACCGAAAGGCATGTTACCCGAAAATCTTGAAGAACTCGCCAATTCGGAACATATCGGACTCTATAATATCTATCGAAGGATGCAATTGCGTTTCAACACTTCTTTTTCGTTCAGGATCGATTCGATTGAAGGGGAAGGAACTGAAATTTCTATCGCTGTTCGAAGAGACAGAGAGGAGAACGTCGGATGAGTTATTCGGTAGTGCTCGTGGAAGACGAAGAGCTGACCCTCCAAGAGCTGGAAACCACAACGGATTGGCAAAAGTTTGACATGCACGTTATCGGAACAGCTACCAACGGAATGGACGGCGAGCAACTCATCAAAGCGCTCGAACCCGATATCGTCATTACCGATATCAGACTTCCCGGACAGGATGGACTGGAGATGCTTTCACACTGCCCGGTGAATTACGCTATCATTTTGAGCGGACACAGTGATTTCAGCTACATGCAGAAAGCAATCCGTCTTTCGGTGTTTGATTTCTTACTAAAGCCCGTCGCTGACGAAGATCTTGAACACACACTAGCCAATCTCTCGGAAAGAATACAAGAAGAAGACGACGAGATGGACCGGATGAAGAAGCAAACCGACACTTCGGGATGCATAACGCTACCGGTAAAAGTCAGCAACAGGATCGTTGATGCCGCAATCCAGTTTATCAACAACCACTATCATCATTCGATAGGGTTGCAAGAGACATGTGATCATCTGAGCGTATCTGAAAGTCACCTCTGTCGGTTATTCAAAGAATGCACGGGGATTAATTTCCTCTATTACCTCAATGCATACCGAATCAACAAAGCCATAGAGATGATGAAGGATCACTCGATCACCATCCAGCAAATTTCAGCGGGCAACGGTTTCCCGAGCTCCGGTTACTTTGCTAAAATCTTCAAAAAGTACACGGGAGTCCTCCCCAGCCAATACCGTGATCAAAATAGTATGCTCTGATGGTCATAATATGTTTAGAGCTTCCTGCAATACATTTTTATACACCGAAAATTCCAACCCTTTCTGACTGAAGTCATCACGTAATTTTATAGTTCTGTCAGTGATTGGATATCCTACGATGGATTCTATCGTTTCAGCATCCAGTCCCCATATCAAAAGATCTGAATAGGTCGTGTTTCCCTTGATGATCATTTCTTCGCTCGCAACATCATGTTCTTGTGTAGCGGATGTCGCATATGTTTGATTGATCGCGATTGAACGGGCAGTCAATACAGTTGCCGTCGTTTCATCGATGCTCCCCAGATCTGCCAGGATCCTGATCGCAGATTCAGGCAGTAGTGTTGTGGCTTCCGGTTCGTAAGGTACTTGATCATAAAGAGAAACAAACCATTTGATACTGTCCGTACCGACTTCCCCATTATCAATGTCCTTATACAGTTCTTCAAGATCTTTTGCTTTATACTCGTTCGCACCTTTTTGTGACGTATCCAAAGCAAATGCCTGAGCGATTGTTTCAGCGGGAACAGAAAAATAATGCTCGATATCTTCAAACGTATATGAGCCCCGAATATCGGAAGGATTGTTTAGCCCTGCAAATTGCCCTGTTGTAAATTTTGCAGGCACTTTTGATTGCTCGTCATTCCAAAGACCAAATATCATAAGCAATGCAACCGCAACGACAATGAAGGCTGCGACTCCCGTACCCAATACTGTTGATGATATTCTCATTCGTTCGTTCCCTCGGAAGTTGTTTCCTTACCTGCCGTTCCTAAGTAGACAGTTTCTTTCACCGGACAAGCATATTCTGAAGTGCAGAGCATACATGTGATACATTGTGGATGCTTCACCGTCTCGGTAGTGGAGATTGTAATATTCATCGGACAGGAGACATCACACTTACCGCAATCGATGCATGTGGCAGCCTTCCTGTGAATTTTGAATATCCTGAAATAATTGGTTAATCCGAGCAGGGCTCCATAAGGACACGCATATTTGCAGAATGGTCGTTCGACAAATAGCGAAGCAATGATGACAACAGCAAGGATGATATAGGCAGAGATGGCAACCTCACTTGTCCATAAATTGAACAAAGCATAATAAGGATCATATGAAGAGAAGACTAGCGTTGCCGATAGCGCGGTAGACACTACAATCCAAATTAATAAAATATAACGGATAAAACGCAAGTATCTATCAATTTTTGAAGGAATGAACCTATTGTACCGTTTCTTAAACAGTGTGCGTCCGATCATTCCAATCCATTCTTGGAACGTACCGAACGGACAAATCCAACCGCAGAATACCGGACCCGCGATGATTGCCGTAACAAAAACGATCAACATCAGATAAAAGGAAGAGTCATGGATCTTTTGGACGAACGTACCGGTGGTGACGTACCGATACAATGACACCACCCCTCCGAACGGGCAAACGGCATGTAATGAGGCCCCTTCGATAACCGGTAAGAATTCAGCTACCTCGGAGTATGAGTGAGAGAGCGTGATCAGCAGTACGAGCGTGAAGAATCCGATTTGGATTATCCGTCTTATGTTCTGCTTCCTTCGATTCCTGTGTTTCATTTCTTATTATTCCCTGTTGAGATCATGAACTATCGGATACATCATACAAGGTAAGATATGGTCAAGAAATGATGAAGAATAGATAAATATTCATACTCCTAAAAATGAAGCAAGGTCCCGGTCGATATCCTTATTCGATTTCTTGTCGTAATGGAAGGCTGTCATCCCCAATGCCCTTGCCGCACTGACATTGATCAAATAATCGTCGATGAACAGAGTGTTTTCCGCATCGGCATGTTCTTCCGTAAGAATTCGCTCAAAGAATTGTCTGCTCGGCTTCGTTACTTTCAATTCATGAGAGGCATATACTTTGTCGAATATGAAAAAATAACCTTCCCTGTCCAAGTATTCCCAATGCGGAGCATACGTATTGGAAGCACAGACCACCCTTTTCCCTGCGGATTTCAATGATGTGAGGATCTGCACTACGGGAGCATTCCAGTAAGGCTTGAAAAATATTGCCAACGGATCTTTTTCGACCCTGACTGAGAAACGTTCTTCGACATGGTCCCAATACACGTCCGAATCGATGGCGCCATCCATCAATGGAAATTCGTATTTTTTATAATCATCGAGTAACTCTTCATATTCAAGATGATAATATTCGGCTATCTTTTCGATTACCGTGATTCCTTCGATAACCACATTTCCCATGTCAAAAAGATAGAGGTCCCATGATCGGGGACCTCCCGAGACAGTCGTTGTTTGCATATCACCCCTTTCGTGATTCGTATACAGCCGCACCACCGATAAAGTATTTTGAAAGAGCCCCGAAAAGAATGAACATCGGGATACTGGCGATCATGGCCACAGCCATCATCGCACCTTCGTCAGTTAATTTTTCTTCAGAAAATTTCGTAATGTAAAGTGGAATCGTCTTCATTTTCTCTGACTGGGAAATCAATAACGGCCACAAAAGATTGTCCCACTGTCCCCTGAATGACAGAATTCCCAATGTTGCGATAACAGGTGCGCAGTTCGGAAAAACGATCCTCCAGAATATTGAAAACTCATTCAAGCCGTCAACGCGAGCCGCATCGAGAAATTCAGAAGGGAACGTTGTCAGATACTGGCGCATTTGGAATACCCCGAAAGCGCTTACGAGGAACGGTACGATAAGGCCGACATAGGAATCCTGCATTCTCAACCCGGTCGCCACCATATACAACGGAATCATGATCGCTTCGAAAGGAATCATCATCGTTGCCATGATCAGCATGAATATGAAATTCCTACCTCGGAATTTGAATTTCGCAATCCCGTACCCTGTGATCGATGCGATCAACACCGTGGTGATGGCAACCGCGAGAGCTACTACCAAAGAATTGAATATATTACGTGGAAACGTCCACGCCATGTCATTGCCCTGCACTGCCTTCACATAGTTCTGGTAATAAAAGCTTTCGGGAATCCAGCTAAAGGGCATCCTTACGATTTGACTGCTGGTCATGAACGAGGCTGTCACCATGAACACCAAAGGCATCAGCGTGAATATCAATACCAGCAGCAATACACCCCAAGAGACGAACTTTAACCATGGAATACGTCGAATCAGAGTAGGGTCAGCTGTCGTAATCGCTTCATTAGCCATAGCAGACCTCCTTTAATATTCGACTTCTTCCGATTTGGAAGTCCTGAATTGCAACCAGGTGAATAACAGCATGATCAAAAAGAGCACGATACTCATCGCGCTTGCCCTCCCGATGCGCTGGTTCCTGATTCCTGTCGTGTAAATGTTCAGCGTAATGACATTGATCGGATCTCGTGGAGCACCGCTTTGTACCAAAAGGTATTGAGTGCTGAACGTTTTAAGACACTGTAGCATTGCCATGATTGAAACCAAGACGACCGTCGGTTTCAATAATGGTAACGTGATTCTCCAGAAGGCTTTCCACCGACTGGCTCCATCGATCGTGGCTGCTTCGAATATTGTCGAAGGTATCGAAGAAAGCCCTGTGATGAACAAGACGACAAAGTACCCGATATATTTCCAAAAGTAGATTATCATTGTCGAAAACTGCACCATGGTACTATCCGAAAGCCAACGCCTGTCCATCCCGGGAGTATTGAAAATCCAGTTCACCCAAAGGTTGGCAATTCCTCTCGGGTCGAAAATCAGCATCCAAATGGCTGCCGCTACTACCGATGAGATAACCGCCGGAGTATAATAAGCGATTTGCAGAAACCCTCGCATTTTGTTGTTTTTCACGTTCGTCATCAACACAGCAAGCAACAGACTGAGTATTACGATGGGGATGAAGGTCCCTAAGGTAAACACGAATGTTGCTCTGATGGAATTCCAGAAATCTGGTGATTGCATGATATAAAAATAATTACCCAGTCCCATGAATTTAGGTTTGGCCAGTGATAGTACACGCTTATCGAAAAGACTCGTGTACAAGGCATTGAGTATCGGATAGAAGCTGAAGATGGTGAAAAAAAGGATTGCCGGGACTGTAAACGCAAAGCCCCACCGAGCCTCAATTTTTTCTATACCGATGTACTTCCGTTTTGGTATGTTTTCTTTCATGCAGCCACCTATTGGGAGAATATATCCGACAGGCCGGCGCATACTGCAGCCGGCCTAGCGGTTTTGGTTGTGAGCCTACTGTTCGTCGATGAGTTCTTGAGCAGCAGTTTTCAAAGTAGCCAATGCTTTTTCCGGAGTTACCCCGGAGAGCATCACCGATTCGACGGCAGTGCGGATCAACGTCTGCAGTTCAGCACTGTTCTTTCCATAATACACGATGTGACCGCGTTCGAAGTCTTTGGTGAATACTTCAGAATACGGAATATTCTTATAGGTGTCGGAGTTCATCAACGCCTTTGTCGGTTGAATCAACGATACTTCCTTCAGGTATTCTTCAGCATGGCTGAGCATGTAACCGATGAATTTCCAAGCAGCTTCCTGCTTTGCCTTTGAACTCTGCGCATTGACCATGTAGTAATGGCCATAGAAGCAACCGGCGAGATCCTGGACAGCATTTTCGAATACCGGGAACGGTACGACCATCCATTCGCCACTTTCATAGAATGCAGGATTTTCAGCTTTGATCCTACCGATCTGATACAGACCGGTGGTGGCCATCGCGATATCATTCAGGTCTTTGTTGAACAATGAACGGGCATTTTTATAGGTCGGCGAACCGAGATTGCGTCCGCTCGGGCCCCATTCCTTCATGTAGTTAAGGAACTTCAACCAAGCCTCTTCTCCAACGATGGCTTCTTTGCCATCATCGCTGATAAGCTTTCCACCAAGCTGTTCGACCATCGGTACGAAGGCGACCAAGTAGTACGGATAGCGGAAATCGAATCCACGGCGGACAAGAATGTCGCCTTCGCGGATTACGAGTTTCTCAGAGATTTCAGCCATCTCTTCCCATGTCTTCGGATAATCTTTCACAGGATCGAGTCCCGCAGAACGGAACACTTTCTTGTTGATGAAGATACACCAGTTGGTGAGTTCCAACGGCAATCCGTAAATCTTGCCATCAACGGTCACCGGATCAAGAATTCCATCCATATAGGCATCTACAAGTGCGGCTTGACTTGCAAAACCGGCAGCCTTAGCGTCAATCGGAGCAACCCGGCCGTTTGCGATATAGGCATACTCATCTTCAATCGAAAGGTTGAAGATATCAGGTCCGGAATTCGCTGCGAATGCGGTCTGGATCAGCTCGATAAGTTTTGTAGAAGCTTGGGTTGTCCGAACAATTTTAACATTCGGATTAGCAGCTTCGAATTCTTGGATATACCGGTCTTCGATACGGGTTCTGTTCGGATCCTCGTGGGTCCAGAACTGAAGGGTAATCGGGCCTTGTGCTTCTTGTGATCCCTGAGCAAACAGCGGGGTCACAAAAAGAATCAAAGCGATGAGCAATAAGAGACTTTTTTTCATGGTTATACCTCCACTTGGCATTCCTGCTTCCATTTTCTATCCAATGGTTGCTAAAAGCAAGAGAACAAAATTGCCATTCATGAAGGATTTTTGCTATTCTCTACAAACGCTGCCAACCGCTCCATCGTATTCGAACTCAACACGTGTTCCATTCGACAAGCTTCAGCTTCGGCAGTCTCGTCATCAACTCCGAGAATCGACCCTAAAAACGTGGTAAGAACTTTATGACGGCGGTACACTTGGGCGGCTTTCAAGCGTCCTTTCGGTGTCAACTCGATGGTTCCATAGGATTCTTGGTGGATATATCCATCGTTTTGAAGGATTTTCATTGCCCGGTTAACACTCGGTTTGGTTACCTTCAATCGAAGCGCAACGTCAGTAAGACGCACTGACTTGTGGTCTTCTTCCAAGGCCAAGATTGCCTCCAGATAATCCTCTCCTGACTCACGCATCGCAACCCTCCGCTCATATTCGGATACGACTATCGTAGCATGTAGTCGCAGCAAGTGCAATAAAGCCTCTTCACGCCAACTTCATGTCACCAAGTTTTATCCATCCGCGACTTCTCATAATCGCTGCGATCAATGCGGTCAGTACCGCAGGCAAGGCAACATGCAACACAAGTATTTTCCACCAAGCCGAAGGTCCCATCACCGCAAGGGTATTGAATTGCCCGACCAGGCCGCTAGTCCCCATTCCCGCTCCGGCGGCATTGTTCTCCATTTTAAACACAAGCGTGGATAATGGACCGAGCAAAGCCGCGGTGAGTGTCGGCGGAATCCATATCTTCCAATTCTTAACGATATTCGGCATCTGGAGCATTGAAGTCCCCAACCCTTGGCTTATCAATCCTCCGACCTTATTATCTTTCCACGATGCGACGGCAAACCCGACCATCTGAGAACAACACCCTACAGTTGCCGCCCCTGCCGCGAGTCCTGAAATACCCAGCGATATGCATATGGCAGCACTGCTGATCGGTAGGGTGAGCACCATACCGACAACTACCGAAACGAGAATCCCCATCGGTAGCGGATACAATGTCGTAAGGGTGTTTATAAACGCTCCGATGGCTCTCATCATCGCTGCGACCACCGGTGCTAAAAACACTCCTACAAGACCCCCGATCAAGATGGTGACAAATGGTACCAATATGATATCGACTTTCGTTCTTCCTGCGATAAGTCGGGAAGCTTCAGCCCCCGCCAATGCTGCCAATAGAGCTCCAACCGGTTCTCCGATTGAAAACCCGGTGAGAACTGCGCCTTCCCATACCAACGTCCCGGCCCCTATCGCACCGGTGACAGCGCTGGCGAATACTCCCAAAGGAGAGCATCCTACGGAAAGGGCAACCCCCACACCGATAGCGGGTCCGAGAAGATATTGGGCTGTCTGTCCGAATCTGACGAGCAAATCGATGTGGGCATATGTTCCGATTTGTTTAATGATCAGACCGATGATCAACGAGGCAAACAGACCTCTTGCCATGCCATCGAGGATGCGAACGATATACTGTGAGATTGACCGGGGCTTCTTGATGTCTTTGTCCATACGCTTCTCCATTTTTGGAAAATCGGATGACTGCAACATCAGGCTCCACCGTGGGGAGCGAGAAGGCCTCCGTTGCGACCCATTGTAGACAAATAATCGAAAAAATGTAAAGAACCATGCCGATAATCTGGCATGGTTCTTTTCATAATCAAAGATATAGTATAATACTAATCTTTCTTTTCTTTATTCTTAAACAATTTGGGGAAGGCTGACAAAATAAGATAAATGATGAAGATGACAACAAATATCGCTACCATTCCCTGCCACATCAAAGTTAAAGATTGACCGAATACTTCCATCATAGCCTTTGTCTCCTATAACAACATGCCTGGAACCAGGCCCAGGATAACGCCCCCGGCCACGACCGAGGCAATCTGTCCCGCTACGTTGGCACCGACGGCATGCATCAACAGATGATTCTGCGAATCGGCTTCCTGTCCCATTCTCTGCACGACACGCGCTGACATCGGGAAGGCAGAAATACCTGCAGCTCCCACCATCGGATTAATCTTTTGTTTCGAGAACACATTCAATAGCTTGGCGAATAACACACCGGCAATCGTATCGAACACGAATGCAAGCAGTCCGAGCGCCATGATCATCAGTGTTTGGACCTGCACGAATCGTTCTGCCTGCATCGAAGCCGCGATCGTAATACCCAGAAGCAATGTTATCAGATTCGCCAATACATTCTGGGCCGTATCCGTCAATGAACCGAGCACACCGCTCTCGCGGATGAGATTACCGAACATGAGTAATCCGACCAAGCTGACCGAAGCGGGAGCGACATAGCCGGCAACCATGGTCACGATAATCGGGAAGAGCAAGCGTGACATGCGCGAAACCTGCTTTGGACTGTACGGCATGCGTATTGCACGTTCCTTCTTCGTAGTGACCAGCTTGATGGCAAATGGTTGGATAATCGGAACGAGTGCCATATAAGAATAAGCTGCCACGGCTATCGCCCCTACATATTGGCTTTTCAATACTTGCGAGACTAAGATTGACGTTGGTCCGTCCGCTGCTCCGATTATTCCGATCGAAGCGGCATCACGAAGCGGGAATCCCATTAATGCTGCTACTGAAATCGTTGCAAATATTCCAAACTGAGCGGCAGCTCCAAACAAAATCAGCTTCGGATTACTTAGCAACGGACCGAAATCAATCATCGCTCCTATCCCGATGAACAAGAGCAAGGGCATAGCTTCAGAAGCTTCGATACCTACGCGGAATAACCATTCGAGGATTCCTTGGACTTCTCCTATTCCTACCATGGTTTGGTTCAAGGCTCCTGATAACGGGATGTTTACTAGAATTGCTCCGAATCCCATTGGAAGCAATAACGCAGGTTCTAGTTTTTTGGCAATCGCAAGATAAATCAAGACAGCACCGATCAAGTACATGACCAATTGTTGCCATGTAGTATTCTCAAATCCCTGAATCAAAAAATCCATCGGGAACTCCTTTTGGACAGGATGTATCACACCAAGAGCGACTATATCATTATGGCTGCTCAGCGGTCAACTAAATTGATTGTCCTATATTTTTGATGAACAGTAATAAATTTACCTATTTTCTGTATAATTATTCATAAATTATGCATACATTGCTTTTCAAAAATGTAAAAACATCCTATAGTCATACCACACCATCGGTTCCCGGTGGTGGCAATTCAAGGGGGATTCAACATGAAACGAAGTATTGCACTGATTGTGATGGTATGCGTGTTGGCAGTGTCATTGTTCTCTGCCGGCGTGAAAGAAGTTTCGGAAGAAGATCTTTCGTTAAAAAAGATCCAGGAAAAAGGGAAATTCGTTTTGGGCTTGGATGATAGTTTCCCTCCATTGGGACTTCGGAATGAAAAGAATGAAATCGTTGGCTTTGATATTGACGTGGCTAGGGAGGTATGCAATCGTCTCGGTGTGGAATTGGTCCTCCAAGTCATCGACTGGAATGCAAAAGAACAAGAATTGAATACAGGAAATATCGATTGTATCTGGAACGGTTTTACCATTACGGATGAACGAAAAGAGAATATAAATTTCACCGAACCCTATTTGAACAACGCTCAGGTAGCCGTAGTGAAAAACTCAAGCCCCTTCAATTCTCTTGCTGATTTGGCGGGAAAAACCGTGGGATTGCAAGCGGGTTCCAGTGCTTCCGATGCCGTTAACGGCAATGTGGATTTCGCCAAGTCATTGAAAGCAGTAATTGAAGTCAAAGATAATCTCACCGCATTGATGGATCTTGAAATCGGTGGAGTTGACGCAGTGGTGCTCGACCTGTTCGTCGCTGCCGATAATATCAGCCGCAGCGGGAAGGACTTCAGAATCATCGACGAGCCGCTTGCCAAGGAAGAGTACGGAATCGGTTTTAGAAAGAATGACAATGCTTTGAGAGATAAGGTGCAGGAACTTTTGGAAGGAATGGCCAAAGACGGTTCGTTGGCAAAAATTTCCACCGCTTGGTTCCAAGCCGATATCACGGTTGTCGGACAATAATCATTGATGAAAGAATTACTGCTTCAGCTGTTGAAAGGTACGCTGACATCGCTGGAAATATTTTTCCTTACGCTCTTGTTTGCCCTGCCCCTTGGGTTGATCGTAGCCCAAGGGCGCATGAGCAAACATAAGATCATCAGTTCGCTTGTCAATGTATATATCATGATCATGAGGGGCACTCCGTTGATCTTGCAGTTATTGTTCGTTTATTTTGCCCCGTATTATATTTTCAAAGCATCTTTTGATAGGTTCACCGCAGTAATCATAGCTTTTGTCATCAACTATGCCGCTTACTTTGCTGAAATTTATCGGGGTGGGATTCAAAGTATTCCGGCAGGACAATACGAGGCGTCCTCGGTACTCGGCTTTTCAAAATTTCATACATTCACCCATATCGTGATGCCGCAGGTGATTAAGCGTATCATGCCGGCGATGGGAAATGAAGTCATCACATTGGTGAAAGACACTGCGCTGGCACAAACCATCGGTGTGGCCGAGTTGTTCAGGGCTGCCCAGAACGTAGCTTCGAGAGAATTCTCGACATTACCGATTTTTATTGCCGGACTGTTTTATTTCGTGATGAACTGGATAGTATCGAAAAGTTTTGACAAGATCGAAAAACGCTTGGCCTATTACCGTTAAGAGGAACATCTGATGGAAGTCATTGACATACAACACATCTCAAAACGGTTTTCTGATGAAGTCGTGCTTAATGACATCTCTTTTACGGTACAAAAAGGTGAGGTAGTGTCAATCATCGGACCTTCGGGTTCTGGTAAGTCAACGCTTCTGCGTTGCATCACACATCTTGAAACGATTGATTATGGTTCAATCATTATCAGCGGTGATACGATGGTACGTACCGATGCCTCGCGAAAAGTTCTCTATGCTGATAAGAAAACTTTGCAACGAATTACCAATCGAGTTGGCTTGGTGTTCCAGAATTTCAATTTATTCCCTCATTTCAATGTGCTGAGAAACATCACGGAAGCGCCGGTTCATGTAAAGAAGATGCCTTTGAGCGAGGCAAGAGAAATCGGTCTTCAATTACTGGACAAAATGGGACTTGCCGATAAAGCCGATGCATATCCTTATCAATTGTCAGGGGGACAGCAACAGCGCGTGTCGATTGCCCGTGCATTGGCATTAACACCCGATGTGCTGTGTTTTGACGAACCTACCAGCGCTCTTGATCCGGAGCTTACCGGAGAAATCCTGACAGTCATCAAAAATCTTGCCCAAGAACGCATGACCATGGTAGTGGTAACCCATGAAATGGCGTTTGCCCGGGATATTTCTGACAGGGTAATATTCATGGATGACGGGTTGATCGTGGAAGAAGGACCTCCCAGTCAAGTCATTTCCAATCCTCAGGCAGAACGGACAAAGAAATTCCTCAACATCTTCGGGGCTCAATCAAACAGATGACCGAGGCTTTCGGCCAATTCAAACGTATGTAATGTTACTTCCACTTGATAATATTTTGTATAGGAAGCTGCGATCGAGGCGGTAAAGATTTCGCCGACTTGCCTGCAATCCCCTCGCCTGAACGAAAACTTCACCGCATCATATAAGGATTCGAGTGCATCGGGCGTGATGAGAGGCATCGGGTATCCCGAACGCACAAGATGCATGCAAGCCATCAAGAAAGCAATGGCTGCATTATCATCTTGGTAGGGTCTGATACGCATCAATTCGACGAAAAGAAATGTCGCGCTGGCTACGGGATGAAGCCACCTCCAATCACCTTCGAACTGAGAAAACAGGATCTCTATCCTATGGCGGACATCGACGACACGCTCTGATGGTGAAAGCTCAAGATCACCCGCAGAAGAAGTGCGATATTCATGATTCCCCTGATGGGGACGATGATGGGCGAGCATGGTTCGTATTCTTTGCATCGCATATTCGTTGACCTGTTCATTCACATCAATCGATTCGAATATCCAATCGATCACCTCGATCGTGTTGAGCACCGCGATATGATCAAACAGCGAGAATCGGGGCTGAACTACCCCTGTACCGATTGCTTTCAGTTCATTTATAGTCACATCGATATGTTGCATCAGGCATACGACAGATGCCACGTCAATTATCATCTCATCATTGTATAACGGGCTCTTAGCGATTTGTTGTCTGCATTCGTCCAATTCCTTGAAGGATTGGAAACCAATGTGGAGTGTACGATTCTTATGGTGCCTGAGCGACCGAGCATCTCCCGGTTTGGACTGTTTGGGCAGTATCCAAGACCATCCGTTGCGGATGGCTCCGTCAATCCGACCTGTCTGGCAGAGCAAACGGACTCTCCTATCGGTAATATTCCAAGCCTTTGCCGCCTCTCCCACTGTCCAATATTCCATCTCAACACTCCTAGTTCCAGCACTGCAAGTATACATGGTAGACAACGAAACAAAAAGAGCCTTTTAGCTCCATCGAGGTAATGCCTGTTGGGAAAAGCATACTATTCGTGTATACTCCGTTTCGGAGGAGATGAAAGTGGAACTGTATGATGTAGTGATCGTGGGTTCAGGTCCTGCCGGGATGGGAGCTGCTTTTGAAATTGCCAACGCGTCAAAAAAAAATCTTAAGATACTGATGATCGATCAGGAACAATTCTCCACCGGAGGAATGAGAAACGATTGTAAGATGAATTTTACGTATCCGATTGGATTTCCCGAAGAATATTGGAGCGCTGATCAGGCAAATTCGATGATGGATCAAGTCATCGGATATCTTAGGCCGGACATCTTACCCAAGACGAATATAGATATTTACAGGAAGAGGGCCCGCAGGCTGGGATGTGACCTGCTCGATATCAGGCAAGCACACCTTGGAACCGACGGAGGGTTGTTGCTCATCAAGCGTTTGCTTGCCGAGTTGAACGCGGTTGGCATCCAACTATCACTCGGTGAGACGATGCTTTCAGTCGATGACACACATCAGGTTATCGCCACGGATAAACGGGACATCGGTTATAAAGTGTTGTTGATCGCTCCGGGGCGCAAAGGATTCCATTTTCTCCAGATGATGTTGCAAAGCATGGGAGTGCCTTTCGTGGATAATATCGTTGATATCGGAATCCGAGTGGAAACCCGGATCGAACATTATCCGATCGTAAACGATTATTATGACCCAAAATTTTATTTTCCAGAAAAAGTAAGAACCTTTTGTACAAACAGCGGAGATGCCCATGTCGTTAAAGAACGATATGTGACAGCCAGGGCAGACGTGTGGTATTCGGTCAATGGCCATGCGTATTCAGCGGCAAAGCATGAGTCGAATGGATTAACAAACTTCGCGATACTCAAGACCGTACGTTTCACCGCACCGCTTGCCAGCGGACAAGCTTTTGCCGAAAACCTTGGGTTACAAGCCGCTTTGATGGGAGGTAACAAACCATTGATGCAACGAGTCGGTGATTTCCGATTGGGCTCAAGGAGTAAAGAAAACAGCTTCAATGCCGATTTATTTGATTTCCCTCCGAGTTTGCGTGATTGTTGCCCTGGCGACATTTCATTGGCCATGCCGGCAAAAATCCTCAGGGCTATCTGGAAAGCTATGAAAAACCTCGACACGATCGTTCCCGGAGTGTTGCACCCGTCTACCATCATGTATTATCCGGAGATCAAACTATATGCCAACAAGCCGCAGTATCTTGATGACCATTTCAGGGTGACGAACCATGTTTTTCTTGCAGGTGACGGAGCAGGAACGAGTCGTGGAATCACCGCCGCGTGGGCAAGCGGGATCAGAGCCGCCCGGGGGATGTTGGGACTGTTGGAGTAAGACTTACATCAACGGAGCAAATAATTTGAGTACATTGCGGCCTAACCGCTTATGAACCGGAAGTGATTCTTCATCAGCTTGCGATATCTCGGTGCATACTTGAAGCGTCCGTTCGATATCATCCCTGACTGCTCTTACCACCGTCGAATGATAAAAGGCTACCCCGCATTCGAAGTGAAGATAGAAACTTCTGAAATCCATATTTGTCGTTCCGACGATCGACACCTCGTCATCGGAAACAAACATCTTGGCATGGATGAAGCCCGGAGTATATTCATATACGCGGACACCTGCCAAAAGCAACTGCATGTAATTAGACCGTGATACCGGATGCACATACCACTTATCAGGATAATGGGGAGTGATGATCCTCACATCCACTCCGCTTTGGGCAGCAATTATCAGTGACGTGGCCATTTGGGTGTCGATAATAAGATACGGAGTGGTAATCCATACATAGCGTTTTGCATGGTTTATGATCTGGATATATGCATTTTCAGCAACATTATCCCCATCGAGCGGACTGTCGCCGAAAGGTTGGATATATCCATCCGTAAGAAACTTTTTCTTTGGAATGAATTCAGTCAGGTCCAAGTCTTCGTTTGTCGTGAACATCCATTGCTGTAAGAAAAGCAAGGTCAGGTCCCATACTGCGTCGCCTTTGAGCATCACCGTGGTGTCTTTCCAATGTCCGAAACGAATTTTGCGGTTTATGTATTCGTCCGCGAAATTTATCCCGCCGGTAAACCCGACATCCCCGTCAATCACTATTATCTTGCGGTGATCACGGTAATTCAATCGGGAATTCAGGTGAGGACGAACCCGGTTGAACGCAACGACAATAATTCCCAGCGACCTAATTTTTCTTTCATATCCTGCAGGCAATGTGGGAATACTTCCCATGTCATCGTACATCAATCTGACGACGACTCCTTCATGTACTTTCTTAACCAACAGATCGAGCAAGGTGCCCCACATCTCGCCTTCCTCGATAATGAACGATTCGAGCAAGACGAATCGCTTTGCAAGCTCTATTTCTTTCAATATCTGACGGAATGCCAATTCCCCGAGGGCGAAGAACTCGACTTCGGTGTGGTTCCATACCCTTCCGCTGGAAATAGTGGTGATATAATCCGCTTGTCTAGCCAGATGCGGGCTTACTTGCCTCAGCTGTTCAAGGATTTCAGGCTTTGGATGTGGCAGCGTGGTACGCATTTCTCTTTCATAGTGTTCTTGATACCGGGCCATCTCGCGTGCGAATTTACGTCCGCCGCCTCTTGGTCCGAATATGATATAGAAGGGAACTCCGAACACTGGAGCAGCGAGAACAACAATGATCCAAGGTATTTTATAAGCGGGATGATCATCGCGACTCACGATATAGAACACCACAACAAAACCGAATGCGGTCATTATTGTCAAATAATACCCATTGCCGGCTGAGAAGTTGGCAATTATGAAAATAATGGCTGCAAATTGCAATGCTATCAAAAAAAGGAACAATGGCAGGCGTCCTATCAGGCGCTTTAATAATTTATTCATTATTTATTTACTACCTTTGTTTCAAGTGATCCTCTGTGCCATCCTCATATTCATCTTCATACACTTCTAGCTCATGGAAGGTCTCGGTGTCAATCTCAACCGCAGGATCATCATCCTTATAATAATCCTCTTCATCCAATTCAATGTTGGGTTCCCGATCGTCATCATCGTCCAAATCGGTATTGGGAGTCTCATCCTTATCATCGAACAAATCTTCATCATCGTATTGGTGTGTCTCAAAGTAGGAAATATCGATCGGGGAAGAAATTTCTTCAACAGGTGTGTCTTGAAGCGATTCGATTGATGCCAGCATCTGTTTTACTTGTGCTTCAGAATAAGCGGTAGTATGAAAAAATTGCTTGCTCAGCGCTTCTTTGTACAACTGTCGGGCTTTCTCATACCGCCCCAAGGCCTGTTCGACTTTGGCTGCATGCACATATGCCTCAGGGAATCCTGGCTTGGTCGATTCAAATAATTGCCCATATAATCGGCGTGCTTCGGCATATTTCCCGCGTAGGATGAATAACAGACCGCAATTATCAATCATTCCGGGAGTTTCCTGCATCTTTGAAGCAGCTTCTTTCATTACTGCCTCTGCTTCAGCAAGATCGCCCATCTCAAGAAGGAAACTTCCGAGGTTTACATAAAGATTCTTATCCGCAAGGTTGGCTTTTCGGATTTCTTGGAGCATATCGACAGCTTCCCTTTTCTTATCAAGCACCCACAACGACATCGATCGGGATATGTTAGCACTCGCAATCAAAGTCTGGTTCGGTTTTTGTTTGTGCTGTTCTTTTTCTATCACAGATGCGAGTATTTCATCGCCGATAACCGGATCACCTTTTTGGGTAAACAGATTAGCCAACATTATCGTGTAATTAGGACTTAAACCCGCCTTCCAGCCTTTTTCATATAAGCGCCAAGCTTTATCACTATCGGGTTGTTTTGCATTCATTGCCTTTGAAGCCATCGCAACATACAGGTATCCGCGTTTATAAAACATAAACACTGCAGCCAAACCAACCGCAATGAGGATTCGGACCAACTGTGATACCGGAAGCACGGCGATGACCAAAACAACAGCAATCACAATGGCAAAGGTCTTGTTTTTGGACATCAGGGGAACCTCCAAAGAATGGTAGCCTTATCATGCCATATTTGGAACATCATTGCCATAGTACATCACTCTTGTAGAAGTTATCGGAAGTCGCTACCATGATGACATGGAAAAGTTATTGTTACATTGTTGCTGCGGACCATGTTCGACAGCCTCCGTAGAACAACTTATTTCCTTGGGGTACGAAATCACACTTTTTTTTGGTAATAGCAATATCTTCCCGGCTGAAGAAGCTGACAGGCGTTACGAAGCACTGGAACGGGTAGCTCACCACTTCGGTCTTCCATGTATCCGTACGATGCAACGTCACCAACAGTGGCTGGAGGCGATCAAAGGTTTGGAAGCAGAACCCGAAGGCCACCGGCGTTGTGAAAAATGTTTCGAATGGAATTTGGCAGAAGCAAAAGAAATTGCCACAACACTTGGAATCGATAAGTTCACCACGACACTGACTATCAGTCCACACAAACGATCTGCTACGATTTTCTCGGTAGGGCAATCACAAGAAGGGTTTGTTGCACTTGATTTCAAAAAGAAAGGCGGTTTTTACAGAAGCATCGAGCTTTCCGAAGTGCTCAATCTGTATAGACAATCGTATTGTGGGTGTGAATTTTCGATGAGCCGTCTGTTAAAGAAGCAGCAAGCTGACGGCCATGACACCCATTCCTGACAGTACTCCGTAGATTGCCAAATGATGTTCACCGTATTTTTCTGCCGTGGGAAGCAATTCATCAAACGAAATGTAAATCATGATTCCGGCTGTCGCAGCAAGTACGATGCCTAGCATCAAATCGGTGCGCAACCATGAAAACAACATCAATCCGATGATCGCACCGAGCATCTCCGACAATCCAGACGCTAGTGATATAAGGAAGGCTCTGCGTCTTTTCCCCGTGGCAAAATAAATGGGAACAGCCACGGCGATTCCTTCCGGGATATTATGGATGGCAATGGCGATGGCAATACTGACTCCAAGATGAGTATCAGCCATGAAACTTGTAAACGTAGCCAATCCTTCCGGGATATTATGGATGGCAATGGCGATGGCGGTCATGAATCCCGTGCGCAACAAGCCCTTATGGACATGTGAGTCTCTCGAGTCGATCATGCTTTGCACATCGGGGATTTCGTGGGGGTTGTCAATCGACGGTACGAAACGGTCAATTAGGGCAATGACCAAAATCCCGAAGAAGAAAGAAGCGACATTGAGAACCGACGCAAGGCTGTCACTTAGTATTTGTTGCAGGTAAAAAAATCCTTCAGGAAGAATTTCTACAAATGATAAATAAATCATTACCCCAGCAGAAAAACCGAGGGATACCGCTAAAAAACGTGAGCTGTTACGTTTTTGAAACATGCTGAGAAGACCACCGATCCCGGTAGAAAGACCGGCAATCAACGTCACTAACAGCGCACTTAATACCAATATGGGATCCATGGCCAAACAGTAATCCGTTATCGTATCAGATGTCAATGGATATGTTCGCCATGCCTAACATTTTGTCGTGATACGATTTTCAATCATTCGACGGATTGTCTCGAGAGTCATCGAATCATCGATGAGCTGCTCGGTCATGCAATCAATGCGGTCAACCATTTCATCAAAAGCATAAGCCACCGAATAGCGGGTAAATAGTAACTCGGCACTCTTGCTTAAAACTTTCGATTTCACACATGAGAACCCTAAGAGCACGGTCAATGCCGCGGCTGCCCTCCCCGTTACCCTGTCATGCAGAAAGAGTGTTTTTGTATCTAACGGATGCGTGATGACATATCGTTCCAATTCCAACAAAGGATGCAACCATTTTCCCGTACTTTCAAATAGTATGTGCTGATCATTATCGAGTACCTGCAAGGAAATTCCTTTAGGCAGGCTCCTCTGAATCAACCATGAAGGTAATGTCGTTCTGTTCATGTTCTGAATACGAACCCCCACACGATATTGTTGACTCGTTGGTCATACCCTACGAATCCCGATAGGGTTGTTCCTTTGAGCCCAAGCAACGCAAGTTCGGTAGAGAGTTCAAGACCGACCGAAACCGAAGGCCAGACTTGTCCGACGGAGTTATATAACAAATCGGTATACACACCTACTTTCGAATCCTTCAAGATCATCATCTCTCCAAAGGTGGGTTTGAAACTCTTCGGCTGCCATGAAAATTGCAATCTGGAAGAGATGAGATAATTGGCAGGATTCAAGGCTCCGGCGGGAGATAACGATCCTTGGGTGCTTAACACCGGATCGGTCGTTCGAAATTGATCTGCCATATAGAACGGTACCTCACCCTTTCCGTCCAAAGCAAATCTTCCATTGAACGAACCTTCTATGAACAAATCGTAAGGCAGTGGAAAAAGGGAGCGCATCTTCACGTTGATGAAGGATCTGTCATACGTTCCGGCCATTTGCCAATCAGTTCCCACCGAAATGGCAAATGGATAGCCATGCGTGTTGGTCCACTTAACATTGGTACCCGCTGTCAGCAACATGCCTGATAACGAAAATTTCGATGATAGCTGATTCTCCAAGGAACCGGCCAATGAAATCTCCAACCGCTCTGAGAACATCGCATGTCTCATATCCAGACCGACCCTGCTGTAATAGGAAGGCAACCAAGTACTATCCCAAAAGAAACCAAGATCAACCGTGGCCATCATGAAAGGCAGCAGATGAGCTCGTAATGAAGTCATCATTGCCGGGTAGGCATCCATCGGAACAGTTGATTTCCATCCCATTCCAGCATCGATCGAGAAATCAATCAACTTCCATCGCAAGTCATATGAAAGGCCCAACACATTGTCATCGCGTAAGATCCATGGATCTCCATCGTATTGGTAACTAGTAATCCCCGGGAACAATTGATGGGAGAATCGGGACTGGGTTACTCGTTCGAACAGACTATAGTTATGGATTACCGATTTTTCCCTCGCAGAGAAATCGGCCCTGACTGTTCTCGTTGCCTGGCCTGCCCCGCGTGCATCGAGCCGGGCCAGTTCGTCTTTATGTGCCGCCGCCGAATCGTATCCCTTAACAACGATCTCGCCGATCGCAGAAAAATCCATGAATGAGAATCCTTCGACATCACATCGTATCCACAAGGTATCCGGGTAAGAGAGTAATTCAACCACTCCCTGACGGCGTTTACCGATATCGAACGCGACATTTACTATTGAGACACTATTGCGAAGATTGATTCCGATTCCTTCATAAAACGTGGTCGATACGACTACCGTATGCGAATAATCATAAGCAACTTTAAGCGGGACGAGGTTTGTCATTCCTCCGTCAATCAACAAATGCCCGTTATATTCTACCGGAGAAAAGTATACGGGAAGGACGAACGAGGCTTCCAAAATCGAGATGAAGTCGCCTTCTGCTATGAGAATCTGGCGTTTAGTTGCCAAATCTTCAGAAACGACCATCACCGGAATCGGCAAGTCTTCCAATCTCAAGCCTTCACCCAAGAAATTTTCAACCAGAGCGCTAAATCTTGAGGTATCGAGGAAGCCTCCTCCGAGAGGAAGCGTCAAATCAAACAATTGCCCCATGTTGATACTGCTGCAAACGGTAATGATCTGTTCGGGAGATAACCCTGCCCCATAGAGCAGTGCGACTATCGAACCCATTGAGTTTGAGATGATAAAATCGGGAACGATCCCCTGTTCTTCCAGATATTTCAACACTCCGATGTGCGCGAATGCCCGGGCTGATCCTCCCGATAAGACCAACCCGACCGGTTCCCGTTCCCCATTGGTTCGTTCAAGAATTCTCTGTCGAAAATTGGCATCGCCATAGGTTATCGGAATATTAGCCGCCAACAACTCATTGGAATTGTTCAGTACTGTTTCAGGTGCGATGATTGCACTGGACAATGGAACGCAGATACAGACGAAAATAAGGATGCTTGTTATTAATCCTTTATATTTTGCAACCATCGGACACCTCCATACATATTCATTACTTTATACATGCAATCATAAGTAAAAACAAATTCACATGCAATATTTAATCAAAAATTCCGTTTGTTCCGGTACATCATCGCATCGGCACGCTCAAGGATCATGAATGGATTTGCAACATCCGGGAACGACCCTGATGCATATCCGCTTGAGATTGATAATGGAACAATCCCTTTCAGATTGATTTCTTCAATCCTTTTCTTTAGATCCATGGCAAGTGCAGAAATCTGTGTCGAACTCGCACGTTCCATTATCACTACAAACTCATCTCCTCCGATTCGGTAACACAACGCACCTGTCGGGGCATACACTTCTTTAATCAGGTGGGCAACCTTTCTAAGAGCAGCATCACCGGCTTTATGACCGAAATTGTCGTTGATCTGCTTCAGATGATCCAGATCGAGCATGATACATGTGGTATCGGTAACTCTTTTCAGATCATTGCGCATGTGTTCCAATTCATCTTCAAATGCTGTCCTGTTGGGCAACCCGGTGAGGATATCGGTGAATGCGATCTTCTGGAACATCTCGGCTTTGACTCCTTGACGATATGAATCAAGCAACCGTATCGATGTCCTATAACCTGCCAAAACAGTCAATACTAGCAGAGAAACCATGAAATATTGGCTATTATCATAAGATGGCGTGACATAATATCTCAAGATATCTACGAAGATACCGATAGCCAAAATAGAAAATCCTATGAGCATCCAAGTCGCTTCGGAATGCGACTTATGCTTCACTGCTTTGATAAGCGTATAGAGGATGGTCGTACACATGAGAAAAATAAGCATGTGCGTAGGCAAGAGTGTAAGTATCCCTTGCGATTGAATAAAAATCACGAACAATCCGCTCAGAATATAATTTGCAAGCAACGCAATCGTGACAAGACGGAACATCCAAGGTTTCTGAGGATGAAACACATGCATCACGAACATTCCGAACGGAGCGGCACATAGCATGATGCAACTGATCTTTAACACCATGAGGCTCTGATACGTACCGAAAATCAATTGCGGGATATTCGTTGCCAAAATCGCCCAAATTCCAACCAGAAGGGAAAATACTCCGAAAAATAAAATTCCTTCGGTTTTCAGATTGCGGCTTGCCATTATCAGACTCAATATCACCACGCCCAAGCCCATGATGATTACGAAGATACCCAACAACGCCGTGCCAATATTCTTGATAAGGATATGGGCAAACAAGGTATACCCTTGGCCGATGATTACTTCCGGAAGCATCGGAGCACGTGATCCATGTGAGAAATTTTCAAACCTGATTTCCAATGTCTTGCCATGGCTATCAGGAGGGATAGCCATCAAATGGTACCCCCCGACAGGAATTTTCTGATTATATTGCGGCGGGTATCCGAAAGAGTACGTCTGCAAACCATCGATCAACACCGTTATTTTTTGGGCAATCGTACGGAAAATCAATGAATGAGGATCGGTGTATTCCAAAGGAAGCGATGTGCTATATGTCACCCGATCGGCTGTCTTTAGATCAATCGGTGTTTCGCCCGGTTTCGTGATTCCAGAAACTTGACCGGACTCATACGACCACTGCCTATCGAGTAATGTAAGCGGTTTATCAAGAATAGAACCGCTTCGTCCCGCAGCACCGAGCAATATCATCAGAATCACAACCGAACAAGCGACCAGGATTATCCAAAACGGTCCCAAAGCTTTCAGGCGTTCCATCAAGCGCCTCCATGTACTCGACAATGTAAGGCTGCTTCATAGTTACTGTCAACTCATCACAGGTATGTAATGGAGGATAACACATCCGACAGGATATCGATTGCCCTATCAATTTCTTCACATGTAATTACCAACGGGGGGACGAAACGAATAACATTCGTTCCGGAAGGCGCGACCAACAGGCCATGCTCCATACACTCGCTGATAATAGGCTTGACCGGTATCGACAATTCGATTCCCATCATCAAAGCCACACCCCGGACATCGGTGATGAATGAAAAACGTTCTTTCAATTGCATCAATCGTTTATGCAATTGTGCCGCACCGGTATGCACATGCTGCAAGAACCGTTTGTCCGCCAATTTACTCAGGACCACATTAGCAGCAGTCGCGGATAACAAATTCCCACCGAAAGTTGCCGCGTGATCCCCTGGCTCGAATACTAGTGCGGCTGTTCCGTGGGCTGCGATCGCTCCCATGGGTATGCCGGATCCCAATGCTTTTGCCATTGCGATCACATCCGGTTTCACCTGATAGGCTTGCCATGCGAATGGATAACCGGTACGTCCGAGACCACATTGCACTTCATCGTACACCAATAACATGTCGTGTGTGTCGCAAAGGGTTCTCAGTCCTTTCAGAAATGCTTTGTCAGCCGGTACGATGCCACCTTCTCCTTGCACAGGTTCTACAATAATCGCACAAGTTCGTTCAGTGACAAGCGATGTCACTTTTTCAATATCATTGAACGGCGCATAAGAAAAGCCAGGAAGAATTGGAGCGAAGCCCTTCTGATACTTGGTTTGGCCGGTCGCGGTCATCGACCCGTAGGTCCTCCCGTGGAAAGAATGTTCCATCGTGATGATATCGGTTTTCTTGGGATCTTTGGCACTGCCTGCTTTTCTCACCAATTTGATAGCGGCTTCAATCGCTTCGGTACCACTGTTACAGAAGAACACGCGGTCCATTTCTCCTAGCGAGGCAATTCGACCGGCAGCTTCGACAGCCTGTTCATTCCAATAGAGATTCGAGCAATGGAACAATCCTCTTTCTATCGTTTTCATCAGTGCCGTGTTAAGTTCTTGATTATCATAACCGAGGATATTCACTGCGATACCGGCAACCATATCAACATATGATTTCCCATCGACATCAAATACGGTACTGCCTTTACCGCTATGCAGCACCAAAGGAAACTGGGCATAATTGTTCATAAAGACTTTATTTCCTTGTTCGATCACTCGCATGCTTTTCATTTGTAGACCTCCGTCAGACTGTCATCATCGTTCCGATTCCCTCATTGGTGAATATTTCAAGTAATAGACTGTGGGGAATCCTTCCGTCCAAGATATGTACGTTTTGAACACCTTTTTTAATACCATCGATACAGCACTGTGTTTTGGGAATCATCCCCCCTCTGATAGTGCCGTCGGCAATGAATGCGTGGGCTTCGCCAAGCGAAAGTTGGCGAATGATCGACCCGGGGTCGTTCTTATCGCGAAGGATTCCCTCGACATCGGTTAAAAATACTAATTTCTCGGCATGCAACGCCCCGGCTATCGCACTCGCTGCATAATCCGCATTTATGTTGTATGTGTTGCCTTCGCTGTCCGTTCCGACAGGAGAGACCACAGGAATGAAATCATTGCCCATCAGGGTTTCCAACAGCATGGTGTTCACTTCTTCTATCTCACCTACGAACCCGAGGTCCTTGCCGTCCGATAATAATTTATGGGCGATAAGGGTATCTCCGTCCTTCCCGTTGATACCCACGGCATTGATTCCCTGTGATTGAAGACACTGCACCAATTCTTTTCCGATAGTTCCAGAAAGGACCATCTCGGCTATTCCTGCGGTTTCCGCATCGGTAATCCTGAGACCATCGACGAATGAACTTTTCTTATTGAGCCTATCGAGCATTTCGGTAATCGACGGACCTCCGCCATGCACAACTACCGGACGGAGACCGATTCTCTTAAGCATGGCGATATCTTGGATGACCGATTTTTTCATCGACTCATCGGTCATCGCGCTCCCGCCGTATTTGACCACGATGGTAGTTCCAGCGAACCGCCTGATATACGGGAGTGCTTCGATCAGTACGTTTGCCTTCTCAATCTCTTTTGTCATGATCAGCTCCTGTAATCCCCATTGATACGTACATATTCATACGTAAGGTCACATCCCCACGCTGTTGCTTTACCGATGCCGGTTCCGACAACCGCATGAACGACAATTTCCTTTTCATTGAGTATCTTTTTTGCCACGTCTTCATCAAAAACCAGGGGTAATCCGTGTTTCAACACCGCGATGGTTCCGACGGGACTGCTGTAATCCATTGAGACCGAAGACGGATCCAATTGTGCTTTAGCATATCCCATCGCACACAAAATCCTGCCCCAATTGGCATCGGCTCCAAAAAAAGCCGCTTTGACAAGATTGCTCGAGATTACCGATCGTGCCATCAACCGAGCGTCCTCCACCGAAGCAGCCCCTTCGATTTCGACTTGGATAAACTTTCCCGCACCCTCACCGTCTTTCACGATCAACTTTGCCAATTCGGCATGAACCGCACCAAACGCATCGGCGAAGAGTTTCTCATAGTCAGATCCTGATGTGATCCGAGGGGCACCCGAACACCCATTGGCAAGGACGATTACCGTGTCATTGGTACTGGTATCACCGTCCACGCTGATCATGTTGTAACTTTCTGCAATCGAATCACCCAATAAATCTTGCAACAATCCTTTATCTATCTCGGCATCCGTAGTGATGAACGAAAGCATCGTTGCCATATTCGGATGAATCATCCCCGATCCTTTCGCCATCCCGCCGATTTTTACCGTATGGCCGCCGATGTCCAACTCCACGGCAACTTGCTTGACAAACGTATCGGTAGTGCAAATCGCCCAGGCAGCGTCATATGCGGCTTCATTAGTGGTATCAAGCAATGATGCGCAATTATCGATACCCGATACGATCTTATCCATCGGAAGCAACACTCCGATGACGCCTGTCGAACATACCAGCACTTCAGTATCCTGACAGTTAAGCGCCTTGGCCGTGGTCTCAGCCATCTTGGCAGCATCAAGCATACCCTGCTCACCTGTACAGGCATTTGCGTTTCCACTGTTTATGACAATAGCCTTTACCGGTTCATTCGAAGCAACAATCTGCTGGTCCCATAACACCGGAGCTGCTTTCACCATATTGGTGGTAAAGGCTCCTGCGACCACTGCCTGACTATCGCTGATCACGAGCGCGATGTCTTTTTTCTTTTTCTTGATTCCCGCCGCAAAGCCGGCTGCCTTATATCCCTTAGGGGCGGTAATACCCCCGTCAATCCACTTCATACGGTCCTCCGCCTATTTACATTGGAAATGCGGGAATTGCTTCAAGGCCACAATCTTCTGCAAACCCACATACGATATTCATATTCTGAACCGCTTGGCCAGCAGCTCCCTTGACCAGATTGTCGATAGCACCACAGACAACGATTCGGCTATTTCTCGTATCGAGTACATATCCGATATCACAGAAATTTGAGCCTTTCACCCAACGCGTTTCAGGTAAGACTCCGTTACCAAATAATCGAATGAACCGCTCGTTCCCGTAACTATCCTTGAACGCGGCATCGATTGCCTTTGCATCCGCATGTGGTGCAAGATTGGCATAACACGTTGCCAGAATCCCTCGGTTCATCGGAACAAGGTGGGCAGCGAACGATACCGTTATGTTTTTGCCCGCTACCATGGAAAGTTGTTCTTCAATCTCAGGGATATGTCGGTGGGTGCCAACCCCATACGCTTTTATCGTCTCATTGCATTCACAAAACAACGAATCAAGTTTTTCATTCCTTCCTGCTCCGGAAACCCCTGATTTTGCATCGATGATAATCGAACGCTCATCAATCAGATGTGCCTGTAATAACGGGGCTAACGTCAAAATCGAACACGTTGTGTAGCACCCCGGATTCGCAATGAATGCAGCCCGTGCTATTTCACAGCGATGCAATTCACATAATCCGTACACGGCTTGTTCGAGAATTGCCCGACCGCCATGATCGGTCTTGTACCACTTTTCATAAACATCCGCATCCTTCATTCGAAAATCTGCGCTGAGATCTATTACTTTGCATCGGTCGATAACGGAAGCGGTCAATTCTGTAGTCGCAATCCCATGCGGCAGGGACAAAAACAACACGTCGCTCGACGCTGCCAATTCAGGGATACGGGATGCGGCGCACTGTTCGTCGTAGATGTAACGGAGATTGGGATATTGGCTTGAAAACTGTTTGCCCACATGAGAGTGCGAAGCTGCTGTGATATGTCTCACATAAGGATGCGAAACAAGTATCCTCAACAGTTCAGATCCGGCGTATCCGGTAGCCCCAACAATCGACACATCGACTTTCATCAAGCAATTCTCCTATAAATAATGTATATACATACAAAATAGAGGGTTTGTATACCCCTTTACTGTATATTTATACAAAAATGTCCATTTTTATTGGTATGGCACGGTAGTTTCATATTCATTATGGTGTATCCATGAACAAATACGAGTCCGTTTTGGAATTTCGTGGATAGAAGTAAGTATTGGGGGCTTGTAATTTTTTGTTGCATTTGCAACATTAAATAGTATCTTCATCTGATATGATGTTTCAACGAGAAAGGAGCAACCATCCTCTATGCGAAGAGCAGAGCGACAAACTGATGATGCTTATGCGATGCGATTGTTTGAACAGGTCGAATGGGTTTCGGTGGCGACAACCGGTCCGGACGGACCATACGTGGTTCCGATGACCCCGATTATCGTTGGTCCCACGATATACTTGCATTGTGCGAGCGAAGGCAAACGTCTGGATAACCTGCACCATGATAAGCGCGTGTGTATCGCATGTGTTGGAAGCAGTGTTGTTGATAAACATCAGTTCTCGATGGAATATGAATCGGCCATCGCCTTTGGAAGCATTGAATTCGTGGACTCGAGGGAAGAGAAAAAAATTGTTTTGGATGCTCTTTCACGCAGGTTCACTGATCATTGCGCCAAGGAAACTTCCGAACACATTGAACGGTTGGCGGACAGCACGGTGGTACTCAAGGTCGCGCTCACTTCGATAACAGGAAAAATCAGAAAAAGAAAGGATCATTATACATAATGCTACGTACTATTATTACCATAGACAAAGATAGGTGTGATGGCTGCGCTTTATGCGTCACCGCATGCCATGAAGGAGCCATCGGTCTGGTCGATGGCAAGGCTACGCTGCTGCGTGAAGATTATTGCGATGGCCTGGGCGATTGTCTTCCGGCTTGTCCGACAGGTGCGATCACATTTGAAAAACGGGAGGCCCTCTCATACGACGCCCTAGCGGTTCAAGCCAATATGGAGGCAAAGTCACACTTGTTGTCCTCGATCCGCGAAGCTAAGCTTTCCTGTAGCATTTCAGAAGGAGGATGTCCTTCAGCCCAACCAAAAACACATGATGAGAACACATCGGAAACATCGGCCGGACTACCTGTCCGATCCCAATTACGCCAATTCCCGGTGAAAATCCGACTGGTTCCCGAGAATGCACCGTTCTTTGCCAATGCAAACCTACTTATTGCCGCAGATTGTACCGCGTATGCGTTCGGAGACTTCCATAACAGGTTCATGCGTTCGGCGATCACATTAATCGGATGCCCGAAACTTGATGAAACTGACTACAGCGAGAAACTGGCGAGCATTTTGGCAACGCATACGATTAAGACACTTACCGTAGTTCGAATGGATGTTCCCTGCTGCGGCGGGTTGACCCATGCGGTTCGCAAGGCAATCGAGAACAGTGGCACATCGTTACCGTTGGAGATTGTTACGATCTCATCGGCAGGATCGATTCTCTCAATTGTCAAGGAGTGATTATGAGTACGAACGTATTTGAATTTTCTATGGGTGACGAACTGGCTATGCAGCGTCTGGTAAAAGACGATCGGCTTATGATCAACAGGCTTGTCGTTCCATCCGAAAGTGAAGTGCCGGCACACAAAACCGAATCAAGCGCCTATTTCATCGTGACTGACGGTATGCTTTCATTGGCCTTGAACGGAGAGCCCGAACAAGAGTATCCGACCGGTACGATCGTTTCTATTGCAGCCGGTTCGATGCTTGCGATAGCAAACAGACAAGACAGCGTGATGCGCATGTTTGTGATCAAGACTCACAATGACGGTTGTTAAGACCGCAAAATTATATGAATAGGAGTTTATCAATGTCTCAAATGTTCTGTTTTCAATGTGAACAAACAGCAGGTGGCAAAGCCTGTACCGGAAGTCGTGGGGTCTGTGGAAAGATGGCGGATACTTCGAACCTACTCGATGACATGACCGGAGCACTTATTGCCCTTGCAAAGGTAAGCAAAGGCAAAGAGCGAAAACCTTCTACGGATTTCATCATGTTGGAAGGCCTTTTCACTGCGATCACCAATGTAAATTTTAATAATGAAACAATCGATGCCATCATCAGGCGTATCAACACCGAACAAGAGGCGTACGGCAGTGTCGAACAACCCTATACGATGAGCGACCTCTGGCAGGATCATGAAGACATCCGTTCATTGAAGTCCCTGATACTCCTCGGATTACGTGGCATGGGCGCTTATGCCTATCACGCATGGGTACTTGGATTCAAAGATGAAAAAATCAATGACTTTTTCTTTGAAGCGATGCAAGCGATCGGATCAAACACCAGCCAAGACGAACTGCTTCCCCTTGTGTTGAAAACAGGAGAAGTAAATCTTGATTGCATGCAAATGCTTGACAGGGCAAACACCTTAACATACGGAGATCCGGTTCCTGTGGAGGTTCCGCTTACGATTGAAAAGGGTCCGTTCATCGTGGTCAGCGGCCACGACCTGCTGGATCTGTACAAGTTATTGGAACAGACAGAAGGCAAAGGCATCAACATCTATACCCATGGCGAGATGCTTCCGGCACACGGATATCCCAAACTCAAGGCTTTTAAGCACCTCAAGGGGAATTTTGGCACGGCATGGCAAAATCAGCAGAAGGAGTTTATCGATATAGCCGGACCCGTATTGTTCACGACAAATTGCCTCATGCCCCCAAAAGATAACTACAAAGATCGCATATTCACTACCGAAGTTGTTTCCTTCCCCGGTTTGGTACATATCGGAGAAGAAAAAGATTTCACTCCGGTAATCGAAAAGGCACTGGAACTCGGAGGATTCGAGGAAGATAGGCGATTGACCGGTATCAACGGCGGAACCGTAGTTACCACAGGGTTCGGCAGAAAGACCGTGTTGTCGATCGCGCCTCACATCGTTGATGCTGTAAAACAGGGCAAGATCAATCATTTCTTCCTCGTCGGGGGATGTGACGGAGCGAAACCCGGACGCAACTATTATACTGAATTCGTGGAGAAAGCTCCTCACGATACGGTGATTCTTACCGTTGCCTGCGGGAAGTATCGTTTCAATGACTTGCAGCTCGGAACCATCGAAGGGATTCCTCGCCTGGTCGACATGGGACAGTGCAATGATTCGTACGGAGCCATCCAGGTAGCGGTTGCACTGGCCAAGGCTTTTGACTGCCAGGTCAATGATCTTCCTCTCACTTTGATTCTCTCGTGGTACGAGCAGAAGGCAGTGTGCGTACTCTTGTCTTTGCTCCACCTGGGCATCAAGAATATCCACTTGGGACCTACGCTCCCCGCTTTCGTCTCCCCAGGTGTTTTGAAATTCCTCGTGGACACGTTCGATGTCACCCCGATTTCAACGGTTGAGGAAGACATGAAGAAACTTCTTGCCTAAAAATTGTTCAAGCTCTATCACCGCTGGTCTTACCAGCGGTTTTTGTTGCATAAACTACCCTATTTATGTTGCATTTTTATGAATGCGAGTTGCATAAACATAATTATTGCAACATATATAGCTGCTATTGTTGCATTTTATTGCAAAATACCGTATATAGTGAACATCTAATGCAACAGATGAGATGTTCTTGCATCAGGTACATGAAGCCCTTTTTTACAGAGCCGTCTATTGCCAATCCGTACGATGACTTGAGGTGTAAATCTTCCGGAAGGAGAAACAATTGACCAACCAAACGAACGTATGTGCCAAGCAGGACTATGATTTCACTTCAATGTCTGACAGGCAAGTTGCTGAACTATTAGGCACGATCCACGCCGGCCTTACGGTGGATGAATCTCGCCATTTGCAAACCAACATCCTACGACGTCCCCCTACTCTGGCAGAGCTCATCCTGTTCGGTATCGAAGGATCGGAGCATTGCTCATATAAAAGTAGTCGCCACTATCTCAAACAGTTCGTGACCGAGGGCCCTGATGTCATCATCGGTGCGAAAGAGGATGCTGGAATCATCAGGGTCGCACAGGATGCCGATGGAAATGCCTATGCGGTCGTATTAAGTCATGAATCACACAATCATCCCAGTCAAATCGTACCCTACGAAGGAGCTGCCACCGGTGTTGGAGGTAATGTGCGGGATGTTTGTTGCATGGGGGCTAACGTGGTGGCGCTGGCTGACGACTTACGATTCGGTACGCTAGAGGACCCACATAACGTGTGGTTGATGGATGAGGTTGTTTCTGGGATAGCCGGTTACGCAAATCCCATCGGGGTTCCCAATATCGGTGGCGGTATCCAATTCGATGACAGTTACAATAACAACTGCCTCGTCACCGTCGTTACGTTAGGCCTTATCGCCGAAGATGCGATAATCCACTCGCATGCACCTTCGGGAGCTGAAGGGTATGATGTGATCCTTGTGGGAAAACCAACCGACCAGAGCGGATTCGGTGGAGCCAGTTTTGCTAGTTTCCAACTGGAAGAAACCAAAAAAGAAGCGAATAAAGGAGCGGTTCAAGAGCCGAACGCATTTTTAGGAAGACATCTCATCAAGGCTTCGACAGAACTGTTTGCCCTACTGAAATCAAAACAGCTTCTCGACAAAGTCGCATTCAAGGACTTGGGAGCCGGAGGAATCGCATGCGCAAGCGTAGAACTCGCTGAAAGCGGCGGATACGGAGCGACAATCGACCTGGATCGTGTCCATGTCACCGATAACAGTATTGCCTCACATGTGATTCTATGCGCGGAGACACAAGAACGATACATGTGGGTTTCACATCACGATGTCAGTCAGATCATACTCGATCATTACAATACGACATATGCTCTCGGTGAGGTATCGGCGAAAGCTGAAGCGAGGATCATCGGAACACTTACCCGTGACGGACAGTACAAGGTGTTTTCAAAAGGTCAGCTGATCGTTGATGCCCCCGCATCATGTGTCACCAAAGGATTTTCATACCAACGTCCAATCGCACCCAAAAGTACTAAACCCGTCATTGTTCCGCTCGAATGGGACAATGATGTGAGAAACGAACTGTTATCAATTCTGGCCGATTGCAATATCGCTGATAAAAGTTGCATCTATGATCGTTATGACAAGCAGGTACAAGGGTGTACCGTAGTAGAACCGGGTGAGGCCGATTGTGGGATCATCGCCGCTTTCGACAGTAGCCGTTATCCCGAAGAACTCCGTGCTATCGGCATTACCCTCACCACGGATCAGAATCCTCGGTGGAATGCTATCGATCCGTACCAAGGAGCGGTGAACGCTGTCGCGGAAGCGTATTGCAATACCATCGCCACCGGGGGCACACCGATCGCAATATCGGATTGTCTTTGTTATGGGAATCCTGAAAAGTCGGAACAAATGTATGAATTCGCACAAGGATGCAAGGGTGTTGCCAAGGCTTCTTCAACATTGAATATCCCTGTTATCGCTGGAAATGTTTCATTCTATAACGAATCGGATTCGCAAGCGATAGCACCTAGTCCGATGATAGCCATGATCGGCAAAATCCAAGATCATAAAAAAGCGATTACCATCCGTTTCAAACAAAGCACATCCGTATTGATCATGATCGGCCAGCGAAAAAGGGAATGCGCCGGAAGCATTCATTACCAACTGCACGGTGCGACCGGCGAACATCTTCCGCAACCAGACCTGGAAATGCTTTCCAGGTGTGCTACTGTGATCCGGAAATCCAACGCGATCGGGTCAATTTTCGCTTGTCATGATATTTCTGAAGGAGGCGTCGCTACGACCTTGGCAGAAATGGCCATTGCTTCTGGTCTGGGTTGTGATGTGACGATTCGGTCCGCGCTGGCCATAAACGAAACTCTCTTTGGCGAATCATTCGGGTTTGTTCTAGAAGTACCCCGGCACCACGTATCGGCAATTATGAGGTCATTCGAACAACATGAAGTGGATGCCTATGTTATCGGGACCACGAATGGTGGAGAAAATGTAAACATCAATTCGATTTCATGGTCGATCAACGAATTGGCATCGGCTTGGAAATCAGGATTGCGAAAGTTAATCGGCTGAGGGGAGATGCAAGTATGGATTATACACAAGCAGGCGTCAACATCGATATGGGGAACAATGTTGTTGACCTGATCAAGCCATTGGCGGCTACTACCGCCAATAGGCATTTGCTTAAAGGTATCGGGAGTTTTGCTTCGTTTTTCGACATGACGGAAATCTTGCGAACATATCGGCACCCCGTACTCGTGCAAAGCACCGATGGGGTCGGTACGAAGATCACCGTGTGCAACATGGCCAATGATTATTCAATGATCGGTAAGGATCTTTTCGCGGCGTGTGCCAACGATATCGCCGTACACGGGGCGAAACCGCTTACATTTCTCGATTATATTGCAAACGATACGCTTGAAGTCGATGTAGTTATTCATATTATACGAGGCTTGTGCGAGGCGTGCAAAGAGGATAACGTCTGTCTTGTTGGTGGGGAAACCGCTGAAATGCCTGGTACATACGCACCGTTAGAGCATGATCTGGTCGGGTTTGTCACAGGCGTGGTCGAGAAGGACAATATCATCAACGGCGAGAATGTCACACCGGGTGATGTGGTGATGGCGGTCGGCTCGACAGGATTGCACACCAACGGATATTCGCTTGCCAGAAAGGTATTGTTCGAGATGGCCAATCTTGATCTGGATGATCATACGATTATTGAAGGTACAAGCCTTAAGCAAGCGTTGCTCGCTCCTCACCCTTCGTATGTTGGTGGAATCCAACAATTGCTATCGGCAGGATTACCTATCAAAAGCATGGCCCACATAACCGGCGGCGGATTATTGGAGAACATTCCCAGGGTATTGCCAAAAGGCGTACGGGCACACTTGTACCCTGAACGGTGGCAAAGGCAAGCCATCTTCGATCTCATCGCCCGGCTTGGCGATGTGTCGAACGAACAGATGTACCGAACATTCAATATGGGACTGGGTTTGATCATCGTAGTGGACAATGCAGATAAAAACGAAGTGTTCGATGCCATGCATAAGGCCTTCCGGCAACCTGTGTATATCGTAGGACATATCGAACAAGGTGAAGGCCAGACAATAATCAAGGGTATCAAGGCAACTCCATGAAGCGTACACCAAAGATAGCAGTGATCGAATTCCCCGGAACAAACTGTGAGCAAGAAAGTGCGACGGCGATCAAGAGAAACGGCGCAATCCCATATTTTTTCAGATGGAATGACCGGGCGAGCATGCTCGAACAGTGCGATGGCATCGTGATTCCCGGAGGATTCTCCTATGAAGACCGAAGCCGTTCCGGTATTATCGCAGCGATGGATCCGCTGATGGACACATTAAAGAGAGAAGCAGAAAAAGGCAAACCGATATTAGGGATATGCAACGGTGCCCAGATATTGATCGAATCGGGTCTGGTCCCCGGATTCAAAGAATACCCGCTCGGTGCGGCATTGGCTCCGAATGTTCAGAAGATTGACGATCACATCATCGGTACCGGATTTTACAACGCATGGGTATATGTGACAAACGGTAATGAATCTATGACCGACGCACCGTTCACCGCATCATTTTCTGGACAAACCGTCATGAGAATACCCGCAGCCCATGCCGAAGGGAGATTCACCATACCCCCGCAATTACTTACTTTGTATAGAGAGAAAAAGATGATTCCGTTCAGGTATTGTGATCAACAAGGAAATGTGGCGACAGGGTTTCCCGAAAACCCGAACGGATCGGTTGACAGTATCGCAGCTCTCACAAATATCGATCAGCACGTGATGGCCATCATGCCCCATCCCGAAAGAACAGTTGCAGGTGATCCGATATTTTTATCCATGATCCGATATATCGAAAAAGGAATCACGGTAAAAATCCCAAGCATCGATCGACCAGCCATACAACAAAATGTCGAACAGACGGTACTGCCGGCCGGGTTAAGAAAAGAACTCACGGTTGCCTCAATCGTCACCGATAACACGGCCGTATCGGTTGAAAGAGAATTACGTAGAAGGAATATTCCGATACATGTGAAACGAATGGTCCATTGGACATTGGTGGCAAACGAACAATCTAACGAGACGGCCTTTGAAACAGCATATGAGAGAGCGTGTTCAAGTGGAATTCTTTTCAATCCTAACAAAGAATATCCGATAGAACCGATAATCGAACCTGGCGGGCATGCTTTTGTGGTAAAAGCAAATCTTACTGAAGATTCCAAGGGAGAACGGGCACTGAGAGTGTTACATGAGATTTTTAAAATAGATGCGTTTTCGATGGTAGAACATGCGATCTTATGGATACTCCAACCCGATTGCACACATACGGCCAACTCAGAAGTCCTTATCGAGCAAGCTGTTTCGACACATATTTTCAACAACCCATTCAGCCAGAGGAGAATCGAGTATGTCTGAACATAAAACGTCCTATAGGGAAGCGGTGCGGGCACACTTGCACAGTACCTTGGAGTTTTCAGATCTACCCTACCTTGGAAAGAAATCTGGAAAAGTACGGGACAGTTATCAACTGGATAACGACCGACTTTTATTCGTTGTTACCGATCGGCTGAGTGCGTTCGACCGGGTACTCACCACCGTTCCGTTCAAAGGGCAGGTATTGAACCTGACCAGCGCATGGTGGTTTTCTATCACAAGCCACATCATAGCAAACCACCTGTTGGCTGTTGTTGACCCTTGTGCTTCGATTGTGAGTAAGTGCACTCCATTTCCGGTCGAATTTGTCGTACGGGATTATATGACAGGATCCACTTCGACTTCGCTTTGGACACATTACAAAGCGGGAGAACGAATTTATTGTGGCAACGTGCTTCCTGATGGGTTGAAGAAAAACGACAAGCTAGAACACCCGATTGTCACGCCCACTACCAAAGATGCCGTGCATGACAGACCGATTACTCCCGAAGATATCGTTAAAGAAGGTTTGATGAGCGAATCCCAGTGGGAGTATGCGAAGAACGCCGCATTGGAATTATTTGCTTATGGGCGCAATGAGGCTAAAAAACGCAATCTTATCCTTGTCGACACGAAATATGAGATGGGTATCGGCAATGACGGAACCATCATGCTCATCGACGAAGTCCATACTCCCGATTCGAGTAGATTCTGGCAAGCCGATTCATATGAACAACGTCATGCTGAAGGATTGGAACCGGAGAGTTTCGACAAAGAATTCATCCGGTTGTGGTTCAATCGAGTGTGCGACCCATATCAGGACGAAGTACTTCCGAAAGCACCGGATCATCTGGTGGTTGAGTTAGCCCTGAGATACATAGAAGCATATGAGCGAATCACGGGAAAGGAGTTTCAATTCCCCGACAAGCAAATGCTCTCGATATCGAATCATGACCGGTTGCGAGCGAATCTCGCAAAGGTGGGATTATGAAAACTGTAGTGATCATCATGGGTTCGGTTGTCGACGGACCGCATGTGGAAAAAATCATTGCCAAGCTGGACTCATCGGCCGTACGGGTAGAGAATTATGTAGCATCCGCCCATAAGCAACCGATGGACGTGTTAAAAATCATCGATGATTACAAAGATCACCAATCGGTGGTATTCATCACCGTCGCGGGTCGATCGAATGCTCTTTCAGGATTTGTCGCAGCCAATACGACATTTCCCGTGATAGCCTGTCCTCCGTTTTCCGATACTATCGATATGTTGGTGAATATCCACTCCACATTGCAAATGCCGAGTGAAGTGCCGGTCCTGACTGTACTTGACCCTCGTAACGCAGCATTGGCCGCACTGAGGATTCTGGCTCTTGCCAGACAATAGGTATCGAAAATATGTGCGGGATTGTTGGAATCATCAGCCAGGAACAGGTCGTAGCCCAGATTTATGACAGTTTGATACAACTGCAACATCGCGGTCAGGATGCGGCGGGCATTGTTACATGCAACGAACGTTTGCACTTTAAAATGGGAATGGGGTTGGTTCGGGACATATTCCAAGACCGCCATATCCAGCGTTTACGGGGAACCATGGGAATCGGCCATAATCGTTATCCGACTAGCGGATCTAAGTTTGCCACTGATGAGGTACAACCCTTTTGGACGAGCGTTCCCAAAGGAATTGCATTCGCCCATAACGGAAATATTGTCAATGCAGATGAATTGCGACATGAAGTGACGGTACACTTCAACCGATATCTCAACACTAATAGCGATTCTGAGGTATTACTGAATTTCTTTGCTGCAATCCTACAGAAAAAAATGACAGCGATGCATTATGACGAATCGATTCATGAAGAATTCTTTGAGATGTTGGTGCAAACATTTTCCGAATTCATGTTAAAAACACACGGTTCTTATTCAGTGGTGGGATTGATCAAGGATCACGGATTGATCGCATTTCGCGATCCTTTCGGAATTCGACCGCTGGTGATCGGTAAGCGTACCGATGCACATCAAAAAGATGAGTACATCGTTGCTTCCGAGGATACCATGTTTCATATGCTTGATTTTACGCCTATCGGTGATATTGAGCGGGGGGAGATAGTATTGATCGCTCCCGACGGAAGCATTCAACGAAGAGTGGTTTCCCAGCACCAATTCAGTCCATGCGTGTTCGAATATGTTTATTTTTCCCGTCCGGATGCTATCATCAATGACGTCAGCGTGTATCGTTCACGTCTTAGGATGGGAGAGAATCTCGGTAAATACTGGAAAGAACGATATGGTTCCTTACGTCCCGATGTAATTATTCCCGCTCCATCGACCTCAAACACGATGGCACTTGCGATGGCCAAGGAATTGGATATCCCCTATTCCGAAGGTCTTTATAAAAACCCGTTCATCGGAAGAACCTTCATCATGCCAGACCAAGCATTACGGCGTCAATCGGTCAGATACAAACTCACGCCACAACGTCTTGAAATTAAGAACAAGGTGGTGATGATCGTCGATGATAGTATCGTTCGGGGAACGACGAGCAGGGAAATCATCTCAATGGTACGCAGTTACGGTGCCAAACAAGTATGGTTTGCAAGTGCTTGTCCGCCAGTGATGCAACCCTGTTTCTATGGAGTTGACATCCCCACGAGTGAAGAATTGATTGCCTCTCGATTGAGTCTCGAAGCAATGCGCGAATATCTCGGTGCCGATATCCTTTTATATCAAAAAATCGAAGACCTTCTGGAAGCTGTGATGCGTAAAGGCAATCACCATATCGATACTTGCTGCCACGCCTGTCTTGGCGGTCCTTATGTTGCGGGGTGCCGATGAATATTCTGATAATCGGTTCGGGAGCCCGTGAACATGCTCTTGCCCATGCCATTTCGACGTCCCCATCGTTCGTTAAGCCGATTAGTCGTCTTAATTGTATCGGGCCGACATTGAACCCCGGAATCAGAGACATCTGCATGAAAAGTGATGGAACATACAAGATAGGTGCCATTACTGACAACAATGCAATATGCTCATCTGCGTTAAATTCTCACATTGATCTGGCTGTCATAGGACCAGAGGCGGCCTTGGAAGCCGGAATTGCCGATTCCCTACGCCAAGTCGGGATTGCAGTATTCGGACCTGATCGGGATCTTGCGCGTATCGAGACAAGCAAATCATTTGCCCGAACCTTTTTCTCACGCTTCGCGAATCAATACTGTCCGAAATTTATCGTAGCGTCACAGTATCATGAAGCAGAAAAAGCCGTCATATCGATGCAACCGCGATGTGTTATCAAAGTGGATGGTCTGGCCGGGGGCAAGGGCGTGCTTGTGGCAAACGAACATCTGAATAGCCTTGCCGAGACATTACAATGGTGTCAGACCTTGTTCCAGCAAAACAGTGTTCCGGTAGTCATCGAAGAAAAGCTGTATGGGCAGGAATTTTCTCTGATGACCGTCACTGACGGCGTCTTTTGTGTTCATCTTCATGCAGTCCAGGACCACAAGAGGGCTTATGATGGGGAAAACGGCCCGAATACCGGAGGAATGGGAAGTTACACCGGTGAGAACGGAAGACTGCCATTCCTTAACCAACAGGATATCGATCAAGCGAAGAAATTGAATGAGCAGACAATCTACGAGCTGCACAATTATTTTGGAAAGCCGTACAGAGGGGTCCTGTATGGCGGATTCATGATTGTCTCCGATGGAATCAGACTGGTTGAATACAATGCCCGCTTCGGGGATCCGGAAGTGATGAACCTGATGGCTATCTGTGAATCAGATGTGCTGGAAATGCTTTACGGGGCAGCAACCGGAACCTTATCGGATGTAAACGTAACGTTATCGTCAAAACCTTCGGTGTGCTTGTATGCGGTTCCGGATGGGTATCCGAACAAATCTGAAAAGGGCCATGTCATCAGCATGGGAACACTCGACAGCCGCGTTGATTGTTTTTACGGCTCTGTCGATATCGATGCGGACAAGCGTCTCTGTACTGCCGGATCGCGAACTCTAGCCATGGTGGCCACTGCAGAAACGTTGGAACATGCGAGGAGTTTGGTACTAGACAATATTGCAAAAGTACGTGGCCCTCTGCGGTACCGAACCGACATTGCTTCGAAGGAAGCCCTCGGGTCCCGGATTGAACAAATGAAACAGTTACGCAGACCGTTGAGAGTCGGGGTGATGGGATCTACCCGGGGTACCGATTTGCGTTATGTATTGGAAATGATTGAAGCTGGCCGGTTGCATGCATCAATCGAATTAGTTTTTTCTGATCGGGAAAACGCCGGGATTATCGAACTTGCCAAAACCCATGGCATACCGACGGCGATTGGAGTGCGACATGGGAAAAATCTCCGCTATGAACGTGAGCGTATCGCCACGGCCGCATTTGAAAACGCAAACGTTGACCTGATTATCCTCATCGGGTACATGCGGATCATTTCGGAACAGATGTGTACTCGGTGGAAAGGACGTCTGTTCAATATTCATCCTTCACTACTGCCTGATTTTGCTGGGGCGATGGATACTGATGTTCATGCGATGGCTATACGGAGGATGAAAAATACGGGCATCTCTATTACTGGATGTACCGTGCATATGGTTGAGCCTGTTGTTGATCATGGTGCCATTGTCATCCAAAAGATGTGTCACATAGATGAACATGATACCGTCGAATCATTAAAAAGCAAAGTACAAGCATTGGAAGGAGAAGCCTTGGTCGATACGATCCGGATGTTTGCCCTTTCCGGCGGAAAAGACATGGTGTTCAATTCGGCACAACCGATTCCTATTGAAAGAGCTTGACGCAGTTTTTACCTTCGTCTTTTGCTTTGTACAGTGCCGTATCGGCATGCGTTATCAATTTTTCCAAGAATTGGCCGGGAATCACCTCAAAAATCTGGCTTGATGTGGAAATTCCAGCACTGATCGAGACATTGAAAGTGGTGTTTCGAGAATAGAATACCATCGATCCAATTTGATCATGCAACATATTGGCAACCTTCAGTGCATTTTGAGAACTCGCGCCGTGCAGGATGATGACGAATTCATCTCCTCCGATGCGTCCGATGATATCCTGTGCTTTGGTTACCCTTAGACAATTTTTAGCTATCGAGACCAATACTCTGTCGCCACTTGCGTGCCCGTAACTATCATTTATGGTCTTGAAGTTATCGATATCAAACATGATCGCTGCGATTTGTTGTCCACTTCCCAGTACAAGATCTTCGATCAAGATTTCAGTTTGTTCAAACAGTGCCCGGCGATTGTATAATCCGGTCAGAGGATCACGCAATGCCAATTCGCTCACCTGCCGATACAGATCCTCGCGTTCCGTTACATCATGCAGTGTAATTATCGTCGCTTCCACCTTCTCAGCAGTTTTGGTAAGTTTTTGTATATCAACATCAAAGATGTGTCTATTGAGCGTAATCGGTATTTCTGATTTTTCAGCATCCGTATATCCTGAAACAAGATTATCCAAGTGGACTAACCCCACTTGAGACAGCGTGTTCCCAATCGGTGATGTTGATACGGTAATCAGTGACGAAGCTTTTTTATTAAAATCAACCAATCGGTTCTTATCATCCAGGACAAAGACAGCATCACCCATCTGCTCAACAATGATTTCGCGGGCAATCGGAACAAGATCGAGGAATCGATAACGGAAAAGAGCCCATCCGTACATCACTCCGGTGATACTTAGCGATGCTGTCGAGAAGTTAAGGTGTTGAATCGGGCTTATTCCAAATAAATATAAGCTATTGATGGTCAATGGGATCGCAGCCCCAAGAGCGATCAAACTGATTTGCTTCTTATATACTTGCTGACTCCTGCCGAGGTTTCTGGCAATCATGATTATCGATGAAATAATCATTGCGACCATATACGGACTGAATATGAAATTAAACCATACCCCGTAATCATAATCGACGGTCACCAAGGAGGAGTTTTGCCTTACCATTTTTGGAAATCCCCAGAACATATTTGGATTCGGTACGAGCCAGACCATTACCAACGTGACAACCGGTATGATCACCAACAGTAACGAGATCCATGATCGAATTTTCTTCTTGGTCAACAGCATGGCGAATCGAAACCATACAAATGGAATCATCGAAATCCCTATGAATTGGATTTTTGAAAACAATAATTTTTTGTTGAAATCGATAGAAGCAAGTTCAAAGATAAAAAAAAGGTTCCAAAGTAAAGCACACCCCATCAACACGGTAAAACATCTGACCAAAGGAATTCTAATTTGCCTTGCATTTATCAAGATCAGGCTTAGAATCACAAAAGCTGAGGCCATGAAAATCCATAAACCGCTCACATATGCCAAGAATACCTCCCCGAAGGATTGGTCCATTGTGCAGTTACGATGAGGTGTTGTCAAGAAAGCGATACTATCAAATCATACTAAACGATAAAAGAAGGATCCGTGTGGATGATGGTGCCATCTATCATTGTCATCAGACACTTGCTTTGCAAATGCTCTATCGGATTCAAATCGAACACGACCAAATCAGCATCCAGACCTTCTCTGATCGACCCCACTTTCTGATCCAAACCTAAAATCTTTGCCGCGTTGCATGTGATGGCCTTCAACCCTTCAATCATCGGCAAGCCGAGTTTCACACACTCCCCTGCTGCCCGTACGATTTCAATGGTATGCGTCGAAGGTAAATCTGACATGATGGCAAACAATACATTATGGTCATGAAGTATCTTTGCCGCGGCTGCGCTTTGATGTTTCACTTCGCTTTTATGGGGAAATCCCATGAGAGGTCCGATAATCACGCCTTTTGCGTATCCTAGTTGATCGGGAATAAGATGACCTTCAGAACAATGGTCTAAAGTGATGTCCACATTAAATTCCTTAGCTATCCGAAGAGCTGTAAGGATATCGTCAGCTCTATGAGCGTGCGCTTTCAGCGGAATCTCTTTCTTGATTACCTTTGCCAAAGCTTCAAGGCCTAAATCGATCGGATGGTGTTTCCCTTGTGCGGCTTGTTCTTCCTTTTGCCCGATATATTCCTTTGCCTTGAGCAACCAGCTTCTGATGATAGCGGCGGTGGCCATCCTCGTCACAGGTGCTAATTTCCGATCTCCAAAACTTGTCTTCGGATTTTCACCAAATGCAATTTTCATCGCCAACGGGTCTTTGACAATCATCTCATCAAATGTCTTGGCGTATGTTTTCATTGCGACGAACGTACCGGCAATAGGGTTGCTGCTTCCTTGTCCTGTCGCAACAGTGGTAACTCCATGGGTATAGCTGTGGACAAATTCAGCATCAAACGGATTGATACCGTCAATAGCTCGCAATTCTGGGGTAGCCGGTGATGAAATTTCATTGCCGTCAACACCCAATGCTCCGATGGCAGTCTCGAATATCCCGATATGACAATGGGCATCGATCAAGCCTGGCAAGACAATATATCCTGAGGCATCAATTTCACGAGCGTCAGAACAATCTATGTGCGATCTCAATGCTTTTATCTTACCGTCTTCGACAAGAATATCCAAAGCTTTTGGCTGATCTTCCCCGTCCATTGTATATACCGTAGCATGCTTGATTACTATCTTGGGCATGTCATGATTCTCCATCTATCGTAGTGATTTGAATGTTTCGGCGGCAAACGCCACTATACTATCAATGGTAGTCCGCTCGAAAGGACTGTGCAACCCTGATTCCGTCACAAGCTCAGTAAAAGGAAGTTTCCCGCTTGCATTGATGAATTCTATGTAAGACGCGAATGTTTTCTCATGATCATTTTGATACGCTTGACAGAATTGCAGCGCGACCGTCTGTGCCAATGCATAATCAATATAGTAGAACGGCCACTTCATCACATGGATCTGGCGTTGCCAGGTCCGGCCTTCAGCCGAAAATGTGTGTTCGCCATGATGCCGCCACGGTAAAAATCGCTGTTCTAGTGTTTTCCAGACTTCCAATCGATCCTCAATGTTCAATGAAGGATCATCGTATACGATTGTCTGAAATTCATTGATCGCTACACCATAGGGAATAAATGAAATCGCTTGTTTCAGGTGATCGGATATATATGACTCGATGTCATTTCTTTCAATGATATGTTCGAGATAATCCCATATGAAGAATTCCATACTCATTGAATGTACTTCCGAAACATCTGATGAACTTTCCCATGCATGTACGAGCGGTTCTCCACGATGAAGGAATGAATTCAATCCATGACCACATTCATGGGCAAAGGTTCTCACCGCACCAGAAGTCGCATTATATGTCTGAAAGATATAGGGCATTCCAAATAGTGGCAGATAATTCGAATACCCACCCTGTACCTTCCCTTGCCGCAGGTCCAAATCATATGATTTGCGCGAAAGCAGTTCGTTGAAGAACACACTGGTCTCACATGATAGCTGTGAGAATATTTTGGAAAATGCTTTGAGATAATCTTCTTTGACCGATACATGCTTATTATCCGGATCATAGCGTTCATCGAATGACAGGAGAAACGGAAGATTCATTCGTTTCGCTTGATCCGAGTATAATGAATTCACAAAAGGAACCAATACCTTCTCTACCGAATCAGTGAACTCATTCAGCTCCTTCCTACCGTAATCTGTCCGCCCATGCTTGGCCAGACAGTAATCGGTATAATTCACAAAACCGGTGGAATGTGCGATTTCGTTTCGGATTTTAAGCATTTCATCAAAAAGCGTATCAAACTGATTGCCTGCTTGCTTATATGCGTGCTCAATCAATTCATAGTACTTAAGCCTGACCTCGCGTTCGGGAGAGTCCCCATTTCTAATCGCTTCAGGTATGCTAAGGCAATCGTTTCCATCCGGAACAGTCAGCCTTGATACGATATTCGAATATTCTTGTGAAAGCTCATTTTCTTTCTGCATTAAAGGCAATGCCTGTTCGCTGATAGTCATGTTTGCAAGCTTTGCCCTGAGGATAGGTTCTTTACCGAACAATACGCTGAATTGCTCAAGAAACGGGCTGCCCAACAGTGCTTGATCTCGCAGTTTATTCAGATGCGAAGCTTCAGGTTTTACCTTGCCAAAGAATTGTTCCTCTTTCTGATAGAATTCATCATAACTGTTCGCCGTGTTACCAGCTTCAGAAATACAACTGTACTGCATGAACAGACGATCGAGGAAGTCCAATTCGATCAGATAATAATTGGCTTGAGCGAAAGTATTGGCTTTTGAAAATTTTTCAATAAGCTGCCTATACCGTGAAGCCACATCATGAAAGTCAAGCCTGGTATAGGCAAACTGAGAAAACTGTAGCATCAGAATGCCTCCAACAGAATGTCGGTCAGCTCCTTCTTCGTTCCAAATGGCAACACCCCCAACAAAAAGTGGTTGACCATAAGGTGCCTTTCTTCTTCAGTAACTCCCAAATCTGACAGTTTTGCATAAATGCCTATGGTTTTAAGAAAGTCTTCTATTAAACCGGGCAATTGCCGGGCAGCGTCCTCATCTGTAACTTGCGCGAGATCTGTAGAAAAAATCCTTGCTATTTCAGCACATTTTCGGACGGTTTTTCTCACTTGGAACTTTACATATCCGGGATACAGACATGCCAAACATTGTCCATGTGGAATCGAAGGTTTCACTCCGCCAATGATCTCACTTAATGGATGGGGAATAGTTGCGGCAGCGTTCGCCAATGATATTCCTGCGAACATTTCTGCCACACTCATTTTTTCCCTGAGCTCCAGATCGGAAGGATTGTCCATTAATTTGGGTAATGCTTCAACTATATTTCGCATCGCTTGCAAACCAAGCGTTTTTGTGTAGATATTGGCTTCTTTACGCATATAACTCTCAAAGGCATGGCTGAACGCATCAAAACCGGTGATCGCGGTGAGTTTTTTAGGCAAGGTTGTTGTAAGTTCTACATCGATGATCGCTTCTTTTGGGAAAACCTTATCATGGAAAATGCACACCTTTTCTTTTGTGGTTACATCAGAGATAATCATCGCTTGCGTCAGTTCGCTGCCCGTGCCGCTCGTCGTGGGAACAGCAATCACTGGCAACACCGGATTCGAAACACTCTCATATTCAGCGAATGGACTGGTATATGTTTGATACACCGCCTCCCAATCGATTGAATTCGGCTGATAGAACAATGCTATTGATTTTGCCGTGTCTATCGAACTGCCACCGCCGAGGGCAACGATAACCTGGATGTCATTCACTTTAACGATCCGGATGGCTTTTTCGATGGACTGAACTGTCGGATTCGGGACAACTTCATCAAAATGGAATACTTCGATACCACTTTCATTCAGGATCTTCTTGGTTCGATCGTATAACGGACGGAGAACCACTTCTTCATTGCTCGTTGTAACCAACATGCAATTCTTTCCATATTTTTGGACTATGTGGCCGAGATTATTGAGTTTCGAAGCACCGAAATGAATTTTTGTAGGATTAAAGAATACGAATTGCTCCATTACACGCCCCCCTCCCTAATAAAACTGCCTCTGAGACAAATATTTTTGATTTTTCCCATCGAACGGATATCTAGCAACGGCGATCCATCTACTGCCAGAAAGGTAGCTTGCTTACCGACGGCAAGGACTCCAAGATTGTCCAACTGTAACAACTCCGCTCCATTCTTGGTGGCGATTTTCAATGCATCGAGAGGTTTGATTCCTGCTTCGACTAACAAGACCAGTTCATTATAGGCCAATTCGTAGGGATTGAACGGACAGCCAGCGTCAGTACCCATTGCAATATTGACGTTTTGGTCAAAACAATCCCGCACCACTTTGAAATGCCGTTGGATGATGGCATTTGATTTTTTATGATCGGGGTTATCTGGTTCAAGACGTAAGCCTTCTTTAGTCGCCCAATAGGGAGCTGATAAAGTCGGAACCAAATATGTGCCCTTTTCTTTCATCAACTCGATGAGATCGTCTTCCATGAACACCCCGTGTTCAATCGAATCTACACCCTGCTCAACACAATGTTTGATCGCGGTATACCCGTGACAGTGGGCAGACACCCTGCGGCCTCTCATATGGGCTTCATCAACCGCAGCTTTGATTTCCTCAGGTTTCAACTCGGGAGGTCCCGGTTCGGTTCCCGGAGAATTCACACCGCCGCTGACCATGAGCTTGACTATTTTCGCTCCGTCCTTGATTACCTGGCGAGTACCTTTGACAAATTCGTTCGGACCGTCACATTCGATCGATATTTCATGACCATGCCCTCCCGTTGCACAAAGAGATTTCCCACATGTAAGTACCATTGGCACATCCGTGATTACTTTGTCATCTATTGCTTTTTGGATACCGACAGCCACACCGCCGATTGATCCCAGATCCCTGCATGCAACCACTCCAGCGGATAACAATCCCTTGAGATTCTGGATTGCCCTTACCGTGATATGGGCCGCATCTGCCATGGTCTCGGGCTCCTGTTCTCCGGAAGTCGAAGAAATATGCACATGGCAATCTATCAGGCCAGGCATAACGAAATAGTGTGTCAGATCTATTATCTCATCACATTCATGCGGATGTTCCTCAACTTTTCCCATCCAGACGATAACGCCATCCTTTTCCTCGAATGCAATGTCATTTAGTATATCATTGCCATCAAACATTTCTTTTGTAACAAATAATCGCATAGCATTTCCTTTATCATAAATATTCGTTTAACTTCTTTGCTTCTTCAGGTATGAACCTTCCCTGTTCCATGATAGAAATCACAGTCTGATCAGCGGTTATCCCGCGTATGAATCCAATCTGTCCGAACGGTATGGTGATATCTGTGTGGAAGTTGAAATAACAGTCGTTATTTTTCGAGTAATCACATGTAATCTCATTGTAGCGGGCAATCATTTCCTTACCTGTGTATAAGTCATATACTGGGCTGGCTTCACCGCGAGCGAAACAAGGGTCTCCGATTGCTATATGAGGTCCCATCTTCTCAACCAAAAGGATTGGAAGCTGCTCAACCAAGTCGTACATATTGGCAATCTTGTAAGCCAAGGTATTCGTCCCAATCGAGAATTCTCCCATACTCACCTGTTCGGTCTGACGAAGCAGATTGTCAAATACATACTGCTCATCTTTGCTTTGATCGCCAAATACCGAACAAGTATAGGAAACTACCCGACCGTCTTCGAATTTCAACATAAGATCTTTGTAAGGTATAGTATTCAGATAGATATATTTTATATGGAGTGTCCCTTGTGTTCCTTCAAGCACTGGGGTCGTGAATAATTCCCCGTGGGGGATATTCAAATCCCCTCCGCAATTCAAGAATTTTGTCTCCTTTTCAGGATTCGCAAGCAACGGCAGATGAATTTTCAAGTCGGTTCCATTACCGTCTTGTCCCTTTATATGGACATAGTCACACATATCAAGAAGGTCAATCAATGATTTTTGGATCAATTCGTATGGTTCCGATTCTTGCGTGTTCAAGATACAGAAATCGTCGAATATCTCTTTGAATCGTTCCCCGATGTTCATATCTGGAAATACTACCGAACAGAACGACAGCGTATCCGGCGGTAGCAGACTCGCCTCTTTTGTCCGCCTTTTAGACAATAACTCCATATAGAGTTTCTTTGTCTTACTTGTCGGCTTGTATGCGTATTCAGAAGGAAAAACAGCTTGTATCTTGCTTCCGAACTGACCTATTTTCACCAGTCCGCAGGTAGAAGTAATATCTATGGCATATGCATCTTGAGCTACGATGAAACTTTCTAATTCATGTTCATAGCACCGGCTGTCATAGTGCATCGCATCCTGAAAGGTGTGATCAGCAATGTGTTGGGCGTTGACTGTTCCCCTGTTCGGTTGAAGGATGATGACTTGAAACCCTTTCGCTTCAAATTGCTTCACTACCTTTTGAACAAGTGCTTCTTGCCCGATCGTATACACCAACCGAACATACTTACGTCCTGCAATTTTCCTAGATTGACTGATAAATCCATGTAAGAATGCATGTACGATATGGCGGGCCAATCGATCGACAACCGAAGCCTCCAGATTAAACCAGAAAATAGCCATGTCTTTGTCCATTTGGCTTATATAGGTACCGTAATGGACCATCCACGTCAGGTCATCCTTATTCGCGCTGGCGAGAATCGCATTGAATATATTATCTGGGGTAGATTTCTCTTTTTCCTTGTTGAATTCAAGTTCTTGTACAAGATCCAAGAAAATTTGATCAAGTGCGTGTTGTAATTCATCTCTATTATTATTCTTGAAATAATGTTGTAGTGCCAATATCACCGAAGTTTTATCCCAGATGAACAAAGGACGTTTTAAAATTGCGCTGGACAGCGAAGTAAGTAGCATGTCGTAGGTAAGGCTTATCAAATCACAATCATTGAATCCCAATGAATTCAAGTATTCCGGATTGGAGAATGAATGATCATAATCTATGACACCCTCTGAAAAGAGCTCTGAATTATAAGAAAATGTCATGTAGGCTTCATGATTTTGCCGTATTGCTTGGGATATGTTCATAATCTGTGAACAGTCATGTAAGAATTTCTGTTGATTCGTGGACAGTGATGAACTTTCATCCATACAATGCATCTGGACCTCACATTGATCGATACTCATAAATTACAAGCTGCGATTATTCAGGCTCGCAGCTTTCCTCAAACTTTTTCGTGAACGATATGGGCAATCGGATTGCTGGCCGATTGCCCAAAACAGAATTGTTTATTTTACTTGGATATACTTATAGTCAAACTGTACTGACAATGGATACATTTTGAATCCTGAGACTCTGTCTGCGACAACAAAGTTTGTGATCGCATTGACTTGCGGGATATACACGAAGTTATCGACGACCATTTTTTCAACGTCTTTGAGAAGTTTGATTCTTTCATTTCCCGAAGCATCCAACACTTTCTCATACAGTGACCTGAAGGTAGGATCAAGCCATTTGTTCTCTGTGTATACAAAGTTCAACATATAATCGACGTCAAATGTCTGTGCGGTCCGACCTCCACCGACAACACATTGGAAGGTGGTGCTCATGAGCATCGGAAGCAGTACTCCGATATCAAGAGGAACGACCTTGATATTCAAATCTAGATATTGTTTCCACATTGCCTGGATAGCTTCGGCTTGGGTGATGCTTCCGGCGCTGTTGATACAGTGCACGATTGCAACTCTTTCCATTTCAGCTTTGGTTTTTCCAAGTTCTGCCAACCCCTGGGCCAAAAGATCTTTTGCCCTGGAGACAGCTCCGTCTTTTCCCGCGGCATAGGTTTTTCCATCGAAAGTTCCGCCAGTAAAGTTGTTCATGTCAAATACCACATCGCCTACTTGTTCACGGAAATCACCACCATTTTCGCCGCGCATGCCATAGGGAACCATACCGTAAGCAGCTACTTCAGGTTGTTTCAAAATCTGGGCAGCGTATGCTCTTCTGTCGAACGTAAGGGACAAAGCTTCCCTGATCTTTGCGTTCTGGAAATAGTTGAATTCTACACCTTCGATAGTCGGATTGGGGTTAAATTCGATGAAACTTACGCGCAATTGCGGCAAGCTCTGTGCGTTAGGATATTTGCCTCCATTGGCTACATCCTGGCTGATTGTTACGAAATCTAGCATGCCGGTGTCATACAAACTCATCTGGGTATTTGCATCGGAAATTAGATTAATATAGACTTCATCCAATTTCACATTGGCAGCATCCCAATAGTTCGCATTCTTTACCAAAGTAACAGATGCATTATGGTCCCATCTTGCCAGTGTAAACGGCCCTGAAGCCACCACCTTATCGGATTCGGTTCCATACAATTCACCATACTTTTCTCCGGCTGCTTTCTGGATTGGGGCCCAACCAGGATTCTTGAGATAGTCTAAAAAGAATTCAACCGGACTTTGGAGAGTAAATTCAACCACATACTCTGAAAGTGCTTTCACCCCGAGATCTTCAAAAGGAAGTGCGGTAGCACCGGCTTCCGTGCGACTAAGATAGATTGCTTCGGCATTCTTAAGGAGAAAATAATCATTGGCTTTTTTCGAACCGATAGCTGGGTCGATTGCCCTACGGAAAGAATACACCACATCTTCAGCAGTAATCGCAGTCCCGTCTTGCCATTTGTTAGTAGGACGTAATGTTGCGGTAAAAACGGTAAAATCGGCATTTGCCACGATTTTTTCTGCCAAGCCAGGTTCGGTGGACCTACCACCATCACCACTAATGCGAATTAACGGCTCATGCAATGCATAGATGATACTTGTCGCATCATCATCACGGAATTGCTGGGGATCAAGAATTGTCGGTTCAGCTTTGATCATTGTGTTGAACGTAGCCTTTTGTGTTTCCTTCTGGGCGCCAGCAAACAACAACAGCGGTACGATTGCGATCATTAAAAGCATGATTGCGAATCTTTTTGAAGTCTTACTCATAATTACTCCTACTCCTTTTGGTGTATTCAAAATTGATGCCTTGCATCATATTTTGTCGATTAATATTGAAGTGTCCTGGCGAAGTGACAGGCACAGTAATGGCCTGGCCTGATTTCTTCGGTTTTCGGTAATTCTGTCCTACAGATATCTTGCACGTATTTACATCGAGTTGAAAATTTACACCCCTGAGGCAAATTAATCGGTGAAGGAATCTCCCCCTCAAGCAATATTCTTTGTCTCTTTTGTTCGATTCTGGGATTAGGTACGGGAATCGCTGAAAACAAAGCCTTGGTATAAGGATGCAACGGTCTTCGATACACATCGTTGCTCGGTCCGAATTCCATTTGCGATCCCAAATACATGACTAAGATGTTTTTGCTGATGTACCGCACCATCGAAAGATCATGGGCAATAAAAATATAGGTCAGCTTGCGCGTTTGTTGCAGTTGGATTAGCAGGTTCATCACCTGAGCCTGCACGGATACATCAAGAGCACTGATCGGTTCATCACAGATAATTATGTCAGGTTCCATGCTCAAAGCTCTTGAAATCCCTATCCTCTGTCGCTGACCGCCCGAGAATTCGTGCGGAAATCGGTTGGCGTGTTCTGAATTCAACCCGACAGTCTTGAGCAACTCGACAGTCCTGTCCCGCATTTCCTGTTTGGACATCTTATTCCTGAATGCCCATCCTTCGGCGATGATGTCACCTACGGTCATCCTTGGATTCAAGCTTGCATAGGGGTCTTGGAATACCATTTGAATCTTATCTGCGAGCTTTCGCTGATACCCTCTCTCATTCGGATTCAACAAATTATTTTCAAGGTACATGTTCCCGGATGTAGGTTGATAGATGTTCATCACTGTTCTTCCTAGCGTAGTCTTTCCACACCCGCTTTCGCCGACTATCCCAAGTGTTTCTCCTCGGTTCAAAGAAAAACAAACATCATCCACTGCCTTGAGCACCTTCTTATAACCGACCTTGAAATGCTTACTGAGATGCTCAACCCGCAAGATTTCATGTTCTTTGTGTATCATAATGCTACCCTCTTGCCGGTAATGGGATTATTGGTGTCAGGTGCATACTCATGATAGAGCCAACAATTAACCTGTTGGTCGTCTGCGGTTCTGAAATTATGGGGATAGGCATTCCGGCATACATGCATCACATGCGGACACCGGGCCGCAAACGGACATCCCACGGGTGGATCAAACAAATCGGGAGGAGTGCCGATGATGGGAGTAAGCGGTGTAGAACAATCAGCATCTATCGGAGGAATAGATTTGAGGATTCCCCAAGTATACGGATGCAACGGATTGTTGAACACTTGATCACTCGCACCATATTCCATTATCTTGCCCGCATACATCACAGCGATATTTGTCGCGATATTGGCAACGACACCCAGATCATGGGTGATCATGATGATCGCGGTGTCATACATTTTCTGTAGATCCTTGATCAGAGCCAAAATCTGTGCCTGCAAGGTAACATCCAATGCCGTCGTCGGTTCGTCAGCGATGAGCAGCTGTGGATTGACCGCCATGGCAAGTGCAATCATCGCCCGTTGCCGCATTCCGCCGGAATATTGGTGAGGATAGTGGTTGAAGCGTTCCTTGGCATTTGCGATACCCATTTTCGTAAGGGTTCCGATAGCAATCTTTTCGGCTTCTTTCTTAGGCATGGCAGGATGTGCATTAATGATACCTTCTGTAATCTGCTTACCGACTTTCATGGTTGGATTCAGACATGTCATCGGATCCTGAAATATCATCCTGATCTCTTTTGCCCTAATCCTATGCAACTCTTTATCATTGACTTTAAGCAGATCTTTTTCATTGAAGTAAATATGACCGCTTTTATACCAACCGTTCTCGATTGCGTTCAGTTTTACTATCGACTTAGCGGTCACACTCTTACCACATCCGCTTTCACCCACCAACCCAAGGGTCTCCCCCCGGTTGATCAAAAGGCTCACGCCGCGAACTGCCTGTACTTCGCCTGCATATGTCTTGAAAGAGAAATGCAAATCGTCAATTTGTAGAATCTTTTTATACTCTTTCATACTTCTACTTCCTCAAACGCGGATCGAGAGCATCGCGCAGTCCATCACCAATCAAATTGAAACTCAGCATCGTTATACAGATGAGAATCGACGGGAACACCAATTGATACGGATACTGCAAAAAGGCATTTGCTCCGGTTGATGAAAGATTTCCCCAACTCGCTAACGGCAAGGGTAATCCTAAGCCGATGTAGCTTAAGAAAGCTTCAGCAAATATTGCCGATGGGATTGCGAAAGCCATGTTCGTGATGATCGGACTCATCGCGTTGGGAACAAGGTGTTTCATGATGATCCAGAAACTATTGGTTCCGAGGGCTTTGCTTGCCATCACAAATTCTGATTCCTTGATTTGAAATACCTGGCCTCTGAACAGACGGGCCATCGAAATCCATCCGGTTGCTGATAGGGCCACGATGATCGGAAGCAATCCGGGCCGCATGATAAGCATCAACAATGTGATCCAGAGCATCTGCGGAACTGCGGCGATGATTTCACAAAAACGCATCATGACATTATCGACCCTACCGCCTATGAAACCGGACAGACCACCGTATAGAATTCCCACCGACGCATTTACCAAAGCAGTAATCAATCCAATGAATAAACTTACGCGGGCACCTTCCCAACAACGCGTCCATATGTCTCTTCCCAACACATCAGTACCGAACCAATGTTGTTTTGTCGGTCCGATATTGGAAAGTTCGTAATGTGCCTGGTCATAAGTATATTGTGAGAATACCGGAGCGAAAACTGCAAAGAGGATCACAAGCAACAGCACGGCAGACGCTACCATTACGATCTTATTCTTTTTGAACCGACGCAACGCATCTTTCCAGTAACTTAACGAGGGGCGTGTCAATTGCTCCGCTTCACCGGTCGCTACCGTCGTAGGAACAAACATATCTCTTGTGATCTGTTGCGGTGAATGTGCTCTAGGTGTTTCGGTCTGCGTAGGATTGTTGGTATTCATATGCCATTCCTTCCTATTTAGCTACACGGATACGCGGGTCGACGATTCCATAGAGGATATCCACGATGAAGTACATAAGAATAGTGATGAAACTGAACAAGATAGTAAGTCCCATAATCATCATGTAATCTGAACTTTGAATCGCACCAATCATTGACTGACCGATTCCGGGTATGCCGAAAATCCTTTCGATGACGAAATTACCAGTAAGCACACCCGCCAACATTGGTCCGAATGAAGTCACAAGCGGTAGAATACTATTGCGCAATGTATGGCGGATGATTATTGTTTTCTTCGTCAATCCTTTGCTACGTGCAGTTACGATATAATCCTGGTTGAGTACATCGAGCATACTAGAACGTAACATTCGTGCATAAAAGGCTATATTTTGCATACTCGCTGCAAATATCGGCAATACTAGATACTTGAAGCCCCTATAGCCGGCAGCCGGGAGCAACCTGAGTTCAACAGCAAAAAGGCGCTGGAACATCGTCGCGAACACAAAGTTCGGTATGCTGACACCCAAAATTGCGATGATTATCACAAGATAATCGAACGTCCCTTTGTTTTTGATAGCAGCGATAATTCCAAAGATCACTCCGACGATTACCCCGATCAGCACTCCTCCCAAGCCGACGATGGCGGAAATCGGCATGGTTCTCTGAACTGTTCCGACGACGGATTGTCCTTTGAACTTCATGCTCATGCCGAAATCTCCTTTCAAAATATTTGCCAGATAGACAACATATCTTTCCATCAACGGTTTGTCCAAGCCGTACTTCTGTTCGAGGGATTGTCTGATAACTTCCGGGGTATCACGCTCAAGGGCAAAGGGATCTCCGGGCACTGCGTTCATCAAAAAGAAGGTCAATGTTGCAATTATGAACATCGTGAGGAGCATCGATAAGAATCTTTTTACCACATACTTGCCCATTACAGATTCCTTTTTCTTTAAAAAACAGATGGATTAGAGATCTTTTCTCGCATCGGCGATAGCTTCGCGTAAAGCTTTCATTCCTGCGGCTATTCCAGTGGGATGATTGAAAATCGCGCTTGAGAACACCATCGCATCGATGTCTTCTTTTGCAACCTCTGCAAGATTGTCCAATCGCATGCCGCCATCGATGCATAGTTCACATTTCGGATTCCTTTCATTGATCAGCTTCCTGGCATTCCTAATCAAAGGAATGGCACTTTTACGCCATAACCAATCGCTATCATTCTTTCCGACACCATGGATGACCACGTGCAACCGGTCGAGATAGTAGATGGATTCTTCAACAAACGATAATGGCGTGAAACATCCGATGGTGAGTCCGAATTTCATCCCGTAATCGAGACAATACTTCATAATGTAAGCAAGAGGTGCTCCGATAAAATTCTCTGCGGGAAGAATCAACATGTCGGCTCCGGCCTTTGCGATCTTATCGATGAACAATTTGTCGATATCAGCAAAATAGGCATGAACCTCAATCGGTTTGTCAGTGAAGGGGCGAATACCTTCTACGATCTGGTGACCGCCCATTAGCTGGAGATTCCTGAGATTATACATATCCGCGGCATCAGAGTGAATATAATCGGCACCGGCATCACTGACTTCCTTAACAATATCTGCGATATGACCATAATTCACATGCGCTAATCCTGCAGAAATTTTTACCTGTCTCATTTTTGTCTCCCCTAGTCTCGGTCGAGTTAATCATCTTTGTAAAATCAACGCTAGCATGGCCTTTGTGAGAAGTCAACAAATTTTTAATAATTATTTATCATTATTATTAAATTTTATTTTGTTGACAATTAATTATTGCAATGATAGATTTTTTGTAGATTATGGATTGAACATCTCGTTCATCCCATTGCGTAGGACAAACATTCAAGGGAGGCCGGCCATGAAATACATGACAGCAGAACCATTCAGAATTAAAATGGTAGAGCCAATTAAGAAAACAACAAAAGCGGAGCGACAACAATGGCTGAAAGAAGCCCAATACAATGCATTCAGACTTAGAGCCGAGAATGTATATGTTGATTGCATTACCGACAGCGGTACCAGTGCGATGAGCCAGGACCAGTGGAGCGCTATGTTCCAAGGTGATGAATCATATGCGGGATGCAAGAGTTTCTATCGTTTGGAAAAATCGGTCCAGGATGTGTTCGGGATGCCGTATGTCCAGCCGACCCACCAAGGAAGGGCAGCTGATTACATCATGGCCCAGATGTATGCAAAACCGGGCCATTATGCAATCGGAAACATGCATTTCGATACCTTCCGGGGGAATGCTGAAATTATCGGGACCATCCCATTGGATTACTGCATTCAAGCCGGACAGAGTGCGAATAGTACCTACCACCCATTCAAAGGGAATATCGATATCGAAAGGATGAAGCATCTTATCGACACCGAAGGCGCGGATAAAGTCTGTTGCGTTATCATCACCGTTACGTGTAATAATAATGGCGGACAACCGGTATCGATGGAAAATATCCGTCAAGTAAGCGAATTGGCCAAAACACATGGAATCCCAGTAATCATCGATAGTGCCAGATTGGCTGAGAATGCATATTTCATTAAAATACGCGAACCGGGATACCAAGACAAATCAATCAGAGAGATCACCCGCGAAATGTTCAGCTACTGCGAAACGGCAACGATGAGCAGTAAGAAAGACGGGCTTGTAAACATGGGTGGTCTATTTGTTACCAGAAGACAGGACATCTATCAGAGAGCCAACCAGATGGCCATCGTCCATGAAGGATTCATCACCTATGGAGGCATGAGCGGAAGAGATATGGAGGCTCTTGCAGTCGGTCTTCAAGAAGCGACAGAATTCGATTATCTTGATTACCGCATCAAGCAGGTTGAATACCTCGGAAACAAGCTGAAAGAGAGAGGTATCCCGATCATCGAACCGACCGGCGGTCATGGAATCTATGTCGACGGGAAACGGTTCTTTCCCCATATTCCGCAGCATGAATTTCCAAGCCAACGGCTTGTCTGCGCATTGTATGAAGAAGCCGGAGTTCGCGCGGTCGAGATCGGAGCATGTGCTTTTGGAAAGAAAGATCCAGTCACCGGTACCGATATCTGGCCGGAACTCGAGACCATGCGAATCAGCGTTTCACGAAGGGTTTATACGAACCAGCATCTCGACGTGATCGCCAATGCTTTGGGAGATATCTATGAGAATAGGGACTCATACAAAGGATTGCGTTTGGTGTATGAAGGGCCGATTGTTTCATTGCGACACTTCACCGCTGGCTTTGAGTTAATAAAATAATTAATTTTTCAAGATAGGAACCATTCATGATATGATAGCTAAAGTCGTTACCGAAGGGAGTCAACATGGATTTTTCGATTGAGAATGCGAAGAGTTTTGTCCGTATGCTTTCAATGACGCTCGGCAGTTATGCCGAGGTCACGCTAAGTGATACGAACCATTATCTGATTGTAGAGAATCCGATCCTCCCTGAAAAAGTGGCAGGGACTCCGATAGGTGACGACGAACGCTATTTCCTGGAGAATATTGAATTGTCGAAATTGCCGTTTGTCGTAAACTATAAATCACTGCTTCCCAATATGACGAAATTGCGTTCATCGACCTATTTTTTCAAGGATGATAATACCGGGGAAATCGAATACATGCTGACCGTTTCGATCAATGTCGACCAGATGCTGCATGTAAGAACCCTGATTGATCATTTCATCAACGGAAACACACTTGAAAAATCCAAGCAACAAAAAGGAATCAATCATACCCCCAAGCTGAATTTTTCACTTCCGACCATAATTGACAACATCATTGCCGAAGGAGAAAAACGTTATAGCACTACTGTCGCGAGGATGACGATGAAAGAAAAACAAAGTCTGATCCGTGAAATGTTTGCGAGAGGAGTATTCTTGATAAAGGGTGCTGTGGTTGAAGTTTCGGTAAAGCTTGGTAATTCAGAAGCGACAGTTTACAGATACTTGAAAGAACTAGAGAATAAAGAGAAAAGACAATGATAACTTGCGAATACGTAACTCGTGAATTAGAGCGCAATGGATTCGAGCCATTGCGTACTTTTTATATCGATAGCGGTTCGAACCACTATGTGTTCGAGTCCGAGACATCATCACAGGGAACGCTCATAGTTAAATATCCGAAAATTCGAAGTACCGAAGTATTGTTCGGAGAACACAATGTCGATACTCTTTTTGGCGGGAAACTTTCCCTTGAACGGGAAGCGTATCTGTTTGACCTGATACGCGAAGCAGGATTGCCGACACCCAAGGTCCATGGAATATTTGATTCCTCTTTTGGTAAGTATATCGTGCTTGACCGTTGCCCGGGAGTGTCTCATAAAAAATACTTGGAACAAAACGGGCATAAAATGTCGGTCTTCGCAGATAGCATGGAACATCTCGGAACGATGTTTGCGCTACTGCATCGAACATCTTTTTCAAGTTTCGGCGACATCATGGCTCAAAACGAGATTTCTCCTAGTGGAATATTCAATTTTTCAGATCGTTATCGGGCACTCAATAATCGTATCATCGATCGATGCAAGAAAAAGGAATGCCTTTCAACGGCAGAGTCGAAATATGTTGAACATTTCTTCAATCAAAAATTTGCTATGTACCATGATCGGCTTGATATAATTCATAGCCCCGCACGCTTGGTGATTACCGATTTGCATGGCGATAATTTTTTTGTCGATGAACAAGGAATTCCGAGCGGATTCTTTGATGTTGAAAGTTCTCAGGCAGCTCCAGCTGAATTTGAATTGTATGCATTGCGATTTTTCATGTTCAATTATTATGATCAGAAAGCATATGCGATAGCTGAGACATCGTTTTGGAAAGGTTATTCAAATTCGGTTCCGGATACACCGACGGACGAACTGCTTGATTTCTTCTCAGCTTGCCGGTTATTGGAAATCTTTCAATCGTACTGGAATGTGATAGACGGAATCCGGGATACTTGGGGCATACGGATCAAGCAGTTGCTCTTCACGTACATGGAAACCGCATATGTTGATTATCATGAGCTGGGAGCGATCTGGAGGGAACGCGATCGGCAACCCGCACATCCCGTCTTCGATATGGGGTATTAGGAGAGCCCGGTCAGCGATTCATTGTATCAAACTCCCCCCAGCTTCCGTCTTGCGTCCAAATAGGTCTCGAAATAGGATTGATACATTTGATGAATGTAAAGATCTGGCATGAATATTTTTATTTCTCTGATAACGGTAGATAACCTATCAAAGTTATTCCACAAGCCGGAACCGACAGCTGCGATTGCAGCCGCTCCCAATGCCGCAGCGTCTTGATCGATATTCAAACGACTGACAGGAATCCCAAAAACATCAGCGAACATCTGCATCCAGAAATCGCTTTTACTACCACCGCCCACAATCACGAGATTACCTGAAAGTTTTGTCAGTTTTTGAAGCTTTTGATACATATCGAACAATTCAAACGCAATACCTTCCAACACTGCTCGAGCAATATCAGGAAAAGAAATACTAAGATCAAGATGTAAGAACGCACCTTTCATATGCGGATATTCACTCGCAGCGGGCGAACCTGCCAGAGTCGGATTGAAGATGACATTGCGGGAACCGACAGGACTTGCCTTCGCTGCCTCATCGATGAGTACATACGGATCAATGTCAGAATGTGCGCCTGTGATGACCGTCACTTCTGCCATCGTGTCACGGAACCATCGTAACGAGCTTCCGGCACTGAATATCGAAGTTGCTGATGTATACATATCCGGCAGCACATGGCTGAACACAAATGGTCTGATGGTGGTATCGACTAGAAACGTAGTTGACGAGATGGCAATCCACGCAGAAGACCCCAATGACATGTAATGTCGTCCTTCACCGATGTTCAACGCACCCAAGGTCATACACGAGTTGTCCACACCGCCACAATAGACTCTTACGCATTGGGTCAGAGCTAATTCGGCGGCAGCTTCATTACAGAGGTTCCCGATATATTCGGTCGATCGGACCGGATCAGGGAGGATCCATCTGGAAATACCGGCAATCGAAAGATAATCGCCGATGTAGTTTCGCTCTTTTAGTGAATATGCTCCAAACCCGGATGCATACGAATGATCGGTCGCATAGCGCCCGGTCAAGCGATAATTAATATAATCCTTAGAGCCCAATACCATCGTTACCCGATCAAACCGATCTGGATAATTTTCCTTGTACCACATCAGCTTGAAGATGGAATAACATTCAGGACTGAAGCCATTACCCGTGTTTTTATACCATTCATCGATATCTATGCTTAAAAAGAATCTCTTCGCTTGTTCTACTGATCGCGTATCCGACCAAATGGGGATATCGTCAAACAATACGGTCCCTTCATTGTCCAGCGGTATTACCGTTAGGCTTTGGCCTGAGCCTGCGATAGCAAAGATATTCTTCCATGCCTCTTTATTTCTTTCTGCTAGCGATCGAGAACCTTTGATGATCGCAGCCCACCAATCGTTGGGATTCTGCACATGAAAACGAGCTTCGGGAAACGTTGTGTTATAGGCGACAAATTCCTTATCTATCAACACCCCCGAGTCTTCACATATGCAGATTTTTACTCCGCCGGTTCCCAAATCGAATGAAAGCAACATATGCTCTGTCCTTATTGATACAGAGGAGTGTTTGCGTACTGTCTATCGCTTACCCCTACTGAAATTTCTTCACTATTTCTATCGCCGATTTTGTATTAATTCCAAACCTATCCACACCAAGAGCCATACATTTCTTGAAGGTTTCGTAATCACGGATTCCACCGGAAGCTTTCAATTTGATTGAAGATCCGACAAAATCCTTAATTAATTTAATGATCTCAATGGTAGTCCCTTTTTGCGTCCAACCGGTACCGGTCTTGATATAATCAGCTTGTGCATTGATTGAAAGCTCGCAGCCGACCTTAATCTCATCATGAGTGAGATAACTGGTCTCAAGGATGATTTTCAAAGGAAGGTCAGCACACAATTGCCTTACTTGTTTGATTTCATCTTCAACGTAGCGTACCTCACCTGATTTGAGTTTCCCGATATTAATCACCATATCCAACTCCCGCGCACCATCCGTGATTAGCTGTTTGGCTTCCTGCATTTTTATCAGCGTTTGGGCACCGCCGGACGGGAATCCAACGGGGGCTCCGACATATATGTCAGGATAATCTTTCAATTGCTCACTGAGATAACTAGTCCATGAGGGCAAAGTATGGACTGAATAAAAATGGTACTCTTTTGCGCATGCAATCAGTTCGTCGATATCTTGTTTATTGTTATAAGCTTGCACGGCACTTATATCAATCAGCCTGGCTGCTTCTTTCTCATTCATATCATCCCCCGAGTTAAGATAACAGTATGCCACCAATCATTTTTTATCAATCAAGAATTTTATGAATCATATACATATCCTGTGAAAGGCACGGATCGTTGGATTCTCATGCTTGTTTATTCAATTTGACTGATCAAAGGTAATTGCTTACAATACCATATCTATTTTCTTCTTGATGATCTGAAGATGTGTTGGAGATTCGAGAATGAATCAGCAATTGTTAGAGTTCTTTACTACCTTAGATCGCTCCTTTTTCATTGATTCTCCCTACAAAGAGTTTTCGTACTTGGACGCTCCTTTGCCGATCGGGTATGGCCAAACTATTTCCCAACAAAGTCTGGTATTATCAATGACCGATAGATTGAAGTTGGATAAAGATTGCTCGGTTTTGGAAATCGGTACCGGTAGTGGATTCCAGACAGTGTTGTTAGCTGAATTTTCCAACAAGGTATTCACGATCGAACTGATTGAAGAACTATCAATAAGTGCTAAGAAACGATTGGACCATCTAGGATATGCAAATATCTATTATAGAATTGGCGATGGTAGTGAAGGATGGCCTGAAATGGCACCGTTCGACAGGATAATTCTCACTGCTGCCCCTACCAGGATGCCAAACGATATCATTGACCAGCTAAATTTCGGTGGAATCATGATTCTCCCCGTCGGTCCGCACGGAAATCAGCAATTGAAGTTAATCTCAAAAGATATGCAAGGAAGTATAAGTGAGAAATTTTTAACTTATGTGGCATTCGTCGATATGAAAGGCAAGTATTGCGAGAAAGATAGTTTCGTTTGATTGCGTTTGCGGGTCGGTTAAACCGACCCGCAGACAACAAATTATTAATAACCGACCAACTCCCAACAGTCAAAAGGTGCTGCGAGTTCTTCACTCACATAGACTTGGGTTTTCAATAATTGAAGAATTGAACTCGGTACCAATGGTGTCACGGGTCCATGTAATATCAATCGTGAAGTCATTCTTTGCCATGAAGAGAACGTATTGTTTGTTAACAGGGCATGAATCTCAATTCGCTCTCTCGATCGCACCACATCAGCGGGGCCGATGGTTGCTGCTTTTGGGGGGACGGCTGCCAGATAGCCCGATTGACCGAACACGCCATGCAAGGAGTTCTGGGCTACTGTCAGCGGATGAAGTGATGTGATTTTTGCATCCTGCTTTAAAAATTCATCGAGGTCATCGGTCAAGAACTCTTCAACAGGATCGATGAAGGCAAGGTGCCCTGTCCATCCCGGACTTGAATAACAGACGTCGGCTCCACCATCGCCTGTTTCAGTAATCATTTCCGAATAATGGTCGATATTTTTATTATTCGGGTAATAAATCTGTTCGATCGGCATGCGCAGGTCAGCGTCAATCGAATAATAGAGAGATTTGAGTAACGATCGGGCGAAGCTCGCCTTGTAACTCACCGGAGCGATGTTGCCATGCTCGTCAGCCCATTCATCCATGGCGAATACATGCAGGTTCCTGCAATTGACTTTATGATAGTTGATCAATTCAGCAACCGGAATATATGTTTCAGGTTCCGGATTGCCCAAGATGAGAACGGTCTTCTTGTCTTGATCATCCGAAGCTTTTATCCGTGTGAAAATATCCCCGATTACGATCGGATGGGGATTATGGACGACTTTGATTCGAAAATCAGGATTCGGATGCTTTTCCAAATCTTTGCCATTGATCTTTCGGACCCTTTCACATACTTCGCGATCCTTGAAAGGAATAAAGTCCGCTGGGGTGAATCCAAAATCTACACCGGTCTTGAATACTTCTTCTTTCAACATGTGCTCCTCCATTGTCATGTGTTGTGCTTTATCATATTCCCGTCTAACATTACAGATCCAACATGCATGTGCTCATCGACCAACACGATGTCCGCATGTTTACCTACTGCCAGTTCTCCATAGTCTTCCATTCCCAACAATTGTGCCGGGTTATGGGAAGCAAATCGGAACACATCCGATAAACTTGAACCTGTGTGTTTCATCATATTCTTACATGCCACATCCAAAGTCAGCTTTGAACCGGCTATCTGACCATCAAAATCAAAATTGATATCGGTAACTCCATCATATCCGGGAGGAGTCGGTCCATAGAACGAACAAGCATCAGAAATAAGGATGATCTTTGTCTTCCCCTTAATCTTCAACACTAATCGCAACATGAACGGATCAACGTGGATACCCATCGAATCACATATCAATTCGGCATAGATATCATCATGATAATTCACGGTCTCGTCTACACAGACTCCCCGGCATTCCGGATACTTATCCAAGTTTCCCGTTGCGTTCGTATGGTGCGTCGCCAGATGCAATCCAAACGGGATGCACGCTTCAATCTGCTGCGGTGAAGCTTCACTGTGTGCTACAGAAAAAACAATGCCCGGAATCTTTTTTTTCACATCTTCGATAAACTCGATGATATGTTCGCGTTCCGGAGCCACACACCACACCTTGGCAAAGGAACCGGCTTCGTCAATCAGTCTTGAGTACACGGCAGGTTCAAGCGGTCCTTTCCATTTATTGTTTTCCTGGTCTGCTCCGAATTTCGGATTAAGATATGGGCCTTCCATATATAATCCTTTGATAATCCGCCCTGCGGGATCTTCTTTTGAGAAACTTCTTAACTTACGAATCGAATCGATGTATTCCGTGGCATCAAGATTGAAGTAAAGAGCAGGCAGCAGACTTGTTGTTCCGTGCTGCAGGTGCAGTTCGGCGGCAGGTTTCGGATGTTCGTGAAACCAATAATCACCTCCGGCATGTGTATGTATATCAATCAATCCGGGCCCGGCATATAATCCCTTTGCATCGAAGATTTCTGCATCCGCAGGAATGTTCACCGCTTTTGACGGTCCCATAGCCACAATCGTGTCGTTTTCAACCACGATGATCCCGTCCGGCACCATATGGTCTGTCTTCACTATCGTGGTGTTTGTTATCGCTTTCAAGACATACCCCCTGTAACGAAGAATGTATAAGCGTGCTTCATCATCCTTTGACCGCTCCTGATGTCAGCCCTTTAATGAAATACTTGGACAACCCAACAAACAATGCGATGGGAGGAATTGCAGCTGCTGTCAATATCGCATAGAGCAACCCGAAATCAGTTTCATGCTTCCCGAACAATCGTGCCGTAGCAAGTGGAATTGTTGACAGTTGATCTTTATTGATGAGGACCAACGGGAACCAGAAATCATTCCAAATGGGCATCAGATTATATACCGCCGCAACCACAATCGCAGGACTGAGAAGCGGTACGATAATCCGAATGAATATTCCTGTCTCGCTACATCCGTCAATCCGAGCCGCATCACTGAGTTCGTCAGGAATATCACGTATGAATCCCGTAAGAATCATTATCCCTGCTGGAATGCCCATCGCCGCATAGACGATGACCAGTGCCAAAAGCTTATTGAACAAGTCCATCGTGATAAACATCTGCATGATATTGATAGTTCCGAGGCGAATCGGGATCATCAATCCCAAGATGAAGAATGTATAAACCTGAGCGTTTCCTTTGAATGAGTATTTGCCGATGGCATAGGAAGCCAGAGAGGCAAATACAATGATCGTCGCCAAAGCAAACAATGTCACTATGATGCTATTTGCGAAGTAACTCAAATAATTCTGTTGGACGAATAACTTCTCAAAATTTCCCCAATGAACCGGTTTTGGCAACCCGAACGGTTCTTGGAAAATCGCCCGACTTTTTTTTAATGAAGACAGTATCATCAACAACAAAGGGGCGATGATCATGATACTGTGCAAGATGAGTACCAAATAAATGAGGGTCTTTGATGTTATTTTCTTAATCGTATTGTGTGTCATTGTGCTACCCTCATCATGTCCTGCGCTTCGAGAATCGCTGGATCAGCGTTACCCCAAGGAAAATAATGATGAACATCACTGAGGCGATCGTCGCCCCCAGACCGACATCGTTCACACTATTGACCTGTGAGCCAAAGGTCGTGCGATAAAACAAAGCCCCGAAAATATCAGTCGAATATTCAGGGTTTCCATATACTGATTGCATCGAATAGACTATTTCAAATTCACTGAAGTTTCCGACGAACGTCAGGATCGTAACGATACCGATGATGGGCGCCAGTATTGGAATGATAATATGACGGATTTCACCCCATACGGATACGCCATCAATTCGTGAAGCCTCGACAAGGTCCACACTGATTGAATCGATGCCTGCGGTAAAGAAAATCACCGGGATTCCGATATTGTGCCAGGCAGTGACTATTGCCAACACGGGTAAGGCGATGGTCGGATCTCCCAACCACGATCGTATGAGGACCTCCAATCCCAAGCTTTTCAACGCGATATTGAAAATTCCCCAGACAGGATTCAATACGAGTTTGAATATAAAGCCGACGATCACCGCAGATAGTGCAGTCGGAATAAAGAATAAGGTCTTGAATTGCTTGCTTCCCTTGATCTTACGGGTGATGAGTATGGCAAGAACAAACCCGAAGGCATTCTGGAACACCATCACCAAAGCAAAGTAATAAAAGTTGTTTTTCAGGACATTTATGAACCTGTCCCGGAATGGGAATTGGGTAAACAATTTCACATAGTTGTCAAAGCCAACAAATTCATCAGGAACTAATCCTCTGCCCGTAAAAAGACTATATCTAAGTGATTGCAGAATTGGAATCAGCATGAAAACTGCGTATAGTATTGCTGCCGGTGCCAAATAGAGCAAAAGATAATACCGTCGTTTGCGTGTTCTTATCATGTGAATACCCTTGTTAGGAATGTGCCCGCACCCGTCAGATACGGGCACAATTCGCTTTTACTTAAAATACCAAGTATCCAATCCCTTCTGGACGTACTCGACAGCCTGCTTAGCAGTAAACGTACCATTGAGGAATCTCTGGACAGCTTCATTCTGGAGAGTTTCTCCACTTGGTTCTTCAAGTGACAGTTTCTCCCACATCAATTGTCCCGTGGGAACCACATGCGACATCTGAGTACTCTCAATGATTTCCAATGCAAGCGCATCATCGATGTCATAATGAATCTTCAAGGTCGGGAACATGCCCGGAAGAGCATTCGCAAGTAATTTCGCATGATCTGGAGATGCTACCCACTTAAGGAATTCAATGGCTTCTTCCATGTGCTCGGTATTCTTGTTTATACCCAGGGCAAGGTCAGCATAAAATGCATAGTGTAATGGATCCCCCTTCTTCTCCACCGGTGGCGGGAACCAACCGGCGTTGACTTCTGCGTCCCTGATAATTCCTAATTCCCATGACCCTGCGATAAACATCGCGGCTTGTTCATTCAAGAACATCTGTTGCATGGTCACATAGTCGATGCCCTGATATCCTGACGGGAAATATTTTACCAATTCACCGATCTTCTCATAAGCTTTGACAAACTTAGGATCGGTATATTTTATTTCCTTCGCCATCAATTTCTGGCGTGAATCTTCTCCACCGTAGAAATTTGGTCCGAGATCACAATACAACGTTTCGGTGATAGCCCATTGGTCTTTGGTCCCATGAGCGAATACCGTTTCGCCGGCATTTTTAAGTTTTTCACAGATTGCGATGAACTCTGCCCATGTCTCGGGTTCTTTCAGACCATACTTATTAAAGATATCGATGTTGTACCATACGCCCGTGATAGATCCGAAATACGGAACACCGTACATCACCCCATCCTCTGTTGCCCAAGTCGCGATAGAGTTGGCTGTGAACGTGTCATGCATTCCAGGGATGATGTCATTCAATTCAACAAGATATCCCCCATCATAAATCTGACGGCCACCATCGAACGATCTCAACATCACGATATCCGCAGCAACACCTGTTTCCAAAGATGTTTTCAACACCGTGTCGTATTCGGTGTCTTTGATAGCCTCAAACTGGATCTTGATGTTTGGAAATAGTTTTGTGAATTCGGCGTTTTTACTGTTTTCACGTTCCTGATCTTCGGTTCTCAAACTGGTATAACGCAATACTACCGCACCGCTGTCATCAGAGGCAGCTTCTTTTCCGCCGCCGGCCCAGATCAGCGTACCGACCATTAGCAACGCTAATACCAACCAAACGATTCTTGTCCTTTTCATCTTCTCCTCCTTTTGGATTTGGAAAGATTTTTTTGATTCTATGCACCGCCTTATCGACTGATGCATGTTTAGTAGACATTACCATCCAAACCTAATACTAAAAAGAACTCTTCTACTAAATGCACTTAAAGCTCTCCTCCTTCACCTCCTTTACCTAATTCTCATACCCACAAATGAATCCACATACGCTTACTGATGCAATACATCGCTACATGCTATTGGTAAAATCCTTTCAGAAACAATGTGGCAGCACCCATAGCCGATGCAAATCTTCCCAAATTTGATTTTTCGATCTTCGTATCCTTGTATAACTCAGGGATAACCTGTTCCTTGATACCCGACATAATCGAATCGTGTAGCACCGCGTTGTCCTGTATCAGACTTCCTCCCAACACCACTTTTTCAGGGTTAAGGAAACTAATGGCATTGGCGATGCTCATAGCGATATAATGCCCCGCGCTTTCTAACAGCTTCCGGCATTCCTCGTCTCCAAGATCCGCAGCCAATGCGATATCTTGCGTCTTGATAATAAATTGATTGCTTTTAGTGGTTCTGGCTAAAATCCCGTCAGGGAATTCATTCACGATACGCTGGGCATGATTCAACAGCGCCCATCCAGATGCTAACGCCTCCAGACAACCTGTCCTGCCACAGGTACATTTAGGACCGTCTTCTTTCAGGATGGTGTGACCGACTTCACCTGATTTATCGTTCGCTCCGGTGAAGATGTCGTGATTCATGATCAATCCGCTACCGATACCAAACCCAAGGTCGTAGATGATGAGATTATCTGACTCGAGACCGTGTCCATACCATAATTCCGCAAGTGCCATGAGTCTTGAACAGTCCTCGATTTGGATCTCTTTCTTAAGCTTTTGCTCAAACAACCGTTTTATCTCGATGTTATGCCAATTGGGAAGGTTCTCCGAGAGCACGGTAAAACCAGATTCGTTATCGAGGTGTCCGGGAAATGAAACCCCGATTCCGAGGATATCCTTGATATCAAGGCCAGACCGTTTCAATAATTGTCCGATGACATGCTCACAATATTTCAACAATTCTTCGGGTTCTACATTGCAATCGATATCCAACCAGTATTTCGATAATGTGTTCCCTTGAAAATCCAACACCATCCCGCTTATGTGGGTCCCACCGATATCGAGCCCTATGGATCTGCAGAAATTCCCTTCCAATGAAAGCATTTCCTTGGGGCGTCCCAAGCCTTCGTTTTTCTTCAAGACAACCGCGACCTGTCCCGATTCAAGAAGACTGTTGATGATGTTGGTGACTGTTTTTTTATCAAGGCGTGAAATTTTGGCAATCTCTACCCTCGAAAGAGATTTGTAATTGCGCAGGATATTGAGAATCTTCCGGGTGTTGTATTCCCTTAAGAAGCTCTGATCGCTTTTAGCATACCCGTTGGCACCATTACAGTCGACCATATTCCCCCGTTCTCCGAATTGCCAAAATACAATTGCGTCAAATACTATCGGCACTTATTAGATTAATAGAAGAATTCTGCTATGTCAATGAAAAAATAGAGTAATTCCTTTTAGGGGGAAATTCCAGATGTAATTGTCTGATGTCAGATACTTAACGTTTTTCTTCTAGCGGTATTCTTATAAGGGATGGCCACATGCTCAATCGTATCGATGAGAATATACAATCCTAACCCGGTGCAGCTTAAAAGTACGATCCCCCCATACATCCCGATATAATTGGCCATCACCCAATTATTCATGATGTGGTACCCCATCCCGTATGTCGCTGCATAATTCTCGCTGACAAACAACACGGAAAGAGAAATACCCAAAGTGATTCTCAACGATGAAAATAATTGGGGAAGCATTGCCGGCCACATGATATCTTTCACGATATTCTTTGGAGAAAGTCGGCATGCCAACCCGAGTTCAAAATACTGAAGCGGTATTGACTTTACCCCATCACGGATATGCACTGCGGCCGGGAAATAGATGATGAGGGCAATTAAAATGATCTTTGAAATGTCACCGATGCCAAACAACACCATGAACACCGGCAGGAAAGCGATTTTTGGCAAAGGATACAACAGATACAGAACAGGACTTATCACCTGATCAAGGGCGCGGATCCTTCCAGTGAACATTCCAGTCGGAATCGCAAGCAATAGGGCGATCGCTATGCCCGTGACAATCCGGTAGAGGGAAAACAAAACATGTAGGTGAAGCGATCCGGTCAAGAAATTATCTATCAAATACTTTATGACCAGATGGGGAAAAGGAATGATCGGTGAAGCTATCATCCACGCTGTGAGATACCAGAAGAGCAATACTGCAAAAGCACCTTTGATATAGTTCACCCTACACTCCTTTTAAAGCTTTCCTAAGAGATTTTTCCAATGAAAAGAACTCACTTCGGCCACGCATGAGGACTTCATGGAAAATTGGATTCTCAATAGCATGGACAAATCCATTGTTCGTCATGACAACGATCTTGCTTCCCATATAGAGCGCTTCTTGGATACTATGGGTGACCAAAAGCAATGTGATGCCTTTTGAAACAATATAATCCTTGATATCGTCTTGAAGTAGTTCCCGAGTTTGCTCATCCAATGAAGCCAACGGTTCATCGAGCAACAGAAGCTTTGGAGCACGAATCAAGCTTCGAGCAAGAGCAACACGCTGACGCTCGCCTCCACTGAGCTGATCGGGATAGTTGTCGCGATAGGTTGACAATCCCATCCGATCAAGTAGAGCTTGGGCCTCCGATCGCATCTTTTTTTCCAATCCCAACACAATATTATCAATCACTTTTTTCCATGGCAACAACCTATCTTGCTGGAACATGATGGAACAGGATTCGGTACCTCCATCGATAGAAATCGAACCTTCTGCCACAGGAAGCAATCCGGCGATCGCATAGAGCAAACTGGTTTTCCCGCAACCGCTTTTTCCGATGATACTTACACTTTCACCGGTTTTAACATCAAGAGAAATATTGGAACAAGCCGTCTTTTCACCATAATTGATACGGACATTGCGAATATTCAGCATTAAAGGCCCTCAATAAACGTACGGTCTACGATCGATTCTGCATCGACGGGAAAAGCAACCTTGGTCACCGATTCAGTCCAATTGATAATTTCCTCGATAAACAAAGTATCTGGTAATTGCGGATCGTTGAATATGGGCAAAGTAACGACCGAATCGATTTCATTCGAATAATTGGGGATAAAAATTGCCATCGTGTCAAACGCCAATTCCGGCCTTTCCTGCAGATCCGAAATCGCTCGGGCATAAGCTCTGCTGAATTTTTTTATTGCAGAACCCTTATTTTTTATTGCCGATTCGGTAAAAGCGATGATATTCAAACTCTGGCGAGGAATCTCAGGAAACACCAATTTTTCCAAACCGCGCAGTTGACCTACCGATGCGAACGGTTCGGGGAAGATCCCTCCGTCAAGTTGTCCTGCAAGGATAGCTTCGAGTCTGGCAGGAATTTCATTGATATACACCTTTTCGAGGATTTTCTTTCCCGCAAGATACTTTTCAAGAACATAATTGGTGACACTGATTTCCATCGTTCCGATAGCCAGCCGATCGTTCTCCGTCGCTTCTTTATTGATGAGCAGGGGAAAAATCCCGTCTGTGGAGAGTGTTCCCTTCAGTTTGAAATCTGTGTTCGAATGCGTGACCAGGGCAACCATGTCGGTCATCGCCCCATCCACTTGTCCTGTTTGCAGCGCTGTTTGTCTATGTTGGGCATTGGTAAACAATACTAATTCGACATGTACTTTTTCTTGTTCGAAATACTCTCTCTCAAGTGCTAGATAGAACGGTATCGAATCAACCGCACTCATCATTCCGACCGTAAGCTTTTCACTTTCTCCGTCATTCTTTCCCTTCTTGCAACCGAAGGATACCAGAAGTACGACCAGTAATAAAAACGCCATGGCAATGCGTTTTTTCATACGCTACCTCCTACAAACGGTATACCTCATAACAGCATGGTCGGTAAATGGTATCAATCGATTAATTTACTATTTGATTACCACACAGAATTGTTTGATTTAAAACAGATTACTGTTTGAATTTTGAATCCGGGAATATGGGTAATAATTGGAGGTTGCTTACAACCAACAGATGCATACCGGTTGCCGGATCGCAACATGATGGACCGGAACCCCAATGGCTCCCGTTTGCTTATCGATTGGGCAAATGACTACATCATCACTATCTGCGTTGGCTATCAGTATCCATTCCCCCTGAGCATCAAGAGAAAAATTTCGCGGGTGTTTCCCGTGGCACGAAAAATACCCCACCACACCCAAAAGTCCTGTCTTATCATCCCTGGTATAACACACGATGCTCTCATGGCCTCGGTTAGAGCAATAGAGAAATGACCCGTTAACGGATACATGAATATCAGCTGCAGTATGCACCACATCGGGACGATCTTCAGGAAGTGTTGAAATAGTTTGGATTAGTTGAATAGATCCGTCGATAGCATCATAATCGAACACTGAAATCTCATTGGACAACTCTTGGACGACATATAAAAACCGTCCGTCAAGTGAAAAATGCATATGCCGGGGACCAGAACCTCCGGCCACGCCAAAGTATGTCTCGTTGTCCAAGACAATCGACTTGGCCATATCTTCTCGTTTACAATCATATCGGACCAAACGATCCAGGCCTAAATCAGCAACAAATATAAACCTTTCGTCCGGAGAAAGAATTGAAGAGTGGATATGTGAACATTCTTGTCGTTCCGGATGAGTCCCTACACCCGCGAACGCAAATCGTTGCGACAATGCCTTCATCTGTCCATTGCCATCGAGGGCGATAACAGAAAAGACCCCATCACCATAATTCGATACGAAAAGCGTGGTTCCCTCCTTATCGATATGAAGATGGCACGGATGCGTACCACCGCTGAGTACCATCGGAAGTGTTTTGGATATACGGCTAAACGATTGGGAATCTGCAGCAAGTTCGACAACAACGACAGCACCCTGTTTCACGCCTTTTGTTTCAGCTGACTCACTGACCGCATACAATAACGGTAAAAACGGATGTCGAATGGTAAAGGTCGGAGAAACAATCGTATCAAGAGACTCGATAATATTCATTGTCCCGGTTTCAAAATCAAAACTCAGCAAATGATAACTTTTCTCATGATGTGAAATTCTTGTCCCGATTACGCAATTCAGCTGCTGTTGTGTTCTTTCCATCAAAATGCGCCTCCTACCAATCTATGATAGTCTGATCATCATCCGCATAGAGTCTAGGTGAATCCCAATCACCAAGATACGAGCGCTCTCGAACAATATCTTCATTCACTTCTATACCGAGACCTGGATCCGTAGGTATGGTGATATATCCATTATCGATAACAAAAGGCGTATGTAAATACCCTTCTCCAATATCCCACTCTTCTTTCATTCCAAAATGCTCGCAGATATGTAAGCATGACCGACTTGCAAATCCAAGAAGTTGCCCTGAAGGTTGGCTTTTCAGACATGTGTTATTTTTCCAGGCGATTTAAGCAACTGATGAAAGTCAGTCCAAGAGACTATCGGAACGGTTCGGTTTTTGCGAAAGAAAGCTGAAGTGTGCTTCTACCGGGTCTTATTCAATATGTCAGTAAGCGGAATGATATTTTCAAGCGAGTTTGCCGCCTGTGTAAGAATTCGCTCGATATCGTACCGTTTCTTCTCATCATACCTGAATAATGGAATGACAATGCTTATAGCAGCCACTATCGATCCATTATACCGTATCGGTGTCGCTATACATCTGATACCGATATTCGACTCTTCGCATTCGTGTGCGAATCCGGTCTGCTTCACTTGTTGTAATTGGTCATACAAATACCGGACATCACGGATAGTATGCTCAGTCAACGGAGAAAGTCCATCGGGATACAATTGATTGAGTTCTTCCAGGCTCATGTCACTGAGCAATGCTTTCCCGACCGCTGTCCCATAGGCTGGCAATTTTCTGCCGATTTCCGAATACATCCGAATTTGATGTGTGGATTCGGCTTTCACCACATACAGGACATCGCCTTTTTCTAGAATACAGAAATGGGCGGTCTCTTCGCTTTCTCTTGCCATCATGTTGACAATAGACGCAACTCCGCTATAAGCACCGGAGGTGTTGGCGAATGAAGCACCTGAAAGGAAACAACGCAAACCGATGTAGTAGCGCTTCGATTGTTTTTCCATGCTGAGAAAATGCTGTCCGCACAATGTTTGCAAAATCGGCATGATGGTCCCGCGGGGAATATTGGCCATTCGAGCGATTTCACTCATGGTCAATTCCCCGTTATGGGCCGATACCGTTTCAAGAATTGTAGTGACACGAAGAGTCGGTTGATGAAACACGATCTTCTCCTTTGTTACCGCTGAACACGTCCTGAGGCATTCCCCGCCATCAATCGTTTGACCTCATCGACGGACACTTGGTTAAAATCATATTCTATGGTCTGTTTCAAACATGACGCCGCTACTGCGAATTCGATCGTTTCCTGCAAAGTATACTTTTGCCGCATCGCATAGATCAAGGCTCCCCCGAAGCTATCGCCCCCTCCGACACGATCGACTATATGGATAGGATACCCTTTTGACAGATAGCTTTGCTTCCCGTCGTAAAGGAGTCCCGCCCAGGTGTTATCGTTCGCACTGAGTGAACCGCGTAAGGTGATAGCAATATACTTGCATCCGAAATTGCTTGCCAATTGCTGTGCGACCGTTTCATACGAAGCACCTTCCACAAGACCTGAAGACACATCGGTTCCGTGCGCAGAAATACCGAACACATCGAAAGCGTCCTCCTCATTGGAAATCAACACATCAACATATTTGACCAAAACGGTCATTGCTTTTCGGGCTTCTTCCCTGCTCCACAGTTTCTTCCTATAGTTTAAATCGCAACTGATCGTGATCCCCTTCTTTTTGGCGACCTTACATGCTTCGAGAGTGATATCGACCAGTTGTGGGGACAGTGCGGGAGTAATCCCGGTAAAATGGAACCAATCAGCTCCTTCAAAAATCGTATCCCAATCGAATTGATCAACGGTGGAAGTTGCGATAGATGAGTGCTTGCGATCATAAATCACTGTCGAGGGCCTTTGGCTGGCACCTTTTTCGACAAAATAAATCCCAAGCCGTTGTCCTCCTTTATACATATGTGTGGTATCGACACCCCAATGCCTGAGTGCATTGATTGCACTTTCACCGAGTTGGTTATCCGGGACTACGGTCACATAACTGGCGCTGTCACCGTAATTAGCCAATGAAACCGCCACATTCGCTTCTCCGCCGGCATATGATGCGCAGAATTGCTGAGCTTGTTTGACGCGCAGATATCCCTCCGGATTCAGTCGCAACATTATTTCACCGAAACATACTACTTTTTTCACATCTTCCCCCTATCTGATCGCTTTTACGAATGTCTCTGCCAGCTCGGCCAATTCTTTGAACCGGCCTGCCCGGATCAAATCGTTCCTGACAATATTCGAGCCTATCCCGCACGACATGTATCCGTTATCAAGAAATGCCTTTATGTTTGTCTCATCAACTCCACCGACCGCCATGAGAGGGACGTGATTGATCGGGCCGCGGATAGCTTTTATGTAAGGAATCCCAAGGTTGGCCGCAGGAAAGAGTTTGACGATATCGGCTCCTGCATTCCACGCGGTCATGATCTCTGAAGGTGTAAAAGCTCCAGGAATAGCAACTAAATTCATTGATTTCGCCAATTCAATCACTTCTCTATCGGTGTTCGGAGCAAGAATGAAATCAGCTCCCGCTCCAGATGCGGCTTTTACTTGTTCCGTCGTGATGACAGTACCGGCTCCAATCAGCATGTCATTGCCGAAAAGTGTTTTCAACGACGTAATCGTTTCCACCGTATCCTCAATACATCGCGATGACCCTTGGTCAAAGGTAATCTCAAGTATTCGTATCCCGCCTTGGTACAATGCAGAAGCAGCACCAAGCATGTGCTTCACAGGTATTTTCCGAGCAATCGCAACAATCTTATGCTCCCTGATAAATTCAACAGGTCCCATTCCGCCCCCCCTATTCCGAGAACAGAGTTCTCGTATAATGTTATTCGTATATACGAATTATTAATGTATATACAAATACTTTAATCCATACATGCATGTCCTGTCAACAAAGAGCAACTGCCAATGCCTCTGGGCAACAGCGAAAACATTGGGAAATCATCTATTTTTATTGTTTCCAGTATTGGTCGGCTGTTATACTTTTACAATGAAAATCGCGATTACCGGTCCCGATGGCTTATTGGGAAGCAATGTGACACGGATGCTTGTAGATAATGGCCATGAAGTTGTTGCATTCGTTCAACCTTACAAAGCTATCCCTACGTTGGAACCCCTTCCGATTGAAATCCGCAGGGGGGATGTGTTAGATCCCGATTCGGTACTCGATGGAGTGAAAGGTTGCAATGCGATTATTCACATTGCCGCCAACACCAGCGTGTGGCCTTCTCGCTCTGAATCGGTAAGAAAAGTGAATATCGAAGGGACCCGTAATGTCCTTGATGCAGCAGAACATTTCAATGTGGAACGCCTTGTATATATCGGAACAGCAAATTCATTTACATTTGGGAGCAAGAACCATCCAGGAGATGAAAACACACCGTTCGGCTCTGCCCACTACAAAATGGATTACATTGACAGTAAGCGGGCAGCGATGGAGTTGGTCCTGAAAAGACACGTTGAATCAAGACTGCCGGTTATCCTCATCCATCCGACGTTCATGATCGGCCCGTACGACAGCACCCCCAGTTCCGGACAAATGCTCATCAGATTGTATCGGAGAAAAGTTCCCGGATACACTGACGGAGGCAAATGCTGGGTTCATGTGCATGATGTGGCTCAGGCTATCACCAACAGCCTGAGCATGGGGAGACTCGGTGAATCATATATTGCGGGCGGATATAATCTTTCATATAAGGAATTCTTTGGAATCGCTGCTGACGTAATGGGAATACGGGCACCGACATTAAGGATTCCCAATAGCCTTACGTTACTGATAGGCTTGATGCAATCAATCGTTTCGACCGTTACCAAACGGCCGCCCTTATTGAGCTATGCGATGGCAAGAATCGGTTGCGATGGCCATTACTACGATACGAACAAGGCTGAAAGAGAACTTGCCATGCCAAAAACCGATATTCGCTTTGCGATTGAGGAGAGTATCCGCTGGTTCGAAGAAAACGGGTATTTGAGATGAAAGAGGGCGATATATGCGACGGCTGATTCCCGATCACTCACCAGGAAGTCTCCTGATAGTTTTCATCATGGTATTCCTAACGTATTGGTTGATGGTCGAGAGTGTGAAAATCCGATCTTGGTTTTTGAAAAAGTGGGGACCAAACAACGGTGTTACCGCATGGTTCGTGTGGAACAAGCTACACGGAACAATTCTTTTTGGTGTTGTTTTTTCGTTATTCGCTTTTTGGGTGTATCCTGACGTGCCTGCCAGTGCGTATGCGCTTGCGCTACCCAAAGACCTGTTTTCATGGATGATAGGGATAGTGCTGACAGTGCTACTTGGTATTGCCGTTTGGCAGAAGAACCGTGTGTCGAACAATAAAAAGAAATCTTTTGGCCGGTATCCTGAACTGGCGGCATCAAATTGGTCATTAACGATCCTCATCATCGACATATGTATGTGGATGGCATATCTGTTTTCCTATGAATTGATGTTTCGCGGAATCCTTTTGGGTATGTTATCACATTCTGTTGGCTTCTGGACTGCGGTTGGCATCAATGTAGCGCTGTATGCGGCTGTTCACATACCCAAAGGCGCCCAAGAAGCGATAGGAGCATTGTTATTAGGATATGTACTGTGTATTCTTACCGAAGCTTCGGGGTCATTGTTTACGGCATTCGCTTCCCATTGCGCTCTCGCGATAACCAACGACATCAGTGCTTTTTACTATAGGGATGACATGTATTGGAAGTCTGGCAGGGTATCAAGATGACGGATCTTAGCATCCGGGCAGACGATATGTCCGATCTACCCGGATGGTGGATCATCACATTACTTGGTTGATCTATCGCTGATTGGAGCACTCAAAGCGCTGACATCGATACTCACGCTACATGTCAACTCGAAGTTTTGCATGGTCACCCCGGCTTGATTTTTGTAGTTGGTCACATGGGTATAGTACGTGTGGAGACCCAAATCGATTGCATTGTCATGATTGTAATGTCCTACGAGACCGATTTGGTGATGGATCGCATTCGGCCAATTTGCCCGATCTCCCTTCGGATCATACACCGTACCGTTTTTTTCCTGCGGTAACCGCATGAACACATCGAAAGGACCTTTGACACCATAGTTATACGATAAGGACAGTGAATATTCTCCCAATCTTGCATAGCCCGCTTCGACATGGGCTTGTTGGTAATCATTACCCATGGAATAACCGAGCAAGCGAACATTATACCCACCTCTCGTGATAGCCGTATTACGTTGGTTCACGGTCGGGGTTTGCAGCCAATATCTATGTGTATAGAGCCAATCGCTGGTATACACATATTCTGCTCCTCCTGTGATAAAACCATCACCGACCGGGACTCTTGTGAACGCCCCCGCGATAATGCCATGCGCCGCTGGTTCGGTGGAACTTGTTTCGTGGCTCATCGTAAACTGATCCAAGACTCCTGATGCATAAAGCTGTGCCCAAGGTCCGATCGCAAGTTGAAGATCGAGAGATAACAGCGAATTAGTTTGCGAACCGTTATTCCCATTATGCCAGAAAGCTAAAGGCATGAAGGTGAATAGCTCGGGAACCGATCGGGCATAGACAGCGGCTTCGGTTACCGCTACATAGAATTTTTCATCGAATAGCCTGAATTCCATCGAGTGGGTGAGGTATCCTTTATAGGGATACGACCCGGTGTCCATGTATCCATCGAATCTGTCCGAAGAAGTCGAATCATCCAGGTTCACACTGTAGATACTCGGATTGTAGCCATGGGTGAGATACCCTAGATCCAAAGACATCCGAGATCCGTGCTCGTACCTACCGCTGTTCCCCAACCCGGGATGTAATGACAGATATGCAAAATTATATCTGAAAAGTGTATTGTACCAAGATAATCGCAAACCGGTAATCTTATGTGCATCTTTACTCAATATCAAATTACCGGTACGTCCCGTACCGACAGAATATTCACCCGACCCCATATAGAGATTCCAATGGGTGTTACCAAAACTAAGATAGTAACTATCAGGAAAATGGTGGAATATGTGATCAAAACCCATGGGAATATTATTCCAGTTGATATACGGATCATTGGTCGACGGTCCGTTGAATGTTGTCGCAGGATATAATCCGATTCCGGGTTGTTCTTTTATATCGATATCAATCTCGGAGTAAAAATAATCACCAGCCCAAAACTGGACGGGAATCGATAAAAGGGGGACCCTGTCCACATACCCATATACATATTTGTCCAAGTAATGTTGATTTGCATTATCCCATATCAATGATTTATCGGTGTTGAGATACAATTCGGGAGAAATGATGGCAGTGACAGAAAAAGCCGACTTTTTTTCTTGAAAGATCACATCCGCATCCATTTCCCGCTCAATCCTATCAAGAAGTTTTTGACCTGCTTCGGAAAGATTTTTCTTATCTATCCTGTGCAAATAGTATGCGAATTCATCAACAGCATAAGGTCGGGCGGTAAATGGAATGACCTTACCTTCGTGTTGGTAGAGGGTATCCAATCCCTCGTACAACCACGAGTCGAGTGGAATATACCGGGCACCATTTATCTCTGTTGCAATTAGCGTATTCAAACAGGCACAAAGGATAATCACACCCACACACAAAATTCTAGCACAAGCATTCCTTTTCATAGTGCTTATCTCCTAAAATATGGAAATTTGTGATATTTTAGACACTATACTACAAGAATCACGAAAGAGGGATGTCTCATTGATAAAAAAATCAAACATTTTTGTAATTTACACAAATATGATACTATTTCTTCTATTGGTAGTAAGCGGACCGATAGTATTTGCATCCCGATCAACATTAAACAACCAAAAGATTATCCCTTCAGATTCTCCGATATGGCAACATATACTCCTCCTCGCAATCGAACAGGGAATAGCGGCACCGAGTTCGAGCGGTCCTTGGTCGGTTGAGGAATTGA
>Ga0172382_10000205_pt1 | contig 108420 bp, 100 predicted proteins | sample Leawel138RmetaG_FD_122245 | JGI IMG/M metagenome (GOLD analysis project Ga0172382, IMG submission 122245) | Leachate microbial communities from a municipal landfill in Southern Ontario, Canada - Leachate well 138R metaG | ecosystem: Engineered > Solid waste > Landfill > Unclassified | place... | reverse complement strand
TGTTTTTTCCCCCCCGCTTTTTGGTTTTTTTTGATATTTTTCGGAAAAACACGCCCAAAGTTTTAAAAAGGTTTGTTTTTTTTGCCCCCCCCCCCCCCCGCAAGTCTAAATGATGATGTGCTGGTCAATAATTTGTACCGTTATGGGTTCAAGTTGTTGTCCTAGGCAGGGACCACTCACGCATTCGCCGCTCTCGATAAGAAACAGTGCGCCATGGGTGGAGCACTGAATAAGCATGCCGTCAAAATCCAGAAATTTGTCTTCCTCCCAGTTGAGCTCAATACCAAGGTGTGGGCAGCGGTTGCGGTAGGCATAGATTTGGTGGTTTTTTTTAATCACAAAATAACTGTCAGCATCCAGGGTAAAGCCTTTGCAGGATTGTTCGGGGATTTCGTCAATGTGGCAGATTGTCGTCATAGATCGGAGCTTTTGTTTGTTGAGTCGTTAACCGCAACACCTTGGTTGTGGTGCTTTAACTAGGGTGCGGTAGCGGGATTAGCGAAGATGATATAGATATGTAGAGGGTTTGACGATGTCTGGTGTGAATAGCTAATATTAACAGATATCGGGGTTACATTGCCTTTCGGCTTGTTCTAACAGGGTTGTTTTGGTTTGGTTGTCTAAATCATTCCAGTGCATATCGTTTAATGCGCCGTGTAGTGCGTACAGTAAAACTTTAGAAACTTTAATGCCACGCTGTTTGATCTCGTGGTAGGCTTCAACGGCCCCCTTTTCTTTGAGCTCTGCCTGACTATTAATGCCAATTGAATGAAGCCAGTTTATCGAAGTGTTACCGAGGTTTTTTAGATCCAGCAAGTCATTTTGCATAGACTGCCTCCTTATATTGTTATTATTAATTAGTTATATATTTAGTTTATAATATAGCTTTTTTGATATATCAATCAACTAATGATTGTTGGGATTTTGATGTTTGCCGATAAGCGCTATTTAACGGGTCAGGACGATCAATTTATTGATAGGGCTACTGTCTCTGCGGGTATTCACCGGCAAGCACTTGCTGCTTTTTTGGCGCTACAACATGCTGCAGCTGAAAGCTTTGAGTTAACGATAGCTAGTGGTTACAGAGATTTTAATCGGCAGTTGGCTATCTGGAATGGCAAAGCGACAGGTGAGCGACCGGTGCTGGATAAACAGGGTAGAGTGATAGATATATCAACATTGGACCCTTGGTCGTTGGTGCAGGCAATACTGCGCTGGTCTGCGCTGCCTGGTGCGTCTAGGCATCACTGGGGTACGGATATAGACGTGTATGACAAGCGAGCGGTTAAGGCCGATTATCAATTACAGCTCAGTCTTGAAGAAGTCAGTGGTTCAGGTCCCTTCGTGGCTCTGCATGAGTGGCTGGACGAGCAGATATTAAGAGGGGCGAGTTTTGGTTTTTTTCGGCCCTATCAAATAGATAGTGGGGGTATAGCGCCTGAGCGTTGGCACTTAAGTTATTTGCCGCTGGCACAACAGTATCAGCGCGAGCTAAGCCTCGACTATCTACGTGATACCATTGCTGCTCAGCCTATTGCATTGAAACAGGTGGTGCTTGCAAACCTTGAAGAAATCTACCATCGCTATATTGTGGTGGAAGAAAAACTTTACCCGACGAAACTTGTCAATACTCAAAAAATGAAGGCTTATGACTGATTTAGTCAATGAAGATTTACTTCAACACATCTGGCAGTCGATCTATGCTGAAGTTGAACAACAGGCATTAAAAGAGCCTATGCTTGCCAGTTTGTTCCATACGACGGTATTAAATCAAGATAATTTTACTGCGGCTTTGGCATTTCAATTAAGCAGTAAATTAAGTAGTGGCACTGTACCCGGTTTGATTATGAATCGTGAAATACAGTGTGTGTTGGCCCGCAGCCCTGACATTGTCGAATGCGCGTGTTTGGATTTAGAAGCCTGCTTTCAGCGTGATCCGGCTTGTGACTTCTATTCGACGCCATTTTTGTATTACAAAGGTTATCATGCGTTACAGGCATATCGAATAACACATTATTTATGGCAACAGCAGCGTTATAGTTTGGCTTATTATCTGCAAAACAGGATTGCTAGTGTGTTTGATGTAGATATTCATCCTGCAGCAAAGCTTGGTCATGGCATTATGATTGACCATGCCACGGCTGTTGTTATTGGCGAGACCAGTATTATAGGAAACAACGTTTCATTGTTGCATTCGGTATCACTCGGTGGTTGCGGCATTGGCCCCGGTAAGCGTCATCCGACCATTGGTGATGGCGTGTTGGTGAGTACAGGCGCTAAGATTCTGGGCGATGTGACGGTTGGAGTCGGTGCTAAAATAGCTGCTGGTAGTGTAGTGTTAGGTGATGTTGCCGCACATACGACAGTTGCGGGTGTGCCGGCAAGGGCCATTGGCAAGCCGGTTGATTTGCACCCGTCTCTACATATGAATCAGTTATAAGAATTGGAGGCTTAGTATTCATTAATCGAACTAAACAGCTTGTCTTGATAATAAGTGTTGAATTTTTGGACAAGCTTTATTCTAATGGTTGAACTAGGTCGAGCCTAATAGTTTTGTTCTTTGTTATTATTGAATCGGTTCGGTATGGCTTTAGTTTTGCGAGAGCTCTGGAGTAGCTCAATTCTCATCACATGAGCCCCATTTACGAGCTTATACTGCTGGTGTTAAAAGGGGCTTGAACAACAAAGGAGAGTAGTAACGTGAGTGTGAAGTTATTGGATAATGAAGCTTTTTATGGATATCGTGTACGGCGCACAGTAAACGGCAAACTGTTTCAGGAATATTTCTCCCTGAAAAAAGAGGGTAAACGCTTGGGGTCGAGGCTAGCCAAGCAAATCGAGCAGCAGGCTATCGCTCGAGATGAAGAGTTAGCTAACCAGCAACAGCGGGTGAAAAAACAGCTGAAGCCAGGGCGCTGTTTTAACTCCGATGGTAGCGTCAAGGGCATTAGCTATTTGCTTAAAATGGAAAAAAGTGGAACGGTAACACCGATTTTTCAAATAGGTATTGCCTCAGAGCTGGAGCAGAAAATAGTATGTACCAGTTTCTCCCTTAATGCTCATGGTAAAGATCAAGCTTGGCGGCGGGCTGTAGATGCTTATGCTAAGCACAAAGTGATCAGTAAAAACACCAAGCTATATAAGAAGTTGATGACGGCTATGCCCGCTGTAAAAGAGGTGAGCTAGTGAGCGCTAACTTCTTTGGTGCTCTTTGTTCTCACGGGGCCGGAAGTAAAGGCTTTGAGTCTGTGGGTACTGGTGTGCAATATGCTCTGGATGAAAAATCAGCCCAAAAAAACCGAGTACATACTCGGTTTTTTTGAGGCGGCTTATCGAGTTGATAGGCCAATGAGGTTTTAGCCTTTGTAGGCTGCCGCCGCTTTCATGATTTCAGCTTTAGCTGCTTCGCTATCAGCCCAGCCATCAATTTTTACCCATTTGCCTGTTTCAAGATCTTTATAGTTCTCGAAGAAGTGCTCAATTTGCTTGATCAGCAATTCTGGTAAGTCAGAGGGCTCTTTAACGTCTTTGTATAATGCTGACAGTTTATCGTGAGGGACGGCTAGCAATTTAGCGTCTTGGCCTGCTTCATCGCTCATGTTCAGAATACCGATAGGACGGCTGCGGATAACTGAGCCGGGTGCCACTGGGTAGGGTGTAACAACCAATACATCGAGTGGGTCGCCATCTTCTGACAGGGTGTTGGAGATGTAACCATAGTTAGCTGGGTAAAACATGGGTGTGGCCATGAAGCGGTCTACTAACAGGCAATCCATCTCCTTATCAATTTCGTATTTGATCGGATCGTGATTGGCTGGAATTTCGATAACAACATAAATATCGTTAGGCAGATCTTTGCCAGCAGGGATTAGATTAAAGCTCATAATTATCTTCCAAGTGAGAATTGATAGATTACAGTGAAAAATTTGCAGTCTGTAAGTATAAACTGAGCGGCCTGGATTACCAATGTTTGCGCTAAATTCGATGTTAAGCTGTTGGATTTCTATGCATTTAAGGTTGATGTGCTAATCTTGGTGAGTCAGCGTTCGAGAGATTAAGGATTGTTTGTGTCAAAAAACTTGCGAAAACATATCAGAACCAAATTACAGGCTGATGTTAAGGTCTCTCATCCTAATATAGGTGAGGCGAGGTTTCGTACCGGGGATATATCCGATGGCGGGGCCTATATTTTTGCCGACGATAAAGCTTTGCCTGAATTGGGCGAAGTGGTGAGTGTTCAGGTGCAGGGGATGGGTGCTGGGGAGGCTCCGATAGTTAAAATGAAGGTTGTGCGCCGGGATAAAGATGGCGTAGGGCTTGAATTCATTGATGAAGGTGACTGACAACCTTATTTGAAGTGCTTGGTAAGTTTTTCTCTACGCGGCATAAGCTTGTAGCGTAAATCACCTGGGGCGATACCCTAGGTTTCCAGATTGGCCAGTGTTACTATTCGCGCCGACAAAATTCTATGATAAGGGCCACTATGCATATCCATATCCTGGGTATTTGCGGGACATTTATGGGTGGGCTTGCGATTCTTGCCCGTCAGCTTGGTCATACTGTGACGGGTTCCGATGCCAATGTTTACCCCCCGATGAGTACTCAGCTGGAGCAGCAGGGTATTGTTTTAACCGAGGGCTTTGACCCTGCACAACTGGAACCCGCCCCTGATCTGGTTGTCGTTGGCAACGCTATGTCGCGGGGCAATCCGGCGGTTGAGGCGATGTTGGACCGGGGCTTGCGCTATACCTCTGGGCCACAATGGCTATCGGATCACCTGTTGCAAGATCGCTGGGTGTTGGCTGCTGCTGGAACCCACGGCAAAACTACCACTAGCAGTATGCTGGCCTGGATTCTTGAGTATGCGGGTATGAGCCCTGGCTATCTTATTGGTGGGGTGCCAGGTAATTTTGGCGTATCTGCCCGCCTGGGTGATTCCCCCTTCTTTGTTATTGAGGCCGATGAGTACGATAGTGCCTTCTTTGATAAGCGCTCTAAATTTGTGCATTACCGGCCGCGCACGGCGATTTTGAATAACCTCGAGTTTGATCATGCCGATATTTTTGATGATATTAAAGCCATTCAGCGACAGTTCCACCATTTGGTACGGATTATCCCTGGTAATGGCCGTATTATCGTGCCGGCTGAAGATGAGTATTTAGCGCAGGTGTTGGCGCAGGGCCTGTGGTCTGAGCTTGAGCAACTTTCTTTAAACAATACTGATCAGGAGTGGTGCGTACGCTTGTCTCACGCGGACGGTAGCGAGTTTGAGGTTTTGTTGAAGGGTGTTGATGTCGGTCGAGTTTGTTGGCCGCTCACCGGTGACCACAATGTGTGTAATGCTCTGGCGGCCATTGCTGCTGCAAGGCATGTGGGTGTTACCCCGACTATAGCGGCAGAAGCTTTGTGTCAGTTTGAGGGTGTTAAGCGCCGGATGGAGACGTTAGCGCAAATTGGCGGTGTCACTGTTTACGATGACTTCGCTCATCATCCTACGGCAATAGCGACTACGTTGGCGGGGTTGCGAGCGAAGGTTGTGCAACAACGTATCATTGCAGTGATCGAGCCGCGCTCAAATACGATGCGATTAGGTACTCATTTGGCGAAACTTGCAGAGTCTACCGCTTTGGCAGATCAGGTAATTTGGTATCAGCCCGAGGGTTTGGATTGGTCGCTAGAGCAGGTGGTTTCTGCCAGTGTTGCGAAGGCATCGGTGGAGGCATCGGTGTCAGCTATTGTCGCTCGCTTAGTTGCAACCGCGCAGGCGGGGGATCATATCGTCATTATGAGTAATGGCGGCTTTGGCGGTATCCACCAGCAGCTGCTTGCGGCGCTTGAAATTAACAGTACGGGTCAGTGACTGAATATTAATAAGGGTTTATTGAGTGAAGTATCGTCTGTTTTCTGTTTATGAAATTTTGGTTTTACGGCGTCCATGGCTGACGCTATTTATTACGCTAGGGTTGATCGCCTGGCTGGCCACACATATTGTTAATTTTAAGCTGGATGCCTCGGCTGACTCTTTGGTGTTGGAGGGGGATGCCTCGCTAAAGCTGTTTCGTGAGGTTGGCAAACGCTATGGCTCCGAGGATTTCTTGTTGGTTACTTACCAACCGCAACAGGATTTATTCTCGGATCAGGTGCTGGCTAATTTAGATCAGCTGCGTGCAGATTTAGCCAAATTGGATGGTGTGTCATCAGTGGTTAGTATTCTGGATGTGCCCTTATTGGAGAGTCCGCTGGTTACCTTGGAAGAAGTTTCCAGTGGTGAGGGTATCCGCACGCTGAGGATGCCGGATACCGATAGAGAACTGGTTAAAAGGGAGTTGAGCACCAGCCCCATCTACAAGAATTTATTGACCAGCCCCGACGGAAAAACCACGGCGCTGCAAGTTAACATTAAACGCGATGCTCACTACCATTCTTTACTGGCCGCGCGTGAAGTGCTACGTGAGAAAAAAGCGCAGGGTTTGTCGGCAGAGCAAGAATTGCAGCTCGAGCGTGCTGAGCAGGCGTACCGTGACTATGTGGTTGTCGTTAATGATCGCCAAAGTCTACTGGTTGATCAAGTGCGGGAAATCATTGACCGCTATCGCGGTGATGCTCGGATCTTTCTCGGCGGTGTGCCAATGATAGCTGTGGATATGATCAACTTTGTAAAAAGTGATCTGGTGGTGTTTGGTGCGGGTATTTTGCTGTTTATAGTTTTTACACTGACGTATATTTTTCGGCGGTTGGTGTGGGTGGTTTTACCGCTGCTTACTTGTTTGGTTTCAGCGCTGTTTATGTTGGGCTTGATTACCTGGCTTGATTGGCGAATGACGGTTATTTCCTCCAATTTTGTTGCCCTGCTGCTGATCATTACCCTATCGATAGCTATACATTTGCTGGTGCGCTATCGAGAGTTGTTAGTGAGTAATCCACAGATGACCCAGCGTGAGCTGGTAAAGCAAACTACTTTGCTTATGGTCAAGCCTTGTATTTATACTACTTTGACCACCATAGTCTCCTTCGCCTCGTTAGTGATAAGTGGTATTCGGCCAGTTATTGACTTTGGCTGGATGATGGCCATCGGTGTAACGGCTGCTTTATGTTTGGCATTTATTATTTTACCCGCAGGTTTATTGTTGGTAAGCAAACCCAGGCAGGTTGAAGCCGGCGGCGTCAGTGATAAAGGCAGTGTTACTGTTACATTGCGTTTTGCTGCATTTACTGAGCGGCATGGTAAATTAATTTTGTGGCTTTCAGGCCTGTTAACGGTGTTGAGTATTATCGGTATAAGCCGCCTCCAGGTAGAAAACCGCTTTATTGATTACTTCCATGAATCGACCGAAATCTATCAGGGCATGGAAGTAATTGATGCACAGCTGGGGGGAACCATACCGCTAGAGATTATTATTAACCCTGAAAAGCCAGTGGTAGATGATGACGCGGTGATACAAAAGCTTAACTCGAGCGGTACATCTGCAGACGCTGGATTCGATAGTATTGATGATGATTTCTTTGGTGACGATGATTTTAGCGCTGATTTTGCTAATAGTGACGGTAGCGCTGTCGAGCCAAGTTATTGGTTTAACCGTGTCGGTCTGGCCCGTATTGAACAGGTTCACGATTATATTGATTCCTTGGAAGAAACTGGCAAAGTGATGTCGTTAGCGACGTCCTATAAGCAATTGCAAAAATTAACCACTGGTATTGATGATATTCAGTTGGCGCTGATACAAAGTAAATTGCCGGATGATATCCGTTCAATCCTTATCGACCCCTATCTTGATGAAGGCATAGACCAGGCAAGAATCACCGTGCGAGTGATGGAAACCAGCCGTAATTTGCATCGTGATGCCTTATTGCACCAGATCCGTAAGCACCTGGTGGATGATTTGGGCTTTCAAGACGAGCAAGTGCATTTAACCGGTATGTTAGTACTGTATAACAATATGCTGCAAAGTCTCTACCGGTCACAGGTGTTGACCTTGGGTGCAGTGTTTGTTGCTATTTTAGCCATGTTTATAGTGCTATTTCGCTCCTTGCCGTTAGCATTGATTGCGCTAACTCCTAACCTGTTGTCGGCCGGTGCTGTGCTAGGGGGTATGGGGCTGGCGGGGATTCCTCTGGATATTATGACTGTGACTATTGCGGCGATTGCAATTGGTATTGCGGTAGACGACACCATTCATTACGTGCATCGTTTTCGAGTAGAGTTTGAAAAGGATAATAACTATCTGGCCAGTATGTATCGCTGCCATGGATCTATTGGCAAGGCGATGTTTTATACCTCGATCACCATTATCATTGGTTTTTCTATCTTGGCTTTATCTAATTTTACGCCGAGTATTTACTTTGGTTTACTGACGGGTACTGCGATGTTTGCCGCCTTATTGGGGGCGTTATTGTTATTGCCACAGCTATTGATTACCTTTGAGCCTCTGGGTCCTAATATTGATAGACCGAAAACGGGTGTAGTGGATGTCGATTAGTTGGCGACAGCTACTTGGGCTGCGCCTTATTGTCTGTGGGTGTGTTATCAATGTCTGATGCTTGTCGTTTAGGGTGCGGAGCTTGTTGTATTGCTCCATCGATTACGGCTCCACTCCCAGGTATGCCAGCAGGAAAGCCTGCCGGGGTGCGCTGTATTAATCTGACAGAACAAAATCTTTGTATGCTATTTGGTCTGCCAGAGCGACCTACAGTCTGTGAGCAGTTTCAAGCAGAGGCAATGGTTTGTGGTGAAAACCGTGAACAGGCACTGCAGCTAATGTATGAGCTAGAACAGTTAACGGAGCCCCTATAATGGAAACCATCCCGCTTTTTCCTTTATCTGCAGTGTTGTTCCCCCAGGGGCGAATGGCGCTGCAGATTTTTGAGCCACGCTACACTGACCTAGTTAGCCAGTGTCTAAAAAATGACACTGGCTTCGGCGTAGTATGGTTGCGCGAGGGGAGTGAGACTTTCAAACTCAATACGGAAGTAGATCCTCGTTTGGCGCAAATTGGTACCTATGCAAAAATTGTCGATTGGGACTCCTTGGCCAATGGTTTGTTGGGGGTCACCATAGAGGGGTCAAAAAAGTTTCGGTTATTATCGAGTTATCAGAAGGAAAATCATCAATATATGGCGGATGTGGAGTGGCTGGAGCCTGAGCCGCGTATACCATTGCCAGAGCAGTCGAAAGAGTTGCAAGGTATGTTGTTGCAGCTGCTAGAGCACCCTCACATTGCTCGGTTGAAACTTCACCCTGAGGTCGATGATGTCGCCTCTTTAGGGGGGTTGTTGGCGCAGTTGCTACCGCTTGCTGAGAACATTAAATTTGAGTTGTTAACTGTTGCAGACCCCTTATTGCGCTTGCAGCATTTGACGGAACTATTGGATCAATTCTCCGAGTAGTTACAGTGTTCTTTTGGGTGCGGTGGGTCGTAGCACTGGTTAATTAAGCCGCCAGCGATTCTGCTGCCGTTGAATTGAACGCGCTGAAAGTTGTCATAGTTTGCGCTATTGACCTCCTTCGAGGTGATGAGTAAGGTGATCTCAGAAATGCATTTGGTTGTGAAACATGATGGTTAATGATGAAGAAATCGATCTGTTTCTACAGGAAATGGGTGATGTAAAACCGCTGCAGTTGCAGCCGAAGGTTGCGATAAAGCGCTCAACCCACTCCGAATTGGCTCTAGAGGCCAGACGGCAGGCTGCTACTCAGGAGGTGGTCAAAGATAGCAATCATCTGTCCAGTGACCACGTCGATTTGCTAGACCCTTATTATGTTCTGGAATTTAAGCGTGCAGGAGTGCAGAACGGTGTATTTAGAAAGTTAAAGCAGGGCAGATATACTCAAGAGGCTCGGCTTGATTTACATCGGATGACTGTTGCCGCGGCGCGTAAAGAAGTGTTTGAATTCGTCAAAGAGTGCAGCAGCTATGATTTACGCTCTTTGATTATTGTTCATGGTAAGGGTAATCATGGTCAACGCTCTCATCAGTCACCTAAAGGCGACACTGCAGCCGCTTTATTGAAGAGCTATGTGAATAAATGGTTGCCTGATTTAGCCGAAGTTCAAGCGTACTGCAGTGCTCAGCCCCAGCATGGAGGTGTGGGCGCAGTGTATGTTTTGCTGCGTAAAAGTGAAAAGAAAAAGCAGGAAAACCGCGATCGTATTACCCGTGGTCGAACTGTGGCGGATTGATTGGCTTAAGTGGCACAAGTTCTACTTTGTGGTGAGTGATATGGCCTTAAGTAAGTAGGGTCCAGGCCAGAATTAAAAACTACAAAGCCTTATTGCCCGTCGTTTTATGAGACGGTAAAACTTCTTTCTGGGCATTATTAAGGTTTTTTTAAAATAAACACAGTAACCGAGGGTAGGATAATGTTAAGACGTTTGGTGGTTTTGGTCGTATTGTTAGTCAGTTCATCTACTTTGTTGGCGACAGAGTCGCTTACTACAGCGCTACAGCAAGCTGCGACTGGTGAGCACCGCAGCCCAGAAAATATAGCGCGTAATCAATATCGTCACCCAGTCAAAACGCTGGAGTTTTTTGGCTTAAAAGCAGAGATGACAGTAATTGAAATTAACCCTGGTGGCATGTGGTATACCGAGGTGCTGGCTCCTGTGTTGAGCGAAAGAGGGCAATATATTGCAGCTGGATACGATATGATGCGGGATGACTTGCCTGGTTATCAAATTCAGCAAAATAAAATGCTGCAACAACGTTTTGCCACAGAGTCGGTATTTGGTAAAGCCAAAATCATTGGGTTTTCTCCAGCTACTAAAGCACCATTAGGTGAGCCGGCTTCGGCGGACATGGTGTTGACTTTTCGCAATACGCATGGCTGGGTTCGCGATGGTGTTGCTGGTAATGCCTACAAGGCCTTTTTTGATGTCTTAAAGCCGGGCGGGGTGTTGGGGGTGGTGCAGCATCGTGGCCCCGCTGTTAATAGTGGTTTCACGGGTTATCTAACTGAGCAGCAAGTCGTTGATATTGCGCAGGCTGCCGGATTTGAGCTGGATGCTCGCTCTGAAATTAATGCCAACCCTAAAGATACCAAAGATTATTCTGCTAACGTTTGGGCCTTGCCACCGGTACTGCGTATGGGGGAAGTTGACCGAGAAAAACATCTGGCGATTGGTGAAAGTGACCGTATGACCTTGCGGTTCCGCAAGCCTGAGTGAACCGCTAAGCCATTGCCCCATTATTAACCCATAACGGGGGCAATGGCAGGATGTATGCGGACTTTACTCTGCGCCGTGGCTTATTAAAATATCTGCGTACTCTTTGGAGCTGCGGTGCTGTTTGATGATGGAAAGCGCAGTTTCTCCCTGAGGGTTGCGAGCGTTTAGATTGCGGTTTTCAGCGACAAAAAATTCGATAAATTCAGCAAAGTTTTCTAGCCGCATTGATTGATAGGCTTTTAATAGTACGTGGAAGTCAGCTTCAACCTCTTCGGCGGGTTTTACGTCTAAAAAATCTTTGACGCGCTGTTCGTTCCAAACTTCATCGGTAACTTTTTCTTTGTCTTTTTTCACTGCCATGATCGTATGCCTTTTTCAATGTTACTGTGGGCTGGGTTCGGTGCGCTGCAAATTGAGCATGCACTGACTCTAGCCATTTAATTGTGCCATTAATATTTTATTAACCATGCCTGGGTTGGCTTGGCCTTTAGATGCTTTCATGATTTGGCCAACAAAAAAGCCAGTCATTTTCTTGCGCTTTCCTTCATCGGCATTGCGATAGTTTTCTACTTGCTCTGGGTTGTCATTAATTACCTTTGCGACCATTGCCTCCAGTGCGCCGGTATCGGATACCTGCTTTAAACCCTTGTCTGCAATAACTGTATCGGCATCACCTTCGCCATTCCACATGGCTTCAAAAACCTGTTTGGCAATCTTCCCTGAAATGGTGTTGTCTTTGATACGGCAAATCAATTGACCTAAATGCTCTGCGCTAACGGGGCATAGGGCAAAGCTTGTGCCGTCGCCTTCTTTGGCTGTGTTGTTTAGCTGTGCCGAGACTTCGCCTATGACCCAGTTGGCGGTAAGTTTGGCATCGTCACAAACTTGGCTGGCGACTTCAAAGTACTGCGACATAGCGCTGTCTGCGCTGAGGATGCCAGCATCATAATTTGATAGGCCATAGTTTTCGACAAAGCGCGCCTGACGACTGGCAGGTAGTTCCGGCAGGCTGGCACGGATCGCCTCGATGTAGCTGTCATCAATAACTACTGGCAGCAGGTCGGGGCAGGGAAAGTAACGGTAGTCGTTGGCTTCTTCTTTGCTGCGCATGGAGCGGGCGGTTTTGGTGTCGCCATTATAGAGGCGGGTTTCTTGAACAATACGGCCGCCATCTTCAAGAATATCTATCTGACGCTCGACTTCAAGGGCGATGGCTTCCTCCATAAATTTGAAGGAGTTGAGGTTTTTAGTTTCGGTGCGAGTGCCATATTCCTCTTCACCTTTTAATCGTACTGAAATATTGACATCAAAGCGCATTGAGCCCTGTGACATGGCGCCATCGGAGATGCCTAAAGAGGTGACGATGGCGTGCAATTTTTTGGCGAACTCCACTGCCTCTTCGGCGTTGCGCATATCTGGTTCAGAAACGATTTCTATCAGCGGTGTGCCGGCACGGTTTAAATCGATGCCGGTACAGCCGTGAAAATCTTCATGCAAAGATTTTCCCGCGTCTTCTTCAAGGTGAGCATGGTGGATGCGAATGGTTTTGGTGCTGCCATCTTTTAATTGAATCTCAACATTGCCCGCGCCAACAATGGGGTAATCCATTTGGGTGGTTTGGTAGCCTTTAGGAGAATCCGGGTAAAAATAGTTTTTGCGATCAAATACTGAGCGCTTATTGATTTGGGCATCGATACCTAAGCCGAACATAATGGCGTAACGCAGCGCCTGCTCATTAAGTACGGGCAGCGTGCCTGGCATGGCCAGATCTACAGCATTGGCCTGCGTGTTAGGTGCTGCACCAAAAGCGGTGCTGCTGCCGGAGAATATTTTCGTCTTGGTGGCGAGTTGTACGTGGACTTCAAGGCCTATTACTGTTTCCCATTCCATGTTTTAGTCCTCTGCCTTGGTAGAAAATTGCGCTGGAAATTGTTGGTGCCAATCGGTTGCCTGCTGAAATTTATGGGCAACATTTAACAGTTTGCTTTCAGCAAAGTAGTTGCCGGTAATTTGTAAGCCTGCGGGTTTGCCTTCGACTAAGCCTGCGGGGATCGACATGCCAGGAAGGCCAGCTAGGTTGGTCGAGATGGTGTAGATGTCTTCTAGATACATCGACACAGGGTCATTTGATTTTTCACCGAGAGCAAAGGCGGTGTTGGGCACAGTAGGCCCCATAATAACGTCGACTTGTTGGAATGCGGCGACAAAATCATTTTTGATGAGACGGCGAATTTGTTGGGCTTTTCGATAATAGGCATCGTAAAAGCCTGCGGACAGCGCATAGGTGCCAATAAGGATGCGGCGTTTTACTTCTTCACCGAAACCTTCTTCCCGTGTGCGGGTGTATAGATCGTGTAAATCCTTGGGGTCTTCACAGCGATAGCCATAACGTACACCGTCAAAACGCGACAGGTTGGCTGAGGCCTCTGACGGGGCGATAACATAATAACAGGGTACAGCCAGGCTGGTGTTGGGTAGTGATATTTCTTTGATGGTGGCTCCCATAGCCTCGTACTCTTTGATTGCAGCTTGTACAGCTTGTTCGATAGCGGGGCTAAGGCCTGTGCCAAAATATTCTTTCGGAAGGCCAATTGTTAAGCCTGATAAATCGTCATTGAGTGCAGCGGTGTAGTCGGGAACCGCCTGCTCACTGCTGGTGGAATCCCTATGATCAAAGCCTGCCATAACGTTGAGCATTAGCGCAGCATCTTCGGCGGTACGGCTCATTGGTCCAGCCTGATCAAGGCTGGAGGCGAAGGCGATTATACCGTAGCGTGAAACGCGGCCATAGGTAGGTTTTAGGCCGGTGATGCCGCACAGTGCAGCGGGCTGGCGGATGGAGCCGCCAGTGTCGGTGCCGGTGGCAGCGGGAGCTAGCTGTGCGGCTACCGCTGCTGCGCTGCCTCCCGATGAGCCGCCGGGCACGCAATCAGTGCTCCATGGGTTTTTTACCGGCCCATAAAAACTGGATTCGTTGGAGGAGCCCATAGCGAACTCATCCATATTGGTTTTGCCTAAGCTTACTGCGCCAGCTTGATTAAATTTTTCGATCACGGTGGCATTATAGGGGGGGATAAAGTTATCCAGCATTTTTGAGCCACAGCTAGTCTTTACGCCGTTAGTGCAAAATATGTCTTTATGGGCGAGCGGGATGCCGGTCAGTGCGGTGCTATTACCGTTGGCACGTTGCTGGTCGGCGGCTTTTGCCTGTGCCAGCGCTTGTTCTTCGGTGATTGTGATAAAGCTGTTTAGCTGGCTGTCCAGCTGTTTAATCCGCTTTAAAAAGTGCTGAGTCAATTCATCGCTGGAGTAGGCTTTGTCAGCCAGGCCTTTGCTTAGCTCGGCTAGGGTACAGTTATGCATGGATTGTTATCCCGTGTTTTTGCATATTAAAGATGCATGTAGAGATTTAACTTTTTGGAGGCAGTGCGGTCTGATCTCCGCGTATTTACTGACTATCCGCTTATTCAATAACTTTGGGTACCAAGTATAAGCCCGCTTCAGTTTGTGGCGCTATTGCTTGAAACGCAGCTTGTTGGTCGATTTCAGTAATGACATCGTCTCTCAGTCGCTGGTTGGCGTCTAAGGGGTTGGCCATGGGTTCGATGTTGGTGGTATCAACATTTTGCATGGTATCAACCATGCTAAGGATGTCGTTAAGGCGCGCCATTAGTTCAGGTACTTGTTTCTCATCTACCCTGATACGTGCAAGGGTAGCAATTTTTTCAATGTCAGATTGTTCGACAGACATAGTATTTGACTCTGGTTGGTATGTTTATTGACGATCGCGGTATAGTAAGTGGGCTTGCAAGCAAGGCGCAATTAGCAGTCTGGTAGTTACCAGAGGTTGATTGCAGTCGCGATGCTAAGCCGTTGAGTAGACGCTGCGATAAGTCCTTATAAACATTAAAGTTACCACATTTCCGTCTTGCTCTAAATGCCCTCGGTTGATAGAGTGAAAAATTTATTGCTAGTCAGGATATTATCCGCTTTTTCAGTTAATATACTGTGTTAAACATCTGTCCGGGCAGCGGGCAATTTCGGCGCAAAGGTTTGTTATGCCAGTAATGCGCAGCGCAATTTCAAGGTGAGCTATATTAGATGCTTAAACGAATAAGAGGAATTTTTTCCAATGATCTGTCCATCGATCTTGGAACGGCTAACACGCTGATTTATGTGCGTGAACAAGGTATTGTTTTGGATGAGCCGTCGGTGGTAGCTATCCGTATGCATAATGGCCAAAAAACTATCGAAGCGGTGGGTACTGATGCCAAACGAATGTTGGGTCGTACGCCGGGTAATATTACTGCTATTCGTCCATTAAAAGATGGGGTGATTGCCGATTTTCAGGTGACTGAAAAGATGCTACAGCATTTTATTTCTAAGGTTCACCAGCACAGTTTTATTCGTCCCAGTCCCAGAGTTTTGATTTCTATACCGTGCAAATCAACGCAGGTTGAGCGTCGGGCTATCCGTGAATCGGCTTTGAGTGCCGGTGCTCGCGAGGTTCGTCTAATTGAAGAGCCAATGGCAGCCGCGATTGGTGCGGGCTTATCGGTTGATGAGGCGTTGGGCTCCATGGTAGTTGATATCGGTGGTGGTACCACAGAGATTGCTATTATTTCGCTTAACGGTATTGTTTATTCAGATTCAGTGCGTGTGGGAGGGGACCGTTTTGACGAGGCGATTGTTTCTCATGTGCGCCGCAAGTATGGCAGTTTGATTGGTGATGCGACCGCTGAGCGTATCAAACAAGAGATTGGTTGCGCCCATGCATCCAGTGATTTGGTAGAGATCGATGTGCGCGGTCGTAATCTGGCAGAAGGGGTACCGCGCAGCTTTACCCTTAATAGCGATGAGATTTTAGAGGCTTTGCAGGAGCCGTTGACGTCTATTGTGCAGGCGGTAAAGCGGGCATTAGAGCAAGCACCTCCAGAGTTGGCGGCAGATATTGCCGAGACAGGCATTGTGTTGACCGGTGGTGGTGCGCTGCTACGTGATATTGACCGTTTAATCTCGGATGAAACTGGCTTGCCGGTGTTAGTGGCTGACGACCCGTTGACTTGCGTTGCTCGTGGCGGCGGTAAGGCGCTGGAAATTATGGACCGACACAGTATTGATTTGCTTTCAAGTGATTAATCTTGTCTGAACAGCTTATCATTTAAACTCGATTAAAGTGCTCCGTGGACTAGAGCGCAGATTTTACTTTGATAGTTCAACATTAAAAAGGGCTTAGTTTATCAAACCGCTATTTGTTAAGGGTCCTTCCATTGGTTCTCGATTGTTGCTGTTGAGTGCCGTTACATTGGCTTTGATCTTCGCAGACCAGCGTTACAACATGCTACAAGAGGTGGAGGCTAAACTGTCTGTAATTGCCACTCCGTTTTACTGGGTGGCAGATATTCCTTCAAAAATCTCGGACTGGAGCGATAGAAACTTCCGCAGCCGCACGACCCTGATCGATGATAACGAGCGTTTAAGTGCAGACGTGCTGTTGTTAAAAGCTCAGGTGCAGAGACAGGCTTCACTAGAAGCTGAAAATATGCGCTTGAGAGAGTTGCTTAACTCTTCCGCTATTTTAAGTGACAGTGTGCTGGTTGCCGAGATGATCGGCGTTTCTCCAAATCCGCTGCATCAGCAAATTATCATCAACAAGGGTGAAAAAGAGGGTTTGTATGTTGGTCAGCCGGTTATTGATGCGCTGGGTTTGATGGGGCAGGTGATTGAGGTTGGTCCTTGGCAAAGCCGCGTTTTATTGATTACCGATGCCAGTCACGCCATACCAGTACAAGTCAATCGCAATGGTGTGCGCAGTGTGGCTGAGGGTGTAGGTTTGTTTCATGAGTTAATCTTGCAACATGTTGCCGCTACCACCGATATCAAAGTGGGGGATTTGCTCGTGAGCTCTGGTTTAGGCAGGCGCTTTCCGGTGGGTTACCCTGTGGCGACGGTGACTGAGGTGACGATCGACCCTGGTCAGCCCTTTGCCACGGTGAAAGCTCGGCCCCGAGCTGCGCTGGATCGTAGTCGGCATGTGTTGCTGGTCTTTAGTGGTCACCGCAAAAATACTTACCGCGAAAAAAGTGAGGCGGCTATTGAACTCCGGTAACGGGCATTGGGTGATCGCGCTTACTTTTTTAGTCGCTCTGTGGCTGGCGATATTTCCCTTGCCGGTTTGGGCAGAAGAAGGACGCCCAGCTATTGTTGCTATGGTATTAATTTATTGGGTTATAGCATTACCAACACGTGTGGGTATTGGCGTTGCTTGGTTTATTGGTCTGCTGCAGGATATTATTGAAGGTGTATTAATAGGTGAAAATGCCTTTGCTTTGGCGATTATTGCCTATCTGGCGCTGATTTTATATCAACGCTTACGTATGTTTACACCGATGCAGCAGGCAGGGGTGGTTTTTGTATTGATCGGGCTGAAGCAGATGTTGTGCCATTGGGTGCAAACCCTAACTGGTACGGAATCGCCGAATTTAAACTTTCTGTTGCCTGCTTTGGTTAGTGCGTTGTTATGGCCAGTCTTGTCAGTTTTTTTACGTCTGTTACGACGTGCCTATTATGTTCACTGATTTTATCTGAGAGTGGGGGGTTGATGGCTGATACTTGTGCGCGTATTTATCTGGCTTCGCAGTCACCTCGGCGGGCGGAATTGTTAGCGCAGGTGGGTATTGGTTTCAAGCGTTTACATGTAGAGGTTGATGAAACCCCTTTGACCGATGAAATCGCTGTGGATTACGTCGAGCGAGTAGCTATCGCTAAGGCTAAGGCTGGATGGCAGCAGCTTGAACACAGCGGGCAGGCCTTATTGCCGGTGTTAAGTGCAGATACTGCGGTGGTGTTAGATGGTCAAATTATGGGTAAGCCGCATAATCATGATCATGCTTTAGTTATGCTGCGGGAATTATCCGGTCGTACTCATCAGGTGATGACTGCGATTTGCTTTTGTTACCAAGGCAAGTTGTGGCCGGCAGTGAAAACTACCGAGGTCACTTTTGTGCACTTGAGTGAGGCAGAGCTGGAGCGTTATTGGTGTAGTGGTGAGCCTATAGGCAAGGCAGGCGCTTATGCTATTCAAGGGCTGGGGGCGTTATTCGTTGAGCATATTGCGGGTAGTTACAGTGCCGTTGTTGGCTTGCCCTTATTGGAAACCAGCCGCCTACTTAACCAAATAGAGCAAGAAATCACATTATGAGCGAAGAGATACTGGTTAATATCACACCGGCTGAAACCCGCGTAGCGGTTGTTGAAAATGGTATGTTACAAGAGGTTTATATTGAGCGCAGTGCGGCCAAGGGTATTGCCGGTAATATTTACAAGGGTAAAGTCGTTAGAGTGCTGCCGGGGATGCAAGCGGCGTTTGTTGATATCGGTTTGGAGCGTACAGGCTTTATTCATGCTTCTGATATCGCTGTACTGAATGAAAAAGGGGAAGAGCAGCGTAATAGCGAAGCGCCGGATATCCGCAGCATTGTCTGGGAAGGACAGAGCCTGATTGTACAGGTTGTCAAAGATCCAATCGGCACCAAGGGAGCCAGGCTCACTACCCATTTGTCGGTACCCTCTCGATACTTAGTGTATATGCCGCACACGCCGCATATTGGTATATCGCAGCGTATTGATGACGATGCAGAGCGCGCTCGGCTAAGAGGTGTGCTGGAAAGCTGCATCGCTTCCGAGCAGATGGAAGACTTAGGGGGCTTAATTATTCGCACTGCTGCAGAAGGTGCCGGTGAAGAAGCCTTGCTGGCAGATATGAAATACTTCAAGCGGCTGTGGGGCGCGCTTGGGCGGAAAATGAAAGAGCGTTCAGCGCCAGCTATCATCTATGAAGATTTACCTCTGTACATGCGTACCATGCGCGATCTAGTACAGCCCGATATTGAAAAAATTCGCATTGATTCCCGCGAGAGCTATCAAAATGTGGTGCAGTTTGCCGATGATTTCATTCCCGGTTTAAAAGAACATATCGAGTACTATCCCGGTCAGCGGCCTATTTTTGATTTATACGGGGTGGAAGATGAGATTCAAAAAGCATTGGGAAGGAAAATTACGCTGAAATCAGGTGGTTATTTGATTTTTGACCAAACTGAAGCGATGACAACGATCGATGTGAATACCGGTGGTTTTGTTGGTCATCGTAACCTTGAAGAAACCATTTTTAAAACTAATCTAGAAGCAGCAACCGCACTGGCACGGCAATTACGGGTACGTAATCTTGGTGGTATTATCATCATCGACTTTATAGATATGAAAGACCCCGAGCACCGCCGTCAGGTTCATCGCACCTTAGAAAAAGCCATGGAGCAAGATTGGACTAAATCGATTATAACCCGTGTGTCCGAACTGGGTTTGGTTGAAATGACGCGCAAGCGCACTCGCGAGAGCTTGGAGCGTATCATGTGCGAAGAGTGCCCTATGTGTCAGGCGCGCGGATCGATAAAAACAGCGGAGACTATCTGTTATGAGATTTTTCGTGAAATTTTGCGCGAGGCCAGAGCATATGAAAATGACCGCTTATTAGTACTGGCATCACAATCAGTGGTTGATATGCTGTTGGATGAGGAGTCCGCCAGCGTTGCGGATTTAGAGGAGTTTATCGGTAAAAGCATCCAGTTTAAAGTGGAGGGTGTTTACAGTCAGGAACAGTTTGACGTTATATTGCTCTAACTTATTGGAAGGCTCAAATCAGAGCTTAACGGTTGGTTATGATCAATTAATTGTGTGTTAAGTGTTGCCCGTCAGGTTTAAATAATAAGCCCTAAATAGTCGGGTGCTAATTTCAGGTGCTATAGTTAGGTGATAAAAAAAAGCATTATTTGGCTTCATCGCCTGCTGTGGACAGTAGTGGTCACGGTATTAATTGGTGTGGCTGCTTATGTTAGCCTTGGCCGATATTATGTAGGTTATATAGAGCGGTATCAGCCGCAGTTAATTGAGTATTTTGCTGACATAAGCGGTTTACCTACAACAGCGGTTAGACTTTCAGGTCGCTGGTCTAAGCTTTCTCCTGTGTTAAGTGTTGAAGAGTTAACAGTTTCAGCACCTGATAATCCGCATCTCCCCCTATTAAAAATAGCTAAGCTAACGGTGCAGCTGGATGTTATTTCTAGCATTTTAAACCGCTCTGTCCAAGTCAAGAGCTTGTTGGTAGCTGGCGTTGATGGTGCGCTAGAAGAGTCGCAGCCAGGGCAGTGGCAGCTACAGGGGCTTCCTCCACGAACTGCGTCCACCCCTGTTGGTTTAAATCGTCTCATCGATGTGATTTTATCTGTCGAAGAGGTTGAGTTAAATGCCATGTACCTGAAAATGTTTTATTTCGGTGGTGATGAAGCCCCAATGGTGGTCAATGAGTTGTCTCTGGCACGGGAGGGCATATTTCGACGAGCGCGGTTACAGGCCAGTTTTGATCCCACCGAAAAACCCTTTATTGCTATTGTTGAAACACAAGGCGACCCGCGTGATAAGGAAAGATTTTCAGCCAAGGCCTATGCAAATCTGGATGATGTGGATCTTTCGCCGCAGCTACCGGTATTAAAAACATGGGGTATTGATCTTAGTCGTGTGCGGATAGATGGGGAGGTTTGGGTAGATTGGCGACCAGGTCGTCTTATTGATGTGCAAGGCGGTTTTAGTATCCCTGCGGTTGATATTGCCGCGCTTAGCGGTAAACCGTTAACACCTATCACTGATTTACAGTTTAATTTTTTATTTAAAAAGGTCGGCAGTGATCACTGGCGCGGCTGGGTTCCTACTATTGCGGGCACATGGCAAGACCAAGCTTTTGATATTCAGCAATTACAGCTGAATTTAAGTGCCGAAAGTCTGCGTGTTTCTTTCCCTGAGTTAAATTTACAAACAGCATCGAGACATTTACTCTCCAGCGCTTTGCTCGATGACGGTATAGCCTCGGTATTAGAGTCGTTAGCAGTGAGTGGGCGGTTGACTGATGTGCAGCTCGACTTTATTCCGTTGGGGATAGCTCCGCCAGAGCGTGTGCTGGTAGACGTGGATCAGCCAGAGCAGGCTAAGGTTTCAGTTCAGGCAAGCGAGCCAAAGCCCCCTTTATTTACTTTGAAAGGCAGGTTGGCGGATGTTGCTGTAGAGCCTTGGCACGGTGCTCCCGGTGCAGACGGGGTTACTGGTTATATAGAGATGACACCCTATACCGGTTTAGTTGAGCTCGATAGCCAGAATATGTCGATGGAGTTCCCAGCTATTTATCAGCAGCCATTTCTGTTTAACAGTATCAAAGGGCAGCTGAGATGGGCGGTGGCCAATGATCGGATACATTTAAATAGTGGCCCGTTGTATGTTACTGCAGGCTACGGTCCGGCGACTGCTTTACTGAGTTTAGACTTGCCTTTGCACGCGCACGCAGAAGAGTCGCCGAAAATGACATTGGCAGTAGGTTTGGCTGATACTCAAGCGAGTTATCGAAATCAATTTATCCCCCATATTTTGAACACAGAGTTTTTAGCCTGGATGGCGGATAGTGTTCCCGTTGGGCATATTGTTGATGCAGGGTTTATTTATCGAGGATCATTAAGTAAGGGTGATGCTGACGGCCGGACAGTTCAGCTATACCTTAACGTTGATGATGCCACTTTGAATTTTAGCCCGGATTGGCCAATGCTCACACAGATAAGCGGACTGGTAGAAGTCAGTGATACAGACGTTAGCGTAGTGACCTCGCAGGGTAAAATGTTTGATTTAAATGTGCCCGCTGCAACCGTCAAGGTGAAGCCATTGGCCGAGGGTGGTATGTGGCTAACAGTCGATACGCGTGCCTCAGGTAATACTGCTGATGCATTAAAAGTTGTCAATGAATCTGTTTTGTCAAAGATGGTTGGAGATAGCTTTAAAACATGGGTAGCAGATGGCGAAGTTGAGGCAAAAATAGCGTTGGGTATCCCCTTGGCAAATGCCAAACGTGAGGCTGAAATTAATGTGCAAACTCAATTAACCAATACTCGTTTGACAATACCGGCTTATAAAATAGCATTTTCTCAATTGAGTGGGCCCATAAATTACAGCAGCCAGGAGGGTATCAGTTCTTCCGGTATTGATGCGCAGTTATACCATAAGCCGATACACGCCAAGATCACTCAAGGTGAAGACAAAGCGGTCAATATTGATTTAAACGGGCGCGTTAATATACGCGATATTGAAAACTGGAGTCAGCAGGCGGCATTGGTATTTGCACAGGGTGAGACAGCTTTTGACGCCAAAATAAGTATTGCACCTCAAGGCGAAAGTCGCTTTAGCGTCTACTCGAGTTTGTCAGGCATTACGCTTGATTTGCCAGCCCCTTATGCCAAATCAGCTCAGCAATCTTTAGGCTTTTCATTACAATTGCCTCTAACGCAAAACCAGTCCCTGTTACAAATGACGCTGGCTAATACAGCAAAATTACAATTTAAGTTACAACAAGGGCAGCTGCAAAGTGGTTTGGTTTTACTCGATTGGTTGGACAATCCTGAATCGATTGAGCATGAACAGGGTGCTCTGATCGTTACTGGTCATGTGCAAGATTTTGTCTATCAGCAGTGGCGTCCGGTGTTGGCACGCTTTCAACAGGCGAACGAAAAAATAGCCGCAGTAAAACAAAAGCAATTGGCTAAAGAGCCGGCAACCGCAGAGCTATTGTTAAAGGTGAAAGATTTAAATGTAGCTAATTTCTATGGGTTTAATCAGCATTATGAACAATCTGTGGTAAATATGCTGAGAGAAAAAGATGCTTGGTGGCTGTCAGCTAGCAACAAATTGCTTGATGGAGAATTACATATATTTGATCAGGCAGATAAGCCATTCGTGGTGAAGATGAATAGATTTACCCTTCCAGAATTTGCTTCAGCGGGGGATGAAAGCAAGCCCTTAAGTATTGATGACTTCAGCGGTATTCAGCTCGATTTAACCGTGGCCGACCTTATAGTTGGTGACGAGCACTTTGGCAACATCAGCTTGCAGCTACGCAGTGATGATAATGCGGTGCGGTTTGATAATATAAGCGGATCTATTCGTGGTGTCCGTGTCGATAACAAGAAGCCAGCTACGGTGGAATGGTTACGCTCAGAGCAGGGAGAGCATAGCCGTTTGGTGGGTGAGTTTTTAGTTGATGACCTAGGAGATGTTGTTGAGCGCTTTAACTATGAGCGTATTATTGAAAGCAAGTCGGGACAGGCGTCGCTGGATCTCAGTTGGCCGGGCTCGCCTGCTCAGTGGCAGTTGCAGCATTCGGAAGGTGTTATTTATACCAAGATACAAAATGGACGATTTTTAAAAGCTTCGGATACGGCCACGGGTACGTTGAAGGTGGTGGGGATTTTGAATTTCTCTAATATTATTCGCCGATTGCAGCTGGATTTTTCCGATGTCTATAAAAGTGGTATCAGCTTTGACCAGATTGAAGGTAAAGCGGTATTAGCTGATTCGGTGTTAACCATTGTTGATGAACTAAAGGTTAAAACACCCTCTAGTGGTTTTGTTTTGCGTGGTGATGCAAATTTGAAACATCAAAACTTAGATATGGATATGATTGCTACTTTACCAATAGTTAATAACTTACCTTGGCTTGTTGCTCTTGCGGGCGGATTGCCAACGGCGGCGGGTGTTTATGTTGCCAGCAAAATTTTTGAGGATCAGGTCGATCAGTTGTCCAGCGCCGTGTATAGCGTGAAGGGGGATTGGAATAATCCCGAGCTTAAATTCGAACGTATATTTGATGATAAAAAGTCGAAAGCTAAATAAAATGACAGTGACTTATCGTGCGCTCACTAGGCTTGAATTTACTCTGACAGGGGCCCCGGCGTAAGCGAATATCATCTCAATAGCCCTGTAGGATAGATTTTGCCCCATCCTTGTGGCGGCTTGCTTGCAGTGAATAATCAGTACAATTGCGCACTATCTATTCGATTTAATGCTAGAATACAACTTGAACTGAATTGAAGAGATTAATGCATTGATAGGTAAGTTATTTAATAAAATTAAATCCGTTGCCAAAGGGGCTGATACATCAGCACCTAAACATAAGCCCTCTAAACACTCACCTCCCCCAAAAGCTCCCACGGCAGACTTGCCAGCAAAAGGCTCTAACAAAAAACCTCGTCAGCGAAAAGAACGCACGAAGAAAGCGACGGTCGTGACGCCTGTCTGGACCGCAGCAGAGTTTAAAGTACCCGCTGTTGAGGGAAAAACCCGCTTTCACGACTTGGGTCTTGATGACCGTTTAATGCATGGCATTGCCGATTTGGGTTTTGAGTATTGCTCTCCAATCCAGGCTGGTGTTTTACCGCAAACCTTGCAGGGCCACGATGCTATTGGCAAGGCGCAAACTGGCACCGGTAAAACAGCGGCGTTTTTGATTACTATTATTAATGATTTACTCAGCAACCCTATCGAAGGGGAGCGCTACGGTGGTGAACCGAGGGCATTAATTATTGCGCCTACCCGCGAACTAGTGGTGCAGATCGGAGAAGATGCCAAGCTGTTAACCAAACATACCGATTTGCAGGTAGCAACGTTGATAGGTGGTATGGATTATCAAAAACAGCTGACTCAATTAAAGGGTGCGCTGGTTGATATCGTCGTCGCTTCGCCTGGCCGTTTGCTAGATTTCCAGAGTCGTGGTGACCTGTTTTTAGATCAGGTGGAGTTTCTGGTTATCGATGAAGCTGACCGCATGCTCGACATGGGATTTATTCCGCAGGTGCGCCGCATCGTTCGCAGCACCCCGCACAAGGAAAACCGTCAGACTTTATTGTTTAGCGCGACGTTTACTCCCGAGGTATTAAGTCTTACTGAACAATGGACCTTTGAGCCTTTTAAACTGGAAATCGAGCCAGATAGCGTCGCCACCGATACCGTCGATCAAAAGGTTTATATTGTCTCCGCCAGTGAAAAATATAAGTTGTTGGAGAATATTATTAAACTGCCAGAGGTGACCAGCGTTATTGTATTTGCCAACCGCCGCGATCAAACCCGTAAATTGTATGAGAGACTGCGTAAAGCGGGAGTGCGCTGCGGTATTTTGTCTGGTGAAATTCCCCAGGCCAAACGTTCCAGCACACTGCAAAAGTTTAAAGAAGGCGGTTTACAAGTGTTAGTTGCCACCGATGTGGCGGGGCGTGGCATTCATGTCGATGGTATCAGTCATGTAGTGAACTTTACCTTACCTGAAGATCCCGAAGATTATGTACACCGCATTGGCCGCACCGGTCGCGCTGGTGCTACCGGTACCTCAATTAGCTTTGCCTGCGAAGATGATGCCTTTTTACTCGGACCACTGGAAGAGCTGCTTGGCAGTAAACTTCCCTGTGAGCAGCCTCCTGTGGAGCTGTTAAACTAGTCTGTTTGATGTTGCCTGCACCAGAACCCTTAAGTTGTGGTGAGCGGCGTAGTTTTGTAAAGCGATGGATTTTTATCCACCAAGGCCTGCGGTCAACTCGATGAGTGGTGACGTTATCGGCGGCCTTGGTTTTTATAGTGGCTAATTAACTAGCCGTGAGTTAGTGCTTTTTGGTGTCGCCGGCGATTTTATCCATCACTGCAAACAACACACCAGAGACAACAAAGGCCATATGAATAATCGCTTTCCACATTAGGCTATTGGTATCGGACTCGCTCATATCTCCGTGAATATCCATAAATGATTTTAACAAGTCAATGGCTGAAATGGCGACAATAGCGCCAATAACTTTGAGTTTGAGACCGGAAAAATCGACCTTTCCCATCCAGTCGGGCCGATCAGTATGATCACCGGTGTCAATTTTAGAAATAAATATCTCATAGCCGCTAAAAATAATCATCAGTAGCAAACTGCCAACCAGCGACATATCGACAAGAGCTAATATCCCTACTATGACATCGGCCTCTGAGGCGCTGAGCACATGAGTGGTCATATGCCATAGTTCTTGAGCAAATTTGATAAATAATAAAATGACGCTTAAAACCAGGCCTAAATAAAAGGGCGCGAGCAACCAGCGACTTCTAAAAATGGTCATTTCCATCGTGTGTTCAATTTTGTCTAGCATAGCGGTCTCTCTAAAATTTTGGCGTCGCGAAGTATAGAATATTAGTGGCTGTTTGAGGCAGGGGTTATCAGTTTTTTTGGTGATTTTTTACTGATGATTTACATTGGTGTTGGGATGTAACCGTTATCTGGGAGCAGCAGCAACGGTTTCACAGCACTTATTCTAATAGGTCGTTAGTGGGCAATCGCCCCTGTAGTTCATCTACCCAGTAGGCGGTGGCACCGCAGACTGCGGCGGGCATGATAATAAAGTTGATGATAGGGATCATGGTCCCGAGCATAACGCCTGCGCCGAAGCCACTAGAGGTTAGGCGCTGCACCTGCACCGCCTTTTTCATCAGTTTGAAGCTACGCTGGTGATTGTCAGCGGGGTAGTCACAATATTGGATCGCCATCATCCATGCCCCGAGCATAAACCAAAGGACGGGAGCGATGGGGCTGACAATAAAGCTGATAATCAGTACCAGCAAGGCCAGCGGCAGGTAGTAGACAAGTTTAACGACTTCACGACCCATGCTTTTTGGGAATGACAGGAGTGCTTTGCCAATAGTCTCAAACCCCGGAACTTCCTGGCCAGTTAGCAACTCCTCAGTTTTCTCTGCTAGCAAGCCATTGAAGGGTGAGGCAATAAAATTGGCGATGACACTAAAGCTATACATTACCACGGTCAATATCAGTACTACTGCTATGGGCCATAATATCCAGCGGATAAAATCTAACCAGCTGGGTACCCATGCCATGGCTGCATCTATCCAGCCGCTAAATTGATTTAAGGTGACGCCGATCAATAGGGCAAAAATAAGCAGATTAATGGTTAATGGGATGATAACAAACAAGCGTAAACTGGGCTGGGTGATTAATTTAAAGCCTCGAATCAAATAATTAAAGCCTCGGGAGGGGTTGCTGTTCATTGTTTGTCCTTTATACCTTCTATAGTGGCCTGGCGAGCTTCTGCGCTTGTTCAGCGCAGCGTTGGCAAATACAGCTTTTATCTTTGCCTGTTTGATTGGCTTTGGCAATTAATTCTGGAGCGATAGGTGTTTGCTGGCACCAGCAATTGAAACCGTCTTTGCCTTTTGTGACTGCACAGTGATTGCTGGCGTTACAGATTGGGCATTGGGACTGATTGGTTGTCACAAATGGTTTAGTCGTCATAAGCGGCTTGATACAAGACGTTGATCGATGGTTAAGTCGATTGGTTGTGAGTTGGCCAGTATAACACGGTAGCGCCAAGAGTAGCGGGCACTAACAACAGGTCTTTGCAAGTTACTGGCCGTTATCTGCCAAGGCGCGAAACATTGTGCACCAATCGACAGTTTGCTGGTTTTAGGTAAATCTACTTATTACAAGGCGTAGTTGATTGTTTTTTAATGTGGTTACTTATAACGTCAACCACAAGGTGCCTGCAATGAATATTATCTATTCCCAAGAAAGTATTTTTCACTTGTATCGCCTGGGCTCTGTGGTAAATAAAAAAACCAAACGTAAATATAAACTGAGCAACAAGGCGGAATTGAATGCCTTGATACGGTACTGTGAGCGCTCTGGCGATGCGCTTATCAAAGATCAGTTTAAGAAGTTCATTGCTTCTGTCGATGCGGATACAGTGAGTAATATGGGGCTGTCTGGTCTTATTCTCGGTCAATCAGCGGGGCAAATGCAGCGTCAGCTTGCATAAAAGGCCGGGTTTTTAAACGGCTGCTTTAGCTGGATTTCATTTGGCTCAATATAAAAACAACCTCAACGTCATGGCCGTAAGGTGTCGCCGAGTTTTGGTAGCTCCAGCCAAAGCGTTCGGTGAGTTTGCGGGTTAAATCCAGGCCGAGCCCAAATCCCAGTTCGTCGCTTTCGCTCGATATTTCAGTGTCATTACGGTTGATGATACTCACTCGGTTGTCTTGCTGTTTGATCCATACCTCGCCTGCCTGAGTATGTTGAAAAGCATTGCGAAGTAAGTTTACCAACACAATTTGAACGGCGTCTGTGGGTAGTTTGAGACTGCTTGGCTGTGTTTGTACATGGACTTTAACCGGCTTGGCTTGCAGTAAATAATGCAGTTCTTGCACTAAATGGCTGATCAGTTGATCTAGTGAAAGTGTTTGTTCGGGTAAGGATGAGCTGTCATCGCGGCTTAGCCATAGTAGTGTTTCGGTTAGGTTGTTCATAGTGGCGCTGGCGCGCTCTAGTCGATCAATAATATTAGTTTCTTTTTCATCGCGTTCAGGCTTGAGTTTTTTAAGCAATTCTACATTGCTGCGAACAGTGGAGATAGGTGTCCGCAGTTCATGGCTGGCATGGCGTAAAAAGTCTTGTTCGCGCGCCATCGCTTGATGGACTGATAATAAGTTGTCACGCACAATTTCAGCCAGAGAGTTTAACTCGCTGTAGCGGAATTTAGGGACGGGTTTATTTAGCCTGTCAGGGGTGAGTGATCGCGCCCAGTTTTGCAGTGACTCTACCGGGTTGGTGACTGAGCGCATAATCAGTAATAACAAAATAATAAAGGTTGTGATTACGGTTAATGCCACCATTATCGCGTAAGTGATAGGGTTAAAATAACCGCGGCGTTTGATGGGAGGGGGATTTTTTTTAGTGATGCTGCGATAAACAAAGCGCTTTTCGCCATTATTTGTTTCGACCATCATCATGAAATATGCCGTTTTGGGCGACGAAAACGGATTGCTTTGAATGATGACTTTTTTAAACTCAAAGGCCTTGTCTGGGGGGGAGGTAAATTGTTGACGGAGGTCTTTAGGTATATCGTCGTAATTGGCAACAACATGAAAATCGAGCATTTTAGTTTGTTTGCCATCGGCCAGTTCGGCGGAGTTGGCGATTTCTATCATCGTTCTTCTGGTTGCTGTATCCAGTCCTTCGATAAAGTATTGAACCGTTAATACGGAATAGAGTGCCGCTAAGCTAATGATTAAAAACATCAGTGTTGCGAATAAATAAAGTCGCAGGCTCATACGCATCTTCATGGTGTTTGCCCCAGAGGTTTTGGTTTGACGGCAGTATTATTTATCAACGCAAAGCCTGTGCCACTAAGGGTGACAATTTGGATGGCAGCTCCACTTTGATCGATTTGTTTGCGCAAGTGATGTAGGTGCACTTTTAAGCTGTTGCTGTCAGGTGGTTCGTCGCCCCATATAGATTGCAGTAGTTGTTCCCTGCTAACCGTTCCTGGACTAAAGCGTGCGAGGGTTTCAAGGATCTGGAATGCGGTTGGCGATAATTTAAGTGCCTGATCATGTCGGTAGGCCTGTTTATTGCGTAGATCGAGTTGTAGGTCTGCGATTTGCAGGCGTTCGATTTGGCCGCTGCGGCGTTTGGCCAGGCTGCGTACTCTGGCGACAAGTTCTTCCAATGCGAAGGGTTTAACCAGATAGTCGTCAGCGCCAGCGTCAAAGCCCTCTAGTTTTTCATCCAGATTACCACGCGCGGTGAGCATGATTACTGAAGTATCAATACCTTCAGAACGCATTTGTGCGCAGACGCTAAGGCCACTCATCCGAGGTAAGTTAATATCAAGAATAATAGCTTGGTAAGTATTTTCTTTTATCAAAGCCAGCCCGGCAACACCATTGGCTGCGTGATCGCAATTGATCGATTCTAGTTCGAAATAATCGACAATAGTCGCGGCCAGATCGAGATCATCTTCGACGAGTAACAGATTTAGCATGTGATTGCGTCTTCTTCTGGGGCTTTGTTGGATTTTAGTTTAGCCAATAAACCACTGATGTCCTCTTGAATCTGTAGCAGGGCAGGGATCAGGATCAAGGTAATCACGGTAGCGAAAAGAATACCATAGCCTAATGAGGCTGCTGCGGGGATTAAAAACTGTGCCTGACGTGAAGTTTCTCCTAGTAAGGGTGCTAGCCCGGCAAAGGTGGTGACAGAGGTTAATAGCACTGCGCGTAAGCGACTGGTACAGGAGTTTACGATAGCCTCGCGTTTACCCATGCCTTCTTTGACCAAATCGTTATAGCTGGAGACCAGTAACAGGCTGTCGTTTACCACCACACCGCTAAGCGCCAGCACGCCGTTGAGCGAGAGTACACTGATGGTTAGGTCATTCCACCAGTGGCCTAAAATCGCACCGACTACACCGAAGGGGATAGCGGTCATAATTAGCACCGGCTGGATATAAGAGCGCAGAGGAATCGCCAGTAACATGTAAATCAGTAGCAGTGCGATGACAAACATATTGCTCATCGAGCTGGTGGTTTCTGCCTGCTGCTCCGCTTCGCCGCCAAAGTACACGGACAGGTCGGGATGTTGACGCAGTAATTGTGGTACCACATCGCTTTTTAGCTGAGATACTAGCTCGTTTGGCGCGATAGTGTCTTTATCAACATCGGCGCTGATAAAAACTGCGCGTAGGCCATCGATGCGTGTTATCTCGGTTTCAGCATGTTCAGAAATAATATTGGCCACAGCACTTAGTGGTACTACGGTGCCGTCAGCAGTGCGGATGCGCGATTGTAAAATATCTGCCTCGGTTTGACGCTGGTCTGATGGATAACTGACCCGCACTTTGACCTCGCTTTTGTCGCGCTGAAATTTTTGCACATTGCTACCGCCAAATGCCTGCAGTAGTTGTTGCGATAGCATTGCGGTATCGAAGCCCAGAGCCCGGCCTTGGGCCGATAGCTCGAACCGTAGTTGAGGTTGGCCAGGGCTTAGGTTGTCATCAATGCCGCTAATGCCTGGTGTTTTACTCAATAGTTGTTTCATTTCTTTGCCGGCGGCAATTACCGTGTCGGCATCCCAGGCTTTGAGTTCTACTTTAAGATTGTCGACCATTTGCCTACTTGATCGCACTGACAGCTGCCGTGTGCCTTCGGGATTGCCGTTTAGTTGCCGCCATTTTTGAGCAAACTCGGTGCTGCCATAATCGGCATTTTTTTTCAGCTCCACGCTGATCGACCCCGATAAATCCCCCGACGCGATAACCTGTAAACTTTTGATCGATGTTTTACCTGAATCGTTGGCGTTACTAAGTTGTTTGTCTATTAATAAGGCGTTGCTCTCCATCGTCATCAGATTTTGATAAGTTTGCCCAAAGCTGGCATCGTTTTGCATTTGAATGCTGGCGCGTACAGTATCACCGGGAATGTTTGGGAAAAACGCCATCCTAACAGTGCCGTTTAGAGGCATGGCGATGACTAAAATAAACAATGTGATAAAAGCTAACACTACCGCATAGCGATAATTGAGTGCCAGTAAGATGGTAGGGCGGTAAATATGATGATTAAAGTATTGCAAGCCTGCGTCGGCTTTATGTTGAATGCTGGGCCACACTGCGCGCCAGCCGATGGTCTTTTTCCTGCGGCGGGTGTTGATATGCGCCAAGTGCGCGGGCAAAATTAATTTGGATTCGATGACGGATAGCAATAAACAGATGGTGACAATGCTGCCAAACTGGGCGTAGATTTTACCCATATTGCCTTCAACATTAGACAGGGCCATAAACGCCGCTACGGTAGTTAACACGCCAAACAAGGTGGGCACAGCGACTTTGAGTGTTCCCCTTACGGTGCTAGCGACGCTATCGCCGTGTTTGAGTCGGGTCGTATAGATACTCTCGCCGACCACCACTGCATCGTCGACGACAATCCCCAGCGCCATAATAAAACCAAAGGTAGTCATTTCATTGATGGTCAAGCCGGTAAAAGTATCGGTCATAAAGTACAACGTGCCGAAAAAGATAAACGGCAAGCCAGCTGCTACCCAAAAAGCGACCCGAATATTCAAAAATAGAGCGAGAATGATAAATACCATGGCAATACCGGTTAGTGCATTGCGTACCAGCAGTGTTAGCCGATCTTTGATCAACTCGCTGTGGTCGTTCCAGGTTTCCAGTTGTACATTGGCGGGTAACAAGCCGCTCTGGTTCCAGCTATCGACGACCTGTTGGGCTTGTTCGACAATATTACTAATGTCGCCGTTTTCATCCATCAGCATCTCGATACCGAGACCATTTTTTTGGTTGTAGCGTGAAAGTACAAAGGTATCGTCGTCGAAGGTATCGCGAATATTGGCGACATCACCCAGGCGCACGATGCTGCCATCGGCATGGGTCAACAGTGGAATACTGGCAAAGTCGCTACTGCGATAAGCTTGTTTTGAGGCGGTTAGGCGGATAACTTTTTGGTCGTTACGCAGGCTGGTGGTGAGTGCTGAGGCCGATTCGCTATTGATAACAGCGGCGACATCGCTGATGGTCAAGTCGTAAGCTTGCAGTGTGGTTTCATCAATTTCTACCGAGAGTAAAAGATCAGCATCACCGGCAAAGGTTAGGTCGCTGATCGCGGGTTTGGCGAGTAAATCGGCTTTTATCCGCTCGGCCAAGGTTTGCAGGATGGTGTGGTCAGCGTCGCCGTAGAGCTGTACCCAAATGGCATGGTCTTGACGACGGGCCTTGGTGATGACGGGTTTTTCTGCTTCGGATGGGAAGTTATTGATCGCGTCAATTTGAGTTTTTACATCGCTCAGTAATTCATCCAGATCATAGCTACTGATTTTTTCGATGCTGACCGAGCTACCGGTGGCGTTTGAGGTAGAGGTCATGCGCTTAATGCCGGGGATGGTTTCCAGCGCTTCTTCAATTTTTAGGGCAATGCCTTCCTCGGCCATAGCTGGGGTGCCGCCATCGTAAATGACGGATACGCGAATTGAATCCGGTTCCAGGCTGGGGAAAGCCTCTTTACGAATGTCACCAAGGGAGAGTAAACCCATGGCAATAACGCCTAACAATAATAGATTGGCAGCGACCGGATTGGTGGCGAACCAGCCAATAATACCGCCGCCGATTGATGAATCGGCTGTTGGAGGGGGTGATGGTAGTTGATCCTTAGACCTATTCATCCCGCTGTTCCTTCTACTTCTGCAGTGGTTTTGGCAGCCGTTTTTTCAGTTCTGTTTGGGGCTGTGATTGGCGCTATTTTTGACGCGATAGCTTCGGTGTAAAATGGTTTGCTCGTAACCCGCATACCAGCCAAATAGGTGTTCAGTGGGCGGGCGACAATACGGGCGTCAGCCATACCTGTGGGGGGGCGCACGTAACTGGTGTTTTTGTCAGAAAAAACCAGCTGTGCTGGGACTTCTACCAATAGCTGCTGATCATCTACCATCCAGATAGTGCCATTTTGGCTGATAGCAGAGGCGGGCAGCTGCCATAAATTGTCTACGTGCTTGCCCTCAATATCGGCACGGCTAAAAGTGCCAGGGTAGAGCGGTCGGTCGAGGCTTAGGGGGGAGTCGACCACCACCACCAAACTACGCTGGCGAGTGTCGCTGTTGATATGCTGGGTGACGCGGTCAACGTAGCCCTGCCATTGGTCACTACTGGCGCTATCGCTGAGTAACACGGGCCATTTTTGTTTTAATAAGCTTTCTGGATCGGGCAAGTTGTGCCATTGGTCAGCGGACAGGGGGATAGTCACCTCTATCCGTTCGGTACTGTAGAGCATAGCTAGCTGCGTGCCAGCCTGTAGATAGCTGCCTGGCTGAATGTCGCGGCTGACGATGAGTGCATCGAAGGGGGCGCGAATCTGGGTATTGTCTAGATCATATTGCGCGCTGGCCAGTTGTTGCCTGGCCTGCTCTAATTTGGCTTGTGCAGCTTGTAGTTGTGGCTCTCGTAGTACTAGTGGTGAGTCTGGCTCGCCAGTCATGCCCGATTGCTGCCACTCCAGTCGTGCTTGTTCGCCCTGCCGCTGTTCTTCCATCAATGCCAGTTCAGCATCGGCAACAGCGGTCTTGGCACTGGCTAGAGCTTGTTTGTAGGTGCTGGGGTTAATGCTTGCCAGGAGCTCGCCTTGCTGTACCTGTTGGCCGGTAACAAATCGATCACTGAGCGCCATAACGCGGCCGCTGACTTCGGCGCTTAAGGTGAGCTGGTATTGTGGTTTGGCCTCGCCATAACCAGTAACGCTGGCCTGATAGTCAGATTTAACTACCGGCACCACGGTAACCTCAATCGCTGCTGCCGTTGCCATTTTTCCGGGATTATGCTGATCCTGTGCTTGTGCTCTGATGCTGGCACCGGCATAGAGAAAAACGGCGGGTACACTGATTGCGGCAAGTAATGTCAGTAATACCACGTTGCTGGGTTTTTTCATGATGAGGCCTCCAGTCCTAGCGCCAACCCTAAGTCAATCCGGTTGGCGAGGCGGTTATAAGTCAGTTGAACAGCTTGTGATTGCAGGTTAAATACCTGCTGCTGTACTAATAATAAATCGATGATACTCACCAGCCCCTGTCGGTATTTGCTCTCGTAGTTGGCGGCGCTGCGGCGGGCATTGCTGAGGGCATCGTTGATATGTTGTTGCTGTTGTTCTAGGGCTTGTTCGTTATCCAGTGCATTGTTAACCTCGCTGACGGCGGTCAATAGGGTTTCTTGATAGGCCCAAAATTGTTGTTCGGCGTTTAGTTCGGCTATTTCCCTCTGGGCTTTAAGTCGGCCTCCCTGGAACAGTGGCGCGGTTATCTGCCCCAGCAAACTCCAGGCCGGGCTGGTGAACAGCGCATCACTGGCGGAAGTTCCCATGTCAGTGAGCGCAGCGGTCAAACTGATCGAGGGTAGCAGCTCTTTGTAGGCTACATCGCTGCGGTACTGGGCAGCGATAATGTCGTAATACGCCTGTTGTAAATCGGGGCGGCGGGCCAAATCTTGCTCGGGCAAGCTGGTTAGTGGTTGCAGTACAGCGGGGAAGTTGGCGCTTGCGGGTAACTCAGCACGGGTTTGTTGATAGCCGAGTAACTGGCGCAGTGAGCGCTGTGATTGGTTCAGGGTTTGTCTATAGGCCGCCAGCGTTGCTCGGGTGCTCGCCAGAGTGGTGCGGGCGTCGTCCAGATCTTCCAGCGGGCCGAGGCCGCTACGGTAGCGCTGGGTAATCAAGCGTTCGTTGTTTTCCAATAGTTGTAAACGGTCGGTTTCAATTGCGATCAATTGACGCTGCAGAATAATATCGAGCCAGCTGCGCATGACGTTAGCGGCGAGTGCATCTCGTGCCGCCTGATAAGCCGCTTCAGAGCTGGCAATATCCATTTCGGCAGCGCTTAGCTGATCGCCGATTTTGTGCCACAGGTCCAGCTCCCAGCTGATATTTAGCCCGGCGTTAAAGCTGTCGTCGCCATCTTCAATACGCTGTTGGCTGAAGCTGGTGGAGGCTGTGGGCAAACGGTCTGCGGCAGCCACGCGTTTATTGGCATAGGCGATTTGCAGGGCGAGGGTGGTTTGCTGCAAGCCGGGATTGTTAGCCAGTGCCTGTTGCACCAGGTTTTGCAGTGCGTCGACTTGAATCAAATCATTCAAATAACTAACGGCTTGAGCATCGGATTGCTGGTAATCCCACGCGGTATATGTGCCGGATAGCACTTTAGCGGCGGTAGCGTGTTCGGTAGATTGCCACTGAGTACAGCTGCTAATGAGCAGCAGGGCAGCGGTGAGCGCTAGGTGTTTGTAGTGACCACGATGGCCTGACATAGATGTATCCCCTGAGTTTGGATGCTATGTTATTCCTGTAGTGGTTAAGGTTGGGTTAAGGCTTGGGGCGTATATGCCTCTGCGTAATTGCACCAAAAAGTTGTTCTATCTGATTTATCCAGTAAGAGCCCTCCGGTTTGAAATGTCGGGCGGTATTGATACTCGACGCTATTCCTCTATCTGCTGCTTATACCCAGCCAGCCCTTCAGGTATAATGAACTCCTTTTTGCATAAATTCGTTTTTAGTAGGTTGGGTTTAATGGACGTAAAGCAATATATGGCAGATGTGGGTCGCAAGGCTCGTCAGGCGTCAAGAGCAATGGCAGCGGCCGAAACTGGCGTAAAAAACAATGTGTTACTGGCAACAGCAGCGGCAATTGAATCGGCGCGGACCGTCTTGCTGACGGCAAATCGTCAGGATATGGATAACGGTATTGCCAGTGGTTTGGATGCAGCTTTGCTGGATCGCCTGGAGCTCAACGATACCCGTATTGATGCTATGATTGCCGGTTTACATCAAGTGGCGGCTTTACCAGACCCCGTTGGCGCTATCACCGATCTAAAATACCGGCCCAGTGGTATTCAGGTGGGTTTGATGCGAGTGCCGTTGGGTGTTATCGGTATTATTTATGAATCTCGTCCTAACGTAACGGTTGAGGCGGCCAGTCTTTGCTTGAAGTCAGGCAATGCTACAATTTTGCGTGGTGGCTCTGAAGCGATCCATTCGAATCAGGCTATCGCTACGTGTATCAGTCAAGGTTTGGCGAGTGCCGGTTTACCCAAGAACGCAGTACAGGTTATAGAAACTACCGACAGAGCGGCGGTGGGTGAGTTAATCACTATGCCTGAGTTTGTCGATGTGGTTGTGCCTCGTGGTGGCAAGGGTTTGATCGAGCGAATCTCACGGGATGCCACCGTGACGGTCATCAAACATTTAGATGGTGTGTGCCATGTGTTTATCGACGAGCAAGCTGATCTTGATAAGGCTCATGATATCGCCATTAACTCCAAAACTCACCGTTATGGTACTTGTAACACCATGGAAACGTTGCTGGTTGCCTCTGCCGTAGCCGGGCAAATTTTGCCTCGTTTGGCCGAGACATACATGCAGATTGGTGTTGAACTGCGCGGCTGTGAGCAAACATTGGCTATTCTGCCCGGGATTACTCCGGCGACTGAACTTGACTGGACTACAGAGTATTTGGCGCCTATTTTGTCGATTAAAATTGTTGATAATCTGGATCAGGCCATTAGCCATATAAATCAGTATGGTTCGCAACATACCGATACTATTGTCACTGAAAACTACAGCCGTGGTCGCCGCTTTTTGCGGGAGGTCGATTCCAGCTCGGTGATGATTAATGCCTCCACTCGCTTTGCCGATGGTTTTGAGTACGGCTTAGGGGCGGAGATTGGTATTTCTACAGATAAAATTCACGCCCGTGGCCCGGTAGGTCTAGAGGGCTTGACCTCACAAAAATATGTGGTGCTGGGTGATGGACAGATTCGCCAATAAGCGCGCTATCGCTAACATAGTGTTGGCCAGTAGCGGCTGATGGAGCATTTAAAGACCGTTGCCATTTTTGGTGGCACTTTTGATCCTATCCATAACGGTCACTTGCAGTCGGCGCTAGAGCTAAAGCGGCGCCTCTCGTTGGACGAACTGCGTTTATTGCCCTGCCATTTACCACCGCACCGCGACTCACCGGGCTGCGATAGTCAGCAGCGGCTGGCAATGGTACGGCTAGCGGCGCAGCAGACTGATTTACTGGTGGATGATCGTGAGTTAAACCGTGATCAGCTTTCTTACAGCGTAGATACTTTAGAGCAATTACGGCAGGAACAGGGCTCGCAGGTAGCCTTGATCTGGGTGATGGGTGCCGATGCATTTAGGGGTTTAAATCATTGGCATCGTTGGCGGGAGTTGTTGACGTTTGCCCACCTGATTGTCATCGCTCGACCGGGTGAGCCCTTACCAGAAGAGGGGCCTGTTGCCGAGTTGAGCAAGCACCATAGCGCCACTTGGGCGACGGAGTTGAGTCAATCCCCGGCGGGCCGTATTTGGTTTGAAAGTTTGACGCCGTATCCCATTTCGGCAACCCAAGTTCGGGCACTCATTGCCAATCATGAGGACGTTAGCAGCTATCTGCCGCCGGCCGTAGTAAACTATATACATCGGCATCGGCTGTATTGCAGCTAATGTCAAACACATAGAGGAAACACATACACAAATGAATGCTGATCAACTCAAAGCGCGGGCGTTAGAGGCTCTCGAAGATTTAAAAGCCAAGAACATAGTAACGTTAGATGTCCGTGGCCTGACCGACATGGCCGACTATATTATCGTTTGTACGGGCACCTCTAACCGTCATGTCAGGTCATTGGCTGACAATGTGGCGTTGGAACTCAAAAAACAAGGCCACCCAGCTTTGGGCACAGAGGGTGTTGACGCTAACGCAGAGTGGGCGTTGGTCGATCTTGGCGATATCGTGGTGCATGTGATGTTACCTGATACGCGAGATTTTTATGATTTAGAAAGCCTGTGGTCAGCGCCCCCCGCCCCCGAAAATACGCACTGATTACCGGTAATCTCAGCTTATGCGTATTCGTCTGATTGCCGTTGGCACTAAAATGCCTCACTGGGTAGAGTTGGGAGTCGCAGAGTATAGCAAGCGTCTTCCCGCTGAACTCAAACTTGAAGTCAAAGAGATCGCCTTAGGTAAGCGGGGTAAGGGCGCGGATATTCAGCGGGCAATTAATACTGAAGGTCAGCAGATGCTTGCCGCCATTGGTCAGCATGATCATGTGATAGCCTTGGATGTTCAGGGCAAGGGCTGGGGTACTGAGCAGTTGGCGGTGGAGTTACAACGCTGGCAGCTTGAAGGTGATAATGTCAGCTTGTTGGTAGGTGGCCCGGATGGTTTGGCGGCCGAGTGTTTGCAGCGTGCTAATCAACGTTGGTCATTATCCCCCTTAACCCTGCCACACCCGCTGGTAAGAGTTATTCTGGCTGAGCAGCTTTATCGGGCTTGGACGATCAATAACAATCATCCCTATCATCGATAAAGGAACCGCGCGCTAAGCTATGCTGGAAACACTCGCCCTTAAGGACACATATAACGAAAAGCGCTTATACCGCGTACGTATAGTTGTCGTTGGCTTGATGATTTTGGCCTTGGCGGGACTGGTGGTTACGCACTATTTTTCGCTGCAAATTACCCAGCATGAATTGTATAGCACTCAATCGGACCGCAACCGGGTGCAGCTGCAATCTGTACCGCCCAAGCGCGGCCTAATCTACGATCGCAACGGTATTTTGTTAGCGGAAAATCTGCCCAGTTACAGTTTGACGGTCATCAAAGAGCGAGTGGACGATCTCGATGAAACCATCGCCTTGTTACGGCAGTTGATCGACATTGATGATGATCAAATAAAAAAGTTTGATAGTCTGATGACGCGTCGTCGTCCCTATGCCGCTGTACCGCTCAAGCTGCAGCTCAGCGAAGAGGAAATAGCTGTTATTTCCGTCAATAGTTACCGCCTACCTGGTGTGGATGTGGATGCCCAGTTGGCGCGCCACTACCCCCAGGGTGAATTGTTTGCTCATGTACTGGGTTATGTTGGCCGTATTAGCGAACGTGAACAGCAAACTATTGATGAGGTTAACTACAGTGGTACCAACGAAATCGGCAAGATTGGTTTGGAGAAATACTATGAAGATATCCTGCATGGTCAAGTCGGATCTCAGAACGTAGAGACCAATGCCAAAGGTAGGGTATTGAGGGTGCTGGAGCGTACCAATCCGCAACCAGGCGAAGATATAACTTTATTCCTTGATGCTCATGTGCAGCGTGTGGCCCACGAAGCACTGGGTGAAGATAGAGGTGCGGTGGTGGCAATTGATCCGCGTACAGGCGGCATTATTGCTATGGTGAGTAAGCCCAGTTTTGATGCCAATATGTTTGTAGGCGGTATCAGTAGTCGCAATTACAGTGCGCTGCGGGATTCGATTGACTTGCCGCTGTTTAACCGCGCCTTACAGGGTCAATACCCGCCTGCATCGACGGTAAAACCGCACTATGGTTTGGCGGGTTTGCATTACGGTTTGATAACCCCAGAAACCACAATACGAGATCCGGGTTGGTATAAACTGCCTAATGACGATCGCTTGTATCGTGATTGGACCTGGCAGATTAGAAAAAGTGGTCATGGCGATAAGGTCAATCTCGAGCAGGCAATTGTCGAATCATGTGACACCTATTTTTACGATCTTGCTTATCGGATGGGTATTGACCGTATGCATGATTTTCTTGCGCCTTTTGGTTTTGGCACAAAAACCGGTGTTGATAATACCAATGAGCGCAGTGGTTTATTGCCATCGCGGGAGTGGAAGCGAGTTTATAAACGTCTGCCTTGGTTTCCAGGTGAAACATTAAGTGCGGGCATCGGTCAGGGGTATCTGCTGGCTACTCCTATGCAGTTAGCGACCTCGATGGTGGCGATGGCTAACCGAGGCAAACATTTCACCCCGCGGTTCTTGCAGCGCCGCGGTGGTGATGATGTGCCAGTGCCTGAGCTTCCGCCGATTGAGGTTTCCGAAGCTAACTGGGATACGGTTATCGAGGCGATGAAACAGGTGGTACATGGTCGACGTGGTACAGCGAATCGAATGAATCGTGAAGCCGAGTATGAAATGGCGGGTAAAACCGGGAGTGCACAGATAGTTGGTATCGGCCAGGATGAAAAATATGATGTTGAGCAGGTAGCTATTCGCCGTCGAGATCATGGTTTGTTTGTCGGTTTTGCGCCGATAGAAAACCCTAAGATCGTTATCGCTGTCGTTGTTGAAAACGGCATGCATGGCTCTTGGGTTGCCCCCATAGCAAGAAAGGTTTTTGATGCATATTTGTTGGATCAAGGGGAGCTGGCTAAAGATATTCAAACCGGTATCAAGTCAAGTGACTCGGTGACGACGATTGCCGCGCCTATATCCACCCTTTCACAAGCTAGAGGAGTGGGCCAGTGAGCCAAGATTTTGTGCGTCGTATGCCTGATCAGTCTTCGGGGCTGACACGACCACCCAGTGTATGGGCGCGGCTGCATATCGACCCTTTATTACTGCTGCTGCTACTGCTACTGACCGTATTCGGTTTGGTGGTGTTGTATAGCGCCAGCGGCCACAGCGTACCTACTATCATGCGGCAGCTGCGATTTTTAGCTATTGCTTATATTGGTATGTTAGTCGTGGCGCAATTTAACTTAGAAAGTATCAGGCGACTGGCACCGCTAGCGTATGTCGTTGGCGTGGCGTTGTTGGTTGCGGTTTTTTTTATTGGTGTCGAGGCGAAGGGCGCCCAGCGCTGGTTGGGCTTGGGTGGATTTCGGTTTCAGCCGTCGGAGGTCATGAAGCTAGTGGTGCCATTGACTGTGGCTTGGTACTTCTCGGCACGGGCGCTGCCGCCTCGGTTGAAATATATCGTGGTGAGCTTGGTGATCATTATGCTGCCGACTTTTTTGATCGTTCGTCAACCTGATTTGGGTACGGCAATCTTAATTGCGACCTCGGGTTTGTTTGTACTATTTTTAGCCGGTATTAGTTGGCGCTATATTTTTGGTGCGATTGGTTTGGTGGTGATTTTGGCCTACCCGATGTGGGAATTCGTTATGCACGATTATCAGCGTACACGAGTGCTGACTTTGTTGAATCCAGAGAGCGATAGGCTCGGTGCAGGCTGGAACATTATTCAATCAAAAACCGCCATTGGTTCCGGTGGTTGGTCGGGTAAGGGCTGGCTTAACGGTACACAATCGCAGTTAGATTTTTTACCTGAGAGCCATACTGATTTTATTATCGCGGTATTGGCAGAGGAGTGGGGTTTAAAGGGGGTGTTGGGTTTGTTGACGCTATATCTTGCGATTATTTTTCGCGGGTTGTGGATAGGTGTTAATGCTCAGCATAGTTTTGGTCGTTTATTAGCGGGTAGTATCACCCTAACATTCTTTGTCTATGTATTCGTCAATATGGGGATGGTATCAGGCATGCTACCGGTGGTTGGAGTACCGCTGCCGTTGGTGAGTCAGGGGGGGACGGCGTTAGTGACGCTGCTGATGGGCTTTGGTTTGTTGATGGCGATCAGCACGGAAAAGCGTATTATCGGCCAATAGCAGCGCATGTTATTGTGTTTGGGTTGTTGAATTGTACTTGGATGGTACTAGAGTGAAATGTTTTTAAGCAAAACAATGGAACCAAAATACTTTTTATTAGACACAAAGAGCAGCAAGAAAACATTCAAGCTAAGTCAGTGCTTGTTAATAACTAAAAATTCCAGGGTTTAGGTCAATATGTTTAAAAAATTACGCGCTGTTGTCATGCTCTCAGTCGGTGTTCTATTTTTGCCGCAGCCTGCTTTAGCCGAAGAAAATTATAGCGACCATGCTCAAGCTAAGGCTTTTGTCGAGAAAATGGTTAGCGAGCACAACTTTGATCGTGGCTATGTGCAGCAATTAATGGCCGAGGCTACTCGCAAGCAAACGATTTTGGATGCTATTGCTCGTCCAGCAGAAAAAACTAAAACCTGGGCGGAGTATCGTAAAATATTTGTCAACGAACTGCGTATAAGCCAGGGACGTGAATTTATGCAGCAATACGCTGAACCGCTGGCGAGAGCTGAACGTGACTTTGGGGTGCCTGCAAATATCATTAGCGCGATTATTGGTGTAGAAACAAGATACGGTCGTCACAAGGGCAATTATCGAGTTATCGATGCCTTAACGACTTTAGGTTTTGATTATCCGCCGCGGTCTAAGTTTTTTAGCTCGGAGCTGGAACAGTATTTATTATTGACTAGAGAGCAGGGATTTAACGCCGCTGAGTTGAAAGGCTCTTATGCTGGTGCGATGGGGTATGGTCAATTTATATCCAGTAGTTACCGCCATTATGCGATTGATTATGATGGTGATGGTATCGCTGATATCGTTAATAATCCCGTCGATGCTATTGGCAGTGTGGCTAACTATTTTAAATCCCATGGTTGGCTCCCAGGTGAAGTCATTACGGTTAAAGCCCGTGTGAGTAAAGGCTTTGACGCCAAGGTGGCAAATCAAAATCTAAAACCCACCCTGACCGTTGCCGCGTTGCAGGATAAGGGTTACCAGCCAGTGACTCCTGTTGCTGCTGAGCAAGTGGCCACGGCGATGATATTAGAAGGGGAGTCTGGAGAGGAATATTGGCTGGGCTTGCAAAATTTTTACGTCATCACCCGCTACAATCACAGTGCGCTGTATGCGATGGCGGTGTATCAGTTTAGTGAACAACTGGTTGCTAATTAAGGGTGAGTAAACGTGTTGAAATCAGTGATTGCTATGTTAGTTAACTTTCGTGCTGGGGGCATGGCTCTGGTCGCTCTATTGGCAGTGGTGTTGGCAGCGTGTACACCAGTCAGGCAGGTTGTATCGGTAAAAGATAGTGCCCCGATTCATCAAATCGACCCTGCGACAATCATGGATGCAATTCCCAGGGAGGATGCGATCACCCGTGCGGGTAATAAAAATCCTTACACGGTATTTGGTAAAACCTATTATTTATTACCGACTAGCGAGGGTTACCAGCAAGAGGGTATCGCCTCTTGGTATGGGACTAAGTTTCAGGGTCGGCCAACGGCCAATGGTGAGCCGTATAACCTTTACGGAATGACTGCAGCGCATCGCACTTTGCCTATCCCAAGCTATGTTCGCGTCACTAATCTGGTCAATAACCGAACAGCCGTTGTACGCGTTAATGATCGCGGGCCATTTCATGATGACCGTATTATTGACCTTTCTTATGCTGCTGCGTTGAAGTTGGGGTATGCCGACAAAGGCACTACGCCTGTATTGGTTGAAACGATTGCTCCGGGTACCTATGTAACTCGGGATGCAGGGGTTACAACAACGACGGCGGTAAAAATTACCGAGCAAGCGTCGGTGGAAGTAAACTCTGGTGTTAAAATGGTGTCAGAAACTCCGGTATTACAGACGCAGGCAGCTGCGTCAGACCGTTTTACCTTGCAGGTTGCCGCATTTAAAAGCGCTGGGTTGGCTAATCAGCTAAAAGCTGACCTGACCAGAGCAGTTAATGAAGACGTGGTTGTTAAAGCCGGTGAGCCTGGAGGCTATTACCGCGTGCATATAGGGCCGTTTAATAGCCTGGAGCAAGCTGAACAGGTTAGCGCCCGTTTACTGGAGTTGAACTACCAAAAGCCGAGCCTCATAAGGCAGTGAGTGCAGTACTACCGGTACTTGTTTTAAATTCGACATCCGTTAAGATCACGGGCAGCTGTTAGCGCTAATAGTTAATGCTGCACCAGTGCCAATTTATTCATTGAAACTTAATTAAATTGAAGTGCATAACCAGCATTTAGTCATAATCACCCATTAAAATAGTAAAATTCTATGCGTCATTTTTATCTTGCCATTATTGCTGTTCTTTTCATTCAGGTTGCCCATGGGGCCCCTTCTATTATTCCAGCGCCTCCGCATATTAATGCTAGTGGCTATATTTTGATGGATGCCAATAGTGGCAAAGTCATTACCGAAAGTAATGCTGATGAGCGTCTGCCGCCAGCTAGTTTGACTAAGTTGATGACCAGCTATGTTTTATCCTTTGAGCTGGAACAGGGTAATGTCTCTAATGATGATATGGTGACGATCAGCAAAAATTCATGGGCGCAAAACCCACTATTTAATGGTTCTTCCTTGATGTGGATCGAGGTGGGTAAGCAGGTACAGTTAAAGGATTTACACAAAGGTGTGGTGGTGTCGTCGGGTAATGATGCTAGTGTGGCGGTAGCGGAACATCTTGCCGGTAGCGAAAGCGCTTTTGCTGATGTGATGAACCAGCACGCTAAATTGTTAGGGATGAAGGATACGCACTTTGTGAATTCACATGGTTTGCCAGACCCGGACCACTACACCACTGCAAGAGATTTAGCGATTTTATCGCAAGCGATTATTAAGTTTCCTGAAGAATATGCATTGTATAGCCTGCCAGATTATACCTATAACAATATTCGTCAGGTCAATCGTAACCGCTTGTTGTGGAAAGATGATAGCGTTGATGGGCTCAAAACCGGCCATACAGAAGAGGCGGGTTATTGTCTGGTTACCTCCGCAAAGAAAAACAACATGCGGCTTATTTCTGTGGTTATGGGTGCCAAGAGCCAGTCGTCTCGGGAGAAAGAAACTCAAAAATTATTAGCCTATGGTTTTAGATATTTTGAAACTCATCAGCTGTACAGCAAGGGCGATAATTTAGCTGAGCCTAAAGTGTGGGCAGGTACGGCTGAGAAAGTTAAGCTAGGGGTGGAGCGAGATATTTACTTGACCATTCCCCGTGGTAAAAATAAAGCGATTAATGCCGTTATCAGCCTCAACGAAGTGATAAAAGCTCCGATAAGCAAGGGTGTTGAATACGGCGAGTTAGTGGTAACCCTTGAAGGTGAAGAGTTGCTGCGCGAACCTTTACTGGCTTTAGAGTCGGTGGATGAAGGGAGTATATTTAAACGCCTGTGGGATGCTGTGGTCTTATTTTTTAGCCAGTTGTTTACGGTTTAGGACATTATTATGAGTGAGTTGCCACCCCCCAAAATTGAATTTCCCTGCGACTATCCGATTAAAATCATGGGGCGGCATAGCGTTGACTTTAGGGAGGTCGTGCTGGAAGTGATGACCCGTCATGCGGGCGATATTAGCGACTCACAGGTAACTGAGCGTGTAAGCGGCAAGGGTACTTTTATCTCGGTTTCAGTGACCATCACTGCGACGGGCAAAGATCAGTTGGATGTTATTTTCGAAGACCTCAAGGCCACCGGCCGCGTTACCATGGTGCTATAGTGTCAAACTTGGCTGAAGCAGCGCTTTTGCAGCAGTTGACAGTTCGCTATTTAGGTATGGTTGATTACACCACTTGTTGGGAGGCCATGCAGCAGTTTACCAATCAGCGCGATAAATCCGTGGTGGATGAGATCTGGTTATTACAGCATCCAGCGGTGTTTACCCAAGGTCAAGCTGGTAAAGCTGAGCATATACTCGCCGCTGGTGATATACCGGTTATCCAGGTTGATAGAGGCGGGCAAGTTACGTATCACGGCCCAGGCCAGTTGGTGGCGTATCTACTGGTTGATCTTAAACGTCGCAAACTAGGCGTGCGTGAATTAGTTACCGCTATTGAGTCCGCACTCGTTCATGTGCTTAGCCTCTACAATATTACTGCTAGCCCCCGTGCCGATGCGCCGGGGGTGTATATCTCCAAGCCATCGTTAGCGACAGCTGCTACCAGTGCTCTTACTACAAATACAGCTGCTACAAGTACAGGTGCAAAAATTGCCCAGCTAGGTCTTCGAGTGCGTCGCGGTTGTAGCTTTCACGGTTTAAGTCTTAACATCGATATGGATATGGAGCCCTTTCAACGTATTAACCCCTGCGGTTATGCGGGTATGGAAGTGACCAGTATGGCCTTGCAAATAACACCAAGCCCAGATTTGATAGATGTATCGATGCGGTTAGTCGAGTATCTGAAGGCGGAATTAGGGTATACTGTGCATCAAGAAATTAGTGATGGCTTGCTGCCCGTTTAAAGTTTTATAGAGAATTTTATGAGTGATACCGAGCTTAAAACCTCCCTTGCTACTGATGCTACGGCCCCTATTAAAAGACCGGCCCCAAAAAAAGTCGTGCAAGGTGAAAAGTTACGTGGCGCCGACAAGGTGGCGCGGATACCGGTGAAAGTCATTCCTACGGTAGAGTTACCCAAAAAACCGGATTGGATTCGGGTAAGAATGCCTGTTAGCCCGGAAATTACTCGGATTAAAAACACCCTGCGTAAGCATAAGTTGGCTTCGGTTTGTGAAGAGGCGCAATGCCCTAACCTGGGTGAGTGTTTTAGCGGTGGTACTGCCACGTTTATGATTATGGGTGAGATTTGTACGCGCCGTTGCCCGTTCTGCGACGTGGCCCATGGTCGTCCCAATGCTTTAGATGAAGGTGAGCCGAAAGAGTTGGCTGCTGCGATTGCTGATATGGGTTTAAAGTATGTCGTTGTCACTTCGGTTGACCGCGATGATTTAAAAGATGGCGGTGCTCAGCATTTTGCCAACTGTATCAATGAAACTCGGGCGCTAAGCCCTGGCATTAGAATAGAAGTGTTAGTGCCAGATTTTCGTGGTCGTATGGATATAGCGCTTGATATTCTTGCTGCCAACCCTCCTGATGTGTTTAACCATAATTTGGAGTCAGTGCCGAGCTTGTACAAAAAAATACGCCCCGGTTCTGATTACCAGTGGTCGCTGGATTTACTGAAGAAATACAAACAGCGCTGTCCCGATGTCTTGACCAAATCGGGTTTGATGCTGGGTTTGGGTGAAACCGCTGAAGAGCTGATTCAAGTCATGAAAGATATGCGCGCTCATGATGTCGACATGATCACCATGGGTCAGTATCTGCAGCCCAGCCGTGATCATTTGGCCGTTGAACGTTTTGTAACACCGGAAGAGTTTGATGAATTTGGTCGTATCGCAACTGAACTGGGTTTTAAGTCAGTTGCCAGTGGCCCCTTGGTACGCTCGTCTTACCACGCCGACAAACTGGTTGATTTAAGTTTGCTCAAGTAGCTTTGCCTAGCTATCAATACCTAAACTAAACATGTCCTGTGAGGGTGGATCAATATCCACCCTGCGGTGCATAATGCGGTTAATTACAGGCTTTAGATAAGTACCCTTGTACTCAATGCTTTTTTGGCTTTTTATTTAGATGTTTTATTAAGGCGTTACAATTATGGCTAAAGGTAAAAAATACGACTATCGAGTAGTGCCGGGTGCCGGCGACTGGGCAGTGGAGATCATCCGCCAGGTGACTTCAAAAGAAACCGTCGTATCGAAACACCAGGATGGGTTTGCCTCAGAGGCTGAGGCCCAGGCTTGGGGTGAACAAGAGCTGAAAGTATTCCTGCGGCAGCAATCGGAGAGAAATGCGCGTAAGGCACAGCAGCGCAAATAAGCGTAGACAAAATCATCCTCACCCGAGTACAGCTTTTGCTTTACTCGGGTTTTTTATGCCTAAAATTTAAGGCGGTAGTTAGTGCGGATGAAGCTTTTGGATAAGTGCGGGTATTTCGCTGGGGTGCATAACCGTATGTTGGGGATTGATGCCTAGTTCGGCGTCCAGTGGCTGCTGGTGTTGAATCCATACCGAAGTAATACCGCTGCCATTGGCGCCAGCAATATCCGCTGCCAGGCTGTCGCCAATATGGATGGCTTCATGGGCTTGGCAGTTGGCAAGCTTTAGGGCTTTTTCAAAAATAGAGCGCGCTGGTTTTTGCTCAGGCTCTTGCCCGCCGATAATAATATGGTCGACGTGCTCGGCTAATTTCACCGCTTCTACTTTGGGTATTTGGGAAAACTCTGGGCCGTTAGTGATCACGATAAGGGTAAAATACCGCCGCGCATCGGCTAAAAATTGGGCAATATTAGGGTAAAAGTCAAAGGCCTCTAAGCGATCACGGTCAAAACCGTCTTGCAGTGATTGGGCGTGTTCTTCGCTGACAGTGTTAATGCCGGCAGCGCCGAGCAGGTCTCGAATCAATTGCACTCTAAAAGCGTTCTCATTGAGTTGTTCAAGCATGGGTAGATAGCGTGCGCGCTGGCTTGTGCTCCACTCACGATAAATACCTTTGAGGTAGGCTTCGGCTATGGTCTGGCCGTCAATCTGGTTGCCGTATAAGTCTTTAATTGCACCGCCCATTAAGCGTGTAGCTTGTTGATTGGCGCGCTGGGTGTCACACAGGGTTTCATCCATATCAAGGAGCAAGGCTTTTAACATAGTGAACTCTCCATGGATTATATTAAGTCAATATTAGCCGTTGATGGCTGGTTTATGTTTTCGGGCTCAAGCTAGAGCTAGGCGAGCACCGGCCATACTCGCAACCAGTTGTTCAAGTAAGTCCCAGCTATTCTCTTTGCTCATGCCTTTAACCGCTTGATCGATACGGTTGGCTAACTGGATGAGCTGTTTTAATTGCTTGGAGCGCAGGCGTGATAATGCGTGTTTGGTGAGGGGCTTGCGTTTGTCCCATACGCGTAAACTCTGTAATACTCTTTCAACGCCGTTGCCTTGTTCAATTTGCTCAGCGCATTGGCAGAGGATACGTAACTCACGGCTGAGTGCCCACAGTAGCACCGGCGGTTCGGTGCCTTCGGCTTTGAGCCCCTGGAGCATTTTTAAGCTGCCGCTAATGTCGCCTTCAAGCGCGCGGTCGACTAGGCCAAATACATCATAGCGAGCGCTATCGGCAACTGCGGCGCTGATGGTGTCGGCGTCGATAATAGAGGTATCGGTGTATAAACGCAGCTTTTCAATTTCTTGTACGGCAGCTAATAAGTTACCTTCTACGCGCTCGGCCAGCATTTGGATAGCTTCGCTATTAGCTTTTAAACCAGCTTGCTGCAATCGTTGTTCAATCCAGCGTGGTAACTGTTTTGCATCAACTGGCCAGCATGGGATGGCCGTGCCTGCGGCTTCAATATTTTTATACCATTTGGTGCGGGTGCTGGCGCTTTCAAGTTTGTTACAGGTGATCAGCAGGACATTATCGGGGGAGGCATTGTTGGCGTATTCGGTTAAGGCTTTACCCCCAGCGTCACCGGGTTTGCCGCTAGGCATACGCAATTCAATCAATTGGCGATCAGAGAAGAGTGACATGGCGTTGGCGTTGGCGAGTAATTCGTTCCAGTCAAAACTTGCGTCTACATGCATTACTTCACGACTAAAACCCTGTTTGCGGCAGTGGTAACGTATAGTGTCACAGCATTCCTGCACCAGTAGTATTTCATCGCCGCTAACAATATAAATCGGGCTGAGGCCCTTGTTCAGGCTTTGTTGAAGTTGGTCTGGTCGCAGGCGCATAGGTCTATAGAGTATCGCTGCTACTATTTACCGATTTGACTGGCTCAGTAGAATTGGCCGCAGCTGTAGCTGCAGGATAATCGAAGGATTGTATTTGTCGCGCAATCTTGGCAGCCAGGTTTCGCAGCATCTCACGACGAATTATTTTTTCTTCCTGATTGGTGCTGATCACCTGGTTTGGATCGTTGCGCATATTTTTGCGCTCGGTGATGCTATTGGGACCAAATACACGACGGCCTTTGGTATCAAGCATTTCGAATGTAACGGTATTGGTCAGTTGGTACTCTGCAGTACGTGCGCCATCGCCCAGTGCAGCACTGCGTCGATCCTGGTTTTGTTCGACTATTCTCAGCTGATAATTAGCTGACGCAGGGTTGTCGCTGAGCTGAATATTTTGCGCGCCAAGCAAGTTGCGGAGCTCCACTGCAAGCTGGTCACCCGCTTTGATGCCGCCAATGTAAATAGGCTCAACCCCAGGCGGTAGACTAATAGCAACCGAGCCGCGCAGATGAAAACCGCAGGCGCTGATAAAAACAGCACACATGAGTAGCAGTGATAAGTGATACTTTTTGCCAAACTTAGCCATATGTAGCCTCTGTTTCATGTTTAGCTCCTGCCTCAGTTCGCAATAGCCTGGTCAGCCAGTTATCATTTAACCGCAATCGTCACCAGCTTGCCTGGTATCACTTTGCGCATTTTTATTTCTTTGCCTTCGATAAACTTCTGTACGTTGCTATCGGCAAAAGCCAGTGCTAGTACATCGGCCTCGTCGGCATCGGTAGCGACTTCAATTTTTGCACGTACTTTACCGTTAACCTGCACCACTATCTCGATTGAGTTACGTATCAGTGCCTTTTCATCAATGCTGGGCCAAGTTGCGTCAATCACGGCGCCCTTGTTGCCCAAGGCTTGCCAGAGCTGATGACAGAAATGTGGGGCGATGGGTGACAGCATAGTCACGATGGCTTGCAGCGCCTCGCGTTCAACTGCCAAGCCCTGACCTGTTTTATCTTGCAGCTTGGCGATGTCGTTAGTTAACTCCATGATCGCAGCAATAGCGGTGTTAAAGGTCAGGCGACGGCCATAATCATCAGTGACTTTACTGATGGTTTCATGGGTTTTACGGCGTAGATCCTGTTGTTCTTTACTCAGCGCGGTGGTATCGAGTTTAGGGCAGTCTTTATGTTGTATATGGGTATAAACCCGTGACCACAAACGATTGAGGAATTTGTGTGCGCCGCCAACGGCGGAGTCAGACCACTCCAGTGATTGCTCAGGAGGCGCGGCAAACATAATAAACAGACGTACGGTATCAGCACCGTACTGCTCGATCAGCTGCTGCGGGTCGACGGTATTGCCCTTGGATTTGGACATTTTACTGCCGTCTTTTAAGACCATGCCCTGACAGAGTAATTTGTCGAAGGGTTCGTCGCAGTTGATCAGGCCTTCATCGCGCATTAACTTGTGGAAAAAACGCGCGTATAACAAATGTAGTATGGCGTGCTCAATACCGCCGATATATTGGTCTACCGGTAGCCAGTAGTTGGCGGCATCTACATCGAGCATACCGTCTTGATAATCGGCACTGGTGAAGCGGGCGTAATACCAGGAAGACTCCATAAAGGTATCGAAGGTGTCGGTTTCACGCTCAACCGGAGTGCCGTCTGCTAAGTTATCTTTGCGCCATTGTGGATCGCTTTTAATCGGCGAGCTGACGCCATCCATTACAACATCTTCGGGTAATAGCATTGGCAGGCGATCTGCGGGCACCGCTATTTCACCGCCATCGGGCAGGTTAAAAATAGGGATAGGTGTACCCCAGTAGCGCTGGCGAGAAACACCCCAGTCACGCAGGCGGTAGTTGGTGGTTTTGCGACCTTTGCCGAGCTGGACGAGATGTTCGGCGATAGCATTAAAAGCATCAGTAAAACTTAAGTCATTAAACTCACCGGAGTTAACCGTGACGGTATGTTCTTTGCGACTGTACCAGTCCTGCCACAGGCTGCTATCGAAGGGTGTATCTTTTTCTTGGGTGCTGGCAATAACCTGCACCATTGGTAGTTGGTAGTTATTGGCAAATGCAAAGTCGCGCTCGTCGTGTGCGGGTACTGCCATTACGGCACCTGAGCCGTAATCCATCAAAACATAATTAGCAACCCAGACCGGTACCGATTCACCCGTAATAGGGTGGATGGCATTGATGCCAGTCTCTATACCCTTTTTCTCCATAGTCGCCATATCGGCTTCGGCCACGGAGCTGGTTTTACACTCGGCAATAAAGGCTTTGAGTGCTGGGTTATTTTCGGCAATAGCCACGCTGATAGGGTGCTCGGCAGCCAGGCTAACGTAGGTGACGCCCATCAGAGTGTCGGGGCGGGTGGTGTAGACATCGATGCTATCAAGGCCTGCGATAGTGTGCTCTAAGTCAAACTGGAGCTCTACACCTTCACTGCGGCCAATCCAGTTGCGTTGCATGGTTTTGACTTGTTCGGGCCAGCCATCCAACTGATCTAAATCTTCGAGTAATTGGTCAGCATAGGCGGTAATTTTGATAAACCACTGCGGGATTTCTTTACGCTCAACCTGGGTGTCGCAGCGCCAGCAGCAGCCATTGATCACTTGTTCGTTGGCCAAAACGGTTTCGTCCTGTGGGCACCAGTTCACCGCGGAGGTTTTTTTGTAGACCAGACCTTTTTCGTATAGGCGGGTGAAAAACCATTGTTCCCAGCGGTAGTAATCGGGTTTACAGGTGGCTAGCTCTTTCGACCAGTCGTAGGCAAAACCCAGCTGTTTGAGCTGGTCGCGCATATAGTCAATATTGCTATCGGTCCATTTGGCTGGCGCGGTATTGTTTTTGACCGCAGCATTTTCAGCGGGCAGGCCAAATGCGTCCCAGCCCATGGGTTGCAACACGTTTTTACCCAGCATGCGTTGGTAGCGGGAAATCACATCAGCAATGGAATAATTGCGAACATGGCCCATGTGCAGCCTGCCACTGGGGTAGGGGAACATGGCAAGGCAGTAATACTTATCCTTGTTGGTATCGACTTTGGCGACAAAGCTCTCGTTGTCTGCCCAGTACTGTTGTGCTTCTTGTTCAATTTCTTTGGGATTGTATTGCTCTTGCATGTGATGCCTTCAATATAAAGCTAAGCCATAGGAAATGGCATGTAACAACTGCTAAAACTTGCGGCGCATTTTAGCAGCAATCACCATCAAACTGATACCAATGGCAAAACAAACCACGATAATTAGCCGGTTTCCGAAGCGGGCGAAGGGTGTGGTGCCGCTGTAGACCAAGGCTTCGCCAGTAATTACTGTTTTGCTGAACTGTTGGCCTTGAGTGGTGATATGGCCGCGCTGATCAATAATAGCGCTAATACCAGTGCTGGTGGCCCGCAACATGTAGCGGCCACCTTCTAGTGCGCGCATTTGCGCCATTTGCAAATGCTGTAATGGGCCGATCGAATGGCCAAACCAGGCATCATTGCTGATGGTGAGTAGCATGTCAGCTTGGGGCAGCCAATCTGCGCTCAGGTCGGGGTAGACCACTTCGTAGCAGATCAGCGGCGCCAAGGTGATGTCTCCGGCGGTTAATAGCGCCTGATCGGCGGAGCCTGAGGTAAAAGCCGACATCGGCAAGTCAAAAAAGTCTATTAGCCCGCGCAACAGGCCCTCGAGCGGTACGTATTCGCCAAAAGGCACCAGCCGCTGCTTGTGGTAAGTGCCGCTGCCTGCGCCGAGGGCCATCACGCTATTGTGATAGCGGGCTGGCTGGGTGTCAGTCTGAGGGTAATAGTAGGGTAGGCCGGTAATCAAACTGGTGTTAGCGGCGGCCGCTTGTTCGCTTATTTCATCTAAAAAAGGTTTTGCCACTTGATAGATACCAGGGATGGCTGCTTCTGGCCAAATAACAATATCGGCCTGGTCCCAAAGGCTTGCGCTCATCTGTTGGTACAGCTTTAGCGTGGGCCAGTATTGATCGCGATCCCATTTGATATCCTGTGGAATGTTGGCTTGCACCATGGCAATTTTAACCGGTGGTTTATCGGCGGGATAAACCCAGTCAATTTGTTTAAGGGCAAAACCTGTAAGCCATAGCAGTATCACTATAGCAAAGGGTACAAGTACCGGTTTGGCTAATATCGACCGCTGTTTTACGCCGTTAGCGATAACCGCACCGCTCAGGGCAACGATAAAACTAATAGCAAACACGCCAGCGACGGGGGCCCAGCCCGCGAGTGGTGTATCGAGGTGTGCATAGCCCAAGTAGAGCCAGGGAAAACCAGTGAGAAACCAGCTGCGCAACCACTCGCCCAAGACAAAAGCCGTCGCGAAACCGAGGGTTTGTCCCGTCGGCAAGCTGCGTAGCCAGCGAGTATAGGCATAGCAGGTAGCGCTGGTAAGCAATGCCAGGCCAGCGCTAAAGATCAGGGTTAACAGCATCGCCAAGGGTAGAGAGGCGTGGCCGTAGACATGGATACTGACATAAACCCAAGAGCTACCGGAGCCAAATAAGCCCAGGCCGTAAAACCAGCCGAGTTTGGCTGCTTGTAATGGCGTTTGCCCTGCGAGTAACCAGGCCAGCAGGGCGGTGCTGATAATGCCCAGTGGCCACAGATTAAACGGTGCCAGTGACAGCGTAACGATTGCTCCGGCAAGGGTTGCAAACAGGTAGCCGAGCCAGTCTTTTGAGCGTGTGTTCAACAGTGGATAGTCCGGTTATGGGGGTAGGCAGGCGCTACTGCTAGAGTGCTCTATAGTATTCACTAGAAAAGTAGCGCTTGTTTCTTCAAAGGGTGCCGATAGTTTTAAGCCTGCGACGATATCCGCAGCAAGTGCACCTGACGGTTATCGGCATTGAGTACTTTAAAGATTAAACCATCAACCATAGCGACTTCATTGCGGCGCGGCATATGGCCGAAATGATGCAAAATAATGCCACCGATAGTATCAAACTCCTCTTCACTAAAGTTAGTGTTGAAGGCATCGTTAAAGTCATCGATTGGAGTTAGAGCTTTAACGATGTAGTCGTTATCAGCTAATTTTTTAATAAAGGTATCGGGTTCAACGTCATGCTCGTCTTCAATCTCACCGACGATTTCTTCCAGCACATCTTCAATAGTTACTAAGCCAGCAACGCCGCCGTACTCATTGATCACAATGGCCATGTGATTGCGGTTTTCACGAAACTCACGTAGCAAAACATTGAGTCGCTTGCTTTCCGGTACGACCGTAGCAGGGCGTATTAGGGTGCGGACATCAAATGCCTCGCTATCACTTTTGAGCAGTAGCGGTAGTAAGTCTTTGACCAGCAATATACCCAGCACCGAATCGGTATTTTCGCCAACTACTGGATAACGTGAGTGGGCGGTTTTGGTGATCATCGCTAAGAGCTCGGGCAGGGTTTGCTCGGCTTTTATCACGGCTATTTGCGCACGGGGAACCATAATTTCCCGCACTTGCATCTCTGATACCTGCATAGCGCCACCGATAATTTGTAAGGCATCGGTGTCAATCACTTCATTTTGTTGTGCTACACATAGTATCTTGAGTAAGTCGGATCGCGACTTGGGTTCGGATGAAAATATGTGAGAAATTTTTTCGAGCCAGGATTTTTCTTCCGGCTCGCTGCTTCGGTCATCGGCCATGGTTTTGGGTGCATCCCTCCTACAGGGTTGGGTGAAAAAATTATAGTGAATTCGTTATAATGTCGTCGTACGGATTGGCAATATCAAGTGATTTTAAAATCGCTATTTCCAGTGCCTCCATTGCCTCGGCTTCATCCTCTTCGATATGGTCATAGCCAAGCAAGTGTAGTGTGCCGTGAATAACCATGTGCGCCCAATGTGCCTGTAACGACTTGTGCTGTTCGATAGCCTCTTTTTTTACCACGGCGCTACAAATAACCAAGTCGCCCAATAGCGGTAAATCGATATGATCGGGTAAGTCGGCGGGAAAGGATAAAACATTGGTTGGTTTGTTCTGGCCCCGGTAGCTGTGATTGAGCTCGGTGCTTTCGGCTTCGTCTACCAGCCTGATACTCAACTCCGCAGCGATCATGGTTTGATTATTATTTACATGATTCAGCGCGCTCAGTACCCATTGATTAAAACTATCTGGGGGAGGGTGGTTTTGCTCTTCAGTCGCCACTTGCAGGTCTACAGTCAGATTCATGATGGCTTGTTGTCCGATACCGGTTTGCTGATCGAATGATTCGGAGTTGCGTTTCTATCGATAGTCTGGCGTTCGCGGGATTGGCGCTCTAAGGGGTTGATCTCGCTTTCCATCGCTTCGTAAGCCTCTACGATACGCTGCACCAGCGGGTGTCTGACCACGTCCTTCGATTGAAAATAAGTAAAGCCAATGCCTTCGACCTTGTCCAGTATTTTGATCACTTGGGTAAGGCCAGATTGCACGCCTTTAGGTAGATCGATTTGGGTGGCGTCGCCGGTAATAACAGCGGTAGAGCCAAAACCAATACGGGTAAGAAACATTTTCATCTGTTCTTTGGTAGTGTTTTGGCTTTCATCCAAAATAATAAAAGCGTCGTTTAAAGTGCGACCGCGCATATAGGCCAGGGGCGCTATTTCAATAATATTGCGTTCGATCATTTTGGTGACGGTTTCTACGCCAAGCATTTCATAGAGCGCATCATATAAGGGGCGTAAATACGGGTCGATCTTTTGCGCCAGATCGCCGGGTAAAAACCCCAACTTTTCACCCGCCTCAACCGCTGGACGTACCAATAAAATACGTTGTACCTCTTCGTTCATTAACGCTTGAACGGCGCAGGCAACGGCTAAATAGGTTTTGCCGGTACCGGCGGGGCCGATACCAAAGTTAATGTCGTGGTTGAGAACTGAACGCACATAACCTTGCTGGTTTTTCCCGCGCGGCTTAATGGTCATTTTTTTAGTGTGAATCAACGGGATAGATTCAACGCTGTTATGAGTGGCGCTCTGTTCACGCAGCGCCTCTATGCCGGCCTGTTGCAGATTCAGGTGGATGGTTTCTGCAGTTAGGCTAACGCCATCAAGCGCTTCTTGATAAAGATTGTTTAATACTTGGCTTGCAGCACTAACTGCAGCGGCATCGCCGAGTACTTCAAAGACATTGCCGCGGTTGCGAATTTTAACCTCCAAGCGCTGTTCCAGCTGACGCAAATGCTCGTCAAATTGGCCGCATAGGTTAGCAAGGGCTTTGGCATCATTAGGTTCCAGAGTAAGAACCTGTTGAGAAGGAGGTGAAGTATTCAAATTATATATAGTAAGCCGTCAGGTTCGGCAACAAAGATAGCTTTAGGATATACCGATTAGGTATCAAGTAAAACACCCTCGTTGCAGATATTAACCCAAAAGCTCTCCTCGTAATGAATTGGGAAGCGCTTCGGTAATTTTTACTGTGCCGAAGTTTCCAATAAGTGACTGGTCTGCATGAGAAAAATTGACGACGCGGTTATTTTCAGTACGACCTTGTAGCTGCCCTGGGTCCTTCTTAGATACGCCGGTGACCAAAATACGCTCAATATTGCCGACCATTTGTCGACTGATTTGCTGGGCTTGTTGATTAATTCGTTGCTGCAAACGTTGTAGGCGCTCTTTTTTCACGGCTTCCGGGGTGTCGTCAGCGAGTTCGGCAGCTGGTGTACCAGGGCGGGCGCTATAGATAAAGCTAAAGGACAGGTCAAAGCCAATCTCTTCGATTAGATCCATGGTGTCGGCAAAGTCTTGCTCAGTTTCTCCGGGAAAGCCAATAATGAAGTCAGAAGAAAAACTGATGTTGGGGCGAATAGCCTTTAAGCGCATCATTTTGTCAATATATTCGTCGCGGTTATGACCGCGCTTCATCGCCGCTAAAATACGATCAGAGCCGCTTTGAACCGGCAAGTGTAAATGGCTAACCAGCTCAGGGATTTCGGCATAGGCTGCGATCAGTGCATCGCTGAACTCTACCGGATGAGAGGTAGTGTAGCGGATACGCTCAATGCCAGGGATGGCTGCTACGAAATATAATAGCTCAGCAAATTCAACAATATCACCTTCGTGGTTGTTACCGCGGTAGGCATTGACGTTTTGTCCTAGCAAATTAACTTCTTTTACGCCTTTATCTGCCAAAAGGGCAATTTCGGCGATAACATCGTCAAAGGGGCGGCTGACTTCTTCGCCACGGGTGTAGGGCACTACGCAGAAAGTGCAGTACTTGGAGCAGCCTTCCATAATGGATACAAAGGCGCTGGGGCCATCGACGCTCGGGTCGGGCAGTGAATCAAATTTTTCGATTTCTGGGAAGCTAACATCGACTAACACTGGGCCGCTTGGTTTGCTGGCATCGATCATTTGGGGCACACGGTGCAGAGTTTGCGGACCAAATACTACATCAACAAAGGGTGCACGTTTACCGATAGCCGCGCCTTCTTGGCTGGCAACGCAGCCACCAACGCCGATAATCAGCTCAGGATTTTTGTCTTTTAGTAGTTTCCAGCGGCCGAGTTGGTGGAAGACCTTTTCCTGTGCTTTTTCCCGAATGGAGCAGGTGTTTAACATCAGTACATCGGCTTCTTCGGGGTTATCGGTAATGACGAAATTGTGGCTGACACCCAGCAGATCCTGCAGGCGATCAGAGTCATATTCGTTCATTTGGCAGCCGTGAGTCTTTATAAATAGCTTTTTGCTACCGTGGCTGGCAGGATTTAGCCCCAGATTATCACTGGTAGCTGGCGTTGTTGGTCTGTCGGTGGCGATTACGTCACTCATGTACTGGATGGCCTACTTACTGAACTAATTGAAAACGCCGGAATAGCGGGAGGGGATTATACAGGATTGGAGTATTTATTGACCATCATTGCACGGCAATATGGTAAAATAGATTTTTCCCGATTTATTGTTGTTCTTAATAAGGTAGTGTTAACCGCTATGCCAGCCAGTAGTCCTATTTATAAAGTTATTTTTCTTAATCAAAGCAAAGTTTACGAGCTGTATGTGAAAGCCATTTATCAGAGTGAAATGTACGGATTTATTGAAGTTGAAGAGTTTGTATTTGGTGAGCGCAGCCAAATGATTGTCGATCCTGGTGAAGAAAAGCTCAAAAATGAGTTTGCCGGTGTTACTCGCTCTTACTTGCCAATGCATTCGATTATTCGTATCGACGAAGTAGAAAAGGAAGGCGTAGGTAAAATCGTCGATGCTCCAGCAGGTAGTAATAGTAATGTATCGATGTTTCCGTTGCCCAGTGGTGCCAAACCGATCAATAGAGATATTGATTAACAATCTCTCGTTCTAAATAAAAACGCCAGCTTTAAGCTGGCGTTTTTATTGGGCGTTAATAAATAGTATTTACTCAAGGTTACACGATGAGCTATACCATGAGCCGCAGGTGGAGCTTGTTTTACCTGCGGTTCAATGGGTCTTTAAAAAGATGGATCAAGCTCTACCTATGCCAGGGTGTGTCTGAGTCAAGCTTGTTCGAGAGCTTGACGCACTGAGGCCAATTTGACGCACAATACAAACACTTCTGCCGTTTTTTTCACGTCTTCTACTGAAGGGTAAGTGGGTGAAAGGCGAATGTTGCAGTCTTGCGGATCTTTGCCATAGGGGAAGGTGGCTCCAGCCGGGGTGAGTTTTACCCCGACCGCTGCTGCCAGCTCGACAATTTTTTTCGCCAGCCCAGGCAGTGCATCGAAGGATATAAAGTAACCGCCCTCAGGTTCATTCCAAGTACCCATACCAGCATCGCCCAGTTCGCTTTTCAGCAGATTGAGGACAGCATCAAATCGAGGTTTCATGATGGCGGCGTGCTTGGCCATGTGCTCGCTGATAGTTTCCTGATTTTTCAAAAAGGCAACGTGTCGCAACTGGTTGATTTTGTCAGGGCCAATAGAGGAGAAGCTAAAGTGCTTTTTCAGTACCTCTAAATTAGCGACTGAGCCAGCAATAAAAGCCACGCCTGCTCCAGCGAAGGTGATTTTTGATGTTGAGCCAAAAATCAGCACGCTGTCAGCGGTACCTGCTTCGCGGCAGTAATCCATAATATTAGCAAGCATTGGTGCATCAGGGTTTAAGGTGTGAACGGCATAGGCGTTATCCCAGAATACGCGGAAGTTGTCGCCGGCAATATTACCCAGATTGGCGATGCGCTTTACCACCGCGTCAGAGTAAACAATGCCGCTGGGGTTAGAAAAGCGCGGAACACACCACATACCTTTAATCGCTGAATCGGCTTGTAGTAATTGCTCGACTTGATCCATATCGGGGCCATTTTCATCCATAGCTACTGGAATAAGTTCGATCCCCAGGTGCTGGCATACGGTGAAGTGGCGGTCGTAGCCGGGTACCGGTGCTAAAAACTTGATGGTCCGGCCTTCATTTTGCCAAGCGCTGCTACTATCACTGACGCCGTGGAGTAAGGCTGCTTGTGCCGCAAAGTACATAAGCGTGAGGCTGGAATTACCGCCAATCATCACCTCTTCCGGCTTGACGCCAGCAATGGGTGCAAACAGCTCTTTGGCCTCGGGGATACCATCGAGGCCGCCGTAGTTGCGAAGATCGGTGCCGTCCCGGTCAATATATTTGCCAGCTAAAATACCATCGAGCGCATCCGACAGCGCGAGTTGTTCGCCGTTAGGTTTGCCTCTGGTCAGATCTAAATTTAAACCTGCTTTAGCAACGGCTTGATATTGGTTGTGAAGGGCTTCTTCCCACTCGCGTAGTTGTGCCGGAGTTGCTTGGTTGAGATGCAACATTACATCCTCATAAAAGTTGATGGTATTCCACAGATTGGCGGGATACTTGGATTTAAAGCCGGTTACGGTGGATAGTGGGCTATACAGTCCCCGCCGCCAAGCTGGTTATGAGGGCCAATTATAACTGTAATTGAACACGGGAGTAATGGGTGTTGCTGGATTTTTTGATCTGTCGTTAAAAGAGTTTTGCTAGCAATAACCCATAGAGCGTCTATGGCTTGAGGTGGCATTATGCGGCTAGTTGGAGTCGTTTATTTGGCATGGCAGGCAATAAGCGCTTCCAGTTGAGCTATTGCTTCGTCCGAAATATCAATAATTTGCAAACCAGCCCAATAGCGATGAGGGTCTTCTGCCTGACGACACCACAGGCAATCGGCGCCCAGGTCAATACGGTTACGTCCAGCTATCTCTATAGGTAGTTGCAAAGTCAATTGGTAGATAGATTGGATGGGTACTGCTTGCTTACTGAGGATCATAATGCCATCAACACTGACGTTCACCAGCTCACCCAGATTAACTCCATTGATGATATCAACGACAAGTATAGGCTGGTTAAGCTCTGTGCGGGGGTGTTTGCGCTCGATTATTTCGGTCATAAATCTGTTTGGCATCCCTGGGTTGAATAAAGTCGCTTTAGCAATGTTGTGTTGAGAATATTAGTGTAGCCCATTGTTGACTATTTTTGCTGCCTGCTGCTGATTTATAAGGCCATAACGGAGGGGCGGTCTGCGTTACCAGTCTGAATTGAGTTCATCGGATAGCGCATCAGTATAAACAGGGTTGCCAGGTACTACATTTTCCTCGTTGGCCCAGGCAATCAAATCTTTGTTGCGGCATCGATCGGAGCAAAACGGGCGGTGTGGATTTTTTGTTGTCCATTCGATTTTGGTTTTACAGGTGGGGCAGGCGACGAGGGTAGATTTGCTGGTAGTCATGGTTAAAGCTCCTGCTGGGTTGCTGATGGTTTAGCGGTGCTGTTGGTTGTCGTTGCAGGCGATTGTGCCAAGTTTAAATAGTATTGGTGCAGCTCTTCAACCTTACGCTGAAGTTGGTCGAGGTCAGCGTTATTCTCAAGTACGTCATCGGCTTGCGCAAGGCGATGCTCGCGGGAGGTTTGGCTGGCAATAATACGTTCAACCTGCTCTTTGTCGTTGTTGTCCCGTTGCATAGTACGGTGTAGCTGGGTTTCAACTGGGGTGTCTACAATCAATAGTCGATCACACAGTTTTTTTTGTGTCGATTCGATTAATAATGGCGAGACAAAAATAACATAAGGGCTTTTGGCCGTAGCGAGGCGACGGCGAATTTCATCGGCGATTAAGGGGTGGAGTAAGGCCTCAAGCCATTGCTTGGCTTCGGCATTGGCAAAAATCTCTTGGCGTAAACGGGCGCGGTTGAGGCTGTTGTCGTCGAGGAGAATATCGGGGCCAAAGCGGTCGACAATATGGGCGAGGGCAGGGGTGCCGGGTTCAACCACAGTTCTCGAGGCGATATCAGCGTCGACAATATCAATGCCCAGTTTGTTAAAATGGTCCGAAACAGCGGTCTTACCGCTACCAATGCCGCCGGTTAAACCCACCACAAACATAGAGTGCTCCATTAAGATAAAGCGCCTAGTTTACCTCGAATTCACGCTATAAGTTGAGTAAGTTGCGGCTTATTTCATGCCACTAAACTGCAGGTATGCCTGAATGATTTGATCGCCCCATAAAAAGGCAATCCAGCCCGCTGCGGCTAAATAGGGACCAAAGGGAATAGTGGTGTTGCGGCCCTGCTTGTTTACCGCCAGTATAATACTGCCGACAACGGCTCCCACCAGGGATGAAAGTAAAATAATTAGCAATAAGTGCTGCCAGCCCATCCACGCGCCAAGGGCGGCGAGTAATTTAAAATCACCAAACCCCATGCCTTCTTTGCCGGTCAGGATTTTAAATAACCAATAGACAGACCAGAGGCTAAGATAACCGCCAATAGCGCCCCATACCGCATCCTGTAAGGGTACGAATAGGCCAAAGCTGTTAACGAGGATGCCTGCCCACAATAGAGGCAGGGTGATTTGGTCCGGTAGCAATTTATGGTCGGCATCAATCATGGTTAGGCTGATCAGACACCAGGTGAAAACAAGTCCGGCCAAGGTTTGAGGGGTGGCACCGAATTTCCACGCAACCAGCACTGACAAAATAGCAGTAACGCCCTCTACAATTGGGTAGCGAATTGAGATGGGGGTGCTGCAATGGGCGCAGCGGCCCTTGAGTAATAAGTAGCTAACGATGGGGATATTTTGCCAGGGTTTTATCGCGGTATTGCATACTGGGCAGTGCGAGCCGGGGACAGCGAGGTTAAAGGGGGTTTTATGTTCGTCGGTCTCGTCCAGCTCTAAAATCAGTCGGCACTCGGTTTTCCACTCACGCTGCATCATCAGGGGCAGGCGATAAATGACGACATTGAGAAAACTGCCGACGAGTAAGCTGAAAACAAAGCAACCCGCTAACAGCAATAGCGGGTGGGATTGAAGTAATATTTGCATGTGTATCGGGCCAATAAAAATTAGTGGGAGTTTATACAACGGACCCGAGCATAAAGATGGGCATGTACATGGCGATCATTAGGCCGCCCACTAAAACACCTAGCACGGACATAATTAGTGGCTCTAGTAACGAGGTTAGGTTGTCGACAGCATTGTCTACGGCCTCTTCATAGAAGGTGGCTACTTTGCTTAACATATCATCCAGTGCACCGGATTCTTCACCGATAGATATCATTTGCAATAACATACTAGGGAATAGGTTGGTGCTGCGAATGGAGCTATGTAGCGTTTGCCCAGTGGTCACATCATCGCGAATTTGTTTAATTGCACTGGAATAAATAATATTCCCTGCAGTACCTGCTACAGCGTCCAGTGCGTCGACTAGTGGCACACCGGCGGCAAAGGTGGTCGAAAGGGTTCGGGAGAATCGTGCCATGATCGACTGATATATTATGTCTCCGATGATGGGGAGTTTTAATAATAGTTTGTCGGTTGCTAGCGCCACTGCGTCGGAGCGTTTTAAGGCTTCTTTGTATAAAAACACCACGGCCATTACGGTGACTACAATGATAAGCCACCACTCCTGGGTAAATTCAGAAATACTTAGTACAAACTGTGTGAATGCCGGCAGCTCTGAGCCGAAGCTGCTAAATGTCTCAGCAAAAACAGGGACAACTTTAATTAAGAGTATACCCGTTACAACAAGGGCGATAACTAATACGGCAATAGGGTAGGTCAGTGCTTTTTTGATTTTTGCTTTGAGGGCTTCGGTTTTTTCTTTATAGGTGGCCACTCGATCCAGCATGGTTTCCAGGGTACCTGACTGTTCACCAGAGGCAACCAGGTTGCAAAATAATTCGTCAAAATATTTTGGGTATTTGGATATTGAGGCGGCAAACCCAGTACCAGAAGCGACATCATTTTTGACTTGAAGCACCAAATCCTTCATGGATGGGTTGTCGAGCCCCTCCGCCACTATGTCAAAGCTTTGCACCAGCGGCACGCCGGCCTTCATCATGGTGGCCAGCTGGCGGGTGAAAACAGAGATGTCTGCAGGTTTGATTGCCTTTTTATTGCTGAATAAAGGTTTGGGCTTTTTCTTAACGGCTTTTGGTGCAATGCCTTGCTTGCGCAATTGTGCTTTGACCATAGCCTGGCTAACACCAGTGCTTTCACCTTTGGTGGCTCGGCCTTGGCGGTCGACACCTTCCCATACATAGGTGCTGGTTTTCACTGCTGCTGTTGTTGCCATAAATTAATCCTTGGTTACCCTATTCACTTCTTCCAGGCTGATTAAACCTTGGGCTGCTTTTACTAAGGCTGATCGACGTAAATCATTGAAGCCCTCTTGGCGGGCTGCATCGCTGATTTCTATGGAGTTTCCGCCTTCCATGATAATACGAGAGATCTTGCTGGTGATGCGAACCACTTCATAAATACCCACTCGGCCTTTACAGCCGTTTGAGCATTTTGCGCAACCGACAGGCTTCATTAGAGTGGCTGTTTTTAAATCCTCCTCAGTAAAGCCTTCTTTTAACAAAGTCTCATGGGGAATATCCGCCGGCTCTGCACAGTGGGTGCACAGGCGACGTGCAAGCCGCTGGGCAATAATCAAGCTCACTGAGGTGGCGATATTAAAGGCCGGAACCCCCATATTCATTAGCCGGGTTATCGTCTCGGCGGCGCTATTGGTGTGCAGCGTCGATAACACTAAGTGACCTGTTTGCGCAGCCTTAATCGATATCTCGGCTGTTTCCAGATCGCGAATCTCCCCTACCATAATAATGTCGGGGTCCTGACGCAGGAAGGAGCGCAGTGCTTCGGCAAATGTCAGTCCCACTTTGGGGTTGACGTGGCACTGGTTAATCCCTTCGAGGTTTATCTCTACCGGGTCTTCAGCGGTGGATATATTGAGTTCGGGTTCGTTGAGTATGTTCAACCCGGTATAAAGCGAAACGGTTTTACCACTCCCTGTAGGGCCGGTAACCAAAATCATCCCCTGCGGTTGCTGCAAGGCGTGCATATACATCGCTTTTTGATCGGGTTCATAGCCCAGGGCATCGATCCCCATTTGCGCGCTGCTGGGGTCGAGAATACGAAGTACGACTTTTTCGCCAAATAATGTCGGTAAGGTATTCACTCGAAAATCAATCGCCCGACTTTTAGATAACTTCATCTTAATCCGGCCATCCTGCGGTACACGGCGCTCGGAAATGTCCATTTGTGACATTACTTTCAGTCGCGCCGCGAGGCGTCCCGCCAATGACATTGGCGGGCGTGTTATCTCTTGCAAAATGCCGTCAGTTCTAAATCGTACTCGGTAACTTTTTTCGTAAGGCTCAAAGTGAATGTCGGAAGCGCCCATCTTAATGGCATCCACAAGCACCTTGTTCACAAAACGAACGATGGGCGTTTCGTCGACATCACCAGCCTGATCTTTGCTGGCTGCATTCTCATCAACCGCATCTATATCAAGGTCTTCGAGACCGTCATCCAGATTGTTAAAGTCGCTGAGCGGCTCGTCGTTGGCCTCGACAAACTTATGAATGGCCTCGGTAAGTAGTTGCTCGTCAACTAAAATAGCATCGGTATTAATCCCTGTGTGAAATTTAATTTCGTCGAGCGCGCGTAAATTAGTTGGGTCTGATACAGCAATAAAAAGCCGATTGCCCCTGCGATACAGCGGCAGGGTGTGGTGTTTTTGGATTAGTTTAAGGTCAATTAAATCCTTGGGTGCCAATTCGACATTAAAGGCAGATAAATCAAACAGTGGTGCACCAAACTCATCTGAGGCGGCTTCGGCAATGGCAGTGCTGTTGGCAATGTTGTTTTCTACTAAGTAGCTAACAAAGGGGTGGTTTTTTTCTCCTGCCTCTTGCAATGCCTGCTGGGCGGCTTCGGAGGCTAATATGCCATCCTTTACCAGGCGCCGTGCCAAGCCGCTAAGGGCGATAGTAGAATTTGTACTCATAAGTTAAAAGCCGAGTGAAGTTCAAATGTAGCTGTTGGGTGCTAATGATTATTGCGTTTGTCGGTCTAGTTATGTCTGTTAGTCCGGTTATGCCTGTTAGTATAGTTGTTTGCGCGGTTTTTTGGAGTATCCGCTATAAATCATTGTGTGCTAATTCAAGTTTATGGGCGTTATGTTCTAGTGAAGGCTTAAAAATCATACTGACTGACGAAAATTGTCACTTGCTGACAGGATGCAGCTCATTTGTCGCTGATTTGTTACTCGAAAGCATACTCTATATTTCATAGAGTTCCAGTTATCGCTGGTAAAGCCTTATTTTTCAACTACATTTACATTTGTTGGGCTAGGTAAGTTTAGTTGGCATGGCTTTTGATTGTATGTTGGTAGGCTGCCGAGAAGCACCTGTTGATTAAAATATTAACCTGAACATTTTGCATATTCTATAAATAGAACTACAGTTTTGGAAGTTCTTGAATAACTCTCTGGAGAGAAACGATGAAAAAAGTACAACAAGGTTTTACCCTGATCGAACTGATGATCGTTATCGCGATTATTGGTATTTTGGCTGCGACTGCACTGCCTGCTTATCAGGATTACACGGTTCGTGCGAAAGTGGCTGAAGTTATTGGTGTGGCGGCAGCTGCGAAAACATCCGTTTCTGAATACTATGTGACTATGGGTGAGATGGCTTCAACTGCAGCTACTGCGGGAGTCAACACGGATGCAGATCAAAGTACTTATGTTGGCACCATAGCGTATGCTCCAGCTTCGACTTCTGCTGCTACATTAACTTATACTTTGAGCAATCTGGGCACTCCAGATGGTACTACGATTATTTTCCGAGGCACAGGAACAGATAATGGCATTTCTTGGATCTGTACTGAGGGTACTGCTGCATCTAAATATCGTCCTGCGAACTGTCGTCCATAGCACTTTAAGCAATACAAAAAAGCCTCCTTATAAGGAGGCTTTTTTGTATTTGACAGTTAAATCTTGCGATACATAGGGTTAAAAATGGAGATAAGAAAAAATTTACAAGGTCTGTTGGTGTTAACAGCAGTTACTTTGTTAGCTTATTTTTTGTATCGCTTAGGCGTTAATGGTCCATTTTTACTTGATGACTTTCATAATTTGTCGGGGATAGCGACGGGTGGGGGGGTTGTTGGGGTAGACGATCTGCTGCGTTATTTGTTTGATGCGGATGGTGAAAACTATTCAAGATTCATAGCCCGGTTAACCTTTGTTGTCAATGATCAGTTTTGGCCTTCAGCGCCCTATGGATTTAAATTAACCAATATTGCTATTCACTTGATGAATGGCTTATTGGTGGCGTTATTGTTAATACGTATTTTACCGGTTTGGATGGGTCGAGTTAAGGCGCAGCGCGTTGCAATATTGTGTGCGGGGCTGTGGTTGTTACATCCATTGCATGTGTCGACAACTTTATATGTCGTTCAGCGTATGACTCAGTTGATGATGTTTTTTGCGCTGCTTTCATTGATTTTTTATATTGCATTCCGCAACGCTAAAACTTGGTTAAAAGCTATTGTAAGTTTGATACTGGCAGCTGTTGCTGCATTGCTATCATTTTTTTCAAAAGATAATGGCGCGATATTGTTATTGTTGTTCCCATTGTTAGAGTGGGGCTGTTTTAGTCAAAATGATTCAAAGTTTAAATATGTTTCACGGTATCTTTCTACTGCCTTAGGTTTACTTTTTGTTGTTGTTTTTGTGGCGTTTGTTATCTGGTACTTGCCTGGTTTTGATGGGCGAGTGTTTTCAGTCTCTGACCGTATACAGGTGCAAGGTTTTGTCCTGTATGAATATATACATTACATATTGTTGCCTAGCCGGGAAGGTTTGGGCATATTCCATGATTATCTGGAATGGAGTGTTGTTAAGCAAGGTGTTAAATACGAAGGGTTATTCTGGTTGTTGCATATGGTTATCTGGGGTATAGCTGTATTATGTGTGCGGCGTTATCGTTTAGTAACCGTGGGAATTGCTTGGTTTTACATTTGCCATTTAATTGAATCCTCATTTATACCCTTGGAGCTGATGTTTGAGCATCGAAATTATCTCGCTTCAGTCGGGCCTTTATTAATAGTGGCTTATGCTTTAATCAGTGCCATGTTTTATATGGAGGATAAGAAACTAAAGGTGGTGGCAGCGATGCTGGTTATTGCTCCTGTTTTTTTTCTGACTGTGAACTTAGCGCATCGGGCAGCTTTATGGTCAGATTATAGAATTCTAGTACACAAGTGGTCTGTAGAAAATCCTAACTCATTACGGGCCCAATATAGTCAGGTTGTCTTGTTGGAGAGGGATGGGTTTTTGGATGGCGCGCTTAAGTTGGTTGAGCAACAAGAGCAAGTTTTTAATGATATAACGTTGCCTCTTTACCGTATTAGACTGGAATGTCAAATGAACCCTATGGTAAATAACCTTAACAAGCTAGATGTTGAACTAGTTTCAAAAACAAATTATACGTCGGGAATAAGTACCGCTATCGAAAGCTTGATTCATTTAGACAGGATGGATTGTGTTAATCGGCAATTGATTAATGGAGATTTTAAAAAGCTGATTGTAGCAGTAGAAAATATGCCTTTGCTCAAAAGCAAGGGGAAAAATTATGCTAGCTATTTAGATGTTATCGATGATTATTATATTAAAGAGCGCGATTATAAAAAAGCTGTTATGACCCGAGAGCGTTTATGGACTGTACAACCGACTATACCAGTCGCACTAAAGCTTGTTGAGTTGTATATTTTAGGTGGTGATTATGAAAGTGCTGAAAACTATTTAGAGCTAGCCAAAGCTAAAAAAGAGCAGTTATGGTTTGAAGATACCTTGGCTAATAGAGGTATTGAAAGATTGGAATTAATAGTTAAGGCTGCTGATACCCTTTAGATACAAGATTTTTACGTTATTGGTTTCGTGTGTGATGTAATAGTTGCTATAAAAAATAATAGAGGCGAGGTTTGAAGATTTTTAATTCGAAATATAGTTTGTCAATTGTACTGCCAGCCAAAAATGAAGCTGCTGGTTTAAAGGGTTTTTTACCGCGTCTTAGGGCTATGTATTCAGATGTGGAGATTATAGTTGTTGATGATGGCTCGGATGATAATACCGCAGAAGTTTCAAGGGCTCATGGTGTAACGGTTTGCTCTCATCCATATTCTAAAGGTAATGGCGCTGCAATAAAAACAGGTGCAAGAGCGGCTAAGGGTGATGTGCTTATATTTATGGATGCGGATGGACAGCATAGCCCTGATGATATTCCACGTCTGCTTGAAAGGCTTGAGTCAGGGTATGATATGGTCGTTGGGGCTCGTAATGATGCATCTCAGGCGAGCTTCAGTCGTTTTGCTGGAAATAAGATTTATAATAAGCTGGCGAGTTTTATGGTTAACCATAAGATTGAGGACTTGACGTCAGGGTTTAGGGCGGTGAAACGTGAAAAGTTTTTGGAGTTTTTGTATATGCTGCCTAATGGTTTTTCCTATCCAACAACTATAACAATGAGCTTTTTTAGAGCAGGCTATACGGTTGCCTATGTACCTATTGTTGCAGGTAAACGCGATGGAAATAGCCATATCAGTTTATTTAGAGATGGTGTTAAGTTCTTGTTGATTATTTTTAAAGTGGGAACACTGTATTCACCGTTGAAGCTATTCTTTCCTATGTCGCTTGGTTTCTTCCTGACGGGGGGGGCCTATTATATATATACTTATATCACGATGGGCCGATTTACCAATATGAGTGCATTATTGTTTATAAGTGCTATGTTGGTATTTATGCTTGGTCTGGTTTCAGAGCAGGTCACAACGCTGTTATACAAAGATTCTAGCAATAAATAGTTCGCGTTGAGTTGAAGTGCTTGTTTATACATAGGCATGTAACACATGCCCCTTTCAAATATAAGCACAATATTTTTACTGCTTTTTAGTGAGATATAACAATCTTCTATTGAGAAGCTTGAGATTACTTCCCGTTTAAATATTTTTATCGATAAGGTTGGTGTCGGGTGAGTTTTTGAGCTGATCCTGAAGCAAGTTTTTGGGGTTGGTTGCGAAACTTTTCGAAGTTGGAGTTTTAAGGTCGGCTGTAGTTATAACAGCTTAGAGTTGGATGACTGATAGTCGAAAAAACATGATGGCTTGGTAAGAAGAATTTATGGACTGGAGTCTTGTGCAATGATTAATATTCATGAATAAAATTACGCTTGTTCTCATTACTACATCATTCCCGATTGCAAATGATGGCAGTGAAGCAGCAGGCTCTTTTGTTGCTGATTTGGTAGATGAGCTCGCGAAATATATAAATGTCCGTGTAGTTGCACCGGGCCTAGAAGCAAGACGAGAACAGCTCTCAGAATCGGTTGAGGTATATAGGTATTCTGCTCCATCGCAACCTCTTTCAACCCTTAAGCCCTGGAGATTTAATGACTTACGATGGGGTGTTAAAGTTTTGAGTGGCGGCCTTCAGGCAACACGTGAGGCGAGTATTGGCGGAGCAGATCATATTTTTGCGCTCTGGGGGCTGCCCAGCGGTGAATGGGCACGAAAAGTAGCCGAAGAAACGGGGCTGGATTATTCTGTTTGGATGCTGGGGAGCGATGTATGGTCTTTGGGGCGGATACCAATTTTTCGCGGTATGCTTGCACGCGTGATTAGGCATGCAAAAAATGCCTACGCTGATGGTTATAAGCTTGCTAAAGATGCAGAGTGCATAGCAGGTGTTCCTGTTGAGTTTTTGCCCAGCACACGACGCATAGATTCGATAAATACAAAACCTCCACAAAGTCATCCGCCATATCGCTTATTGTTCCTTGGTCGCTGGCATCTAAATAAAGGTACTGATTTACTTCTTGATGCGCTCACAATGCTGAGCGATGATGATTGGTTATGTATAGATAAAGTAGAAGTTCAAGGAGGTGGGCCGTTGGGGCTTTTAGTGAACGAGCGGATAGCAGTTTTTCAGCAAGAAGGCAGGCCTGTTGAATTGGGGGGGTTTCTTGCTAAGCATGAAGCAGAAGCCGCAATAGCTCGTGCTGATTGGGTCATGATTCCTTCGCGTATCGAAAGCATACCGGTAATTTTTTCTGACGCAATGAAGCTTGGGCGGCCAGTGATAAGTATGCCGGTTGGAGACTTGCCAGCTTTATTTGAACAAGAAGAATATGGTGTGCTGGCAGAGGAAGTAAATGCAATAGCATATTGTCAAGCAATACGGCGTGCTTTAGCTTGCTCAACCGTTTATTTTTCTGATGGGATTAAGGAGCATTCTGCGTGCTTTGACCTAGGAGGACTTGCTCGTACACTAGTCAAAAAAATGGTGGGGCATGCCTGATACCTCATGGGGTAAGCGCTTACATTGGTTGAGTGTGCCATTAGCGCTAACAGCACTAGGTTGGACAATTTGGTTACTATGGGATTCACTTCCTGTGTTGTATGCGACTATTCCCCAATTAAAGTGGAGTTGGTTGGTATTTACATTACTAGGTAATATTGTTTCAAGCTATTTAGTTTTTGAGGCGTTTCGTGAGTTATTTAATCGCATGCAACCTGAAATATACCAACGTTTTGAATTGGCGCATTTGTATTTCACTGGTCAGTTGATGAAGCACTTGCCAGGGCGCATTTGGAGTGTAGCTTACCAGTCAGCTGTTGGCAGTCGGGCAAGTTTGGCAGAGTGGGTTGGTGTAACAGCAGTCTTTATGGTTCTTTCTGTTGCTTTTGCGTTATGGGCGTCATCAACGGCACTTGGTTTTTTCTTTGGATGGCAATGGGGTGTGGGGGCATTTACAGTGGGCCTCTGTTTTTATGTTATAGGATGGTCTCAGAGTGTATTGTCTCCACTGCTTAGGTTGTTGCGTAAAGTACAGTTTGTTGCGTTGGCACGCCTTGTATTAGCTTTAGAGGCTTTTACGGACGTTAGTGTGCGCCTGAAAATTACTATTTGGTGCTGGTTTTCCGCAAGTTGGTTGTTATACCTCTTGGCGTGGGCGGGTTATGGCATGGCTTGGCCTGGGCTGAATGCATCTGATGGCATTTGGCTATGTGCTATTTATACAGCGGCATGGTTTGTAGGCTATATTAGCTTGGTTACGCCTTCAGGTGCTGGAGTGCGTGAGCTTGTATTTGTACTACTAGCACAAAGTTTTCCAGCGGATGCCGTTGCGGGAATGGCTGTGCTCGGGCGCGTCGTGTTGTTATTTGTTGATCTGTTGCTAGGCGTGGCTTTTATTTTTTTAAGGAACTATAAAAATGAATGATTACGATAAGCTGCCCGCATTCGATGACAGTGGTATTAATTTAGCTGACCCGAATGATACTCTTGGTCGTAAAACCGCCTATATTTCCATGCTTCAAGCTAAAGCTTTGCAGCAGTATGTGGGGTTTGGCACAGGAAAGGCGTTGGATATTGGATGCGGATATGGCCGCATGAGTGATGCCTTGGCAGATTTAGGTTATTTAGTAACTGGAGTGGAACCATCAGAGAGAGTTTTGAAGGCTGCGTCAGTTCGTAGACCGGAGCATGAGTGGTGTGTTGGGCAAATGCCTAACCTCCCGTTCCCAGATAATAGTTTTGATCTGGTTTGTTTGTTCAACGTTGCGCGTGCTTTGCATCTAATGAATGTTGCGGATGTTTGTGAATCAATATCTAGGCTAGTTAAGCCTGGTGGGCGATTAATTGTAATTGATAATCTCCGCCGCAATGATTCGCGGTACCTTCCCGAAAATTGGTTTAATGAAACATTTTCTCGAGATGGTTTGTGCTTATCTCATAGGGTGGCCATTCGAGCGAGTCGTTGGCCTGTTATTTATATGATTCGCTATGGGCTCATTCCGCTTCGTTGGTTTAGTGCTATTGCTAATTGGGAATTGCAGCGTATGGTTCGTAAAAAACAAATTCCTAGGCATAGCTACTATAACTATTTATTTATCTACGAGAAAAAATGAAAAATTTAGTACCGAGGCTGTTAATTATAAGTGGTGGCTCTGAGGTTGTCAGTCTTGCTTTGGCAGATGCTGCTTATAGTGCAGTTCTTCCTTATGCGGTTTTCTCGTTAGTTCCAAATAGTGTGTTGAAAGGGGCTGCAGGCAGTGTTTCGTTTGTTGATTTATCTGCAAAAATTGGATGCTGGGACCAGTTGCGACATGCTTTTTTGCTAGAGTTATCACTTTTGCCACAGTGTTCGAGTCGTCTTGCTATCTTACCTACAGAAGATGGTAGTTTACGTTTGCTTAATGAATGCCGCGATGAAGTTCTGGAATGGGGAGAGTTCCCGCGTGCACGCAACTTGCGTATGGGGGGACTGGATAAGGCAGAGGTGGTAGAGTTTGCGCAAAGTAAAGGGGTGAGCCATACATTAGCGCCAACAAAAGTTTTGTATCGTCCAGAAGACGCTGTCGCAGTGTTGTTGGAGTTTGGGGTTGATACTGTTTTCAAACCAGCGCTCAAGCCCTTATCTATGGATTTATCAGTTATGGGTGGGCAAGGTATTAAAGTTGTGACTCAAAATAGTGTAGAGGAAGGTGCTGAAAGTATTATTGCTCGTTTGCGCAAAGCTTGGCCACTCAGTGAGCGGTGGATTGCACAGCCTCGCTTCTATATTGGTGCAGGATTAGAACGGAGCGTGTGTGCTGTTCGTGGGAGCAGTATCCGAGCATGCCAAGTGGTTGAGCGGGGTAAATTCCCGCGTATGGGTGGTACGGCCTACTGGGTATCAACTGAAAATAAAACAGATCTAATTGCTTCGGCCTCTTGCTTGCTTGAAGCGCTTGATATGATTGGAATGTGTGAATTATCTTATTTACCTGATAAGGCATACAGGGGGCAGTTGATAGAGCTTAACCCTAGACCTTGGCTGCAAGTTAGCTTGGTAGAACGAGCAGGGTTTTCTATAATCACTGAGGCTATCTCAGTGCTACAGGGTGAAATGAGCATACCAAGTATGCCCGTCCTTGCTCATTGTGATTGGTTACAGCCTGAAAGAATGTTTTTGAGCTTATTATCACGTGAAAGCACTCTTCCAGAATTCAGTAAGATGGTGCCCTTGGCATTTCGTTCCACATCAGTCATTGGTGGTTACGAAAGTTTCCTTCCAGGAATGAGGCGAAAAATGTTTGCTCGAACTCTTCGTAAATTTCTACAAATGATACGTTAGTTTAAATTAAAGTTTGTGTCGCAAATAGTTTGTTTAACAGCCTCAATTACTCGTTCTACATCTTCATCCCTTAGCTTGGCAGAAAGAGGCAGGCTCACAGTTTGCCGTCCAATATTCATAGCGTAGGGATACTGTTCAGGTTTCCAGCCAAAACGCTCCTGGTAATAAAGGTGTTCAGGTAAGGACAGGTAATGTACACCTGCACCAACACCGAGTGTGTTCATAGCATCAAGGAAGGCATCACGCGAAATGCCGCAACGTGTTTCGTCAACCATGATTGTGAAAAGGTGGTAGGCATGACGCGTATTTGGTGCCGGAGGTTCGGGCAAGCCAATGGGTAGATCGACAAAAGCATGCATATAAGTGTTCCATATTTCTTGACGACGTTGCCAGTTTTTGTCTACACGCGCAAGTTGGTGGATACCAAGGGCAGCTTGTAAATCCATCATGTTATATTTAAAACCGGTCTCTATTACTTGGTAATGCTTATAGCCCTTGTCGCCGAATCGGTGCCAAGCATCTTTGCTCATACCATGTAGTGCGAGTACTTTTGCGCGGGCAATATCTGATTCATTGCGCCCAATAATCATGCCTCCTTCACCTGTTACCACATTTTTGGTTGCGTAGAAACTGAAACAACCAAAGTCGCCAAAGGTGCCTGCTTTTTTTCCATGATAGGTTGTTTCGATAGAGTGAGCGCAGTCCTCAATAACCATCAGGTTATGTTTTTTAGCGATAGCCATAATAACGTGCATTTCGCAGGGGCGGCCTGCAAAATGTACGGGCAAAATAGCGCGAGTGCGTGGAGTAATAGCAGCTTCAATCGCCGAGGGATTGATATTTTGGGTGGCTGGATTTATGTCTGCCAGCACAGGGGTTAATCCACTATGGATAATAGCGTTGACCGTGGCACAAAAGGTTAGTGGCGTGGTTATAACCTCACTGCCTGGTTCCAACTTTGCAGCTATCATGGATACGTGCAATGCTGCGGTACATGAGTTAACTGCAGCCACTTGTGCTTCGGAAATATTTTGGTAGTTAGCAAAATCTTGTTCAAATTGTGCTACACGTGGTCCTGTGCCGAGCCAGCCTGAGCGTAGGCAGGCTTCTACTTCGGCAATCTCTTCATCGCCAATGGCGGGTGAACCAAAAACAAGAAAAGGGTTCGTCATGGTGTTATCTCGGTTGGTTGTAGAAATTTTTTAAGTAAGAAAATGTATGCAATCAGAACTTCAGGTGATGTTTGGCGCTTGGAATTGTAGTGCGCTGAAAAAATTAAAAGAAATATTATTTGCCATCACTTTAGGTTAACAAGTATAAATTTGGTATATATTTTTCCACTTTAGTTCGAATGCGCTTATAGGAAGCTATATTGCTATCACTCTGAGTGTAACGATGGATGTCAAACTCAAACGGTTTATAGGTCCTTCACTGTATTTGGATAGTAAAATAAGATGAAATCTAGTTTAAATACTTATTTGAAAACGCTATTCAGGCTCAACTTGTAGAGATGCTATCAACAGTCTGACATTTGTTGGTGGTTAGCTGCTCATCCGCATTGAAAAGTTTATCTTCCTACAGATCTTCGTCAGTGCCTCAATCGATATATACTCCCCTGTGTCAGCAATGAGCGTAAGGTTTCATCAGTGACATGGCTGCTGCTTGGATTTACCACTGTGCGTATCAGCGCTAAATAAAAATTATCGAGGATAATAATATTGTATCGGCATCCAGTCTTTGCTGAAACTTATCAAGACTTACCACTTCAATCTCTTCATTGGTTTACTCCGTGCTTGTTGTTTAGTGGTAGTTCTAAAGCTTTAGGGGCGTATTTAGTTGGTATCATCTTTTGCTTAGATTTATTGTTACGAGAGTAGTCTAGTATGGCAGTGAAAAGCATGGTTAAAAACTAGCACAGACGAAGGGTCGGAATTGATACCCACAACATCAAGCCGAAACAACAGCGCTGGACGTAGGAACATCCGAATTAATACAATCAACAACCAGCGCAGCCTGACCAATAACATCCAAATCAAACAAAGCATGCCCTGTCGCCAACACAACCGCATCAAATCTCGCCACGTTGTCTGCCGTCAACTCTACACTCTCCAAATCAAATTTATGATCCCGCATTTTAGGAAACACGGGTATGTGCGGGTCACTGTAAGCCACTTCTGCTCCTTTTGCCCTTAAAATTTCCATGATCTTGATAGCAGGGCTTTCCCGAGCATCATCAATATTCTTTTTATAGGCAATGCCTAAAATTAGAATTTTACTGCCTTTGAGAGCTTTGCCCTGGTCGTTTAAGGCGTCCATGAGTTTGCCTGCCACCCACGCAGGCATGCCGCGGTTGATTTCGCCGGAGAGTTCGATGAAGCGGGTGTTGATATTGTACTCTTTGGCCTTCCAGGTCAGGTAGTAGGGGTCGATAGGGATGCAGTGTCCGCCAAGACCAGGACCAGGGGTGTATTTGGTGAAGCCAAAGGGTTTGGTGGCGGCGGCGTCGATGACTTCGTGGATGTTGATGCCCATTTTATCGGCGACCATTTTCATCTCGTTGACCAGGCCGATGTTCACTGCGCGGTGTATATTTTCTAGCAACTTGGTCATTTCTGCGGCTTTGGTGGAGCTGACGGTGACGACGCGTTCGACGATGCTGCCATAGAAGGCTTCGCCTGCTTGTGCGCACTGCTCGGTAATGCCGCCGCAGACTTTAGGGATCTTGTGGGTGGGGAATTCTTTGTTACCGGGATCTTCACGCTCTGGGGAATAAATAATGTAAATGTCTTTGCCGGGGGTGAAGCCGAGTTTTTTTACCAAGGGTACAATTTCTTCTTCTGTTGTGCCTGGGTAGGTTGTGCTCTCCAGCGAAATAAGCTGATCCTGATGCAGGTACGGTTTGATGGTTTGCAGGGTGTCGCGGATAAAATGCAGGTCGGGTTCGTGGTGCTTGGTGAGTGGGGTTGGCAGGCACAGTACCACTACGTCGGTCTTGGCGATTAAAGAAAAATCGGTGGTGCCACAAAAGCCATTGGCGTTTGCGCGTTGAATGCGTTGCAGGTCGATATGTTTGATGTAGCTGAGGTTGTCGTCCAGCATCTGGATTTTATTCAGGTCGACATCAAAACCAATGACATTTTTGTAGCCAGCTTCGCTTACGGTTAAGGCTAGTGGTAGACCCACATAGCCTAAGCCGATGATACCGATGGTGGCTTCTCTGTTGTTGATTTTATGAAGCAGGGTTGTCATTAGTTTTTATCCGTAAAAGTTTACATTTTAAGCCGCATTGACAAATCCACTGCACGGCAATGCTTGGTTAGTGCCCCGATCGAAATATAATCCACTCCAGTCTCGGCAATAGGTCGTAAAGTCTCATCAGTGACGTTACCCGATGCTTCTAGTTTAGCCTTACCGCCGCAGGTTTGTACTGCGGTGCGCATCATTGCTAAATCAAAATTATCCAGCATGATGATGTCTGCACCTGCATCCAATGCCTGTTGAAATTCATCAAGGCTTTCTACCTCTACTTCCACCGGTTTGCCTGGGGCCTGTTGTTTGGCTGTGGCGACCGCATTGTTGATACCGCCACAGGCTGCAATATGGTTTTCTTTGATCAAAAAAGCATCGTATAAGCCAATGCGGTGATTGAAGCAGGCGCCTTGTGTGACTGCGTATTTTTGCGCGTTACGCAAGCCGGGGATGGTTTTTCGGGTATCTAGCAGTTTGACTCCGGTGCCCTCGACTAGGTTGGCGTAGTGGCTGCAGGTGGTGGCGGTGCCGGATAGCAGCTGTAAAAAGTTGAGTGCGGTACGTTCGCCGGTTAGCAGGCTTCTAGCGGAACCGCTGAGGCTAAATAGAACCTGGTTGGGGGTTATCGTTTCGCCATCTTGGGCCTGCCAGGTAACAACTACGCTGGGGTCAACCTGTCGAAAAACCTCATTAACCCAAGCCTGCCCGCACAATGTTGCAGCTTCACGGGTGATGACTTGTGCAGTGGCTGTTTGTTCGGCGGGGATCAGTTGGGCGGTTATGTCGCCGCTACCAATATCTTCAGTGAGTGCTTGTTTGATAGTGGTTTCTAGGTCTTGAAGAGCGTAATTAGGTAGAGTCATCGTTTTTTGGGCTTACGTTTTTTCGTTAAGGTAGAGCGGATACTAGTCCGCCAATATTTAAAGTGTGGCGGCAATGACTACCACGCTATTAAGTCAGTGTTGAATTCTAGCAGTTTTTCTACTGCCTGAGGATAAGTGTGTCACCGCGCTGGCTAAATTCGATCTGTTTGAGCGCACTCATACCCAACAGCACTACGTTACCGTGCATGGCTGGGTTGATGCTGGCACTAATATCGGTGAGTTGAATGTTGCCGAGGTTGACGGTATCGAGAGTGGTACGGAAAACGGTGATGGTGCCATTGGCGGTGCTGGCGTAGCTTTTTCTGCCGGCTACCAGTCCGATCTCTTTGGCTAAGCCCTGCGGTATCACCACGTCGGTGGCACCGGTGTCGAGCAGGAACTCAACGCCCACGTCATTAATAAAGCCGCTAAGTACATAGTGATGCTGTCGGTTGGGCAGTAAACGAACTTCTTTCATACCCGTGCTGGAAAAAGCACTTACCGGTGCTTGGTTAGGATTTTGTTGTTGGCCTAAAAGATCGTCAAAAAATACGCCGACCAGCACTAATAAAATTCCCCAGGCGATGACCAGCATGACGATGCCTGTTTTTTTGTGGCCTTGCTGAGGTTGAGGGTGGTTCATGGTGGGGTCATTATTCGCTGTGTATGAAATTTTTGTTGGTTTAGCTTGAGTTAATCGGGCCTTTTTGAGTATAAGTAGAGATTAAATAGTGCTGCCGTAGTCCTATGGCAAGATATTGTACAGATATTTGAAGTGCTTGGGCTGTTATCTGTGACTCACTTCTCGGAGTTCAAAGACGGGGAGAGACTCGGTTGCGGCGCCTGTTATAGTATCTACATCAATTAACGAAACAGGGCAGGGCCGCCCGTTTTAGCTGGGTGCTGAGTATCCTAAGGCCCAGATTTAGAGCTCAGGTGACACTATGGCAGACAACACAATTAAAGTTGTACAGCTTACCAGCCACACATCAAAACAGGCCAAAGAGGTGAGTGACTTGCATATGTTCGCTCGTTTACCAGCGCCATTCATGGAGATGAAAGAGAAAGGCAAGCAAGGATTGCAGCCTTTGTTACAGGCATTGTTTGATAATATTGACGATGCCCTCTTCGAGTTGGCCGACCGTGCCGAACATAATGCCGAACAAAATATGTACTTCGAATCTATGCGCGAGCTGCGAATTAAGCGCCGAGGCATAGAGTTGAATTTTGGTAAAGCCTTAGATGATGCGTTTTTGCAGTTATTGACGTCAGCCGATACTCCGCCGACTTTAGGTGGGGCTGAAGAGGTATCAGTCGATAATTTATCGCTAGTGGGTAATGACGAGCTGGAAGAGCTGGTTGCGGCGGACAATATGATCGCCAAAGCTGAGCGTCAGCATCCTCTTTCTCTGCAGAAGTTGACAGTACGTCTGGATAGCTTGTTTGAGCAGCGAGCAGTTACATCAAAAACTAATCCCTATGGCCCCACCGTTATTTGTTATTCGTTTATTTCGGTCTGCAAAGAGTTAGATTTAGATATTAAAGCCAAGCTGGTGCTGTTTAAGCTGTTTGATCGCTATGTGATGCAGGCGCTTGATGGTGTTTATCAGCTTTGCAATGATACATTGGTCGCGGGTGGTATTTTACCAAAGCTGGGGCAGCGTGTTACAGATGAAAAATCTGCTGCCCAGCCCGAGCAAGCTCCACAGCAGGGTCATGCAGCTGGTTATGATGCTGCCTCGGTATTTGCCGACTTACAAAATTTACTGCATCAAATGCCGCAGCCAGAGCAGCAGGCCGCTAGTGGCCTGGTAGCACCTGGGCGGGCGCCGCAAATACCCAGAGCAACGTTAATGCAGCTGTTACAAGCGGTGCAGCAATCACTGGCACCACAGGTAGAGCTGCAACAGCAGCAGGCCTTGCAGGGTGCGCGGCCTCAGCAATTGGATGTGCAGCAGGCATTAAGCGACTTACTGAGTGCTAAGCTACCCTCCAAGCCGATGAGCATGGGGCAGGTTGATGATGACGCGATTAATCTCGTCGCGATGTTATTTCAGTTTATCCTGGATGACCGCAATCTTGCGCCGTTGATGAAGGCTCAAATCGCGCGCTTACAAATCCCGATTATTAAAGTCGCTATGCTGGATAAGTCCTTTTTCAGTAAAGGTGGACACCCCGCTAGAAAACTCTTAAATGAAATTGCCAATGCCAGCTTGGGCTGGGTACCTAGCGGTAATATCGACAGGGACCCGCTGTACAATAAAGTTTGTGCAATTGTGAGCCAAATCAGCCACGATTTTGATGGTGATGGCTCTATATTTCATCAGGTACTGGCCGATTTTGTGGCGTTTTTGGATGTTGATAAGCGTCGTATTGGCTTGGTCGAGCAGCGCACTATCAATGCCGAGGATGGCAAGGCTAAATCTGAGCTGGCGAGAACAGCCGTACAGTCTGCGTTGAATGAGCGAGTAGCAGGCAAAGCGCTGCCTAAAGTAGTTATTACTTTGTTGGAGCAGGCGTGGAGTAATGTTCTATTCCTGATTTGCTTAAAAGATGGTGAACAAGATAAAAATTGGCACGATGCCCTTCAGGTAGTTGATGACCTGTTGTGGAGTGTTGGTCCAATGACGTCACCAGAGTCACGGCAGCAGTTACTGGCTATGGTGCCACGCTTATTGCAAAACCTGCGTGCTGGGCTGACCAAAATTGGTTACAACCCCTTTGATATGAACCAGCTGTTTGAGGAGCTGGAAAACCTACACTTAATGCAGTTAAAGGCGCTCAATACAGTTAAGTTGAATGTATCTGAGCAACAGGATAAACCTGGCTATAGCTCGCCATCGGTCGCGGTTAAGGCGCAGGCGATAGAAAAAACGCTGGATCAAGCCATAGATGAGGGCGGTGATGCCGAGATATCATTGGCGCGTCTCGATGCTGAACTCGATGAGCAGTTGGCTGAGTTTGATGCCTTGGAGGATTTGGCCGAGCAGGCTGTGGCCCCTGTTGATGCTGAAGGTGTTGTGGCCACGCCAACACCAAGTAGTGAACCTGAGAATGGCGCTATTGAGCGGCAGGTGGTGGATAAGCTAGTGGTGGCCGGCGCGGTTGATGCGTCAGATGATGTTGGCGCTGATTTGGCTGAAAACGACCCCTGTGTGCAGCAGGTCGATGAGTTATCGATGGGTTGCTGGGTTGAGCTACATCAGGATGATGGCAAGAAGTTTCGCTGTCGTTTGGCGGCGATTATCCGTTGTTCCGGTAAGTATATATTTGTCAATCGCTCTGGTGTGAAGGTTGCTGAGTACCATAGGATGGCCTTGGCCTGGGCCATTAAGCAGGGTCAAGTTAGTACTCTGGATGACGGTAAGTTGTTCGATCGCGCGCTGGAGTCGGTTATTGGTAATTTGCGTAGTATGAAAGCAGGTAATTAATTCGTAATTGTCATTATCCCGTTAGTGTGATGTGGCTAAATAGCTCAGTTCGATTGTCCCTTCCCAACGCTTATATTATCCTAGCCGCATTCTTATCGTTTGCGGCAGGTTTTAAGCTTTGATTTACTCCCCCATTCCGCCCAATGACCTTTGGCTGCCCGATATACGCAGGGTTCCTTCGCCGAACTGCAATCAGCGCCCGGCTAATACGCCGGTCGATTTGCTCGTTATTCATAATATCAGCTTGCCTGCGGGTGTGTTTGGTGGCAGTTGTATTGAGCAATTGTTTACCAACTGCCTGGATTGCAATAGCCATGACAGCTTTCAGGATTTACAAGGGCTGGAGGTATCGGCACATTTTTTGATACGCCGTGATGGCTCTGCAGTACAGTTTGTGCCGCTGAATTTACGCGCATGGCATGCGGGTTTATCGGCGTTTTGCGGTCGTGAAAACTGCAATGATTTTAGTGTGGGGATTGAGCTGGAGGGCACTGATAGTTGCCCTTATACTGAGCTACAATATCAAGCGTTGGCGGTTTTAACTGCGCGTATCATGGCTGTTTGCCCAGATATATCTTTAGAGCGCATAGTCGGGCATTGCGATATTGCGCCCCAGCGAAAAACTGACCCGGGTGACTCGTTTAATTGGAATTATTACCGACAGTTGTTAGTGCAAGTATGACTAACTGTGAGGCGATAATTATTCATGTTTAATCAGATTGAAGACAGATAAATAATGGAATTTTTTGCGGTATTGGTGGTGTTAGGTTTGCTGCAGCTCTGGGGTTCAGGGCGACGCTTGCAGCGCGATGTCTGGTTTTATCAATTGGCAGAAGGTTTGCCAAAGCTGTTGCCCTATGCCCGGTTACGGGTGGCGGTATTGGTTGGTTTGCCTGCTGTACTAGTGTTGTTGCTGCAAGCGTTATTCGACTCACTGTTGTTTGGTTTGTTGTCGTTATTATTGTATGTCGGTATTTTATTTTATAGCTTAGGTCGGGGCAATTTGAGTGAACAATTGCACGCTTATTTAAGCAGCTGGAGCTTTGGTAATTTTGAAAGTGCCTACGCAAAGGCAATCGGTATGGGTGATTTTCAGCCGAGCGATGCTATCAGTGATCATATTTCGTTGCATGAGCAGGTGCGTAAAGCGTATATCTACGAGAGTTTTGAGCGCTGGTTTGCGGTAGTGTTTTGGTTTTTGCTCGTGGGGCCGGTCGGTGCGATCGTTTATCGGCTGAGTTATCTCGCCGGCCGAGCTGAGGTTTTAGCGGAAAATGACCGATTGATAGCGTTAAGGTTTGTGCATTATTTAGACTGGGTGCCAGCGAGGTTATTAGCTATTTCTTTTGCCTTGGCAGGGAATTTTGTCAGCGGGTTTAAACAGCATTTATTTGAGAATAGACCCGCCGCAGAAATGTTGGAAGTCTGTGCTATTGCTGCGATTAATGAGACGGGTGAGCCATGTATTTACCCTGAGGAGCAAGCGGTTTTTATTGAGTATGGGCGCAAAGAGATCAGCGCGATACAGAGTTTGTTGTCGCGCAGCGTCATTTGCTGGTTGGTCGTGGTTGCGCTGATAACCTTGCTATAAAAACATGTGTTGGGGGAGGTGTTGTAGTTTTAGTAGGGCATTTATTCATTGTCGACGATACAAACGTTTTTGTGGAGGCGGGCGAGAGGAGTGAATATGAGTTTTGAAGATAAAACCGGTGGCTTGAGTCAGGCGCAATTGGCCGCACACTGGATGCCTTTTACCGGTAACCGTGAATTTAAGCAAAACCCTCGGATGATTGAGTCTGCCGAAGGCGTTTATTTTACTGATGTTACTGGCCGCAAAGTGCTAGACGGTTTGTCGGGGTTGTGGACCAGCGGTGCAGGGCACAGCTGCCAGTCAATAACCGCTGCTGTTAGCCGACAAATGGCCAAGCTGGATTATTCTCCGGGTTTTCAGTTTGGACATAAACTATCCTTTGAATTGGCTAATCGGCTAGTTGATATGGCACCAGCCGGATTGGATCATGTGTTTTTTACTGGCTCCGGTTCCGAGAGTGTTGATACGGCACTAAAAATGGCCCGTGCGTATTGGCGCTTGCGGGGCGAGGGTGGAAAAACGCGGATGATCGGTCGTTTAAAAGGCTATCATGGAGTGAATTATGGTGGCATTAGTGTTGGCGGCATGGTCGGTAATCGCAAACTGTTTGGCCAGGGCATAGAGGCGGATCACTTGCCGCATACGCAGTTGCCAGAGAATGTTTTTACGCGCGGCATGCCAGAGTATGGTGCGCATCTGGCTGATGAGCTGGAGACGATCATTGGCTTACACGATGCATCGACTATTGCGGCGGTTATTGTTGAGCCTTTCTCGGGGTCTGGCGGTGTTGTGGTGCCTCCGGTCGGTTATTTGCAGCGTTTGCGCGCGCTGTGCGATCAGTACAATATTTTGTTGATTTTCGATGAGGTTATCAGCGGTTTGGGACGTTGTGGGAGCAACTTTGGCGCCGACGCCTTCGCTGTAACCCCCGATATTATGACTATCGCCAAGCAGATCACCAATGGCACTATTCCGATGGGGGCAGTGCTTAGTCGGTCGCAAATTTACGAGACCTTTATGGCGAATGGTGGTCCTGATTACCAAGTTGAGTTCCCTCATGGTTATACCTATTCAGCTCATCCTGTGGCCTGCGCAGCAGGTTTGGCGACGCTGGATTTATTGCAGCAAGAAGGTCTAATAGAGCGGTCGGCAAAAATGGCTCCGGTACTGGAGGCTGCGGTACATAGCTTGAAAGGGGTGAAGCATATCAGTGATATTCGCAACTTCGGTCTGGCGGCTGGTATCAGCTTGGAGCCAATAGCGGGAGAACCCGCGCGGCGTCCATACGAAGTGGCGATGAAGTGTTGGGAGAAAGGTTTTTACGTCCGATATGGCGGTGATTGTCTGGCTATTGCGCCTCCCTTTACTATTTCCAGTGAACAAATAGACAGTTTGGTTAACGCTATTGGTGAATCGTTAAGCGAAATTGATTGATAAATTAATGCCTCTCGGCTGTTTGCGCGCCTACATTATTTTGTTAGAACGGATATTTATCTGGATGAGTTAGGTTAAAATGATCGATGTAAAAGTGCGCGGGGCGGTATAGACTGCGCAGCTGTTTTTTTAGTGAGTGTTTTTAATAGATATCGCAAGAGGTTCCTATGATTGTCAGACCGCTTAGGTCAGTGCTGTATATGCCTGCTTCCAATCAGCGTGCGTTGGAAAAGGCGCGTACCCTGGCTGCCGATGCTCTGGTGTTTGATCTGGAGGATGCAGTTGGCCCTAGCGCGAAGGAAGAGGCGCGAGGCTTGGCCGTTGCTGCGGTAAAGTCGGCTGCGTATGGCCATCGTGAAATCATCGTGCGTGCGAACAGCCTTGATACTGAGTGGGGTGAGGCGGATGTAAGGGCGATTGCGCAGTCTGGTGCGGATGGTATTTGCATGCCCAAAGTAGAGCATGCCGCCGAGGTTGAGGCGGTGATAAAATTGCTCAATGAGGCGGCCGCGCCAGCTACAATGCAAGTCTGGGTTATGATCGAAACGCCACTGGGTGTTCAAAATATCAATGAGATCGTCGCCGCAGATTCGCGGATGACGGTAGTGGTTATGGGCACCACTGATCTGGCTAAGGATTTACGTGTCCCGCATACTGCTGATCGTTTGGGTTTGCAGCATGCGTTGAGCCGCTGTGTGTTGGCAGCTCGTATTTACAATAAAGATATATTGGATGGTGTCTACCTCGACCTAAAAGACGCCGAGGGCTTTGCTGCCAGTTGCGCGCAGGGGCGGTCATTGGGTTTTGATGGCAAAACACTTATTCACCCTAATCAGCTAGAGGCTGCTAACCGAGCTTTTGGTCTTGATGAGGCTGATTTATTGCACGCGCAGCGAGTAATTGACGCTTGGGAGATTGCGGCAGCCGAAGGTAAAGGTGTCGCCGTTGTCGATGGCAAGCTAGTAGAAGCTATGCATATTGATGAAGCTAGGCGTGATTTGGCTATGGCAGCAGCAATTGCTGCGCTTGCTGTTTAGGTGATGGATTAATTTGATGATCACGTCACGTATTTGGGTAGCGTAAATAATGTCAGCGGGTAGAGAGATTTTTCGTTTTCACGACGAATACGGCCCCTTGTTGGTTTTTGATGATGGTAATAAGCGTTATTTATCCTTTGGGGTTAATGACGAGCAGAGTTGCCAATTAAAGTCGAACCCCTTTCAGTTGCAGCATGATTATAGTCAGGCGATGTTGTTGGTGCTGTTGTTCAAACAGCCCGGCAATATGATTTTATTTGGCCTGGGTGGTGGCACTTTGGCGACGACCCTGCATCAGTATTTACCTAGTTTAAAGTTGCGGGTGGTGGAGTTGCGGCCGCAGGTAGTCGATGTGGCGTATCGTTATTTTCAGTTTCCGCGTGGCAAGCGGGTGACTGTTTTTGTCGAAGATGCCAGCGAGTTTTTAGAGCGCGAAGATCAGGCTAAAACCGATGTATTATTCAGTGATATTTATGGTGAAGAAGGCTTGGATCTACAGCAAACTCAGCCTTGGTTTATCGAGCAGTGTGCGAACTTGTTAAAGGATGATGGCTGGCTGGTGCTTAATTGCTGGCAGCAGCAACGTAGCGATAAAGAGTTGCGTGCGGCCTTAAAACTACATTTTGAAGATGTGCGCGCCTGCGCTACAGCAGAAGGAAACTGGGTAGTTTTGGCCGGTAAAAAAACCGATAACAGCAGTGTGGCCCAGTTAAAGTCCGCTGCTAAAACCTGGTCAAAAGTGCTGGGCTACTCCCTATCTTCCAGCTTGAGTCGTTTGAAACCCCTTTGAGCTTCCCCTGCGGACATGCGTCACAGCAGGGGGAGTTTGATCCGTCGCTTTTAGCCGTCAGCTTATAATAATGAGAGTCGGCAGCGGCAAAAAACTCATTTATGGGGGCTAACCACATTTTCGCGCCAAACTTCCACTGAATAATTTTCTGATAAGCATCAATACTATAACGCCGCCACAGCAAGTTGCGACAATTTGAAAAACAAAATGAGTTGATGTATCGCCTAACATAAAGGCAATGCTGTCCAATATAATGGGCGTAGCAAATTGCCCTAGTGAGGCGGCCGTAGCAATAACTCCCATGGCATTTATCGGAGTGACTCCCTGTACGGATGATGTGGCGCAGTAAATAATATAGGGTAGTAATGACCCACTGCCCAAGCCAATAACCAGTAGCGCTGCGGCAAGTCCTATCAAACTGTGTGTGGTCAGTAGTAATAGATAGCCTGCGGTCATAATGCTAAGAATTATAATTACAAAATAATCACCACAGACTGAGCGCGCTCGTGAGCCTAATAGACCCGCTAAAATTGCAGCCACGGATAGACAAGACATAGCCATGCCTGACTCGCTTGGCCCGCCAAGGCCGCTTTCAACAACAAACAAGGCTAAATTTACCGGTACGGCATAAATACCCAGCATAAACACAAACATGGCCAAGCCCCATAAGTAGGTTTGTAGCGGCAGTTTTGTTTGTGGTCTTTTACCTGTTTCTCGTGGTGGGTCGGCAGGAATATTTCGAATGACTAACACCACAGTGAGCAGGGCGCTGGTATACACAATCATGCCGTAGCGCCAGCTGTATAGGGCTAAAAACCCTACGGCTAAATTGCCAACAATACCAAAAAAATTGGTCGCTGATGAAGCCCAGCCCATTAACTGCAGGCGCTCTTTGCCATTGTAGTTTTCCGCAATTAAGCTGGATGCCATCGGCATTAAAATACCGATACCCATGCCCAATACTACCCGGCACGCAAATAAGCTGTAGTAGTCCGGTGTGAATGCGCCGCCTAAACCACCCAATAAATAACAGCCTAAGCCAAATAATAGTAGGGGCTTTTGACCAAAGCGGTGGCTTAGTCGGCCAATATTAGGCGAAAGTAACAGCATGGCAAAGGCCGGGGCTGTTAGTAAGGCTTTAATTTGCGTTGAGGGTATATTGGGAAACGCTTGGGCGATTTCAGATAGGGCCGGTGCAATGGCGGCACTGCCAAATACAGTGAGAAATGAAATGGATAAGAGAGTAAATTTTAGCATTCAGCGGTCTTGGGTTATGAACATGTGTCTGATATTAACGAGCGTAATTATATTTTTATAGAATGACTGTAGCCGCGCAGAATAACACCTATCTTTTACAGGTACGAGGTGATGGGGTTGAGGTTTAGTTTGTGTCTTAGTGATTGTGTGAAAAAGACCATGTTCAGATGTATCGCTAAAATATCGCAATAAGCTTTACTTGGGTCAAACGAAATTATTTGCTAAGGCAATTGGCTTGCCGCTAGGCTTTATTGCTCTTTGTTTAAAAATATCTGTAAATCATGGTGTTAGATAGTATCGGTATGATCTTAGCGCGTTGGTAGCTTGTATAGCTTTCTATGGTTCTCGTATTGAATTGTATAACCCTTCTGGTAATTGGCGGGGGTAATTCGTCTATTAGTATTCTGCCTTTGCAAAATCCTTTGGCTCAGACTAAGGCTTGGGTAGCGTTGGATCGCTTGAGTGGCGGTAGGGCGTACCTATCTTTGGTATAGGTTGATTAAAAGAAGAGTTTGATATGATGGGGTGTCATTTAAAGATGAGGGTTGTGTGCCCAGAATTGTAACAACCCTATTATGCAGTATGGTTTACTGTGGATATAAAAAGTGGGTGCCAGATATAAGCTTCAATGATTAATCCAGTATTTTTACTGGCTAATTTTAACGGCTGGTGTAGTAGCTGATTGCTAAATAATAACAACTGACAATACTTTCATAGGAGTTCATTGTGCAAAAAGACGTAATCATAGTAGGTTCGGGTGGTGCGGGCCTTAGTACCGCAATTACTGCGGCCAAGAAAGGGCTTAGCGTTTTATTAATTGAAAAAACTGAGTATTTTGGGGGAACTACGGCACTGTCTGGTGGGGGGTTGTGGATTCCTAGTAACAGTTTAGGTGCAAAAGCGGGATACCCCGATAGCAAGGAGGAGGGAGCGGAATATATACGCAATTTAGTGGGTGATATTGTGCGTGAAGATGTTCTTGAAACCTTCGTGAATAACGGCCCAGCTATGGTGGATTTTTTCTCGAATGAAACCGAGGTGAAGTTTTCGTTGCACTTGAACGAGCCTGATTACTATCAAGAGCATGCAGGTGCGAAACTTGAAGGGCGTTTGTTAGACCCTGTGGTTTACGATGGTCGTACAATGGATAGAGACTTACTACTAAAAATTCGCCCGCCGTTAACTGAATTTAATGCGCCCATGGGTTTTATGATGAGTTTTGATGATATTCCACACATGATGAATATCGGTAAATCGTTTAAGTCGACTATCCACGCTTTAAAGTTATTTCTACGCTACGGTATGGATCGACTCCGTTACCCTCGTGGTACACATTTAACTATGGGTAATGCTTTAGTGGCGCGATTATTGGTAACTGCGCAACAGGCGGGCGTTGAAATGTGGAATAACAGCGCGATGACACGTCTCATTAAAGAAGAGGGGCGGGTAACCGGTGTAGAAGTTGAACGCAACGGTGAAAAACAGCTTATTAATGCCCGCAAAGCTGTTGTCTTGGCTAGCGGCGGCTTTTCTTCGAGCGAAGAAATGCGCAAAGAGTTTATTCCCTACCCCGATTATCATGTATCGTTTTTGCCCGAGGGCAATACCGGCGATGGTTTAAAATCGGCTATGGCTTTGGGAGCTGAGCTAGAAAAGGGCAACCATGGCGATGCTGCTTATAACGTTATGTCGGTATTACACAAGCCCGATGGCACCTTAGGTAAATACCCACATGTATTTTTAGATCGATCAAAACCAGGTTGTATTGGTATTAACGACGAAGGTAAGCGTTTTGGTAATGAGGCCGCAGCCAATTACTACAAGGCTATGCATGATACGGGTTCGGTGCCAGCGCATTTGATTTGCGATCACCCCTTTATTAAAAAGTTTGGTTTGGGTTTGGTGTTTCCCGGTGGCATTGGCTTGGATAAATTGATTAAAGCGGGTTACATCATTAAAGGTGAGACACTTGACGAGTTAGCGCAAAAAATTGGTTGTAACGCAGAAAATCTGAAAGCCACCTGTGAAGCGCATAACCGCTATGCTGCAGAGGGCGTTGATCCAGAGTTTCATAAAGGTGATACTCCGGCCGATAAAGCTTTGGGTGATGCTGATACCAAGCCAAACCCCTGTTTAGGCCCGATTAAAACCGGCCCTTTTTATGCGGTGCAAATCTTCCCCGGTGATGGTTCGACTACTTTAGGTTTAAAAGTCAGCGCAAATGCTGAGGTATTAGATAGCGAAACCAATCAGCCTGTTGGTGGTTTATACGCTTGTGGTTTGGATATGAATGTATTGTGGCGTGGGCGTGAGCCGTCGCACGGTTCATACAATGGCCTGAGTATGACTTTCGGTTACGTGATCGGTAACCATATCGCTAATAGCTAGTGTTATTGGTGGGGAATAGTCAGAATTTTATTAATTTTTGAGATTTTTTAATGATAAATAACAATAATTATACAGCGCAATCGGAAGATTTAAGCGCTCGTTTAAAACCGTTATTGCCAATGATTCAGCAGTACGCCGACCAAAATCATCAAAACCGTGATGTCGCTCCTGAAGTGGTGAAAGCCATTAGTGATGCAGGTTTGTTTCGTTGTTTTCAGCCGAAGCGTTGGGGTGGGGCAGAGGCAGACCCAAGAACTCTGTATCAATTACAGAATCTAATTGCCCAGCGTTGTGCGTCTACCGCCTGGATATTTGGTGTGTTGAGTGTGCAGTCGTTTGTGTTGTCGCTAATGGATGAGCAAGCTCAAGCGGATGTATGGGGTGAAAATCCGAGCACTCTTGTGTCGTCATCGTTTATGCCTGCGGGTAAGGTAGTGTTGGCTGATGGCGGTTTTAGGTTGTCAGGTCAATGGGCGTTTTCCAGTGGTTGTCAGCATGCTGATTGGGTGATTTTGGGTGGGCTTGTGCCGTCAGTATCTGAGGGGCAGCCTCCGTCGATGCAGCTGTTTTTGTTGCCGCGCAGTGATTATCAAATTATTGATACCTGGGATACGTTTGGTCTTCGGGGTACGGGTAGTCATGATATTGCCGTGGACGATGCCTTTGTTCCAGGCCATCGTTGTTTCCAGCCATCGCCTGGTATTGTGGCTTCTACGGACAGTAGTGATTTGCCTGCATTGTATCAGTTGCCGTGGTTGTATATGTTTACCAGTACCGTAGCCAATATTGGTATTGGTATTGCCCAAGCGGGACTACAGGCATTTTTGGCAATAGAGCGGAAGCGGTTGTCGTTTACAGGTAAGCCCTCGAAAGATGATCCTGCGGTTATGTCTGTGGCAGCGCGTTTAAGTGCTGCGATTGAAGGCAGTGAAGCGATGCTCGATCGACATATAAGTAATATGCTTGAAGGGGTTGAGAGCGCAACCGCGATGTCAATGCAGCAGGGTTTATTACAGCGCACGCAATTAACGTCGATGTTGCGCGACTTGGCATTAATCATTGATGAAATGCAGCTACTGCTCGGTGGGCGTGGAATTCGTAATGATTCACCGCTTACACGTATTTGGTTGGATATGTGCGCAGCGCGTGCGCACCCTGGCAATAACCCTGATATGATTGCTCCGACATATGGCAAATTACTTTTGGATTAAAGGTGTTATTGGGTGTATCGATTGATGTTTGCACCCAGGTAACGTTGATTGGGCTAATAGGTATTATTGGCCTTTAAATTAAATGTGAAGGAATGAAAATGAGTATCTTTACCCATGTTGTTATTGGCGCAAACAATATCGATCAAGCTCGTACGTTTTTTGATGCGGCGCTGGCACCGTTAGGTATTAACCGTATTAGCTCTGGTGAATCGCAAGAGCCTGTAGCTGCTTTAATGTATGGCGTGGACGCACCCTCATTAATAGTAACGTTGCCACGAGATGGTAATGCTGCTACTCATGCAAACGGTGGGACTATCGGTTTGGTAGCACCAAACCCTGCTGCAGTAGACGCATTTCATGCAGCAGCGTTAGCTAACGGCGGCAGTTGTGAAGGTGAGCCGGGAAGTCGTGAGGGCGGAGGGCCAAACGCTTATGGTGCGTATGTGCGTGATCCTGTTGGTAACAAAATATGTGCTTTTTCTTTTGGTTAACAACGGGGATATTGCTTGCTGTTCGGGTAAGTAATAGCTTTGTCGATATTATAAAAAACGGCGAATACAGAATGTATTCGCCGTTTTTTATTTGGATCCTATACTAAGCATTTAGCCGAGTAATAGCTTCCAGGTGTCGAGGTCTTCGCCTGCAGTAAAGAAGCGCTCGTTCATAGGCATGCCTGATTGCCCCCAGCTATCCATATTAGCCACCCACGCTTGCATACCATAAATAACCCAGCGGCGGTAATTTTCAAAAATTATATCAAGACTGGGTACATCGTGGGCACCACGAGCAATCAAATGTTCCCGGTAATGGTTGAGTAGATCTCGTTCTGAGCTACGACGCTCTTCAACCGTGAGTGCACCAATAGTGAAATAGGTTAAATCGCGCCAAGGGCTACCTTTTCGCACCAGCTGCCAGTCTAGCCAAATACGTTCACCATCGGGTTTTATATAGGTATTACCTTGGTGGCAATCGCCCAAATTAATGCATTTTGGGGTGGTCTGTTGATGCTCCCAATCGGCAAGTGCATCAAAGCCACGCTGTAGTTTACCTGGGTCATCTTGATAGTGCTGCGGTAAGATTGCCTGAAACTTGGGATCCGCTAGATTGGTTTCAATAAACTGTTGCATAATGCGGATTTGATCATTATCGATAGGGGTTGCCATTGAAGTAGGCAGCCACGTCCATTCTTCAAGTAAGGGGCTGCCCCACAGATCGCTGTGCATATGCGCCATACCTTCAAGTGCACTAGCGACACCGTCGACACCGTTGGCATCCAGGCTATGGCCAAACTTTCCGCCCATGGATATTAAGTCTTCTAGAATAACAATACCGTGGCCTTTGCCGTTGTCGTCCCAGTCGCTGTAATAGCATTTCACGGTGGGCAAGGTCATTTTGGGTACGCCATAATGATAAAACTGTGCTTCAAGTTGGCAGATATCTACATTGGCAAAGGCACCTGAATAGTTTGATTTAATACAAATGTCTTCAGGTATGCCTGCGTCTTTGCCGGCCTGGTTTAATTGAATTTTTAATCGTAACTTAGATGTATGGCTGTCGAGGAATTGGACCTCTTCCATCGTTTCAACAACAACGCCTGGGTAACGATTTTGCAGAAGTGAGCTTAGCAGCGCGGGTGTGATATCTTCTTTGCTCCAGGGAAGTTCTCCACTTCGTTGTGGGTAGGGGCGAGGAGCTTGGGTGGGAGATTGATATTGAACCATTTTATTACACCTTTTTATTAGGCTGATTATCGAGCGCTTAAAGTGTAATTATTATTTTTTATTAAGTCAAATGAATTAAATTATGGGGGTGTTTGTTGGTTTATGTTATATTTTTTATGTTATTTTAATTCGAGTGAATTATTAAGGGTTGTTCGCGGTTCGTATAAATATCTGAACGGATTTCTTTGTAGTAAACACTAAGTTAAGGCAATATTTTCATGAGTAACGTATCGTTAAAAATGCCCACTCCTTTGCCTAAGGGCGCCATACAATTATTGCTGACCGCAGAGCGTTTGTTTGGGGAGCAGGGTTTAGATGGCGTGTCATTGCGGCAAATTGTTACTGCGTCGGGTCAGGCAAATAGCTCAGCGGTGCAGCATCATTTTGGTTCGAAAGAAGGTTTAATACAGGCGGTTTATGACATGCGCTTGCCAGAGTTGGATCAGCGCCGAATGCAGTTGTTATTACAGTTTAAAGATACTAATGGTGATATACCTTTAGCGCAGCTATTGCGTGCTATGTTTTGGCCTGTAGTTAATGATATGGATGAAGCTGCGCAAAAGAGTTTTGCCTTGTTTAATGCGCAACTGATGTTAATGGATATTGATAGGCATCCGTATAGTCATACTAAAGTGCCACAGCCAGCCTATTTAGAGATTGATAAACGATTCAAACAGATACTGAATTATTTACCGGTAGGTGTATTGCAGTTGCGCTTGCGCTTAGCCACCGATATGTTTTTTGGTGCCTTGAACGAACGGGGGCGTTTAAATAGCACTGAACCTAATTTATACCCCTCACAAGTACCCTATTGGAATGAGGTTTTTTTAGCTATTGAGGCTCTGCTTCGATTGCCCTATACCGATAATATTTAAGCTAATACTGTCCTGATATCAAACAGTGCGCTTGGAACCTGTGTCATGGTTGTAATAAAAAGGCGCAGCTGAAAATCAGTTGCGCCTTTTAGAAAGGAATTAAGCGTTAACTTAATTCAGATTTATTTATCATCCCAAATGACTGGCAAGAAAGTCGGTGAGCGGAACTGCACGCCACGGATGCCCTCGTAACCCGCATCAGGATCAATGCGTAGATTTGGCAAGTGGTCGAATAATGCATTAACGGCGCATTCCATTTCTGCTTTCGCTAGTGGCATGCCTTGGCACATGTGCGGACCAAAACCGAAACTCAAATTCTGTTTGGCGCGTTTAATGTCTATATCAAATACTTCGGGGTTTTCGTGTACGGCTGGGTCGCGGTTAGCCGAGCCTACCAACAAGTTGATACCTGACCCCGCGGGGATGTGTACACCATCTACTTCAACATCTTTTGTGGTAATACGTGGAATAATTGAAACAGAGCCTTCGTAACGCATGGCTTCATTCATCGCTGCGGTGATTAGACTGCGGTCGTTGCGAACACGGTCTAATATTGCAGGACGCTCTAAGAGAACGGCTAATAAATTACCCAGGGCGCGGCTGGTGGTTTCGCCCGCTGCCGCCAGTGTGGGTCGTAAGAACGAGGCAATATCATGGGGTGTTAAGTGTTGGCCGTTTTCTTCTATGCGCAGCAAAATGGCAATCAAGTCGTCGCCATCAGTGTTGTTGTTGGCAACACGTGCCTCTACTGCGTCGACTATCTGTTGATATAGTGCTTCGCCAGCAACGGCAGCGTTTTGCATGCGCTCCATGGCTTCTTCGGGTTTGCTCATGTCCACCATGCCACCCAATACCATAATTAACGCATTGGTATTAAACGAGTCCATGGCTTCTTTGTCGTCGCTGGGCAGACCAAATAGTTCGTAAACCACACGAATGGGGAAGTCGAGTATCAAGTCGGCCATTAATTCGGCTTTGTTACCGCGTGCGGCCAAATCTTTGACAAACTGTTCAATGATAGGTTTAAACTGATTGTCGGTTAGTTTTCGTAGTGCGGCCGGCGACATTACTTGCATTAGGCGATTGCGAAAACGACGATGCTCTTCGCCTTTGAGAAACAAAACGACTTTTTCACCCATACAACCGGCGAAGGCTTCTTCGTAGATGTCACTGGAATAGGTTTCAGAGTCGAGCAGTGCTTTCGAGATGACTTCGTGAGTCAAAAAGCAGAACACTGGGCGATCACCAGTGCGACCGGCCACCATCGAGGGAACGCCCAGCTCTGCAATTAAATCACCTTGGTAAACACCACCCTTAGCGCGATGTTGTGCATAAAGCGGATACGGATCATCCAGTTTTCCTGCATAGGCTTTGCTAAGAGCGACGAAAGCTTCGTTTATTTTGTTGGGTGTGGCAGTCATAATTAAACCTCTATGTGTGTAGGGCTATTAGTTGAGTCCATACTAGGCATGTTAGGGCATATACCCAATAGACAAAATGATTTGATTTGTCTGAAAAGAGGCATAAGGGTGGCCTTTGTCTAGAAAGTATTCTGAATCTCTATTTGTAATAGTGCTAGTATTTATAAGAAATAACTATTGAAAGTAAGTGCAATTCTATGATTTATCTTAAAAAACTGAGTTTGTTGCTTTTTAGCTGGTTGGTTTTAATCAATCCAGCTATGGCTGAAAGTTACTCTAACCCTAACAATCCTTTTGGTGTTATGCCTATTGATATGGCCAGTATGCATGACCAAAGTATTGTTTTTTTCTTTGTTATGTTAGTTGGCTTTTCTCTTTGGAGTTGGTACAAAAAACGTTTAAGTATAGGGCTGCTGATTTTGTTTGGAGCCGTCTTTACGTCTTGGCAGGAATTTTTTGGTGATTGGGGTGCGTATTTGTATTGGAACCCAGAGTTCCCGCAGTTACCTTGGGGGGAGACGCCATTTACTACCCCGAGCAAGCCGATGTTTATTCCCTTTTCCTGGGGTTGGTATTTAACCTTTATTTATACAGTATTGGTTGGACTGTTGGTTTGGGTTCAAGCCAAGTTACCCAGAGTGCCTAAGCTATTAGTGGTGTTAGTTATCGCCGGGCCATTTTTTTATGGTTACAACATTTACGGCGAAAGCTTGGCTGCCGATATGGCTTGGTGGGGGTTTGCCGAGACCATTGGGCCATTTGCGCAGGGTACTTATGCAAAATATCCGTTGGTATGGCCAGTATTAAGTTTAGTCGCTTGGAGTGTGGTGGTTCTGTGGTTGCTAACGCTTAAAGATGAACAAGGGTTTTGGTGGCATGAGCGATTTATTGGGGTTGATCGTGTCGCAGTCGGTTGGCGTCAAGGTTTGGCTCGAATAGGCGGTTTCGTATTAATGTTTAACGTTAGTTGTCTGTTGATCGTGACCATTCCTTGTATTGCGGTGCGTTTATTATTTGGTGTTGAGAGCCTGATTGTACCGTGAGGATTTTTTGGATTTGCTTATCCGTTAGGTGACGTGTCGATACTTATTCCTTCCATACCGCTTAGGCCATTGACGGCAAGCTGATTGAATTTGTCGCTCATAACCTGAGCGGTATAGGGGAAGTCGTTATTTACCCACCAAGTAAGCAGACCTAAAAGAGCGCTGGCCAAAAAGTGGACCGCTGTTTCTGTGTCAATCGGGGAGGCTTGTTGGTTGCTATTGCTTCTTACCCATTCTCGGGTCTGCACAATCAGCATATTGCGAATATAGTGTGACGCAACGGTACCGGTATGCTGGGTAAGAAATGTTTTAGAAATTGATTTCCATTGTGCGGCACCGCGAAATAACACAATGGCAAAATTGGGATAGCCAGTATTATCAGAGTTTTCAAATATATCATCGGAAGAGTTGATGCCAATCATTTGGAAGCCACTTAAGATGAGGTCGTCCTTGTCGCGAAAGTGTGCATAAAAACTGGATCGAGCAACATTGGCACGCTCAATGATATCTTTAACCGTGATTTGTTCGTAGGGCTTTTCGTCGATTAAGCTTGATATGGCATGGCGCAATGCATTTTGAGTTTTATCAATTCTGCGGTCTCTTTTCATGGCGAATAGTTATCGGGTGATTATGGACGATGTTGCTGAAGAGAGAGTATTGTAATCTGATTTCGGACATATGGCTATATTTTGTATGGGTTGGGTGGTCGGGTATTAGTTAATCGTCTGAGCTTAATATTGCCTCCGTTTTCTGACAAAAGCGTTCCAGAAATTTTCTCATTTGAAAAGGGATTATTAGAGGGAAGAGTGTTTTTGGGAGACAGATTATTTTTGTGTTACGGTGGGTAACTTAGCTAAAAAATGCTTGGCGCATCATTTTGAAAAGACTTCGAATTATAATTTTGAAGTAGAGTAATATGCCATTGGCTTTAGCCGAAGCACTGGGCTTTCGGTCCGTATTTTATAGACCATGATTTAAATTAGATGATGGTCGTTAAGTAGTTAATTAAGGAGGAAAACGTGTCAAAAGTTAATGCCGTGGGAAAAGAACGTGAATTTTGGGCCGTGGTTCCCGTCTCTCCTTACGAGGAGACGATGGCTATGGGTAAGACTATGGAAGAGATGGGATTTGCCGGTGCTTTTGCGTTGCAAATATACGGTCCTCCATTTGCGCCACTGGTGCCTATTGCTTGTGCGTCGAGTAGCCTTAAAGTTGGTTCAGGTGTTGCGGTAGCTGCCTCTCGAAGTCCTTTTGAGACTGCTTATGCAGCGATGGATATGGATCGTATTACCAATGGTCGCTTTGTATTGGGACTGGGTACGGCTATTAAGTCTGCTACCGTTGGCATGTACGGTGTGCCGGATTATAAATTACTGACCCATTTGCGCGATACTGTTGCTGCCGTACGTCATATTATCGCCGGGGCGCATAAAGGTTTGCAGCCTTATGATGGCATTTACTACAAAGCGGATTTTCAGGAGATGATTCCAACAGCACCGCCAGTTAGGGAGGAGATTCCTATTTGGATTGCTGCATTGCGTCCTAAAATGACAGAGCTGGCTTTAGAAGTGGCCGATGGCTTGATGGCGCATGCGTTGTGGACAACGAGCTGGACCAATGATCATATGGCACCATTGATCGATGCTACTTTGGAGAAGTTCGGTCGTAATCGTAAAGATATTGAAATTAATTGTTGGCCTTGGGTTGCGGTTAATAATGATAAGCAACAGGCAATCAATGATGCACGTTTCACTGTTGCAGCCTATGCGGGTATTGATGCCTATGAGAATATCTTTGAAGCTCATGGTTGGCTAAAGGAAGCGCGAATTTGCCAAGAGGCGTCTAAGCGCCAAAGCGATGTTTTGTCAGTGGTTGATCAAGTGCCTGATGAAATGGTTCTAGACTTTGTTTCTTGCGGGCCGGTCGAAGAAGTACTGGAGCAGATTGAGCCTTATTGGAATGTGGCTGACTCCCTTTGTCCAATGACTCCGTATCGGCATCTAAGCCCTGAGCAGCTTCAGTTCTATGGAGCGGGAGTCTATCAGTTAGTGGCTGCTGCTAAGCAACAGTAGTTTAGTAGCATAAAAATGTTAGTGTTGGGCCAGGTTTCATCTGGCTCCGCACTTGCGGCTTTGTTTTATTCCAATGACAAAAGGCTTTGAGCTCGGACGCTGCAGTCGGCAGTTTAGTGTTGTGAGTTGATAGTCTTGATCACTAGAGCGTTCTGCTTTCTTGGTCGTAATTTTTAATTATTACCTCGCCCAAAAGAAGTATGTCAGGTCTCTCTTCCGGTTCAGCAAAATTGCAGAGTATTTGTGGCAGTAAAATCAATTGATAGTGGGAGGGGATAAAGTGGGATGTAAATACCCGCATCATATGATACGGGTATTTATCCGGTTAGAGGGTATGTTGATATAGCCTCAAATAGACCGGTTTATCGCTGAAAATTATTACTTAGTATTGGCTTTCTGGGAGCTTAACTACTAATCCGTCAAGTTCGTCAGTAATGTGAACTTGACAGCTCAGGCGGCTGTTAGGCTGTGGGTCTATTACGCATTCCAGCATGTCTTTTTCGGTCTCACCGGGCTGACCTACCGCCTCTACCCATGCGTCGTCAATGTAGCAGTGACAGGTGGCACAGCTACAGGCGCCGCCACATTCGGCAATGATTGAGTCGATACCATTATCAACAGCTGCTTGCATCAAGCTTGCGCCCGCAGTAACTTCTACTTCGTTGATGGTGCCGTCATGATTTACAAATTTTACTACGGGCATAATATTACCTCAGATTCTTGAATGTCTAAATTATAGGATTATAAGTTAAAAGCTTCTTTTGCATCAATTGATTCGTCAGCTAAGAGTACGGGGTCTGCAGATTTCTTTTCAGCTAAAGCACGCTTGCTGAGCATAAATTCTTTGGGCCGGTTGATAGCGTCGACGGCGATCAGTTTACCTTCTTGGAAGTAGAAAGCAGCAAAACTACGATCTTTTTTATAAGAACCGCGAATCACAACCTGATCAAATCCTTGTGATAGGCCTGCAATTTGTAGTTTCAGGTCGTACTGATCTGACCAAAACCATGGCAGTGTATTATACGCTTCCAGTTTTCCACAAAGAGTATTGGCTGCTGTTCTTGCCTGATCGGTAGCGTTTTGTACTGATTCAAGGCGTAATTTGCGATCATAAATAGGGTTGTAGTGATTGGTGCAATCACCGGCAGCTACTATGTCGGGGTCATTGGTTCGGGCAAACTCATCGACGACTATACCGTTGTCGATTGTTAGGCCGGCGGCTTCAGCAAGCTCAACATTTGGGATGACGCCAACGCCAATGATAACAATGTCGGCTGGAATAGTGGTGCCATCAGCAAGAGAGACGCTCTCGGCTTGTTTGCTGCCATTAATACGCTCTGCGGCCGCATCGGTGATGATTTTAACGCCTTCTTCAGAGTGAATGCGGGTATAAAATTCAGAGACTTCCGGTGCTGTAACCCGTTGCAGCACGCGAGGCATAGCTTCCAAAACGGTGACATTCATGCCTAGCGTGCGCATTGATGCTGCAGTTTCCAGGCCGATATAACCACCGCCAATAATAACGGCAGATTTGCCCGTACCAATATTGCTTTTTATTTGATCGACATCTTTTAGGTCGCGCAGATAAAAAACACCTTGTAGTTCGTGTCCTGGAATGGGGATTTTCCGGACTCTTGCTCCGGTTGTAAGTGCGAGTTTTGTGTAGGCAACCTTACTGCCATCATCAAGGCTTAGCTCTTTGTTATCACGGTTTATTTCGGTGACTCTAGAGCCGAGTATAAGGTTAATATCTTTTTTCTCGTAAGTATCGAGGGAGCGAATAAGTAATTCGGCACTGTCTTTTGAGCCGTCTAGGTAGGCTTTTGATAAGGGTGGGCGATGATATGGCGCAATAGCTTCGTCGCCAATAATGGTGATTTTCCCTTCCCAGTTGCCTTGGCGAAGGCTCATGGCTAATTGCGCGGCGGCATGGCTGGCGCCGATAATAACGCAATGTTCATTATTCATAAGTCGTGACACCCTTATTTTTCAGTATTTTTAATGAGTAAAAATGGTTTTATATGTGATCGGGCTTGGTGTGCAAACTATACATATTGCGCACAATTGTGTCAAAGTGTATAGTGAGTCCGGTCATGCACTCCGAACTATAACCGTTGTTTGGAGTGCTAGTAAATACTATCTAAGGGTATGTAGATATGAATATAAGCTCCAGTAAATCAAGTGCTCAGCTGTCAAAAGGTAGGGCGATTGACGATCTAATTAAAGTAGATACGCGAGAAGTATCTCTTTCTATCATGAGTGATGAGGAGGTCTATCAGCTTGAACTAGAAAAATTATTTGGTATGGGTTGGAATTTACTGGGCCACGAGTCAGAAATTCCAGCTTCAAATGATTATGTGGTTCGCCCTATGGGTGAGGATTCAGTGATAGTGCAGCGTGACCGCCAAGGCGAAATTCATGTTTCGCTTAATGTCTGCCCGCACAGAGGGATGCGTGTAGCTTTAGGGGAACATGGTAATACTGCGGTTCACAAGTGTATCTACCACGGTTGGGCGTTTCGTCCAAATGGTGATTTTATTGGTGCGCCGATTGATGCAGAAAAAATGCATGGCGAAATACGTTGTAAAGAAGAACTGGGTTTGGAAAAAGCTCGTGTTCATATCTATGGTGGTTTAATTTTCGCCACTTGGAATATAGAAGGTCCTTCTTTTGAAGAATATCTTGGTGATGCCAAGTTTTACTTCGATATGTTGTGGAATCGGACGGATAATGGCTTGGAGGTGCTAGGCGCGCCGCAAAAAGTAAGTATTGACTGTAACTGGAAGTGCTCTGGTGAGCAGTCTGGCGGTGATGGTTTTCATACCCTTACACTACACCGCTGGTTAGTTGAGTCTGGTTTGCACGGTGCTGCTGACGATAGCGATGGGAGCGATCCTTCTGATTTAGCCCCTGCCATGTATGGTGTTAACGTCAGTGCTAATGGTCACAACGCTCGTTGTATTCCTATTGACTTGACGTTTAAGGCCGCAAAAAACATGTCGGCCAAAGACATGTCAATCGAAGAACGTCTGCAGGTATTACCACCTCCAGGTATTACCCCGGAGTTAGTGCCAGAGTTATATAAGCACTTATCCGAAAAGCAAATTGAATTATTAGTAACTGCGGCGCCTCAGGTGGGCGGTATTTTCCCTAATTTGAACTTTTTGTTTGTGTATGCCCCGCAGCCAGATGGCACTATGCTTGGTGCTATGGCTATCCACATAATTGTGCCACGTGGTCCACAGAAGTCAGAGTTTTGGACTTGGTTGTTTGCCGAAAAAGATTGTCCTGAAGATATTAAAGAAAAAATGTTGCGTAATGGTGTGCAGCAGGTAGGTACGTCTGGCCTAATTGAGCAGGATGATACGGATACTTGGCCGCATATTACTCTTGCTTCACGTGGCTATAAGGGTCGTAAAGATATCACGATGAAATATCAGGCTATTTTAGGTGAAAATAAACCTGAAGATTGGCCTGGTGGCGGCAAGGTGTTTTCTGGTTTTTCAAAAGATGATACTCAGTGGGAATGGTGGCTGGCATACCGTGATGCCATGAATAAGGAATACTAAGTCGAGCAAGATACAAGATTGCAGGTTTCTTTAAAGATGGAGAGAATTTAATCATGACACAAGCACAGCAAACAGGCTCACTGCCTAATGTGACGGATCGTATTCCCGTTGGCGATCCAATATACAACAAAATTGTTGAGCACCTTTACGATGAGGCTGCTCTGCTAGATAGTTTGAATCTTCGAGAGTGGCAAAAAAGCTTTACTAGCGATATTGTTTACCAGGCACCAGTTCAAATTACTGAGCGGCGGTCTGAAAAATCACCTAAAGTGCGTCAAATGATGCACTTATTTGAAAATGCAAACTCCATGGATATGCGTATTCATAAGGTTTGCGATACCAATGTGGGCTGGGCTGAAGAGCCCAGATCAAGAACTCGCCGATTGATTACCAATATTTTGGTGAACAAAACAGAGCAGGAAAATGAATTTTCAGTTGTTAGTTGTTTTCTGCTTTCACGTAATCGTTTTGAAGCCTATGACTTGCAGCAAATTACGGGAGAACGACATGACCGCTTGCGCTTGATCGACGGTAAGTTTAAGCTTGCTCGGCGTGAGATTATCATTGATATGTCTGTGTTGAGTATGCCTAACCTTGCAATCTTTTTGTAGGTTTGGTATTAGCTGCTTGGCTGAAGTCGTTATGAAATCCACAGTAAGTTTCGTTTCTATGGATAGATAGGTGCGCGTTTAAAAAGAAAACACTGAGAATTTTATTAAAACGATTATGAGTAATAATGTTAAGTCTTCAGCCAAAAAAGTTGATTCAATTAACGACAAAGTACGCTCTTCCAGTGCTGAGCAAAGTATTAACCGTATTCTGGATGCAACTATGGAGGCTCTTTCCCGGCAAGGTCTAAACAGTCTGTCAATGACCGATGTTTGTCGCATTGCCGGTGTTGCGCGAGGTACTTTGTATCGTTATTTCCCGTCAAAAGAAGTTTTATTGGAAAGCCTTGGACAGCGAACTCGGCAAGAAACCTCGCTGGGCATAACCAATGCGGCTGCATCTGCTGCAAGTGGTAAGGAATCGTTAATTGGTATCATTAATTTTTTAAAAGACTTTGCGGAGGTGAGTAAGGCCAGAGCTACGCTAGAAATTGAACCGTTGTTTTTTATGAATTTTTTACGGCGTCATCTTGCGTATTACGCGGAGGTTGTCACAGAGGCTTTAGATAGATTTTATGATGAGATGGAGGAAGGTCTAGGTCATAAAGTTGATCGTCTTATGTGCTCTGAGGTGGTTTTAAGATTGCAGATATCGTATATTTTTATCCCGGATAATCTCTCAAGTGAGCAGTTGGCTAATGCCGTGCTCACTACGTTGAATGATTTTGTGGCCAAAGAAAAGGCTTAATTATATAAAGTAAAGGGCGACTGGTGATGGCTTCGTGTGCTTGTTATTATTGGCCAGAGCCAGCCGGGCAAAGATAGTCCGCCCCAATCCCCGATGGCTTTTGCTGTCCAGCCCGTTGTCGTGTATTCCTGCCTACTGCAGCATATAAGCTCTTTTCCCAATGCTGGTTTATTCTCTGTTGAATAAATAATTTAGTTGATTTTTTCACCGTTGTCATCATCCCATCGCCTCCCCCCCCCCCAATCTCTATCGCTGCGAATAAATTCAGGCCATGATGATATTGGTGGTTGATCGGGTAGCACCCATAATCATCGGCGATGAATGGCTGGTGGCTGTAGTCGTGCCGAATGGGCGGTTTAACGATAGCAACCCAAAAGCTGAGGTGATTTGTTAGGGCGAGCAGCTAGGGTGAAATTTTTGTTATCATGGTGCTCTTTGTTTACTCGATATCATTATTATGCGAATGACACTTTTATGCTTGATTATTACTGGGTTGGCGGCTGTATTCATGTACCAGTCGGCGGAAACTGGCAAGCCCAATAGGCAATACGATTTGGGGCTGCCATGGCAAATTACTGTAGCAAACGGCAATAGCAGCGTATTTGGTCTAAGCCCCGGCTCCAGCACGCTTAACGATGCTATAGCGCAGCTGGGTGATGATTATGAGCTGGCTTTGCTGGAGAGATCGGGTCAGCAGGGTGCGTTGGAGTTGTATTTTTCGCGGTTTCAAACTGGGCCGCTTCAGGGTAAGTTGATTGTATCGGCCACTATCTCAGAGGCTGAGGTGCAGGCAATAAAAATGGATTCTGTTAAGCAGGAGTACTTGGAAAACGGCACTAAAAAATTTAGCCTTGGTGCAATGCAGCGTAAATCCGCATTAAAGTTGTTTATCGAAGGCATTACCTTGGTTCCCGCCGCAAGCATCGACGCAGCGGTCATTCAGAATCGTTTTGGCAGTCCATCTCAAATTATTAAGAGCAATAATCAGCTCAGCCACTATGTGTATGAAAAGCAGGGCCTAACGGTGAGCATTGATACCAAAGGAAAGGAGGTGTTGCACTACGTACGCCCGTCAACGATGACTGATTTAATCTCCTTGCTTAGAGTCGACGCTTTAGATGACGCATTAACGCACTAGGCGTCGGCTATTTGGGTTGGTAATTTATAATCTGTTTTGACAAAGGGTTCCTATGAAAAGTATTCGCGTTTTATTATTTGTGTCCACCTTGGGCTTAGTTGCCTGCGCTGAATTACCCCAGTTATTGAAGGTGGGGGCAGATGTGGCCAGTGCGTCGGGTTACGGTAATCAGGCGCAGTTGGCGCGAGGCGTGAAGGAGGCGCTGGAACTGGGGAGTAGTCGTGCTGCTGCACAATTATCTGCAGAGGGAGGGTATAGTAATAATTCGCTGTATCGTATTGAATTGCCAGAAGCCGTGTTACCTATTGCTAGTCGGTTGCGACAATTTGGTTTGGGTGGTCAGTTGGATCGGGTGGAGGCATTGATGAATCAGGGGGCAGAAAAGGCTGCTGTTGAGGCAAAAGCGGTGTTGTTAGATGCGGTGCGCAAGATGACAGTAACCGACGCGCTGGGTATAGTGCGTGGACATGATACCGCCGCAACTGAGTATTTTCGTCAGCAAACAGAAGCAAGTTTACGTGAGCGCTATTTGCCTATTATTCAACAAAATCTTCAGCAAATTGGCTTTTATAGTCAGTATCAACAATTGCTAAGTGCTTACAATATACTGCCTATTTCGAACAAGCCTGATTTAGACTTGGAGCAGCATGTGCTCAATAAGGGATTGGATGCCTTATTTGCGCAGATTGCTGTTGAAGAGCGTTCTATCCGGGAAGACCCAGTCGGTCGTGGCACTGCTATTATTAGCTCGGTGTTTATGGGTAAAGAGTAAAAGGTCGAATGGCCTCTAACGATGATCAACTTCTGGCGGGATCGACAATGGTTGGCGGGTTTCCAGTTGACCTGTCCCGCCTTCTATGTCGCTTAATTATTTGCAAGCTGTGGCTTTATATGGCTAAAAATTCGGGCATTAATGCCTGTGATTAATGCCCGAATGGTAATGAATGATAGGTCTAGCATAATGGCTATATTCTCAAGCCAGTAAGCCGGACACTACTTTTAGTCGTGCTAAAAAGACATTTCAGGAACAACTTCCGGTACTACAAGCTCGCCGGCTGTTAGTTTAATTATTTCGTCCACGCTAACACCGGGTGCGCGTTCTTTTAGCCAAAATTTATTATCACTAATCTCAATATAAGCTAAGTCAGTTACCACTTTTTTAATGCAGCCGGCGCCAGTGAGTGGCAAGCTACATTGTGTTAAGAGCTTAGATTCACCATGTTTGCTGGCGTGAGTCATGGTGACGATAATATTATCTGCACCGGCGACGAGGTCCATTGCGCCACCCATGCCCTTGATTAGCTTGCCCGGGACCATCCAGCTGGCGATGTTGCCGGCAATATCAACTTCGAAAGCGCCCAGTACAGTTAGATCAACGTGGCCACCACGAATCATGGCAAAGGATTCGGCTGAGGAGAAAATAGAGGCGCCTTTCGCAGCGGTGACTGTTTGCTTGCCTGCGTTGATCATGTCGGCGTCGATTTCGTCTTCAGTTGGGAAGGGGCCCATGCCCAGCAATCCATTCTCTGACTGCAACATGACTTCGATGCCCTTGGGTACATAGTTCGCCACTAGCGTTGGAATGCCAATCCCTAAGTTCACGTAGTAACCGTCTTGTAATTCACGTGCCACACGTTGGGCCATTTGTTCGCGAGTTAATGCCACGATGATTCTCCTTATGCTTTTCGTACGGTACGTTGTTCGATGCGTTTTTCGAAGGTGCCCTGGATTAGGCGGTCCACGTAAATACCGGGCGTATGGATGTGTGCTGGGTCTAAAGTGCCTGGTTCGACAATCTCTTCAACTTCAACCACGGTAATTTTTCCTGCGGTAGCGGCCATCGGATTGAAGTTTTGCGCAGTATGCCTGAACACTAAATTGCCGTATCGATCAGCCTTCCACGCTTTCACGATGGCAAAATCGCCGGTAATCGATTCTTCAAGGATATATTGTCGGCCATTAAATTCGCGAACTTCTTTGCCTTCGCCAATGGGTGTGCCATACCCTGTTGCGGTGTAAAAGGCGGGTATTCCTGCGCCACCTGCACGCATTTTCTCCGCTAAAGTGCCTTGGGGAGTCAGCTCAACTTCGAGCTCGCCTGCTAGCAGCTGCTCTTCAAACATTTTGTTTTCGCCAACGTATGATGACACCATTTTTTTGATCTGCCGGTCTTCCAATAGGAGCCCTAAGCCAAACCCGTCGACTCCACAGTTATTGGAGACAATGGTTAAGTCGCGGCAACCTTTGCGCTTAATCTCGACTATCAGGTTTTCAGGAATACCGCAAAGACCAAAGCCACCCGCGACGATGGTCATGCCATCCTCTAGGCCGTCCATGGCCTCACTATAACTACCGACTACTTTGTTGAAACCAGCCATTGTCTCTCTCCTGGGCATAATAAAGCAGGATTGCTTGAATCCTGGGTACGATGAAAAGGTAACCCCTCTATATTATTGCTAACAATGAATGGCTTGCTTATATTTATCAAATGTATATATTTTATCGATTAATAGATTTTTTAAATAAATAGAGAGGTTGCTACCATTAACGTCACCTTGAAGCAGGTTCGTGCTTTTGTTGCTGTTGTGCAATCACACAGTTTTGCTGAGGCTGCTGTGGTCCTTCATCTATCGCAACCCGCTTTGAGTAGTGCGATACAAGTCTTGGAGGCAACAATAGGAGGGCGGCTGTTTATTCGAACGACTCGCACCTTCGCCCTGACGCCAGAAGGAGAGAGCTTTTACCCTGTGGCGCGCCGTTTACTGTCTGACTGGGATGGTGCTTTGAATGATTTGCATAAGCTCTTTGTGCTCCGTGAGGGAAGGATCAGTATCGCTGCTATGCCGTCATTTGCCAGTAATCAATTACCCATTGCCATTCGCCACTTCAAAACTAAGCATCCCGCGATACAAATAACCTTAAACGATGTGATCGCTGAAGAAGTCGTTGCCATGGTTCGTAGCGGAAGGGTGGAATTAGGTATTAGTTTTGATCCGGGTGACGGAAAGAGAGAGGGTAATGAGGATTTGATATTTACCCCACTGTTTGAGGATCGTTTTATTGTGGTGCTTCCCCCTAAGCACGCTTTATTAAAACAGAAAAAAATCAGTGCTGAAGAATTGCTTGGGTCGGATTTTATCAGCTTGCAAGCTCCCTCAAGGGTTCGCCAGTTAATTTTCAAAGCCTTTGCTAGTCAAGGTTTATCAATTACACCGGTTTTTGAAACGCATCAGCTGGCTACGATTGGCCGCATGGTGGCGAACGGGCTTGGGGTCAGCGTGGTCCCTTCATTATGTCACGATCAGATGTACGAACTAGGTGCCCACTGCCGGCCATTATTGAGGCCGATTATTCGTCAACAGGTTGGGCTGATAACTCGTCGGCGTCCCCCCTTATCAGCTGCATGCGAAGCGATGGCAATGACGCTTCAGGAAACTTTCGCTAAGGGTATCGAAAGAAAATAATTTCACTGTTGGTTTTTAGTGGGGGGTGTCCAGAAGTTTGGTTAACTGCATTGGCTCGGATTTGGTAGATCGAGCAGCTTTTATTTGAGCTGAAATATTGATGTCATGGATTTTTTGTACAATAGCAGGCGCGTTATTTTATGGCGGTACATTTACCTGCCGAGGCGTAGTAGATTTAGGGTTGGTCTTTATTTGGCCCCTCCCCACAATAAAAAACGCCAAATTCAAAAATAATGCCCAGAATATATCACCAGTTGCCTGTGGGTAGTGGTGGTTTGCTTAGATATTACGGTCTTGTTTGAATTTAAATGCCGTGGAACGGCTACTTGGAAGTAGTATATCCCGTGACGGGATTGAGTGATAAAGGAGGGTGCTATAGCCATGAGATAATGCCCGTTATAAACGACCATTGGCTAGAGAGTACTCAAATCGAGCGTAACTCCTTGAAAATCAAGGAGAGTAATATGGTGCC